>Ga0307378_10012869_pt1 | contig 10644 bp, 19 predicted proteins | sample UN1MG_FD_202238 | JGI IMG/M metagenome (GOLD analysis project Ga0307378, IMG submission 202238) | Soil microbial communities from Risofladan, Vaasa, Finland - UN-1 | ecosystem: Environmental > Terrestrial > Soil > Coastal area > Acid sulfate soil | place: Finland: Risofladan, Vaasa | collected...
GTGGCAAGTCTCTCCGTTCATGCCTGGCTCCCTGGGGAAAACTGGCCCCTACGGGCGACTTGCGACGTCGAGCTCGACGCGGCCGTTGTCATCCGCTGGCTGACATAGCCGGCTTGCGTCGTGGCAAAGGTGCTGCCGAATTGGGCTCCGCATTCCTGGCAGTAGTAGATCACGCGAACCTGCCAGGGCGAAACACAGAGCATCAACGCGGCCTTCGCCACGGCCTCGCACCCTCGAGCGGGGCAAGGCACGTCCAGAGCGCGGAGGAACATTCGACTCAGTATCGGCATCGTGTGGCCCTCCCTGGTCTGTTTGTATCTCGACATGCAAACACAAGACGCATACTCAGTCTTGGACTTGCGGCCCCTTCTATCTGGCCCGAACACCCGCCAGGGCGGCCGGGGCCGGGGATAGAGGACGACTCCCGGCTACCCTGGGCAGGGTTTGCGATGGCGATCCCAACATGGGAGGGGGAAGGGCAGGCGGCCCCCGGATACGGGGATTCCTACGAAACGGTGCGTTCATGGTCCTGGCCGTCGCGGCGATCGCGGCGGGCTGCTCCCCGGGGTCTACCCCCGGAGCATACGACTCGGTAGGGTGGCATTCAAGCCAGCGGGCCATGAAAAAGGCCGGGGTGGCCACCGTCGGCCACCCCAGCCGCCAGGGAGAGACACTGCCGCTAGGCAAGTGTCCAGGCCCGAATCCGGACAAGGGGCACAGTCCGGTATTCGGCAAGTGAAGGGTCAAGGTCATCTGGACTCCCATTGCCCAAGGGGCCTAGCGGGAGGGGAGTCGGCTCCCGCTAGGGCCTACCTTGGGCGACCGGCCACACGCTGGTAATCCCGCTGCTCGCGGGGTAGGATCGACTCAACACTCCTGCCAGGAAAGGGGCTTCCCAATGGACGCAGAGAGCAACGAACGATTGAAGCGCATCGAAAAGAGAGTCGATGCAGTGCTTACACTCCTCGTCGTCGGGCTGGCGTGCTCGTTTGTCGTTGCGTCGACCATTCCGCTCCTGTTGATGCTCAAAGTTGTTTCCATACGATGACGGCGAACGTCAAGCCGGCGGCACAAGCTGCGGCCAAAATCGCCAGGCTTGCCAAGAAACTGAGTCCGCCTTCCTTGCTGCCGTCCAGGGCGTTGTAGAAATTCTGGCTTGGGAATACCCACCATCCGCCGGTGCCCGCGGTCCACACATAAACGACAGCACTTGCCAGAATCAGAGCAGTCAAGCTCATCAGGCCACCTTGTCGAGCAGCAGCAGCAGTGCCAGGGTTCCCCACAGCAAGCCACTGCCAAGGGCCGTCCAGGACCCGCCTGCCTGCGTAGCGGCCCACAGGGACCGATCGCCTTCACGGTAGGCACTGAGGGCCGTTGCGTAGCTGCCAAGGGCGATGATGGCGGCCACGATGATGTAGAGCCACCGGAGCATGGGCCTATTCCTTCGCGGCGGGGGCCTGGGCGGCGACGGCAGCGGCGTAGTACTTGCGGGCGTATGCCGCGGCCAGGTTGAGGGCGTCGGCCAGGTCGACTCCCTGGCACGAGAACGGGGCCTTGGTGCTGCCGATCTTGCTGACCTTGACGCATCGGGCACCGGTGCTGCCGACCGCCTCTTGCGTGAAGGTCAAGACGACTCCCTTGTGCTCCACTGTCACGGGGTCCATGAGAGACTCCTTTCCCGGGGTGCCGGGGTCAACGCCGGGGCCTGCGGCGGGTGTAGCTTCGCACCCGAACACGGCCCGTCGAGCGGCGTTTGCTGTGGCCACCCTTGCGGCGTGTCTTGCGTTTCGCCATGATTCGTTTGCTCCTGCACGGCATCAACACACCAGAGCGTTGACGTAGACGGCCCCAGAGGCCCCCGAGACAAGGAAGGCCAGAAGGGCCACAAGACCCTTTGCAGTCGTCGCCTTCGCGGGCTGGCGAATGTCGGCCACTCCGCGGACCCCGACGAAAGCGCTGCCGATGGTGGTCAAGGAAACGATGACGTAGCGGGCCATTTCCGGGGAAAGGGTCAGGCCCGCCAGGAATACGAGAACCTGAGTCACGAGAGTCACGAGAACCTTTGTGTCGAGCTTGGGCACGGTCATTCCTTCGCGGCCCGGGGAAACGAAACGGGTTGAACGTGAGTCCAGATCGTCCCGCCACCGTCGAGGCGGATCGTCACGTCGGCGGCGTCGGCGTTGTGCAACGGGATTTTCAAGGTGGTCACGCGGAGCTTGGAGTCGCCTGCCGTCTCGATTGCCTGGGTTCCCATACTGCCGATGATGGGCACGGCCAAGGTCAGAGGCTCGACACTGGCCCCGATGATCTGGACCATCTTGCCGGCGAGCTCCGCTGTCACGCGCCAGGCGGCCCCGTTTCCCGACTCCCTGGCCGGCTCGGAAGTCACGGCCCGGATCGTCACGGTCGGCCCATCGGCCCGGAAGGGCCAGGCGCAGCCAGGCAGCAAAACCACACAACACAGCAAGACGAGAAGCATACGCATCATCAGGGTGTACCCACAAAATGGGGATAGACGGTCGTGGTGGGGTCGGTGTGTTGGGCGTGATAGACGGGCCGCCACCAACCACTAAAGCCACCGATGTGCGGCGAGAAGTTGAAAACGCGCGGCGTCAGGTCGGCTTCATTCAGATCCTCCGGCTTCGTGAGTCCCGTGCGCCAGTTGACGTTGCCCACGTGCCACTCGGTGGGCAGGCGGCCCAGTGGTCGGCAAGACAAGCAGGAAAGCTGACACCCGACGGGCGTAGTCGCGGGCCAGGTTTCAGAACTCTGTTCCACAAAGTAATGGGAAAATTCCGGCCAGGCTCGCAAGTAGTACTGGTAATAAGCATACTTCGTGGTGTTGTCGTGGACGTATACGCTCGTCGGCTCCCCACCGTGCCAGAATTGCAGCGGCTGCTCGTTGATGTAGCCGGTCGTCGTCGGCTGGAAAAGGTCGAGGGGGAACCCGACTCGGCCGATGACTACTTCCAGAACTGTGCGGCTGAACTCGACCAACAGCGGGTATTCCAGACCCTTCCGCAGGTACATGGCCATGACGGTCCGCTTGCGATAGTCAAGCTCGCACTGCGGAATGCCGCCCCAGAGGGCGAACCGCTGAGACGGCCCCAGCATCACGGACTCGCTGGCCCCATTCGGGAAGCGGAGAACGAGCTCGTCCTGCATGTTGACATTCTGCCAGAACCCTTGGTGGTTGAAGTCCTGAGCATCCCAGGAACCACAGTAAGTAAAGGGGCTTGTCCGAATCACAACCCAGCTACAGGCCGGAATGGTGAAGGGCGGTTTGGCAAGAGCGTACTGAACTCCCACATGGCTTCTGCTCGTCCACATCTGCGAGTTGTCGGCCACGATGGGCGGCACCACGTCATCGGCGGGGCCTTCAGGATCCTTGGGGAATTCTTGATCCAGCCACCGCATGGCGTAGCGCTCAACATGAAACGGGGCCTGTCCGCCGCGCTCCATGAAGCGGGCGGCCTCGCCGGCCATACCGGCAATGAAGGTGAGAGGGTTAACGTCAAGATACGCTTCTGGCATGGCCCACCTACTGAGCTAGCAGAATCACAAGGGCCAGGGCGGCGAGTCCCATGGCGGGAGTCGAGACGGCCGGCGCTGCCGCTGCGGGCGCTGGCGTTGTGGCTGCCGGCGTCGAGGTCAACGCGGTCTGCGTTGTCGTGGGTTCCTTCAGGCCCTCGAGTCGGGCGTCCCACTCTTGCCAGAGGTTCCAGCCGGTTTCCGCAGCGCCGCCAAGCTTCTGGGTGAATTCGTCGAGGGCGGCGTCGATGCTACCCCAGAACGAGTCGGCGCTCGCTGAGTCACCGGTAAGCTGGAGGTTGGACAGGATGGAGAAGTCGGTGCCGTCGATCAACATGGGCCACCCCGGGCCGGGCTATCCTCGCTGGTAGGCCAGGAAGGTGCCCGGTATCACGGTCAAGCGATGGTCCGCGCCGGAGTCGAACACGAGTTCCAGACTGTTCGCCTGCTCGGCGTTCAGGGCAGTCTTGAGGGCTCCGGCCGTGATGAAGTCGAGGACTCCCCATCCGGTCTGAAGGGTTTCCCGCTGGTACTGCTGCTTGTTCCGGTTGCGGAGCTTCAGGAAGTTCCCATCCCAGATCCGGAGGTTCCCATCGCCCACCACGGCCAGGGTGCTCAACAGGCTGTTGCTGTCGGCGTCGTCGGTCCCGCTGGTCAACTCGCTGTGCAGGATGATCCGGCGGTAGCGCAGGCCCACCGTCAGCGCGTGGCGCTCCGCAGTCCTGGCCGTCGCGAAGTTGAGCGGGTAGTTCGTCTCCTGAAAGACGACTTGCCCACGGGGCCGGTCCCGGCCGACGAGCTGGCGATAGGCCACCTTGAGCAGACCGCCGCTGATAGTGTTGGTGCGGTCGTGGTCTGCGGAGAACATGACGGTGGGGAGGGCGAGATCGAGCTCAAGGTGAAGCTCCGGGAAACGGGCCGTCTCCAGGATCGTGCGCCACCCATCCCGCATCCGCTTGCACATGCACTCCAGAGGCAAGCACACCGAACACACCTTGGCCCCGGCGTCGCCGTTCGCCGGCGGGGTGTGCTCGGGGTCGGTGCCGGCCATGAGACTCGCGGGATTCCAGACTTGCCGGCCGGTCAGGTTCTTGATCACGGTGTTGCCGGCCACGAGCTTGATCCCGGACAGGATGCAGGCCACGGCGTCTGTCATCACGGTCCCGCTGGTAGCGCCGGCGGACACGGTGTCGGTGAAACTGAGGTCGAACACGATATCGGCCACGCTTGCATCGCGGGGCAGGCGCACCGTCTCCTTCTTCGCGGTGCCGTCGTAGCTGATTGCGGCCACTTGGCGCTCGATGGTCAACATGCCGAGTCCTGCCAGACTCCCGGTTAGGAAAAGGTCACGTCGGACAGGTCCTCAGGGTCGGAGAAGTCCACCCCGGAGAGGTCCTCAGGCTCGGAGAAGTCCTCGGCATCCCCGAAGGTCACGGGGGATGGGGCCGGGGGATTCACTGCTCCCGTCTCCAGCCAGGCCGAGAGGTAGCGTTGCCAGAGGAACGCTGCGGCCAGGCCAACCGAGAAAGTCGCCAGCATCCTCGACATCTTGCGGCCCCCAAGCTCGGTCCCGCAGCATCTTGGTTCCCTTACCCGCCATAAGATATAGGTGGGCAAGCTTGCACAAGATGTGGGGGCCGTCGGTCAGGCGAGGTACTGCCGCAAGAGCTTGTCGTACACGATGGCGGCGACCAGCGCGATCAGGAACGTCTTTGCCAAGGCTGTCATGACGTTCTCCAGACGGCCACGACTCCCAACACTGAAAGAGCTACCGTCCACCAGATATAGCGCTCGCTGGTGGCCGTGTCAACAGTTTTCTGAGGTCCCGCCGCGATCGCGGCCAGGGCGACGTCAAAGTCGCCCGTAGAGGGCACTTTTTCCGAGCTCGCCGCCGACGGCGAGTCGAGGGTATACCACTCGTCAATCATGGCCGGCCAGGTCGTTTCATATTCCATCGCCTGGCCGGTCACGTCCTCGACCAAGTGAGCTAAGGCATCTTCCTCGGTCGGGTGCATCGGCACGGGCCACGGTATCGGCGCACTCCAGCGGGCTCCCAGAAGGTCCTGGAGAGACTTCATTTCCTCAAACTTCTCGGCATAGCGGATCTGCTGCTCGACGGGCCAAGTCTCTTGCATCCAGAGGCTAACGCCGGGGTAGGGCTGAAAAATCATCTCCCACCGGCACACCGTCTGCCAGAAGCGGCGGAAGGTTGCGGAAAGCTGCCGAACGTACCGATAGTTATAGTCCGGCGCTCCCAACGCGGCGTTCTTGTTCCCAGTGTGGAGGGCCTGCACTGCCTGAGCCAAGAGAGTCCATTCCTGAGTCCCGCCGCTGGTGTTGATGATGGTCACAAGGTCTGTATTGGGGTCCGGTGTGACGCAACTTTTCCCTTGGAAGAACTGTTGAAGCCAGTACCACGGGAAGATATGCGGTCTGCCGGGGCGCTCCCAAGCCGGGAGCTTGCGAACGTCGAGGGCGGCCAGGTTGAATCGCGGCAATCCCCAGAGGCCCTGGGCCAACCCAAGCTCGACCAGAATTTCCCCGGCCACGGAAGTCTTGTAGTAGTCCCACAGAAAATGCCGCTGTTTGCTCTGGGCGGTCTGCAACCCAAGCGGAACCCCGGGGGCCTGGCCGAGTCCATGGGAAGCTTGGTAGATCAACTGCCGCTGTAGCTCGGCCTCGCCCTTCCAGAGCGCGATCCGACTGCGCAGCCATTCCAGAGAGGGGAGCTCCTCGACTTCGCCCACGACTTGCGGCGGAATCCCGGCCCCGGTCCATCCCTCAGAGGTCCGGGGATAGTAGGTAGACTCCAGGAACACGGTTTCCCAGGCGGCCGGGGGGACCTGCTCGCGAATCAGGGTATACTCTAACGGGTTGATTACCCGCGGCTCGTCAGCAGCCACACTAGAACTCCAGTCAAGACACCGGCAATAGCGGTCCCACCATGACGTACCCAGAGGCTTTCTGAGGGCTGCGCGGCTTCCCAAGGGCTAGAGGTCTTTGCCACGTCCGCAAGGCCCGTCACAGCCACGCTAGAGGGCAGCACAAGGGCTTCCCACGCTGCTATCGGATCGTCCGGCCACTGCTCGATGGTCGGCCACTCCTTTGACGTGCGAAAGTAAGGGGCCGTCGGCATGGCCGGGCTGTAGGGAAAGACGGTCCGTTGGGTGTTGCTCGTCTCCATCCAAGAGAGAATACCGGCCATGTCTACGTCAGAAAACACAAGACAAGCGCTCCGATGATAACGCCGGCAACAGCGGGCTCGCTGGCCCGGACGCCGGTATAACGCTCGGCCGGGCTCGCGAATTGCCCGGCCAGAGGGTGTTGAGCTACCAGAGTCTTAGGCATGGCCCAGTAGTCGGGGCCGCCCAATTCGGCCATATAGGCCCGAAGCGGAGCTAGCGCACTCTCGATGTTGGCGGCGAAGTTCTCGCCCATAGTCTTGACGGCGAGAATCCCGACCGGCCCGGCTCGCAGAAGATCGCCCGATTGCAGGTCCTCGAGTCCCTGCTCCCAAGTGTAATCACCGAGTCGGGTGGTGGGAAGGGTTGCGGGAAAGTTGGCGAAGCTGGCCCCGGTATCCGAAAAGACCCAAGGGGCCACCATCGCTGGGGACCCCGTTGTGCTCGCGAAGATAGGATCCTCAAACATCGCCAGGGGGCTCCTGCGGCCTCTCTCCCTGGCTCTTGTATTGTAGCTCCGGGCCGTGGGAAGTCAAGTCGATTCCCGCGACTCGGATCGTCTCGCGGTCCCTGGCATTCCAGACGGCCACGGCGAAGTCAGGAAGGGCCGGGACGAGCTCGCGGATCCGGGGTTGGCCCGTCAGGTCCACCAGCCACTTGAGGTCCGCCGGCTCGGTCTGCCGGTAGGTGAACAGAACATCCGCTTGCGATGTGACGAGTCGAGGCACGTCCACCGGCCGACGGGCCACCACGAGAAGATCAACGGCGTGGTGCCGGCCGTAGCGGACGAGTCGTTCTAACTCCGGTGGGGTGTAGTTGGGTTTCGTCCAAAGGTCAATCTCGTCAATCGCGAGGGTCAAACTGCCGACGGTCCGCACCCACTTACAGAAGTCGTCAAAGTCCTCCGGCTCTAGCTCGCGAACAATGAAACGGAAACGATCATGGGGATAGACGGCCACGGTGTCGAGGAATTCGTCAAAGGTCAACACCATGCCGCCGGCGTGCTCGCTGAGGGTGTCAACGAGAACCATCCGCGAAAGGGTGGCCGTCAGGCACCGGAGCAGGGTGCTCTTGCCCGTTCCCTTCTGGCCGATGATGACTGTCACCATGGGGGGAGTCTCCTGTCGAGGGCGGCGGGGGAGTCGTCTGGGCCTCGGCTCGATGGGCCAGGATAGCGGAAAGCGCGGCCCGCGGGGCCACGAGAGTCCCAAGGCAAAGGGCCAGGCCCATTTCTTCTTGGTGCTGGCCCCACCAGCGGGGCAAGTGCTTGTCGGCCACGGCCACGATGGATTGGGCCAGGCGGTCGGCCTCGGTCGGTTCCAAGGCCCAGTGCGGTCCGGCCCGGCGGGCCAGGTAGTCGAAGGGCCAGGCCACCACGAGCTTGATCAAGGGAAGGTCCTGTGCCAGGCTCGGCGGTGGCTCGACGGGCTCCGGCGGCGGCTTGGGCTTGCTGGGGGCCGTGGGCTTGGACTTCGGGCGGCCACGCTTACGGCGCTTGGCAGGCTGCTCGGGCGGGGCCTCAGGCGGCGTTGCGCTCGCTGGGACTTGCGGCGGGGCCTCAGGCGGCGGCGGGGCCTCAGGCGGCGGGCCAAAGGGCACGTCGGCTGGAGTCCTAGCTTTCGTCTGCGCTGTCTGCTCCATCGTCGGGATCTCCCAAGAGTCGGGTTAGCTCCCCGTCCAAACGCTCAAAGAACGTGTCGAGGTGCGTTTCGTTGTCGGTCGGTTTACGTTGCTGCTCGGCGTCCCGTCGAGCGAGTCGGCGGGTCAGGCGCCGCACGTCCCGCCGGACACCCTCAAGCTCGTCACGGATCCCGCCGAGATCCGGGACCCCTTCGCCGGGGACCGGCTCGGTAGGCTCGCGACTCGGTGGGGCGGCCACGGCCTCGGATACGATGGTTGCAGAGCAGTGCGGGCAGGTCGCGGCCCCGTCCGGCAAAGGTCCCTGGCAATTCGGGCACTTCATGAGAAAGACTCCTAGACTTCGGCCATTCGGGCAAGCTTCTTGGTCACGTCCGCTTGGAAGTCCCGGCCCTCGACATTCTCCATCCGTTCAAGGTCCTCACGTAAACCAGACAAGGTAGCATGCAGGCCATACGTATCGTGGAGAGCGGCGTAGCTCGCCGTCAGGCCCCAAAGCATCGCGAGAAGATCGGAGATCCGGGCGCGGCTGCGACGGTCTCTAAGGGCAGGGGTCCGACCGTCGTTGATTCGGGCGTGGGCGAGCTCGCGCCAGACGGGTGCAGTGGGCCACCGATGACGGGTCTTGTCAGCAGATGGGTCCGTATAGCGAAGCCAATCTTTGGCGCAATAGGTCCAGAGGGCGTTGAGTCGTTTGAATAGCTCGGCCGGTGTGTCGATGCCGAATTCCGAAACGGCCTCGCGGCGTAGCTGAAACTCCAAACGCCACACAGGGGCCTCGGGGTCATAGTGCGGGTTGGCTTCCCAGACAACAGCGAAGTATGGCTTGCGGTGTACGGTCATCTCTGTGCGTTTGTCGTAGAGGCGAGCGAGAATGATCCCCTTGCCGATGGTGTAGCCGGTATGCTGCTGCCAGGTGGTGTGCATCTGAACGTGGCAATCCTGCTTGGTGGCCCGACTCACATAGCGGTGGGCCTCGCTCGGCGGGGGCTCCCACCCTTGGAAGTCAACGGCGATGTGAACGTCGCTGGCAAGCTCCCTCTCTATCTCGTCGTTGCAGAGGCGAAACGCGAAGTCCTGAACGATCTTGTAGGCCCCGAATGCCGACTCCCGCCAAAGGAAATCGCTGTTACAGATGATGTAGAGGTTCGGAGCGGGATTGCGGCCTCGCTGGGCAAGCTGGCCTCGCACGTCGGCGTTGTAGAATACAAAACTGTAGTGCCGGGAGCCGTGGGGCTTAAGGGTCACGGTCCAACCCGCCACGTTGGCAGGGACCTCCTCAGAGCGGCCGGGCAGAATCTCGCCCGTTTGCGGGTCAAGGCCCTGGCCCATGGCCTTACGTTCCTGGAGATAGGCCCACAAGTCGGGGTCTACGTTGCCGTAGAAACCAAGGTTGAGGGTGTCGATCCCGGTGCCGATGATGTTGACGTTTGGCACGTCGGGCCCTAGCGATGCTGTTTAGAGGGGGCGTGTTACTAGGTCCGCCCCTCAAAACCCCTTTCCGGAGCCGAGTTTTTCAGAACGGGCTTCCGTCTGGGCTCGACTCGCCGGGCTTGAAATAGTCGGCCACGGTCAGGACCTCTTCTCCGTTCCAGTCGGTGTGGTGGATCTTGGCCTTGACAGTGCGCTCGATCCACTCGTCTGTGTCGAGGTCAACGGCTCCCTTGGGGACCTCTTGGCCCATGGCCCGGTAGAACTTAGCGATACGCCACGCGGCCTTGGCCGTCGCATAAAGGGTATCAAGGACCACGACTCCTTCCGACTCTCCTTCGCGAATGAGGAACCGTATCAGGATCCCGGTCTTGCCGTCGCGGGTGGTGAAGGTGCTTACGCCGTCCACCATGAGCGGGTAGTCACCATCCGGGGCGTCGAACGTCGCCGGCATGTCGATGTGGACCTTTGGCATCGTCTCTCCCTTTCCTATGCTACGGCTTCTGAGAGAACCGGCTTGTATCAGAAGCTCGCGGGTCTTGTGCGGGTCGGTCTTTTCGGTCGTGCGAATGGCCATTCGCGGCGATCGCCAAAACTGCTCCGGGGGGCTGAGTTTTTTAGCCTGGCCGGTGTCGACGGCGGCGACGTCGTCGAGCTCGTCGGAGTCGCGACCGGCTACCACCTCGACCGGCGGACTTGCAGCGGGCCTCGCTTGCATACGCTGCTCTTGTTGCGGTCTGCCTGGGCGCACAGGGCGGCCAGGTGGTCGAGGTCGAGGCGGACCTTGTAGCGGCCATTCGTCGTCAGGTCCTCGTATTGGAATTCCAGGACGTGCTTACCGTGCTTGAATCCCTCGCGGCTA
>Ga0307378_10012871_pt1 | contig 10644 bp, 9 predicted proteins | sample UN1MG_FD_202238 | JGI IMG/M metagenome (GOLD analysis project Ga0307378, IMG submission 202238) | Soil microbial communities from Risofladan, Vaasa, Finland - UN-1 | ecosystem: Environmental > Terrestrial > Soil > Coastal area > Acid sulfate soil | place: Finland: Risofladan, Vaasa | collected...
ATCGGCCCGAAGACGGTGGAACTGTTCACGAAGAAGCTGCAGGAAGCCCGGATGGTGGTGTGGAACGGCCCGATGGGCGTGTTCGAGATGGCACCGTTCGCCAAGGGTACGGAAGCGGTCGCCAAGGCGCTGGCCGCGAGCAACGCCACAACCATCATCGGCGGCGGCGACACCGCGGCAGCCGTGAATCAGTTCGGCCTCGGCGACAAGATGAGCCACATTTCGACCGGCGGCGGGGCATCTCTCGAATTCCTTGAAGGCAAGGAATTGCCGGGCGTCGCTGCCCTGAGCAACAAGTAATGCGCGGCGAGATACGGATCGCCCCATCTTTGCTGGCCGCCGATTTCAGCAGGCTCGATCGTGAGATCAAGTCGGCCGAGTCGGGCGGCGCCGATCTTCTGCACGTCGATGTCATGGACGGCCATTTCGTGCCCAATATCACGATTGGCCCGTTCATCGTGGAAGCCATCACGCGCGTGGCCTCCGTGCCGCTCGACGTTCACCTGATGATTACGGAACCGGCGAAGTTCGCGCCTGTATTCATTGACGCCGGTGCAAACTCGATCGTTTTTCACATCGAGGCCGACTCCGACCCGGCGGGCCTGATCGACATGATCCGCAGCCGCGGAGCGAAAGCCGGGATCGCCCTCAGCCCCGAGACCCCCGTCACGGCGATTGACCGGATACGGACCGAAGTTGACCAGGTGGTGGTGATGACGGTCCACCCGGGATTTGGCGGACAGAAGCTGATACCGGAGTGCGTCGAGAAGGTGCGACGGCTGGCGGCCGTGCTGCCGGAGCAGGTCGACATCGAGGTTGACGGCGGCATCGGCGAAGAGACCATTGCTGAGACGGCGGCGGCGGGCGCGAATCTGTTCGTGGCCGGCACCGCCATCTTCCGTACGGCGGACCGTGCCGGCGCCATCGCCACGCTGCGGCGCCTCGCCCGGGCGGCGTATGCCCGGCCCGGCAATACATCTCCCTCTCCGAGAAACTGAACGATGGCCTGGAACCTGATACGGCGCAAGAAACGGGACATGCCCGACGGCCTCTGGATTCGCTGCGAGGACTGCTCCCGCATCGTCTACAAGAAGGAGGTGGAAGAGGGCCAGCACGTCTGCCCGAAGTGCAACTTCCACTTCCGCATTCCTGCCGTCGAACGGCTCCGCATCCTGCTCGATCCTGAGAGTTTCGAAGAGCTCTACGGAGATCTCGTTCCCGGGGACCCCTTGAACTTCGTCGATCGCGAGCCTTACACCGATCGAATCAAGCGCTACCAGGAAAAAACAAAGCTCAAGGACGCGATCGTGGTGGGGCGGGGCAGCATCGAAGGCCGGACGCTGATGATAGGTGTGACCGACTATTTCTTCATGGCCGGCTGCATGGGCAGCGTGGTGGGGGAGAAAATCGCCCGGATCGCGGAAGACGCGGTACGCCTGCGGCTGCCGCTAGTGGTCGTGGCGGCGTCGGGCGGCGGAGCCCGAATGCAGGAAGGCATCTTCTCGCTGATGCAGATGGCCAAGACATCGGCGGCGATTGCCCGCATGCACGCGGCAGGCGTCTTGTACGTCACCGTACTCACCGACCCCACGATGGCAGGAGCCATGGCCAGTTTCGCGTCGCTGGGCGACGTCGTGATCGCTGAGCCCAAGGCACTGATCGGGTTCACTGGACCCGACGTGATCAAGGAGACGATCGGGAAGAGCCTGCCGGACGGATTCCAGCGGTCGGAGTTTGCTCTCGAACACGGCCTGATCGACATGATCATGGAGCGCAAGGAGATGCGCCGCACACTCAAGAGAATCATGGACTACTGCATGCCGGTGCCGGCGGACGGCACAGCCACGGATGCACACAAGAATGACCAGAAGCAAGAGAATAAACAGGGATGAATGGGATGAATGGGATAGGATGAATGAAGAATGAAGAATGAAGAATGGGGAAGGCGGGAATGCCACCGGTCTTGTGCCTGACTCCTCATTTACATCTCATCCCATTCATCCCTGTTCCCTCTTCCGTTTTCTACAGGAGCAGCGAGTTGACTCCCCAGGAAGAATTCAAGGAAAAACTGGATCGCGTCCGCGGACATCTTGACCGCAAGGGACTGCACGGCGTTTGCCTCACGCGGCAGGGGAACTTCGCGTGGATCGCATGCGGTGGCGAGAATCGTGTTGTGACCGCCTCCGAGATCGGCGCCGCCACCGCGTTCGTGAGCCGCGACAGGATCTGCGTTGTCGCCGATAACATCGAAGCACCGCGGCTGAGGCAGGAAGAGCTTGCCGAACTCGCCATCGACGTGCTCGAATACGAATGGCATCAGCCGGCGGAGCGAGAGAGGATTCTGTCGGACCTGGCAGCCGGCAACAAGGTGGCTTCCGACATCGGCACGGCAAATCCGCTGGAGAAGGATTTTGACGAGCTGAAATACTCGCTGACCGATCCCGAGGTCGGCCGATACCGGTGGCTCGGGCGGAACTGCTCGCTGGCCATCGAGAAGGTCTGCACCGAGATCAAGCCCGAAATGCCCGAGAACGAGATCGCCGCCCGCCTCGCACAGGAAGCGATGAAGGCGCGGATCACACCGACCGTCATCCTCATCGCCGCCGACGATCGAGCCTTCCATTACCGCCACCCGCTGCCCACCGACAAGAAGGTGAAGGAGCACGCGATGGTCGTGTTCTGCGGGCGACGCTGGGGATTGTGGGTGAGCCTGACGCGCATTGTGCATTTCGGCAAGCTGCCCGCCGAGTTGGCGGCAAAGCACAAGGCGGTCTGCGGTGTCGATGCCGCGTTCATCCTGAACTCGCGCCCCGAGGCCGTCACGGGCGAGATCTTCCAGAAGGCGGTATCCGCCTACGAAGCGGCAGGTTTTCCTGATGAATGGAAGCTGCATCATCAGGGCGGCCCCACGGGCTACGAAGGCCGCTATTATCGTGTGGTGCCGTCCGAACGCCGAACGCTGTACGCCAACCAGGCAGTGGCCTGGAATCCGTCCATCGCCGGCACGAAATCCGAGGACACCGTGCTGTGCACGGGCGACAATCCCGAGATTCTCACTCCCTGCCATCAATGGCCAGCCACGCAGTACGAGAGTGCGGGCATGGCGATCTTCCGTCCCGATATCCTGGTCGTCTGAAGCGTGTGGAAAGCGGCTGGCGAGCGTCAGTTTGACGCATGGGCGCGTCCAGTTCAACTGTTCTCCTGCAATTGAGAAAAATTGTGCTCGAAAAACGCGTCTTCGGCCAAAACTTTTTTCAGGGAATTTTCCGATTTTCTGAGGTTTGCGTCATTCTGGAAAACGCTTGTGGATACACAGTAATTCCAATGAAAGGCATTTGGCCGGAAGATGATGGACTTTTTTCTGGAAAATAGTACTTGACAAATGGCGGGAAAGATGGTAAAGTTAGTTAGAGAGACGAACGAAGAGTTCAGTTCTCCTGACCAAGTTGGCCCCCAACCCGCGGGCCGGGGTGTTCTGCCTGAAAGCCCAAGAGAAGAACGACTCAAACAACCCCGGCCCGCGCGTCCCTGACCTCCCTCGAATCACGAAACTCCTCGCGAACTGCTGAATCCTGCTTTCTGGCCTCCGACGGTGCTTCGCCTCGCACAAGGCACTCCCTTGCCCGAGCCGCCGACTCGCCGGCCAAGCCAATCCCGTTGATTTTGCACGTGTCTGCCGATAAGATGTGATGTACTGATCGTTCCAGCGGGAATCCTCGTAATGGCACCAAAATCTTTGGCGCAGATCGACGGCCTGATGATAGATCTCGACGGCACGACCTACCTGGGGGATTACCTGCTCCCGGGGGCGGCGGAATTCTATCACGCTGCTCGAGACTTGGGCAAACGAATCCTGTACATCACGAACAACTCGTCGAAAAGCCCCGAGCAGTACCTGGGTAAGCTGCGAGCGCTGGGCATTCCTGCCAGGAATGACGAGGTATTCACCTCCGGTGAGGCGACCCTGATCTACCTGAAGCAGAAGGGCTGCCGCAGCATCTTCCCGATCGCCACCACCGAATTCCGCAGAATGATGGTCGAAGCCGGTTTCGCGATTGACGACAAGCATCCGGACTACGTGGTGCTGGGGTTCGATACCGAGCTGACCTACGAGAAGCTGAAGACGGGCTGCCTGCTCCTGAAGAAAGGGGCGCGGTTCGTTGCCAGCCATCCCGACCCGGTCTGCCCGATGGCCGAGGGTGAGGTGCCCGATGCCGGTTCGATGCTTGCCCTGATCGAGACTGCCACCGACAGGAAACCGGAGGTGATCGTGGGCAAGCCGAACCCGTTGATGTTCGAGCTGGGCCTGAAACGGCTGAAGGTGCCCAAGGCATCGACCGCGATAGTCGGGGATCGCATCTCCACCGACGTGGCCATGGCCGAACACGCAGGCGTGACGTCCATCCTCGTGCTGTCGGGCGTCACCACTCCTGAAGAGGCCGAGCAGTCGCGCCATAGAATCGATTACGTCGTCCAGACGATGGCAGATATCATCCCCATGCTGACGAGTTGAGCGAGTCGTCCAGACGATGGCAGATATCATCCCGATGCTGACGAGTTGACGAGTTGAGCGAAAGGAGAACGACTTGAGGACCGAGCAGTATGACGTTGTGGTGATCGGCGGCGGCGGAGCGGCGTTGCGGGCGGCGATAGCAGCCAAGGATTCGCACCCGGAGGCGAGCGTTGCCCTGCTGGTGAAGGGCGAGCTCGGCAAGTGCGGGGTGACCGCGATCGCGTGCTCCGACCGCATGGCCTATCACGCGACGCTCAAGCACAGCGAGCCCGGCGGCACCGATGCGTGGAAGCACCACGCGGAAGACATCTACCGCATCGGCGGATGCGTGTCGGACGCCGACCTCGCGGCCACGCTGGCCAGGAATTCGGGCGATTCGTTCTACTACCTGGATTCGCTGGGCGTGCCGTTTGCGAAGAAGGGCGAGCTGGCGGATCAGTTCGTCACCGACGGCTCCGAATACGCCCGTGCCTGCTACACCGGCCCCCACACGGCAAACCACATCGAGGAGGCGCTCGTCCGCAAGATCAAGACGGTGCCGGTGAAGGTATTCGAGCAGACGATGGCGGTCGACCTGCTGAAGGGTGGCAACGCGATCGCCGGGCTTGTGGCGCTCGACCTGCCGACAGGGCAGTTCATCCTGTTCAAGACCAAAGCCGTCGTGCTCGCGACGGGCGGGCCGGGCGAGCTGTTCGCCGTCAACGTCTTCCCCGAAGGGATGACCGGCGATGGCCACGCCATGGCACTGCGGGCCGGGGCGGAACTGGTGAACATGGAGTTCATCCAGATCGGGCTGTCGTCGGTGAAGACCAAGCTGGCGTGCTCGGGCAGCATGTTCCGGTCGCTGCCGCGGTTGATCAACAGCGACGGCGAGGAATTCCTGCTCAAGGGCAGGCACGGGGACCTGCCCCTACAGGGCGACGCCGCATCGATGTTCAACATCCTCTTCCGCAAGGGCGCGAGCTGGCCGGTATCGAAGGAGGAGGTATCGAACATCATCGACATTGCAGTGGCGAAGGAAAACGCCCGCGGCAAGAAGGTGTATCTCGACTACAGTGCGAATCCCGCGGGTCTGGAGCTCGAGAAGCTCGATCCGGGCATCTTGAAGCGGTGGCAGACCGAGTCGAAACAGCCGGCCCTCAAGCTCGATGATATGAAAGCCGGCCCGCTGCTGCGCCTGAAGAAGATCAACGCGCCGGCCGTGCAGTGGCTTCGCGAGCGTGGAATCGATCTCGATAACGGCGACAAGATCGAGCTTGCACCGGCCTGCCAGCACTTCCAGGGCGGCATCAAGATACGCACGCAGGCGAATACGAACATCGCGGGGCTGTACGCGGCCGGCGAGGCAGCGGGCGGCCAGCACGGGGCAAACCGCCCCGGCGGCAACGCCCTCATGGACTGCCAGGTCTTCGGCAGGATCGCCGGCGAGCAGGCCGTGGCGTATTCATTGCAGGCGGTGCTCGATCCGCTCGCCGTTGCAAGCCTTGAAGCACAGGCCGAAGCGAAGGCCCGAGACGTGGCGGCCAACGTCAAGCCGTCCTGCGGCTGCGGCTGCAGCCGGAGAATCCCGGCAACCGAGGCACGCCGCGTCATCCAGGAAGCGATGAGCCTGGCAGCCGGAGTGGTGCGAACCGAGGCCGGAATCAAGGACGCGCTCGCGAAGATCGCCGAGCTCAAGACCGCCGGCATCTCGGCTGACGACAAGGGGATCGGTTACGCCATCGAGACGCACAACCTGCTCGACGCAGGCGAGGCGGTCCTGCAGGCGTGCCTCGAGCGCCGCGAGAGCCGCGGGCCGCACCTGTTTTTCCCTGATGCCAAGACCATCACGCCGATGGAACGCTCCCCGAAGCTGGACCAGTACGTCGTCCTCAGCATGCTGAGCGGGCGGCTCGCCGCCGAATGGCGCACGCCGGTACGATCGATGGGGGTGAAGGAAAACGAGCAGACAAACGGATGTTAGGATCGATGGGGCCGTGGGAACTGATCATCGTGGGCGGGTTCGCAGTGGCAGTGATGGCTGCGGGCGGCATCGTGGTGCTGGTTGTGCTCCTGGTGCGCAAGAAAGATAAGGGCTGAGCGGTTCGTCCGAGCTCCGCGTGGTGGCAGGTGGATCAGCTTCCGAGCAGCTCGCGGATCTTCGCCGGGATGTCGCCGCTGCGCATCAGCGTCTCGCCCACTTGGATCGCGCGGGCGCCCCAGCATTGGATGAGGAGGACGTCGTCCCGCGTCTTGACGGCGCTTTGCGAGACCACGATGCGGTTGGATGGGACGAGGCCGATGCGGCGTTCTGTCGTGTGCAGGTCGGTCTCGAACGTGCGGAGGTCGCGGTTGTTGATGCCGATCACGCGGGCGCCGCAGGCGACGGCCCGGCGGATTTCGCCCTCGGAATGGCCTTCCACCAGCGCCGACATCCCGAGGTCGTGCGTGAGCCGCAACAGGCGGGTGAGGTCGTTATCGCTCAGTATCTGCGTCATCAGCAGGATGGCGTCGGCGCCGGCAGCACGCGATTCGACGACCTGATACTCGTCGATGATGAATTCCTTGCGGAGAACCGGCACAGAGACGGCTTCGCGGACGGCGATCATGTGGTCCAGGCTGCCTTGGAAGAACCGGGCGTCAGTGAGCACGGAGATCGCCGCGGCGCCGCCTGCTTCGTATGCCTTCGCGATCGCGGGAAGGTCGCCTGCCGGGCATATGACGCCCGCCGAAGGCGATGCGTGCTTGATCTCGGCAAGCAGATGGATTCCCGCGACGGGCGGGTTCCTGAATGCGGCCACGAAATCGCGAACAGGCCCGGCCGCGGCCGAGCGGCGCTCGAGCTCCGAGCGCGGAACCGCCGCACGCCGCTGCTCGATTTCCTGCAGCTTGTGGGCCACGATCCTGTCGAGGATGCACGGTTTGCCGGGATTGCTCATACCTGGGCGAGCATATCAGATTGCCGATACATGATCAAGTGCATTCCGGTGCTGCCGGCACAAGGAGGTGACAATGCATCAACTCAGCGTAAAGACACATTCAAGAGTCGAATTGGTGGACATCACGGATCGCGTGCGGTCGGAACTGCGGCGGAGCACGGTGCGCGACGGTGCGTGCCTGGTCTTCGTGCCGCATACCACCGCCGGCGTCACGATCAACGAGAATGCCGATCCTGACGTGGTGCGCGACATCATTGCCCACCTCGAGAAACTCGTCCCTGCCAACGGCAACTACCGGCACAGCGAGGGCAACTCCGACGCCCACATCAAGGCCAGCCTGATGGGATTCAGCCTCCTGGTGCCGGTGGAAGCGGGGCAGCTTGCGTTGGGCCGCTGGCAGGGGATCTACCTGTGCGAGTTCGACGGCCCCCGAACCCGCAAGGTGTACGTGAGCGCGTCCTCCCACGCACCGTTTCCCACATAGAGACGATGAAGAGATGATGGGATGATGGGATGATGGGAAAGATATGCTCCGGTTCTTCATGCATCCATCGCATCATCGCTTCATCTCCACAATCGTACAGCAAGGAAGCATTCCGTGAAACTCCACCCAGTCATTTCCGAAGAACAGATCCGGCGGCGAATACCCGAGCTGGCGTCGCAGATCCGGAGCGATTACGCCGGCCGCGAGCTCACGATCATCGGCGCGATGAAGGGGTCGCTGTTCTTCCTGGTCGACCTCATCCGCAATCTGGACCGGCCCGTCTGCGTCGACCTGATCTCGGTTAGCAGCTACCGGTGGACAGCCACCACCGGCAAGCCCGAAATTCAGATGCCGGTGAGCATCGACCTCCGCGGACGGCACGTGCTTATCGTTGACGACGTCCTCGACACCGGCCTGACGCTCGGGCATGTTCTCTGCCACGTACGGGAGCGCGGGGCCGAGTCGGTTGGCGTCTGCGTGCTGCTCATCAAGAAGGTGCCGCGCACAGTCGATATCGAAGCCGACTACGGCGGATTCGAGCTCGATGGGGAATTCGTGGTCGGCTACGGCCTCGACTTGGACGGCGCGCATCGAGACCTGCCATACATCGCCGCCGTTGAGACGGATCAAAACAACCCGTGCTGACGCGATCACCGCGACCCTTCGCGCCGGACCTCAATCTCGTTGCGAATTCCGGCCTTACCGGGTATAATGAAATCAGGTGAAAATGTGATGAGCTGAAGCGATGATGGGCTGAAGAAGGGCGTCCTTTCTTTCCCACCATCCGATCATCTCATCATCCCTTCATGCTTCCTGCGGGTGTTTCCCCATGTCAGGTGTTCCCAAGAGTATCGTGTCGGAAGTGCTCCGGCTTCGCGAACAACTCCGGCGGCACAGCTACCTCTATTACGTGCTCGACAAGCCCGAGGTCACCGACGCCGAGTACGATCGCGTCATGCGGCGGCTGGATGAGCTCGAGAGCGCGCATCCTGAGCTGATTACGCCCGATTCGCCGACGCAGCGTGTGGGAGCCCAGCCGGCTGATGAGTTCCCATCGGTCCGCCACCGCATCCCGATGCTCAGCCTCAACAACGCGATGAACGAAGACGAGCTTCGCGAGTGGCACCGCCAGGTGAAATCCGGCGTGGGAGTCGACGAGGCGGAGGGTGCTCTGTTCGACACGAAGATCGAGTTCGCGGCGGAGCCGAAGCTCGACGGGCTGGCCGTGGAGCTGATCTACGAGAACGGCCTGCTGATCACCGGCGCCACGCGGGGCGACGGCTTCACCGGCGAGGACGTGACGCAGAACATCAAGACGATCCGCTGCGTGCCGCTGCGGCTGATGGGCAATTTCCCCCGGCTGCTCGAAGTGCGCGGCGAAGTGTATTTCCCGTCGAAGCGGTTCAACGAGATGAACCGCAAGCGTCGCGAGGCGGGCGATGAGCCGTTTGCCAATCCGCGCAACGCCGCCGCCGGCTCGCTGCGCCAGCTCGATCCGAAGGTCACGGCGTCGCGGCCGTTGGAGTTCTTCGTCCACGGCCTTGGCACGGTGGAGGGGAAGACGTTTGCGAAGCACTCCGATGCGATGGAGTTCGTGAAGTCGCTGGGCCTGCCCGCCATCAGGCCGTCGAAGGTGTGCAGCGGCATCGAGGAAGTGCTCGCCTTCTACAACGAGCTGCTGCCGAAGCGCGACGAAATGCCATTCGAGATGGACGGCATGGTGGTGAAGGTGAACAGCTTCGAGCTTCAGCAGCGGCTGGGCACGCGGTCGCGCAGCCCGCGGTTTGCCATTGCGTTCAAGTTTCCGCCGCGGCAGGAGCAAACGCTCCTGGAGAAGATCGTCGTGCAGGTGGGGCGGACGGGCGCGCTCACGCCCGTGGCCTGCCTGAAACGCGTCAGCATCGGCGGCGTGATGGTCGAGCGGGCCACGCTGCACAACCAGGACGAGATCGACCGGCTGGACGTGCGCGAGGGGGACACCGTCATCGTGCAGCGCGCCGGCGACGTGATCCCGGAGGTCGTGCAGGTGGTGCCCGATCGGGGGCATTCGAAGCGCCCGACGTTCAAGCTGCCCGAGAGTTGCCCGGTCTGCGGGTCACCGGTTTCCCGGCCGGAAGGGGAGGTCGTTGCCCGCTGCACCGGTATCGCATGTCCCGCTCAGCTCGAAGGATGGGTCAAGCATTTCACCTCGCGGCTTGCCATGGATATCGAGGGCGTCGGCGACAAGCTGACACGCCAACTGGTCGACAGCGGCCTGGTGAGGAACCCGGCCGACCTGTATCGCCTGACAAAGGACCAGCTCGCGGCATTGGATCGCATGGGCGAGAAATCCGCCACCAATCTCGTGGCGGCGATCGAAGCATCAAAGGTGGGCCCGCTCGCCCGCACCATCTTCGCACTGGGGATCCGGCAAGTCGGGGAGCACGTGGCACAGGTGCTCGCGTCGCATTTCGGGAGCATCGACGCCCTGATGGATGCGTCGGAAGACGAGCTGGCGGGAGTCCACGAGATCGGCCCGGTGATCGCGAAATCGGTTCGCCAGTACTTCCAGCGGGATGACATCCGCAAGCTGATCGCCGACCTGAAAGCCCTCGGCGTGCAGTTTCCGGAGGCGGCGCCCGTGGTGAATGGCGGAAAGCTCGACGGCCTCACCTTCGTGTTCACCGGGGCATTGCAGGCGTTCCCGCGCGAAGAAGCGGAGCGGCTGGTCGCGACCCTCGGCGGGCGGG
>Ga0307378_10012874_pt1 | contig 10643 bp, 20 predicted proteins | sample UN1MG_FD_202238 | JGI IMG/M metagenome (GOLD analysis project Ga0307378, IMG submission 202238) | Soil microbial communities from Risofladan, Vaasa, Finland - UN-1 | ecosystem: Environmental > Terrestrial > Soil > Coastal area > Acid sulfate soil | place: Finland: Risofladan, Vaasa | collected...
TGCTTGAGTTGCAGTTAAACTAATTCCATGAGTTTGCATTATCTTCCATGCTAATATAGTAATCCATGTAGTTACACCACATAAATATATAGTCAACATGGGTCTTATAATACCTCTAAGAAAATCAGTAAAACCAAATAAAGTAGCTATTAAAGATGCTAATGGAAGAGTTATAATTTGCCATTTACCTGTAACTGTAAATAATTTATCAATCCATTTATTATCAAAAAGAGCTTTATTTCCTTCTTTTTGAGCTTGAATAAAGGCTTTGGCATCCTCTAAATCAATTGCTCCCTCAACTTGCGCTCTAGTTATAGCTATATTCGCCTTTGCTTCTGCGATCATGGCATCCGATTCTGCTTTAACCATAGCAACTTCATGAAGGTGTGATGCTGTTTGTATTTCTTGCTGTAGTTTCGCTGTTTTGAATTTAAAAATACCACCAACTATATTTCCAATCAAACCAGTTGCCATTCCTAAAATTGATTCTATAATCATAACAATTTCCTCCTTCTTTTACTTCTACAAAAATCTTCCTTTTTTATCTCTAATTCTAATTCTCTTCTTAGAATTTTCACTTATTTTTCTTTTATGTTCTTTGGAAAATTTTCTTCCTTTTAGTTTTTGGCTTATTTTATTATTTCTTTCTTCTGAAAAAAATAATTTTTTACCATAATTTGGGTTTCTTTTTCCTTTTTTTGATTCAGATATTTTTTTTCTTGCTTCTAATTTTTTAGCAGGATTTAAATATCCTATCATATCAATTCTTTCTTTTCCTAGAAGAGAACTAGGTATACCTTTTTTAGTATTAGCCATTTTCTTAGCTATATCAGGATATAACATTGGGCTTATTTCTCCCCCTTCTGTCATATTATATCCATTATTGAAAGTATCAAACTTATCTATATAATATATTTCCCTTTCACATAACTTTTTATTTGGAACTTCTTCTATTACTTTCCAATTAAAATTTTCGAATCCATGTTTTCTTAAAGCATTGTGAAATAATCTTTTCCAATTTTTTCTTGATGCTTCTTGTTCATGCCGTTTTCTTCTAGTTTTTAAAGTATATTTACTTTGTCCTATATATTTTTTTTCATTTATTTTGTTTGTTGCTTTATATATTATTCCCATGAACTTTCACCACCAATTACATGCAATTTAAATGGTTTATCTACCATTGTATTTCTAAATTTTCTTACTATTATTCTGGAATTTAATACTGCTCTTTGATTATTTAAAAATCCAAATTTAGATCCCATGAGTATACATCCATTTGTGTGACTATTGAATCCCTTCTTTGTATCACCAGCCCAATTACCAGCATGAATAAGGATATAACTTCTATTCGGAACTTTTGTTACCCAATATACAGATCCATACTTCGGAGATTGACGAATGACTACATTGTATTCTCCAGATGGAATACATGAAATACTTTGTCTATTCTCCCTCCAAGGTAGTTCTAATGTCTTACACATAAAACCATCTGTTATTAACATTCCCTCAGTTCCCTGATCACTAGTACGTGTTCTTAACAAATATACAGTTTTCATTATTACTCCTTTTTAAAATCAGGATCACATGAATCAATAATTTTACTAGTATTAATAATTGAATTTCTTAATGATAAAATCATAGTTCTATCGTTTTCTATTACTTGTTTATAATAATTCCTAACTGATTCTGCTGTAATCATAACTGGCCTTTCTGTTTGAATTCCTATACTGAAAGCCCAATTATATGTATGATTAATATGAGCATTAAACCATTTTACGGAAATAAAATCACCATTAAGAGTTACTATATCATTGGTGTATTCAGTAAATCTTTTAGCATCATCTGTATCCATTGATATAGCACTATGAATAGAAGTTATAGTATTGTTATCTTCTCTTCTTATAAAATCCAACCAACATTTTCCTAAAATAGAATTATGTTTAGTAAAACCCAAAGCTTTATATAAACTATAATTGGCGAATTTTATATTCATTTTTTCGTCTAATACCAATACGTACATATTAGCAAAATTCATCATATCCCAAATAGCTTTTCTTAATCTATCTGCTTCTGGTAAATCATTTTCAAAATTATCTGTGTCTGGTATTTCAATTGACATATTATTTACCTCCTAAATGAAAGAATATATCTGCAAATTTCCATATCAACCCGATTAACCCTATTATTATAGTTCCAGACAAACCATATGCAATATATAATCTAGTTTTTATTTTATTATGTTCTTTTAATGATTCTTTATCATGATTAGTCAAATCCTCTTTAAGTTTATCAGTTGCAGTATCTATTTTAGATACAGCATTTGTAAGTTTAGACGAACAATCATCCAACTTTGTAGTTATTCCTTGAATTGCTGTACATGTAGACATTTGTTTATCAGATATTTTATTTTGATTTTTTACAACATCCGAAAGCAATTGAGTCATAATGCTTTGTTGGTCTAAAACTGTCTTATGCATTAGAATCATGTTCTCATAACTCTGCATATAAATCTTTAAATCATTTTTAGTTAGATCATCAGTCATAAAAAAATGCTCTCCACTTATTTAAGATAATTGTATTCTAATAGTTATTTATAAAAAAATATATAATTGAAATGGAAAAATATATATAAAAAAATATAAATATTAGTGATATGGAAGAACTAATCAGTAGAATAGATAACTACTTGGATATTCAATTCAAGAAGGAACGCATAGAACAATCCCTATATATGTCTTCTGACATCAAAGAAGTAATTGAATTGATTAAGAAGACTGACAATAAGGAAGGGATTTTAAATTTATTAGATAAAAATATAAGAGAAGAAATAGAAAAACTTATTGATGGGGGATTAATATGAGTGATTTAGTAGATAAATACTTAATAGAGTTAACACAAGCTGATATAGACCTTTTGAAAAAAAGAGGTAAAGTTGGTAAGAATTTTACTGGCTTTACTACAACAAGAGGTGGTGGTAAAGAAAGCAAAATGGGAAAGACTCTAAAAAAAGAAGAAGAGTCACCTGTAAAAGTTGGAGACATTTTCTATAACTCATGGGGATATGATCAAACTAATATAGATTGGTATCAGGTAGTAGCGTTAACTGGAAGTGGTAAATCGGTAAAGATAAGACCAATTGAAGGGAAAATTAAAGAAACTGGATTTATGAGCGGTGAGTCAACTCCTGTCAAGGGTAAATTCAAAGGGCCAGCGGTCACTAAAAGACTTGGTATGCATAGTGGAGAACCATATCTTCCCTCTAAATATGGTTGGACTTCTTTATGGGATGGAAAACCAAAATATCAAAGCTGGTATGCTTAAAGGAGAAGTTATGAGTGATAAATTAAAAGATGCATTAAATGAAGCAGAGAAAAATAAGAAAAAAGAAAAACCGAAAATGCTTCCAGAGCTTCATGCTTTAGATGATAGAATTGAGGAATTCATTCAAAAATTAGAAGATAAAATCAATGCAGTAAAAGACAATCCTATTTTTGTAAAGAAAGCATTTGCATTACTAGGTGATATGAGCAAGGAATATAGTGAGTTTATAGCCGCTCTTAGAGCTATTGTCAATGCCGTAGATAGAAAAGGAATGAGTTTACCAAAAGAAAAACCATTGAGTAGAGTAAGAGATGTCAATGCAAGACATAGAGATCCAGAAGATGACACTCCACCACCACCAGAAGAAGGAGCCATACCACCACCAGAAGGAGGACTACCACCAAAAGGAGTTAAAGAAGCATTAACTTTCGAAAAGAAAAAAGGAATAAAAAATCATAATATCAGAGAAGCATTAGATGAAGTTAAAAAAACACATAAAGCTTTAGACTTTATGATGGATCAAATGTCAAATGATGAAAATTCTACGGACGCTGAAATGATTTTACATATTGCAAAAGAAACTGGTAATCCAGTAGGGCAAGTATCTAAAATGGTAAAATCAGAACGCAAAAAATTTATGGATGGAGTAATAAGGCAAAAAGAAGGTAGAAAGATAGTTAGTAAATATTTTTCAAGTGGTTGGTAAAAATGGATATAATAGATAAGATAAATATTTTTATAGAAGAAAAAAAAATGGCTGGAAAGACTGATGTTATTAAAAAGTCATACGAAAGAAAGCATTATCGTATGGGAGGTAAGCATAAAAAGAAATCAAGTCTGGAAAGGCTAGAAAGATCAGCGGAAGGTGACAAGAGAGAAAAACGTAAAAAGAGACAACCAGAAAGAACACCAATGGGTAAAGGAATGACAAGATATCACGTATAGGAGGAATCATGGGCAATATAGTACTAGACAAAATAGATAATTTTCTTGGACAAATGGAAGAAAAATATCAAAAAAATAAAATGGGCAAGGAACTTAAATTTTTATACGTTACAGAGGAAGACGAAAAGAGTAGCGCATATAAAGAGTACTTCAAAAAGATGTTGAAGAAATACGGAGTAGATGAGCCAGATAAAATTCCAGAAAAAGATAGAAAAAAATTCTATGATGAAGTTGATCGTGGATGGAAAGCTAAAAAAGAAACTGATTAAGAGGTAATTATGAATCTAGTTGAAAAGTATTTAGGTGAAGGTAAGCTTTCATGGGAAAAAGTAAATCAATTAGCTAAAAAATTCAATGGATCTTTAGATACTAAAAAAGCCGAAAGTGAAAAGGGAAAACCTTGGGCCACATGGAATTTTAAAGACATGGATAACTATAGAAAGTTTACTAAAGCATTGCAATCTTCTTATATGAATATCAAAGCGGAAGATGATGAAAATAAAAACATATTTAAAGTAAAAGTATGGTTTTAAAGGAGAACAAATGAATATACAGGATAAGATAGGAAACTATCTAAACGAAGAAGATGAAGATATATATGAACCAGAGGATGACTTTTTTGATGATTCAAGTGTAATGGAAAAAATGTTTAACTTCATTACTAGTTTAGAAGATCTTTCAGAAGACAAACAATTAGAAGTTATTGAGATCATAGAAGAGATTTCTCCAGAAGACGTTGATGAAGGAATGGCGGCAAAGAGAGTTAAAATTGATCCAAAAGAAAAACGTAAACGCAAAAGAGAATATCGAAAAAAGAAAGCTAAACTTAAAATGAAAGCAAGACGTTTTCGTAGAACTGCTAAATTTAAAAAATATAAGAGAATGAAAGAACGTAAAGCTAAATCAGGTAAGACAGCATCAGGTAAAAGAATCAGAAAATTTATATAATTTGTAATGAATTTAAAAAATCGAAAATTAAGAAAAAATGAAAAAAATTTTATACCTAACAATATAGAAAAATATGTTGGTAGGTATCCTATAATTTGTAGAAGTTCATGGGAGTATAGATATTGTCAATGGCTAGATGTTAATCCAGCCGTTTTAGAGTGGTCAAGTGAAGGACATTGTATAAGATACGTTGATCCTTATCAACCACAAAATAAGAGGAGATATATCCCTGATTACTACGTATGTATGAATACTGGTAACGGAAAGAAAAGATTTATAGTAGAGATAAAACCTGAAAGGGATTTACTACCTCCTCCACGAAATACTAAAAAGAGTAAAAGAACTATCCAGATGATGGAAACAGCATACAACGTCAACATGGCTAAGTTTAAAGCGGCAGAAGAATATTGTAGAAAAATGGGATATACATTTAAGATCCTTACCGAAAAGCAATTATTTAGAAATAAAAGAGGGTAAGGAATATGGGAGGAATTATGTCAGTATTAGACAAACTAGATAAATTTATAAGTGAAACGGATTTTGCGGCTAAGTACCCAATGAATACTTCAAAATACAGAGGGCATAGACCTGTACAATTTATGAAGTGGTGGGAGAACTACCGTCCTGGTGATCGGGTAAATATAAACTTTCTAGAAGATGGAATTGAAATTTTCGGAACAAATGCAGAAGGTCAATTCGCTGGATCAAGAGCGGAGAAGGAACTTTTCATTAATGATCCTGATGAAATGGATATGTTTAAATCTTCTGAGGGTGATATTTGGAATTTTGTATAAAGAAGTAAAAGTATTTGTAATAATAAATACAAATTTTTGTAGGAGAAAATACAATGATAGATGATAAAGCACAAGATTCAATAATGGAAGCATATGAAAGAACTATATTGAATGAACAAGGAAATACTATTAGAGATGTAGCAGATATTTATGCAAGATTTCTAATAGGTGATAGACAGTTAGCATTAAGACAATTAAAGGATTTAGAAAAGAAACCAATTAAAGGAATTGACGGAACTAACGGTCTTATAAATTCTGTTTTAGATCCCGAAAAAGGAGATATGAGTAAATGGAATGAACTGTTTGCTAATCTAAGAGAAGGATTTAGAAAAGTCATAAATAAGGGATAATAGGCTTCTAGGAGGAAGTATGATAGATGACAAAGCACAAGAAGCAATAATGGAAGCATACGAAAGAACTATTTTGAATGAAGGCAAAACAATTCAAGCAATAAGAAAAAAATCAGATCAATTAAAAAAGAAATTAGATGGAAAACATGTAAAAGAAAATTTCGGTCAAAAAGAAGTTAGAGAGCTAGAAGATTTTTCGGATATTTGGAGTCTCAATTATAACGATAGATTAACTGCTATTAAAATTATAGATTCTTTTAATAATTGGGTTATGAATTATACAGGATAACAACATGAAAGAAGATAAAGACATTGTAGTAAGAATAGATGAATTACTAAATTTTTTTATGAAAAGTGGTAGTGGTGGTGGAAGTAGTGGGGAATCTCCAGCAGTACAATCAGAATTAAGTATGCTTTTTTCTAAAGTCAATCAAGAAATAAAAAAGATAACATCGTTAACATCAAGAGAAAAACCAAAGAAAATACTCAAGAAAGCTGTAGAAGTAGTCATAAAAAAAGAAGGTCTTAATAAAAATTGGTCTAAACTTTTAACACAATATGTACATAAATATGCGTAAAGGAAAATGTTAAATGACTTTAAGAAGACAAAAAGAAAAAAGATTTGAAGGACTTATATGGAAGTCTGGATATTTCTATACTTTTAAGTACAAAGGTTGGGAAAATGATCCAAAACCTCATATAATTTTTATGTATGCTTACTCTGGAACTCATCCAAATACTGGTAGAGAATGGAGATTTTTTCAAGGAATTAACTTCTCCTATATTCCAAGAAAAGTAAGAAGAAGATTCATAGAAACTTACTTACGAGCTAGAGAAGCCAGAAGAGGAAATATGGATTTTGTTTGGGATGATGTAAAAAGAAAACATCCTTGGTTAAGGATTGCGTTACGAAGATATTTTTACTCCCCTGGAACTTATATAGTTGAACCAAAAGAAATTCCATTTGAAGATGCTGAAAAAGTTATAGTTAGTACATGGGCTAAAGATTTTAGTAAGAAAACAATTACAGCAATAAGATCGAAATTTAGATCAGGTAAAAAAGCAAAGAAGAAAAAGAAAGTACTTTCTGAAAAGAGATTTACAAGTCCTAGATACTGGACTCATAAAGACACACCTAGACAACATGGATTATAATTATGGATAGAACCTATCAAGAGCTTACTTTAAACGATAAAAGATGGTTAAGAATAAACATAAATAGAGACAATGGTGAAGCATATGCTCCTAGTGCGGCAAATTATGAAGTAAGAGGAACTCTAAAACAAAATGTTATAATTCCGAGTACTCCAGCAACTATAAATGGAAATAAAATATCTGCCAGAATTACGGAAACAATTACAGCAAGTGCCGCTGAATATGATCTTATATGGGAAATAAGAAAAAACGGAGATATTAATTACCATTGTACTAGTTTGCTGGTGGAAGAATGTTAAGAGACTGTTTACAATATTATAATGATACAGAGGTACTTCATTATGAAGTATGTCAACCAAGTAGTAGTAGTTCTAGTTCTTCTGCTTCTGCTCAATTTAGAATTATAGAAGATGGAGATCTTAGAGATATTGAATTGACTGGAGGTATTAGAATTCTAAATTCTTCTTCTTCGTCAAGTTCTGCAAGTCAAAGTAGTAGCAGTTTTTCAGTTCCATTTAGATATCAATCAGAAAGTCAAGATTGCACTACATTGTTTAGTTAGGAGATAAAAAATGGCAAAAAAAACCTTACATAGAATAACTGATTTACCATCAGCTTCTACTCCGTTATCTGGAGGAGAACTTTTTGAAATAGCCCAAAGAGATATTAATGGAACATTTAAATCAAGGAGAGTAAATTTAAGAAAAATTGTTAATCCTGATCAAGATGAACATAATGAATTAAAAAATTTACAAGGTGGGGATTCAACATTAAATGAATATTATCATTTAACTCAAGAATATTATGATAAAGTAGTCGGTGATCTATATACTTTAAGAACTGAAACTTTAGCAGTATCTGCAAATGCCCTACTACAAGCTAATGACTATACCGATACTCAATCACAAGAAGCAAGTGCAAATGCCCTACTACAAGCTAATGACTATACCGATACAGAGATATTAGCTCTGTCAGCTTCATACGATCAACACAATGAATTAAAAGACATTCAAGGTGGTATACCTTCTGCCGCTGAATATTATCACTTATCACAATCTATTCATGATGCTTTATTTTCTGCAAGTCCTATAATTGGATTAGGTAATAAAACAGGAACAAGATTTGAAGTTGATTATGGAAGTAATCTAGTTAAAGGTTTTATAGATGATACTGAATTACTTGAATTAAATTCGGAAGGTATTAATATCGGAGGTGCTGTATCGGGTTCATCAGTTTATACCAATACAATACATGCCTTGACAGGAGTAGTAACAATTTCCGGTAGTAGTGGAGTTGATTTACGAGCAAGTAATAATAAAAATAGAGTAATAGTTGATTCTGGATATACTAGAATATTAGTAGATGCAACAAACACAGATCATGATAATAAGAATTTTGAAGTTTTTAGAGTAGATCAAGCTGGTACAAATCTTTATTTGGGAAATTTATTGGCAGGGATATATCTAGAGTATGGTTATGAAAGTGATCCAAGAATTAGGTTTAGAAGTGGAACGGATACATGGTTTTCAATTACTCCAAATACTCAACAATTAGGAAATAGTTCTAGTTCAAATGCTAATATTAGAGTAAGTTCTAGTGGAGCAATAGAGGGATATGCACTTGGAACAAAGGTTCTTGATCTTGATACGAGCAACCACAGTATCTATCAATTTGGTACTATATTTAATGGAATGATATTTACAGGTAATATTGCTCCTAGTGCTTCAATAACATTTGAACTTAATAACGAACCTATTTTTACCATGAATCGTTTGACTAGACATATGAATCTACAAGGTAGATTAAGTGTGGATAGTTATGCAGATACCAATCAAGCCGCTGATTTACGAGCATATCAGGAAATGCCTGGAAAATCGGATTTTAGTAAATGGGTTAATTCTCCAAAAACTATCTTACCCGAAGAACATATTGCTTTTTGTCACTTTAGAGGAAATTTATATATCATTGGTGGTAAACAAGATGGAACATCAACTGAATATAATACAGTATATAGATCAACAAATGGTAAAGACTGGACACTATTGACTAGTGCGGCTTTTCCTAGTGCTGATTCAGAATTACAAGTAGTTAATTTTCAAGATCAAATGTTAGCATTTGGTGGTAATCATCTTGATGGAGTTTATTCCTCAACAGATGGAATAACTTGGACTATAATTTCTACTGATGCTGATATTCCTGGTAGAAGAGCTACGGTAGTAGTTTATAAAGGAAAAATTTGGGCATATGGAGATAATTTTGGTCAAAATGATATTCACTATTCTGATGATGGAATTTCTTGGACTAAACTTTCAGGAGCATTTGCTCCTGAAACTATTAGGATGTCGATGTGTGTTTATAACAATGCAATATTCTCCGTAGGTGGACAAGATAAAGATAGCGGTGCGGCTCAAGACGGAGTTTGGAAATCAACAGATGGTATAAACTTTACTCAAGTAGGAACAGTTCCTTATATTACTACGGGAAATGCACTATTAAATTATGATGGAAGAATGGTTATATTAGCTCTTGGGTCTGATGGTGTTACTAATCCTGATGGTTGGCAAGATAGAATATATGAATCATTTGATGGTATTACTTGGAATGATGTAGGTTATAGTATGCCTACTAGAGCTTTTTTCGTAAGTAACGGTAGAGAAGCTACAGTTTTTAATGGTAGAATAATTTACGGAGGGGTGACTAAAACTGATAGTTCTACTGCCGATCCTGATTTCCATCAGACTATGCCTAGAGTAGATATTGGATTACAAATATCAGGTGATTTAGATATTTCTAATAGTGGAGTGGAGACTATTTCAAATGGTACATCTGGAGCTACAATTACTTTTCCTGTAAGTCAACCTGATACAAATTATTATCCCATTGTTACATTGGAAAATATAACCGATTCCAATCCATTATTCCTACAAATTATAGTTTCTTCTAAAGCTGTCGGAAATTTTGGAATAAAACTTAGTGGATTAACAGATAGTGGAAATTATAAACTTAATTGGATGATAACTAGATAGGAGATAAACATGAGACTTAAAAATTATTTAAAAGAAAACTACGGTAATCCAAAAGCTGGAGATAAAATTTTATATAATGGGAAGAAATTAACCATAACAAACGT
>Ga0307378_10012876_pt1 | contig 10643 bp, 10 predicted proteins | sample UN1MG_FD_202238 | JGI IMG/M metagenome (GOLD analysis project Ga0307378, IMG submission 202238) | Soil microbial communities from Risofladan, Vaasa, Finland - UN-1 | ecosystem: Environmental > Terrestrial > Soil > Coastal area > Acid sulfate soil | place: Finland: Risofladan, Vaasa | collected...
GTGAGCTGCGCGGCTACTACTCGCTGGACAAGGCGCGAAGCCTGGTTCTACAGTCCATGGTCCTCAAGGCGGGCGTCATCCTGCTGCCCGACTACGACACCTCCAAGGACGTGACCCGCGATTTGCTAGCACTCATCGAGGACAAACACCACACCCCGGCCGGCAGTGACGTGTTCCTGATCCGACGCCAGCCGAAGCTGCCCGACGACTTCGCCCACGCGCTCAATTACGCCTGCATGGCCATCTGGCACACCGAACAGGTGTACCCCGACATGTCAGCTATCAACAACATCAAGATGACCCAGGAGCAGCTGAACTTCGCCGCGCCGCCAACCCTCGACATTAGCTGACATAAAAAGAAAAGCGCATACCCTGTTAAGGTATGCGCTCCCGGGGAGGCCGTCCCCCAGCGATTGCTCGCTGGGTTCCGGTTCTATTCGTGGAGGGGGAACAACCGCAAACTAACGTACCGGAGCATAATAAATCCTTCTCAACGTATTCTAACGCGACCCAACTTGCTTTTCAGATGGTAGCGGCAGGCCGAACGCCACGTGATACAATGCCCCCAAGGAGGTGTACCATGCGTCTATCCGTCTTGTTGGTGATCTTCCTGTCCGGCTGCATGTTTGACCAGAAGGGTCACATCGAGCAACCGCTGGCCCCGCCGGTCATTAACGTGCCACCCAACCAGGAGGTGGACACGGCAGAGCTCAGACAAGGCATCAAAGACGACATCACAGCCAGCTCCAACGCCACGGCCAACCAGATGACCGGCGCCGTCAACGCCTCCATCTCGAAGCTGGCCGAGAAGATCACCGGCCTGGAGGCCAACCTCTCCTCCGTGGTGAACGCTTCCGCCAACCTGAACATGACCGCCTCCGCTGAGCTACGCGCCAAGCTGGAGGCCAGCCTCAGCGTCGTGACAGAGCTGAAGACCGAGCTCAAGATGGTCAATGAGTTCAACACCAAGATCGAAACCAAGATGAGCGTCGACGCGAATCTTGTAAGGGAGTTACAGAGTCGCATCGACTCACTGAATGCCACGCTGACGGCCAAGATGGACGTGCAGGCCAACGCCCAGGCAGGGCTCTACAACAAACTGGATACGCGGCTGGAGAACATCAGCAACACCGCCGGCAGGGATGTGAACTACTTCCCGGCCGCAGCCGTCGAGATCATCATCGCCATCCTCGGAGTGGTGACCATAGCCATAGGCTGGATTGGCCGAAACGCCAGGTTGCGGGAGAAGCTGCGCACCGACGATGAACGTAACGAAAGGAAGATCCTGTCTGACCTGCTGATGGAAACGCTGGCCATGCTGCCGGAAAGCCGAGCCAAGGACGTACGCTATTTGCGTGAGAAATTGGCCAACCACGTCCAGCCAGACGGGCCAGAACCGCATAGCTAAGAAAAACGCAACTCCCATGTCAGGCTTCATGATAAGTAGGTAACCAGGTTCTAGGGGTGCCGCCGTATTCCCCGACTTAGCCTCCAACTGCGGCTCGGTGCCTGCTTGCCCTAACATGGGAACAGCAATTCGCTGCAGCGATTGCCCAGTAACCCCGTGTAGATTGGGCGACCTTTCGGCCCTGGACCGACGTGGATGTCGGCGCTGTTCCCACTTACTCAAACTGATACCCCCAACGGCGCTATCTGACCGAGGTCAGAATTTACCGGTCGATCGGGTCCGGTATTACGCCGCAGGGGGCACAAAAAGAGCGAAGAGAGTAATCGGCTCCCTCGTCAGACTCAGGCCAGCGAGCCCGGTCCTGACGAATCCAATACTCTCTTCGCCCCCGCTGCAATTGGTGGAGGTGCCGGGACAGGTTCTCCAGCCTTACGGCTGGCCTAGACTATTCCTTCATCTCGCGGTAACGAGATGGCTGGCATTTAGGTTGGCCTTGCAGTTCATTCCCAACCTCCTAGTGCGACCGCGTGGGCCGTCTATGAGTCGTTAGACCGCTACTGGGTTGCCCCATCACGGTACGGCGTTAGCCCTTCGCACACACGAAGTAGGCGTTCACCGTTTGAGCCAACTTTTCAATCTGCATCGCTGCAGAAAGCGACCTCCTTCTTGATCGAACCCGGGTCCGAAAATCGATCCGACAGAGTTACTACGCGCGTAGTGTGATTTCAAGACTTCAGCATCACCCAGATAACCACACAACAGGATGATGCCTAGCTGTCTTACCAGCAGTAGCTTGTACAGCTCATCTCACCTACCAAGCCTCAGTGAGAAGTACCTAACTTGGGTTAACTCCCGGTTAGGCAGCGAGAGCTTCGGCGCGAACGCCAAAGGTACCGCGAACAATGTTCGTGGCAGTTGAAACGTGAAAGGCTTTTAACGAGGCCAACCTTGTCATCCCTCGGCGCGCAACTCAGTGTTCACGAGATCCGTCGAAACCTGTTCACCCCCAAATTTCTGGGCTACTCTAACAGTGTACTCCACGCCACTAAATTTGCCAAACCATTGGGGGTCGGGCGGTATTACCGCGACGACGGGGATGCCCTCCGACCCCCAGGGGTTTAACAGATGGGATGGTGTTCGGGAGGGTTACAAGCCCTCCGACTTTCCTGCACAGTCAAGTATTAGGTAACGCCGCTCCGACCTCTCGCGAAAAAGGTCATCAACACGACGGCGGGACTTCACCCGCAAGGCTGCCGGCAGCTAGATAGTGTTTAACCAGCTCCTCCAGGTCACCACAGCAAGAAGCAGACATCCGCGTGTTTCTGCCCTCTGCAGTTACCTCGACCTTACCCTTCCGTGCCCTACTCGCGCCGCCCCGGTCTGCCCGGTACGCGCTGTTCCCCCGCTGCTCGGGGCATCTGAGCCACGAACACCATCCCAATGCCTGAGACCAAAAGAAAACGCCTGTGCGATGGTTTGCACAGGCGCCTATGTAGTGTTAGTACCGCATAATGCCCTCCTTCAATGAGCCCCGAAAGCCCCCGGGACTGAGAGGGGTTAGCAAACCTCAACATTGTATACTAACGCGCCGCGTCCCCTCATTTTATGCCCTTACAGGGGATCGTATTTGTCACCCCCCACCTCTTCGGGATTGACTGGCCATGCCAGCCAACCGACGCCCGAGTGGGTCTCCCGATCGGGCTGATCCTTCTTCTCCAGGATGGAGCGGAAGGCTTCCAGCTCCTTACTAAAAATCACCGCCACCTGCTTCTCCATGATCTTACCGTCCCGGAGCTCGAAGGCGAGTACCAACCCGTAGGGGCTGGGTCGGTGCTGGTACGACCCCGGGAACCGCCCATCCTTACTCTCAAACCCGTGGTAGACGTACCACGTTTCCCCGCACCGGCGTAGATAGAACCGCTCATTGTCTACCAGATAGTCGCAGGTCTCAGGCGCCGACCTAGCACGCTGAACCTGGTACCCGGATACCCATTCCCGCCACCCCTCGTCACCCTTCCATTCGCCCTTCTGCCACAGGTCCTTCAACGTCCCTGACCGGCCTTCCTCCACGAACTCGTCGTACCGGCCCTCATTCGCGTGCAACTCATTAATCCACAGCAGCCCCTGCAACATCTTGACCAGCGCCTTCAGGTTGAACATGTGACCATTCCTTTCCAACCACGTTTCGCGGGTTGGCGACGAGCACCACGGTCTATTCGTGATGACTTATGGGGCATGCCGAACCTGTCACGCGACAGCTACGGAACGCTCCATGTTATGCTAACGCGTTTTCAGGGGTGTTTTAAGGTACCAGCGGCCTATCCAAATGGATCAGTCCTATGCGATTCCACTCAGCCAGCTCAAGCACCCAGCCGCCCACGGTGTCGGGCGCTGCCGTAGCCAGCTCATGCCGGATCAGATCCTCACCGCAAGCGTAGAGATCGGGTGTGGGATAGATGTTGCGACGAATCGCCTCGCGGATGGCGAAGTCCATCAGCAGCACCTTATCAGTCACATCATCAAACATGATGTATTTCACCCGGCCCCTTATCTTTGGCGCAGATGAGTTCTCGATCGCGTCCGTGAATGAGCGGTGAATAAAGGGTATGTTCCCGGTCCGCAGCAGCAGCTGGCACAGCTTGACCATCCACTCGCCGGGCGTCAGCGTCAGCAATGAGGCGTCCGCCATCTTACGAAGCTCCGGCGGTACGTTCAGTACCTCGCACATATCGTAGAGAACCAACCGTTCGAAGGTGCCACTGCCTTCGAACTTGTACTCACGCTGCTGCAGGTGGGCGATGTAGTGCAGGATGACATCCATACCCGGCAGCTTACCCTTGGCCTTGTCATTCCCAACCACCACGATCCAGTTGCCCATGGCGCCAAACGCCGCCGCCTCAATAATGTTGGCCGCGACGAATACGGGGTTTGTCGGGGTCTGCGGCCAGAAAGCCATCCGGCCGGGCGTCTCGGGCTCAATGAAGTAGGAGTAGTCGAACTTGCGCATGTTCTCCAGGATTGCCTTCGCGTCTGCCAGCTTCCCGCCAGACGGTATGTACTTCAACATGCCCGTTGTGGTAGCCAGGTGCCGAACTGCAGCCCGGCCGGTCATTCCTGGCGACCCCACCACGGCCACCGAGCGCGGACTCAATCCGTGCAGGACTGACACCTGCTGGGCCACGTAGACGGCTGCCATTGCGAGCCAGGCTGCCTGGCCGGGTAAAGGCTCGAATTCGAAGTCCGAACGCTTCAGCGGCGGGGAAACGCCTGTAGCGGGCATGTACTCGTAAGATGCGTCACCGATTGGAGTTACACGACCATCCACCATCGTGAAGCACGGCATGACAAACGACCCGTCCGCCTGCACGCCAACGCGCGCCTGCAGCACAGATGTCTTGGGGTTGCTGAATGCCTTGGCCAGCGTTACCAGGACGGGTGTGTTGGGGCGGGTGATCGGTGAGCCAAGTCCAGCCCTGCCAAGGACTTCCCGCATCCACTTGACCGGACTTTTCTCGATCTTCTCCAGCTCGCAGTTGAACGGAATGCTCTGGCCGTGGAACTTGATGGCGCCCGCCCAATAGATCATACCGGTCCGGCTGTCACACACCTCCCGGCCAACCTTGATGACAGCGTCGCTGACCAGGTCCTTACCCACACGCGGGTGCATCTCCCACCAACCGTCATCCTGCTCCACGTACCGATGCTTGTTAACAATGATCGACGTGACTGGCTTGACGTTCTGGAAGAGCGACTCAACCTTCTTGCGCAGGCTGATCGAGCAGCTCTCCAGCACCTTGTTGTAGTCGTACTGGTTGAGCGCCAGTAGTTGGATCGCCTGCCGCGCATCCTCATCCCGTGGGATATCCGTAATCCACTCCGCGAAGAACTGGTGCCACGGCTTGGCCGATCGCTCCATGATTAATAGCGTGCCGCCCACCGTCGTGTCAGCGAAGTAGGAGTGCCACTCATTCGTGTGCGGATTGGGCCGGGCGGCTATCTCAGCATTCTGCACGCGCTTGGCCTGGTCAAACGTACGCCAGGTGATCTGGTCGTCCCAGAAGACCACCTTCTTCGCGTTGACGTACTGCCACGCAGAACTAGTGCACTCGTTGTAGCAGATAATCTTTGCCGGTATGTTGGAATCCATGAAGCTGAGCTTATGCAGGTGCAGCGCCACCACTGGATTCCCCACCGCGAAGACGGTTCCTTCAAACGGGCGCAGGAAGTCGAGCATCGCCAGCCCGCCTTCGAAGGCTTGCTGACGCACCTCCGTGCCGAGTACCTTCAATGCCAGTTCGCCAGTCTCACCAATGAAGTTGAACGCGCTTATCCGACCCGGTACATCCTGGTAGTTGACCACCAGCGGGACCTTGAATTCGCGCGGCATCACTTCACGCTCACCGGGGAAGAAGTGGACGATTTCCCTGCGCCGGGCAGCCCCCAGACACATGGAGAACCGGTCGCGCCCATTTCCCCGCCAACCTGTCCAGAGGTGGTCTGCCTGGAGACGGCCGATGATCTCCGGCGTCAGACCGTCCGTGACGTGACCATTCACCATCTTCCACACCGCCTGATGCTTGGCGCGGATCGCTGGGTAGCACTCAATGTACAGGCCGATGACCAGGTCAGTGATATCGGTGATGGCGCCAGCCACGCCGTCGGAGATCGCCCGGTAGATACCTTCCCGGATCTCCGTGTGGTTGTGCATCTTGCAGTAGAGCTCAATCGTATCGCCACAAAAGCCGCAGTCGCTGCAGTGAAGCCACGTCGCGCCACCACTCATCGGGTCAGGCATGATGCAGAGCGTGTCGCTGGAACAGAAGGGACACCTGGTTACATCCGGAACGGCACCCTTGACGCTTACCCCCGCTAGGGCTAGGATAGGGGCGTGGCCGAAGTGTTTGCTAAGGTCCCTTGCAGGAGTCTGCGGCATGTTCAACCCCATGGATGTCAATGACGACGTTAACCACCAGCAACTGTACGCCCTGGACAAGCTGGTGGGAATCCCAGAATTCGTGAAGTCGGCTGAGATGGAGCCCGTCAAGCAGCTCCCTTCCAGCTCCTTCGCCGATCCTATCCGCCGGAAGTTCCCATGCCACACGAAAGCGGCAACCTGGTTGGCGAATGCCTACTTCCAGCAAGTCGCCACCCTCTATCCTAAGGACCAGTGCGCCCTGGTTCAAGACCGTATCATCAAATGCGCAGATTACTGGAAAATCCGTGGGCTCGTGGACGACTTCAACAAGAAGTGGGAGAAGCTCTCGCACTTCGACGCGCCAGCTCTTTCCGACAGTGATTACGCGATCGTGGCCAACGTGGACGGGCATAAGATCCGCCGCCTGCCGATGCCCACGCCAGTCTCCGTCAAGATCGCCGGCGAAAGGCTTTACGCAGATCGTTTCAGCTACACCTACCCGATGCGCAAAGCCGCCGCGCGAAAGATTCTGCTCAAGGCCGCCGATATTGACAAAGTCGGCGTTGAGAACGTACCCGTCGGCGGGCTCTCCTTCGACAACGAAACTGAGAGTTACCTGGTCAAGGCTGCAGGCATCGGCACCACACACCCACAGTGGGCCGCCGAGAAGCTGGCCAACCGCGTGCTGATGATGGGCAAGCTGGATCCGAAGAACGAGGTTCAGGTCAACATGGCGAAGGTTGCCACCATGGTTGGCGAGATGGACGCACCAGACACGGAGACCTTTCTGAAGCTGGCCGAGTTGGTTGATGAAGTTGACCGGGCCACCGGCATCTGTAACCACTACATCCACGGCGTCGAACTGCCGGAAGAGATCTTCTTCGACGTCCAGGAGAAGACCGCCGCCGAGATCGTGGGGCAACACATCGTCCTGCAGAATGGAAGCGTTTACCCGCTCAGTGCCTTCGCCGAGCTGCCCGTCGAGAAGATCGCTGAGGTACTGGGCAACGAGTTCGCCGATGCCATCCGGGATGAGCAGGGAAAGCTAGACCCGATCAAGTTCGCCGAGATCGCCCCCACACTCCCCCGCGACGACGCCAACCTGCTCGAACGCGTGATACAGCTGGTGAAGACCGCTGGCGGCAAGTGCGGCAACATCGACTTCAGTGTCGATGCCCTGGCTGACTACTTCCGGGCCAAGGGCGCCAACGTCCAGACCAGAAAGCCCTTCACCACACAACTTGTACACCCGCAGAATGTGCAGCTCCACAAGGCCGGCGAAGACACGCTAAAGGGAGGGCTGGGCGATAATGCACCGGCCGGTACGTTTCCTAAAGACCAGCTGAACAAGGGCATCAAGGTCGAGAAGGAACATACGAACAGTCCTGCCGTGGCCAAGGAGATCTCCGAGGATCACCTGACCGAGGACAAGAAGTATTACACGAAGTTGGAGAAGATGGAGAGCAAGACAGCCGCTCCCTCCACCCTCCCCCAGGTTGGCGGCTGGGCTGAGCGGCTGATCAATAAGCTACACGAGCGAAAATACGGAACACAGTTCAGGAAGTACGTCGGCGGCAGCGCCAACCTCGGCGCGGGCGTACTGGGCACAGGCGCTGGTCTCGCCCTGAACGCCATGACCAGCTCGGCGCCAAGGCAGCGTGGGTTGGAAGGTCCGTCGCGTCGGCGTGAAGAGATGCCCGAGGACATGCGGCGCAAGTTCAACTACGAGTAAAAACAATGCACTCTGACAAGATTCTGGCCGGGATGTTATCAGACAAGGAGTCCATCGGGACTACCTTACTGGTCGGCTTGATGGATCGCTTCGGCACAGAGATGCTCAACTGGGCACCTGAGACACTCACCAAGGAAGTCTACAGCGAGTTCGGCGTGATGATCCCGGCAGTCAACCAGGACAAGCTGAACGCGCTGGTTACCTGCCTCACAACCGACATGTTCTATTCCAACCTGGATGTCTTCCTGCAGACATGCCGCGCGCTGAGTGGAACCGAGGCTGAGTTTGAGACGTTCGACCCGGCTGATTCGCATGAGATGGCTTGGGGCATCACGGAAATATCGCTGGTGGACCCGCCGGAGAAGACAGATAAGTTCAACGACGAGATCCGCAGTTACATCGGGCTCAAGCTGACTGATGAAGGTCTCACCTCACCGCCGATGGTGCTCAAGTCCTTCGCGGACATGCCCGACCTCACCCAAGACATCAACGACAGCCTTGATGGGGACGGGATTGAGTCGAAGGCGTACTGGAGCAGCCAGCAGGAGACTAAGATCGCTATCGAGGTGTTTGTGGCTTCGAGACTTCAGCAGTTGGCGGAATCGCTGAATCAGCTTCCGCTGCAATCGGCTCAGCCTGGTTCACAGAAAGAATTCTTACAGCGCGTACAAACAGTTCTGTCAACACAAGCGTCGTCTGCACAACGGGCATCGGAAGCCCTTCAACCAGGACCATCTGCTCGAGGTCTATGATTTCCTTCTCGTTGGGCAGGTAGACATACCGCTTGTCCGCAATCATCAGCGTGACCATCGGCAGTTCGCTCGTGCTCTCAAGCAGCTCAATGCCGAGCTTGGAAAGCCGACCTGCGTACGTCCTGACGATGAACACCGCCTTCTCCGTGGGGATGTCCATCAGGCAGAGCGTGTCGTAGGTCAGGATCAGCATCAGCATCCCGTGGGTGATCCCCTTGTCCAGCGTTGCGGGATTCAGCCCCAGGAGGGATGCCAGCGTATTGACAGACGACCGCTCAATACCCAGTACGTCGATCGCCTGGATCGGGAAAAGGTTGGGGTGGGGCATACAACCTCCTTAAACGAGTAATCTGGTGAGAATGTACTCAGCGCGGAAAGCCAGCGTATGGTTGGCCATGGCTTCCTTCAGCTGGTCCGGCAGCGTGCAGACGCCGGCGTTGTCGTCCGTTTGACTGAGCTTGGCCCTGTCGATGGCGTACGGACGCGCAATCGCATCCAGCCCGGCCTGCTCAAAGCCGTGCTTGCGCCGCTCGTCGTAGGCCATCCGGCGCGCATCCGCCGATACGACCTCGTCGCCTGTGTTGCCCTCGACGATGACACACAGCTTTTCGTCGGCCACTCGAACTCCAGCAATCTTAATCATGGTGATCTCCTTAACCAGTTGCACGAAGGATAACAAACGGATTGCTTATGTCAAGGTAACCTGATAGCTAAAAATTCTGCAACGAGGGGCGGCCCCGTCACGGGCCGCCACCTCACTCGCAACCCCCCTGACGTTATCTCCGCTTACAGACCGAGCAGCGACATGAATAGACGGATTTTCTGCCAGTCCGTCAGCCCAGTGTCGCGCACGATCACCACCGTTCGGGTTCTGATACGGTGGTTGGGTCTCTTCCGCTTCATCATGAAGCTCCTTTCAACTGCTTGGCGAAAGCAACCCTGTCCACAGTATTCTAACGTGTCTACGGGGGGATCTTCAGATGACCATCTTCTGGACGCCGCGCTCGGTGGGGAGATAGAAACAGAGCAGTGAAGCATTCAACATGCGCTTCAACTCATCCCGATCAGCCTGGGGCAGGGATACCAGATTCCGCTTAACCCGGGTCGCTTCAGTATAAAGGTTTTGCCGTGCCGCCTTGTTCCCGCACTTGTGGCACCCTCTGACCGCTGTTATGCGCATACGCATAAACGGCCAGCGGCTACCGATGTCTGGTCGGTTACCCAAGAGCATCAATACCTCATCCGTCAGGATCATCTCCTGCTTAGGGGGCGGCGCTGGCGGTGGGGTGCCAGGCTGACCACTACGCGCTAGACGAAGATGAGGAGGAAGAGCTTTGTTCACAGTTCCCAATGGTCAGATCCCCAAGGTTGGCCAGGTTGTCCAGGCCGTCCAGTGTACGTACCAGCTCCAGCACGTCGTTAGCGGCACCAACGGCGGCATCCACGCACATGTCGAGGTTACGGAATACCAGGTCAGCGTACGGAAGCCTGTAGTACGGCCGCTGCGGGTCGTCGGGCGCGTTCACCGGGTACTCCAGCAAGTCATTGGGTGAGGCCACATTCTCAAACCGGCGCGACCCGTCTGGCATATTGGAGTAGACGAAGACCGCCTCGTCCACCTGACAAGTGCTGACTACCGTGATCTTCATACGGAACGCCTGGGTTCGACCCACCGCGTACAGCGCCGGGGCTGAGAAGTTCAGTTTGACGCTGTGTGTACCCTGTGTCGCGTAACTCTCCGGGTGCTCGATCATGTACTGCAGCTTCTGGTATGGGTCGGAAAAGCCGATCATGTTCACCTCACATGCAGGTAATCTGCTCGCTTATGTCCAGGAT
>Ga0307378_10012877_pt1 | contig 10643 bp, 6 predicted proteins | sample UN1MG_FD_202238 | JGI IMG/M metagenome (GOLD analysis project Ga0307378, IMG submission 202238) | Soil microbial communities from Risofladan, Vaasa, Finland - UN-1 | ecosystem: Environmental > Terrestrial > Soil > Coastal area > Acid sulfate soil | place: Finland: Risofladan, Vaasa | collected...
TGATCCACTCCAGACCACCTTGTCTTTTCCATCCTTCTACCTCCTGGCCCTCTACTGTAATAACTGAGGAGGTAGTTGTCTCACCTATCATTGACACAGAGGGTACGGCACGACCTTCAGGTCATGCCGGTGACACGCCTCGACCAGCTTGGGGAACTCGGCCTCGTGCCCCAGCGGCAGCGTGTACGAAAAGGCGTCCCACCAACGCAGCACAAGCAGCGCCCGGGCGCCCTGCTCCGAGTAGACCTGAAGCGACGGCTTGCCGTCGATCTCCCGGGTGAGCCACTGGTACTCGTGGGCATACGGGGGCTGTCGCTCGATGCGGAAGTCCCAGCAGGTCTCGGTCATCGGGCGGACCGGCGTTGCCTGGAGGCCGAAGGCGTAGTCGAGCTTCTCGCCGCGGTCGAGCCGGACCTGCTCGGTCACGAGGTTCAGTCGCAGCGTGACCTCCCGGTCGCCACGGACCACCTCGATCGCCTTGTCGCGGTCGGCGAGCGACCAGTTCCGGTCCGACTCGGCCACCCACGAGAGGCCGCGCTCTTCGTCGCCGATCCAGAGGATCGGCTGAAATCGCGAGGCCCAATCGGCTTTCAGCAGGCCGGAGTGGACCTGGGGCCACGAGTAGAGGAGCGTGGCGTGCTCCGGGCGGAGCGGGATTTCCATCGTGAGCCGGTCGATCGCCAGCGGCTCACCGGCCTCCAACGCCCAATCGACCTTCATGAAGCCGTCGTATTCGAGCTGCGTGCGGATCGAGAGCCGCGATTTGCCCGCGGGGAGCGTTTGCTCAAGCACGACTTGCGCAGGGCTCTCCTTGCGGACCGCGGGGGCCGAGGGAGCGTAGGTCACGGGCTGGCCGTCGACCACGCAGTCGAGCCGCAACGGACCGGCCAGAAGCTCGGAGCCGGCGCTGGTGATGCCCTTCAGGAAGGGCGTCTCGCCGAACACGTGGCCCTGCCCCCACGTGGAAACGTGATACCCGTCCGCCGCTCGCTCGACCTTGCAGGGCTCGTACGGCGGCAGCACCTCGTCGGTGATCCCCACCTGGGAGCCGAGCCAACTGGGCGGGGTGGTGTAGGGCACGGGACTCGAAGTCTCCCCAAGTACGCGTCCCTGGGCGTCGAGTACGGCTACCTCAACGCGGTAGTCACCCCGCTGTCCGCCTTTCCAGTCGAGCATCACGTTTTCAAGCGACCAGCGGCCGGAGCCCGGTCGGGTGGGCTTGGGAACAGCGACGCGTTTGGGTGCCACGATGTCCTGCCCGTCCGGCCCGAACACACGCAGGTCGATAGCCGACGACGCTTCGTCGCCCGAGGTCCAGAAAACGTCGCAGAGGAACGCATTTTGATGGTAGCTGTAGCCGGTGTCCAGCTCGACGTGCGGCGTTACGTCGGGGACCGCGGGCGTGCGAGCACGCACGCTACGTCCGGCATGGAGCCAGATTTCCCGCGTGGAGAGTGCCCGGTTGTAGATCCGCAGCTCGTCGACGTCGCCTTGGAGGAAGCCGTGCGACCAGCCGCCGATGTGGACCTCGCCGGTGTGGGTCGCCTCGATGGGCACGTCGACCGGCTGGTGGGCGACGAGTCGGCCGTCGACGAACAGGTAGGCGTGCTCCGGCGACTCGACCACCACGGCGAGGTAACGCCAGGAGCCGTCGAGGAAGGAAGGATCGTGGGCGAGCGCGGCCCACTCTCGCCGGTCGCCCCATTCCAGACGCAACTGATTGTGATGATCGATCCGCCAGTTGAAGTTCCGCTGGATGGTCAGCCCGGCCGAGGAGCCGACGATCAGCCGGTGCTTCGTCGGCAGGTCGCGGAAGTCGGTCTTGAGCCAGACCTCGATCGTCAGGTCGCCCGTGACGTCCAGGCTGGGGCTCGTGCCCAGGTTGACGTAGTCGTCCCGGCCGTCGAATCGCAAGGCGTGGCCCCGGGGCGACTCGACGTACGCGGCCCCGCGGATCTCGCCGTGGTTCTCGTGGCCGCTGTGATCTTTGAGGACGGTGCCCTCGCCTTCGTCGAACGTGTAGTGGGCGACCAAGCCGGTCTCGTCCACGGGCCCGCGCTTGCCCGCGGAGTCGGCCGCGCCAGCGCGGTGGGCCGCGGCGCAGACGGCGGTCGCGCAGACGATCGCGATCATGAAGCGCTTCGAGTGGCCGTCCAACATGTTTCGTCGCATTGCTCGTGTCCCCTCTCCGGAGGTGGGCCGACGCTGGGGCGATCTGCGCCGCCTTCCCCGCCATCCCACGGGCCGCAGCCCGTGGGCTTTGACTGCACGATCCGATTTGAACCCTGGACCCCGAATCCCAAGTCCTCGACTCTGGACCCCGAATCCCAAGTCCTGAACCCTGAACCCCGAACCCTGAACCCTCAACTCTACCGCCCGCGGCGTTGGCGATACGCCTTGGCCGCTTCGAGAAACGCCTCGAAGACGGCCATCTGCTGCGGCGGGGCTTCCGGATGCCACTGCATGCCGATGATGAAAGGGCGGTCGGGCAGTTCGATCGCTTCGACCACGCCGTCGGACGCCTGCGCGGCCACCCGGAGTCCCTCGCCGACTTCGCCCACCGCCTGTCCGTGAAAGGAATTGACCCGCCGCGGGCCGGCGCCGAGAAGCTGCCCGAGCTTCGAGCCGGCGGCGATCTCGACCGAGTGCGCGTCCATGCTGTCCAGATCGATGCCGTGCGTCGCGGCCAGCTCGGCGTCGCTGCGCAAGTTGCGCACCGAGCCGCCTTGGAAGACGTTGAGGATCTGGATCCCGCGGCAGATTCCCAGCACGGGCATGTCGCGATGGAGCGCTCCGCGGATCAGGGCCAGCTCGAAGTCGTCGCGGTCCCGGTCGACGAGCTGGGCCTCCGACGGCTCGCCGCCAAACAGCGCCGGGTCAATGTCGCCGCCGCCGGCCAGGAGCAGGGCATCGATCTGGTCGAGGATCCGCTCCGGGCGCCCGTTCTCCGGACGGACTTCGAGGATTTGAGCGCCGGCACGCGTCAAGGCGAGTTGGTAGCTGCTCGTGGTGATTCCGGCTCGGGCGTGCCAGGCCGTGTCGAGCGAGAGGCCGACGACCGGCGCGTCTCGCGCCACGGACGCCCACCGCCAGACCCTCATCCCGGCGTACCCACCCGCGACGAGGCAGAAGATCACGAGGAACGTCCAACGGATCAGCTCTGGCCAGGACTTCACCGGCATTGCCCGCGGTCAATAGACGCGTCCCAGGTAATCGACGATGGCCCGTCTCACCGCCAGCGGATCGAGCTCTCCCTGCTTGCGGTAGAGGACCTTTCCGCCCGGCGCGACGAGGAGCGTGTAAGGTAGCGGACCGGCCCACTGCGGGTCCACCGCCTCGACGAGCCGGTACTCATCGCCCGAGGCCCAGAGGTAGTTGGTCGACGAGGCGTGTTCCGTTTTCAGGATCGACAGGGCCTGCTCCTTGCGGTCCGGCTCGTCGGCGCTGATCGTCACCAGCTCGAACTCCCGTTTGCGGTACATCCGGTGCATGGTGACCAGCTCGGGGAACTCGACCACGCACGGCCCGCACGACGTGGCCCAGACGTTTACCAGCCGCAGCTTCTTTGAATCGTTCTTCAAAAGCGCCTTGACGCCGGCCTCGTCGATCTTGCCCAGCGTCACCTCTTCGGCGTCCCAGCGCTCGAGGGCCTTTTGGACCGACTCCCGCTTGTCCGACCACTTGACCGAGCACCCGAACGTCTTGGTCTTCTCGACCGGAACCGGCTTCCCGGCCAGCAGGGCCTCGATGGCGTTGCGCGTGTCGCGCGACTTGACCTTCTCCGGCTTGGCCGAATCGTCGATCCGCCCGGCGAACCGCAGCTTCCGCTTACGGTCGAAGATGAACACGTGCGGGGTCGCCAGCGGGCCGTACGCCCGGGAGACCTCCTGGCGGTCGCCGTCGTAGAGATACGGGAAGGTGAAGCCGCGGTCCTTGGCGCGGAGCTTCATGTCTTCGAGCGAATCGTTCACGTCGGTGTAGCCGAGCTCGTCCAGGCGCAAGGCGGCCGGATCGTTCGGCGAGATCGCGACCAGGGCGACTCCCTTGTCCTTGTAGTCGGCGGCGAGGCGCTGGATCCGCTCTTCATAGGCCTGGGCGGTGGGACAGTGGTTGCAGGTGAAGACGATGACGAGGAGCTCCGCGTCGGCGAAGTCCGCGAGGCGGTACGTCTTTCCGTCCACGCCGGGGAGCGAGAAATCGGGTGCCGGCCGGCCGATCTCCAACGTCGCCGCGCTAGTCATCGAGCGGTCGGCGGCCGGCAAGAGGAGCATGACGATCAGGAATGCCAGAATCCATCGACGACTACCCATGGTCAATCTCTCCAGATATCATGGTGTTTCGTGTTGCCTCGGCCATTCAGCAAGCGGGTTGAGTCTCGGCTCCCCGGCTGCCAGTCTATCCTCACGGGATGCGCCGCACAATGATTCCAGGCGATGGGCCACGAACTACGCCCCCGAGCCCACGTTTTGCCCCCGAGCCGGCCCTTTTGCGCGCTGCGCGGCAAACGGACCATGGAGCCGCCCGGCGAGCTATCAGGCAAATCGTGCGTGTGGCCGTGATGTTCACCGTTCTCCTCAGCGCCTCGGCCACCGCGGCCGAGGTGCTGGTCGAAGCCGAGGGCTTCGCCGAGCGCGGCGGGTGGGTCGTCGACTCGCAGTTCATCTCGCAGATGGGCTCGTCGTATCTCTTGGCGCACGGACTGGGCAGGCCGGTTGCCAGCGCGAAGACTCAAGTCGACCTTCCCGAGCCGGGCACGTACCGCGTTTGGGTCCGCACCAAGGACTGGGTGCCCTCGCACCATCCCGGCCGGTTCCAGGTGCTTGTGGACGGCAAGCCGCTTGCGACAACGTTCGGCACGACGGGCGAAGGTTGGATTTGGCAGGACGGCGGGGCCGTCGAGATCCGCGCCCATCGCGTCCACGTCGAGCTGAAAGACCTGACCGGCTTCGACGGCCGCTGCGACGCCCTGCTCTTCACCAGGGACAGCCGCTTCACCCCGCCACAAGAGCCTGACGATCAGCAGGCGGCCTGGCGGCGCAAGCTGTTGGGGCTCCCCGACGTGCCCCCGTCGGCGGGCGAGTTCGACGTGGTCGTCGTGGGCGGGGGGATCGCCGGTTGCTCGGCGGCGCTGACCGCAGCGCGACTGGGCCTCGACGTGGCCCTCGTACAGAATCGCCCGGTGCTCGGCGGCAACGCCGGCAGCGAGATCAACATCCCGCCCGCCGGGCTCGGCGGCCCGATCGTCGATGAGGTCGCCGGTCGCGAACGGGTCGAAGTGCTCCGGGCGGAGAAGAACGTTCGGCTGTTCCTCGGATGGCACGCGTTCCGCGTCCAGACCGACGGCAACCGGATCGTCGGCGTGGATGCCAAGAACGTGTGCACCGGCGAGGAGCTTCGCTTCGGTGCGCCCGTGTTCATCGACTGCACCGGCGACGGCTGGATCGGCTACTGGGCCGGGGCCGAGTACCGCATGGGTCGCGAGGCCCGCGCCGAGTTCCACGAGTCGATGGCCCCCGAGTCGGCCGACAAGATGACCCACGGGGCCACGCTGTACTTCCAGGTCGGCCTGGCCGACGAGCCGACGCCGTTTCCCGACGTGCCCTGGGCCACCGAGATCTCCAAGGACCACGTCGATCTCCGCAGCGACCACCGTTGGGAGTACGGACACCACCTCGACATGATCCGCGACGCCGAGCGGATCCGCGACCACTTGCTCCGGGCGATCTACGGGACGTTTGCCACGGCGAAGCGGCGGTTTGCCAAGGCGGCGGAGCGGGCCGATCTGCGACGCGTCGACTTCGTGGCCGCGCGGGGCGAGTCGCGCCGCCTGATGGGCGACCACGTCCTCACCGAAAACGAGATCAAGTCGCAAGGCCCGTTCGCCGACGCCGTGGCCACCGGCAGCCTCGTCTTCTGCCTCCACTACCCGGGCGAGCAATACGACTTCCGCAACGAGATGAAGCTCGTGCCCGTCAAGCCGTATCCTATCCCGTTCCGGTGCCTCTATTCGCGAAACGTCGAGAACCTGATGATGGCCGGACGCTGCGCCAGCGCCACGCACATCGCCTACTCGAGCATCAAGCTGATGAAGACGGGCGGCCAGATGGGCCGGGCGACCGGCGCGGCCGCCATGCTCTGCAAGAAACACAACACGACCCCTCGCGGCGTGTACGAGAACCACATTCAGGAGCTTCAGGACATCGTGCTCGGGCGGGGCGATTACGAGCACGCGCTGAAACCAAAGTGACGCCGGAAAGCCGCGACCGGTGGTCGCGCAAATCCGGTCTGCCCAGCGACGGGCGACGAGCGCACATCACCGCCTCGGTCAATCGGTCGACTCCGCGCGCCCCTTCTTCGCCGTCTTGAACTCGACCGTGATCGGCTCCAGCGGCACGCCTTGCCGACTGCGGAAGCCCTGAAAGCGATCGGAATTGAGCATGAACCGGTAGCTCCAGTCAGGCTTGAGCTTGACGGGCACGGTCCAGACGGTCTTCGCCTCGTCGTAGCTTGGTTTGCCGACATACTCCGGGAAATGCGGCCCGCCGCCGACCATCGACCATGACTGATCCTTCATGGCGCGATCGAAGACCACCTTGATCGCCTCCAGATCGGGATCGATGTCCGCCGCCCCGTTGGCCGGGGTCATGGAGACGACCTTGGGCCGCGCGACGACCATGGGCCGCTCGGCCTCATGGGCCTCTTGGAGATCGTCGTACTTCTCGGCGTACTCGTTGAAGAACTCGACGATCCGGGGAGCGAAGGCGTCGAGCGTGGGATATTCGTCGCGACTGGACTCGTACTCGCCCAGCAGGTTCGAGAGATCCTCAACCCAGCGGAAGTGCCGGGCCTTCTGCTGCTGGACCGCCAGCCAGGCGGCCACCGACCCGTCGTACTTCCGCGTGTAGCGGATCACGCACGCCCGGACCATCGACTCGTAGATCATCGTCTTCCAGAGGCCGTAGGCCTGGCGGCGCATGGCCGCTTCGACTTGCGGGAAGATCTTCTTGCCGGCCGGCTCGAACTCCGCCTCGTGCCGGTCGACGATCGCGTTGGTGTAGGAGTGGCAGAACTCGTGAATCACCGTCTTGAGCACGCTTGGGTTGAACTTCGGCATGCCCTCGTCGTCGACGAGCCATACGCCCAGGATACAGTACAGCTCCTCCTTGCCGTCGGCCGTGCGGCAGCGGGGCCCATAACAGGCTCCGCCGTTTAGCAGGCCCAGGGCGACCGTGAAGCTCGCCTCGGGCCGCTCGCCGAAGAACTCGCCGAACCACTCCAGGTGCCCGTGCTCGTCCAACACGTCGCGCATCCGCGACTCGGTCAGTTCGTAGAGGGCCCGATGCTTCTCGACGAACTCCTCAAACGAGGTCTCCTCGACGAACTGCCGCGCGGCTTCCAGGAACCGGCGGGCTTGGGGAATCGGCCAGCGCCCGTCCAGCCCCACCGGCTGCGGCTCGAAAGGCACCTTCTCCTCCAGCGCGCAGGCGTCGGTCAGGTGGACGGCCATGCTCATCACGGCGTCGTACGACACGCCCCGCGTCCCGCGGAGCTCGCGGGCAAGCTTCACCGCCGGATGGTCTCGGAACGGGCCAAACTGGGCTTCCACGTCGTCCACGTACGACGGCACCCGCCCTTTCCCGTACTCCGGGTTGCCCGCCAGCCGGAAGATGATGCTCAAAAGCTCCACGCGCGGATCGACCACCACGCGAAGCGACGGCTTGGCCGGCTCGGCTTCGGCGCATAGGGCCGCCCCGGGCGAAACGAGCCACGGTAAGGACAGACATAGTGTCGCCAAGGGGTGGCCGAGGCCTCGTCTCCGCAGTCGTCCCGCGACGCCGGCCGAACGAGCCACGAAGATGATCCCGAAACACGCACACGATGTGGACGGCATGGCGGCACTCGCTTCGGTCGACGCAGAAGGGCCTTTGGAACAACAAGGCTCATTCTACTTATCTTTGTCCGTCGACACAAAGCGAGAAACCCCGTTTCCTCCGTCGTCCTAATGGTCGTGCCAGGGATCTCTGAGATAGGCCCAGGCGAAGAGCAAATCCAGTTCTGTCTGCGAGAGCTCGTGTATCCTGCACTCTCCCTCGTCGTCCTTGATCTCCTTGTGACTCATGCGTTTCACCAGGTAGAAGTGATCGACGCCCGCGCCGCCGTCGAGCAGGTCCTTGTCCAGGTCGAGACCGCCGTAAAGATGATCGACGCCGGAGCCGCCATGCAGCTCATCAATGCCGTCGCCGCCGTCCAGGCGGTCGTTTCCTTCGTGGCCGTATAGCGCGTCTTGCCCGTCGCCGCCGGAAAGGAAGTCGTTGCCGGTGCCGCCCCACAACTTGTCATCACCATCGCCGCCGTAGAGATGGTTCGTGCCGGTGCATGCCACGAGAATGTCGTTGTCGGCGCCGCCGTAAAGCCAGTCGTCGCCCACCCAGCCTTGAAGCACGTCCTCGCCCGGCCCGCCATGCAGCTCGTCGTTGCCATGCTGACCGACGCCTTGCCAGTTGCCGCGGGGAATGCCGATCGTAAAACGCGGCAGGACGTCGGCGCCGTAGAGGTTGTCGTCGCCGTCGTTTCCGTAGAGATGGTCGGAGCCGTACCCTCCGCAGAGCCAGTCCCTGTCCTCGTTGCCATGCAGGTGGTCGTCGCCCGGGCCGCCCCAAAGGTAGTCGTTGCCGATGCCCCCACGGAGGTGGTCGTCCCCGTAGCCTCCCGCAATGATGTCGCGTCCCCGTTCACCATAGAGGCAGTCGATGTCGTCGCCGCCGTAGATTTCGTCGTCAAACGTCACTTTCGGAGGCTTCGGGGCACCCAATCCGCCGCCGGAGACGGTCCCCGCGACGGCGGGGCCGTCGCCATAGATCGTATCGACGCCCTTGTTCCCGTACAGCTTGTCCGACCCCCAACCGCCGTCGATTCGGTCGTTGCCGGAGCCTCCGCTGAGCGTGTCGTCTCCTTCCTCGCCGTACAGGTGGCAGGGGACATCGGTGCTGTTCACGAAGGTGTCTCGACCGTCCCCCGCGCGAAACTCGATTCGCTTGAGCGACGACCGGGGAATGTACTGGAAAAGGATGCCCTGAATAGCGAGGTTGTCGGAAGCCATGGTGACGTAGACGTCTAGGTTCGAATAGCGAACCTCGACCGTGTCGGCGTACGGGGTCCCCTCGATTTGGAGCACGTTATCCACCATCTGGAAAGACCCGTAGTCCGCGCTGAGCATCGCGCGCGGCTCGAGCGATTCCAGTCGCAGCAATCGTCTAGCCTTCCCACGTTCTGTTCCCCGGCGGTGGGATTTGCCGGAAGATGCAAACCAACTCATCGGCTGGCCCTTTCCTGTGGAATTCACGACCTTCTGTGTCCATTACGTGCAGAATCCACTGAGTGAATGGCCATTGCCGTCCGAAACCCGACAACCCGTTCCTGCGGCGCAAAGTGCTCCGAGCCGTCCGACGCCGATCCGGTGCTTCTCCGGACTGAGCGAGGGTTGAGCGGCGGCCGTTTCTTCTAGACCGACGGCGAAATGCAGAACGCGGAGCCCCCACGGGCGGTAGCTGAGGCCGAGCGAAAGGAGCCCGCAGGAGTCGACGGCACAGTTTCCGTCGCGGGGTACGTCATGGGAGGGGTATACGCAATCGCCGAAATCGCCAGTCCCGGGCCGAATCGCCCTGCCCGGCCGCCCCGAGGCCGGAAAAGTTGGAAGCACCCGGGGGCGGCCAAGAATCGCCTTGCGGCTCGGCGCTAACATGGTAAGCTCGAACACGTTAGGCTGAAAACCACACGCGCGGAGCCGTGCGAAATTGCCCGTCCAAGTGTCCAACAAAGCCGACCATGAAACGCCCTAAACCCATGACTGGAAACACGTTGCGTCGAAAACAATTGTTGGACGGTTTTTCTTGGTCCGGCCGAAACCTCCAAGTGCTTTCCTACCCGGGACTTGCGCGAGTGACCTCGTCCAAAAAGGGCGTTTCGCCCGGTACCTACCTTGCGCGCAGGTGGCCTGCGACCATGTAGCACCTACCATGGAACCCCACCGCATTCACCATGGAACCCCAGCGCACTCCCCCTGGGGCCCGCGCGCACGTGCGCTCACGGTATCTGAAGGGGGTAGTACCCCTCATACGTCGTAGCAGCGTGGGGGCGGCGGGATGTGACCGTGTCCAAAAACGCGGCGGCCGGCGCTGCTGCTAACTGGCGCCCATGCTCGATGCGGCACGGTGCGACAATCGACAGGCGAAACTGCGGGGATCTATTGAACGCGGGCGGAATCTTCGGTATGCAGATCGCCATTCCGGCGGTACGGATGGTTTTCGCTCCGGACTGCCGTGATTGGACATAGTGGTGCAGCACGTTCTCTGTTGGCAGGAGGCCGCTCATGGGCAGGGTCTTTCTTAGCTCGTGTCCGTCGGAAAACGCGTTTCGGCCCTGGTTCTTCGGGGATTTCCTGAAAAATGCTTCACGAAGATGGGAACGTTTGCCTGCGAAATCCGTCCAAGAGACGGGGCAGTAGTGCAAACACATGCCATTCTTCGAGGAGCGAGAGCCATGCGAAAACCGTTCGATCCCCAGCAGCGGCTTGATTGTCAACCGGTCCTCAACGTTCGCCTCAATCTCGACTGCCGCGACGAAATCGTCCCCATCCTCCGGGC
>Ga0307378_10012878_pt1 | contig 10643 bp, 10 predicted proteins | sample UN1MG_FD_202238 | JGI IMG/M metagenome (GOLD analysis project Ga0307378, IMG submission 202238) | Soil microbial communities from Risofladan, Vaasa, Finland - UN-1 | ecosystem: Environmental > Terrestrial > Soil > Coastal area > Acid sulfate soil | place: Finland: Risofladan, Vaasa | collected...
TGCTAGATCTTGTTCAGCTCGACAACTGGAAGGACGCCAAGGTAGGCACTTTTTCGACGGGAATGAGACAAAGAATGAATGTGATAAGGGCGTTACTTAACATGCCACAGGTATTGTTCCTCGATGAGCCCACATTAGGATTGGACCCTCAATCGACCGTTGAGGTGAGAGAGTTCATTAAAAAAATCAACAGAGAAAACAAAACAACAATCATCCTTACTACACACATGATGAATGAGGCTGACCTACTATGCGACCGCATAGGCATAATAGACCATGGAAAAATCGCTACCCTTGACACACCTTCAAATCTGAAGAAACTCGTTTCGGGAGAAGATACAATTGTCCTGAAGTTGGAGATTCCAAATGTCACCAAAAAGATGGTTGGTGTGTTGCAGGCGTTGGAGTGCGTCAAGTCAGTCTCCCAAGAGAACGCTTCTCACGTCAAGATTCATGCAACTGGTGACGAAGCATTCGACAACATAATCGATGCTATACGAGCAGAGAACGTCAAGATTAACTCGATCGAGAATCTTCAGTCCACCCTTGAGGATGTTTTTCTGAATATAACTGGACGCGAAATGAGAGACAAGGCAGAAAACAAGATACCGATGCCTAGTCATGGGCCGTTTAGGCAGAAACAGAGGGTAAGGTGATCGGAATGGGCGCTAAAACAATGATTTCGCATAGTTTCAGGATTGCCTGGAAGGACTTAATGGAGTTGTTCAGGAACCGAATGGGATTAGTTCTGCTTATATTGATGCCAATATTCATGATGACGATGGTTGGTTTCATTTATCCTTCTGAGACCTCCCTGAACAACGTGTCTATTGCCTTGGTGAACGAGGATGCAGGATTTGGCGATTACAGGTTAAGCTCAACTTTCATTATGGCATTAAACAGTATAAATGACAACACGGGCATGATGACGCTTACTAATGCCTCAAATCTTGATGATGTAAGAGAGATGATTCAAACTGGAGATGCTGAAGGCGGCATAATAATCTCCAACGACTTCACGTCAAACATTATGAGCGGAAAACAGGGAACAATCACAATCGTAACTGATCAATCTAATCCTCAAATGTCAGCAATGATACAGGCCGTCCTGAACCAAGTGTTTGAGCAGATGGGCACAGCGTTAGCTCAACAAAACGTTGCGGAGCAGCTGGGAATTGATCCAAGCAACGCTTTAGCGGTTGTGAAGCCATATAACATTCAGGCCAAGGGATCAGTTGAAGGCGAATTCAGTTACTTCGATTTTATAGCTCCGGGGATTATGGCGATGACAGTTATGATGAGCGTTATGACGGGGCTTCCCGCGGCTATCTCTCAGGAGAGGGAAGTTGGCACGCTGGATGGAATGATGGTGGCTCCAATCAACCGGCTCTCGGTTATACTTGGAAAAACTCTTGCCCAGATGGCTAGAGGCATACTTCAGGGAGTCCTCATACTCGTGTTGGCTGTGACGTTATTCGGCGTTACCGTCCACGGAAACATCTTGTTAGTCTTTGCTTTGCTGCTGTTGGGTGTGTTCAGCTTTGTTGGCTTGGGCGTCGTGTTAACTTCTTTCGCGAAGGACCAAGAGACAGCCGTGATGATGATGACTACAATAATGTTCCCGATGATGTTCCTCAGCGGGGTGTTCTTCCCGACAGAGCAGATGCCATGGTTCATGCAGAGCATCTCAAAATTCCTTCCACTAACCTACGTCGCCGACGCCTTAAGAAAAGTCATGGTACTTGGAGCAGACATACCCGCAATAACCCCTGAACTATCTATCTTGATAGTGTTCGGAGTCGTCATGACAGCAATAGCCGTGCCAGTATTCAAGAGAGCAATGACCCGCTAACAAACTGGCAGGTCTAATTCCGCTCCACTTTTCCATTTTTCTGTAATGTTATTCAGTATAGGTAATAGAAAACAATAATTGCCATTCGCTAGCAGAAAAAAGAGCACACATTGTTTGAGCTAGTGTGCAGTATCCAACTTACAAAAATGTTAACTAAAAAAGAATTGAAAAGTAGGCATCTAGCATGTTTTTTGCTAAATGCCCGTTGGTTTTGTTGAGTTCGGTTTTAGGCTTCGTCGATGAACTTGTTGGCTTTAGGTATCTCTTCAGGCAGTCCTCTTCTTTTCCGTATTCCCGCTATGACTTCCATTGATATGCTTTCAGGAACCTTTTCCCAATGATCGAACTGAGTCTGCCAGAAGGCGTGACCAGAAGTCACAGACCTCATGTCAGCGGAGAGACCAAAAGTCTCGGAGACCGGAAGGAATCCCTTGATGTTGGTTATTGGTCCCTTCTGTTCCGAAGAAACTATTCTTCCTCTCTTACGGGTTATTAATCCCGTTACTTCGCCAACGAATTGCTGAGGAACTGAAACTCCGATTTTGTATATTGGTTCAGTGAGAACTGGTTTGGCTGTGAGGAAAGATCCCCAAACAGCTCTTTTCATTGCCGGCATAAGCTGTGCGGGTCCACGGTGTACGGGGTCTTCGTGCAACTTTGCATCCAAAAGCTTCACCTTGACTCCTCTTATTGGCTCATCGGAAAGGGGGCCGTTCTTTGCTGCCCACCTGAAACCTGAGCTGACGGTTTCTTTCGATTCTCGGAGGTATTGGATACCCTTAGTCAGGTCCACCAGAATGTTTTTGTGTTCTTCTAGAGACCAAACGTTTTTTGCTTCTTGAGCTGACCATCCTGCTTCTTCACGTAAAGCGGTGGTAATCCGTTTTTGTCCCATCGCTTCGAACAGGGAACCCTTCTCCATTAGGTCAATAACGTTTTGGTCAAGAGGCTCAACTTGGACCCAGAATCTGCTGTGTTTGTTGGGGCTCTTCGCCATCGCTACTACGCCTTGTGCAGATGCGGTTTCCCTGTAGACGACTAATGGCTGAGACGTTAGAATCTCTAATCCTCCGCCATACTCTTTGAGGAATTTGACTGCTATCTCAAGGTGGAGTTCACCCATTCCGCTGAGAAGATACTCGCCCGTTTCTTTGTTGATTTTGGTTACCAAGTTTGGATCGTCGATAGCTAAACGGTCCATCAATTCTATGAGACGAGGCAATTCCCGAGGATATTTAGGTTCTATGGCAATTGTGATAACCGGTTCGGAAACGTATTGTATGTTTTCGAATGGAACCATAGCATCTTTGCTTTCGATGCTGACAAGGGTTTCTCCTGCCCGTGCAAGATCCATTCCCAGCAATGCAGATATGTTTCCTGCGCCTATCTTGCCAACAACCTCTCTGAAGGCGCCCATATACATTGAGACCTGCTGAACCCGATAATCCTTCTTGGCACCAACCAAATAAACGCGGTCGCCCTCGTTAATGCAGCCTGAAAAGACACGACCTGTAGCAACTAATCCCGCATGCGGGTCCATCTGGGCGGACGTCAAACAAATGACGGTTGGTCCATTATCGTCACAGTTAATCATGGACTTGCCAATCTCGGAGTCCAACTCTCCCTTCCAGACTTTCGGAACACGGTACTTCTGAGCGTCTATAGGATTTGGAAGATTCTTAACAGCCATGTCCAGTATTGCAGTGTGAAGAGGAACAGTTTCTCCAAGTTCTTCCTCACGCCCATTCTGATAGGCGTCCACGACATCGCTGAATTTTATTCCTTTCTGTTGGGCCATCTCAAGCGTGAAGCCCCATTTGTGTAGGGCAGAGCCGAAGGCTACTGTTCCTTTAGTTGGGTCAACTTTCCATTGATTTTTGTGGTCTTTCTCTCCATATAGCGAGATCAGGTTGTTGAAGTCCCTGATTATTCGGAGAAGTTTTGTTTGCATCTGTTCTGCGTTGAGTTTGAGTTCTTTAATCAGACGGTCTACTTTGTTGATGAAAAGAACGGGTTTCACTCGCTCGTTAAGGGATTGTCTTGTGACGGTTTCTGTTTGAACCATCACTTCTTCGACTGCGTCTACTACTACGACGGCTCCGTCGATTGCTCTTAGGGCACGTGTTACTTTTCCTGTGAAGTCTACGTGTCCAGGCGTGTCTATGAGGTTGACGACGTGTGATGTGTTGTCGAGCTCGTGTAGAAGGGAAATGTTTGCTGTTTTGATTGTGATTCCCCTCTTCTGTTCTTCCTCAAGATAGTCGAGGGCTCTTGCTGATCCTGCGATTTTAGGCGACAGGAGTCCTGCCTCGGCTAGCAGGGAGTCGGACATGGTTGTTTTGCCATGGTCTATGTGGGCAATTATGCCAATGTCCCTGATGTCTTCTTTTTTGCTCATGAGCCTTACGATCTCGCTCGTCTGCCTAAATTTGGGCACCTTATTGATTCTCCTGATTGTTAATGGACAGAATGCTAGATTAAAAGCATCCCTATAAGCATTATCGTAGCGTAAGATTAATTCTCACAGACAACGTAATACTTCCCGTTTTTTCTGACATGAGAGTCCTAAAGTTTTGTTTAACTTTATTCTTCCGTTCTGACTTATTCTTTGACAAACGACTAGTTTAGTCAAGTTTTCTTGACAAAAAACCCTTTTTACCCATGCGAGGTAGTAATATTTAGGTATAAAATGAAGATAATCACATCAACACTAGTTGGTTTGCTGTTCTTTCTTCTATCTTAGTTATATTTCCAAACGTTATGACAGTGGAAGCAAAAGCTACGACGATTGTTGTTCCAGATGATTTTTCCACAATTCAGGCAGCTATAGATAACGCCGTTTAGGGGGACACAGTGTTTGTAAAAAATGGAATTTACTACATGGATGAGAACACGCTAATAGTTATTGATGAAACGTTATCCTTAATTGGTGAAGACCCCGAAAACACCATAATTTTTGGAGTTTTCGGTATCCATTCTTCTGGGAGTACAGCTGCAATTCGAGTTGCCGCTCCAAACGTAACTATCTCAGGTTTCACAATAACAAATTGCAGAACAGGAATAGCAATAGCAAACTATTACAACGAACCTTTCCCTTCAGGATGCAAAATAATTAACAACAACATTGTAAACAACTCTGAAGGCATTAGACCGCAAAGAAGTGACCTCCTTATTTCTGGAAACAACATAACCGAAAACCAAGGCGGCATCACGGGTTGGAATACTGAAAACATCATTGTCACTGGAAACAACATAGCCGAAAACGGATATGGCATAAACATAGGTCAATCCAGAAACATAACTGTTAGCGGAAATAACATTTCCAACAACACACGTGGTTTAAACCTTGTTTATTATGGACCTTACTTTGTTTATGGAAATAATATAACAAAAAATGATTGGGGAATTCGGTTTGCAGAAGGCTGCAACAACGCCACAGTATATGGAAATAATGTTACGCAAAACAGCGTTGGCGTTGTATTGCTCAACTTTCCAAACGGCGGAGATGTTGCTGTCAGTGGAGTGGGCAACAAAGTTTTTGGTAACTTCTTTATTGACAATTCTGAACAGGTGCTCCCAAACGAAATAGAGTTTGAGAACATCCGCATGGGGAGCAGTGGCACAGATATTGTCTTGTGGGATAATGGTAATGTGGGGAATTACTGGAGTGACTACAACGGCACAGACAATAATGGAGACGGCATAGGCGACACGCCCTACGTTATCGATGAGGACAACCAAGACAACTATCCGTTTATGGCTCCAGTTGATATTTCCGTAATCCCCGAGTTTCAATCATGGATAATTCTGCCATTGTTCCTAATCGCCACATTATTTGCTGTGACCATCAAAAGGGTGAGGGGACAACGCTAAATCTTTTCTCTTATTCTTGGCTGTTCAATATTAGTGGCAAGTTATTTATTTTGAACGAAAACATAACAATTCGCCAATAGAGGTTCTAGCTATGAGAAAAGAACTTCTAGTCATTCTTGTTTTTGTTCTTGTAAGCATGTTGATATGCTCTTTTGGTTTCCCGCATACAAACTCATCCGCAGAACTCGCAAACGGATGGAGCAAAACATATGGAGGACCAGATGCTGACGGCGCCATTTCTTTGGTTCTGACCTCTGATGGAGGATATGCCTTAGCTGGAATGACCGAATCGTTTGGTGCGGGAGGCGACGATTTCTGGCTAGTCAAGACTGACTCTTATGGGAACATAAAGTGGAACCAAACGTACGGAGGAACGAACCGCGACTATGGTTTCTGTTTGGTTCAAACATCTGATGGCGGATACGCCTTTGCAGGCAGCACATCCTCGTTGGGTGCTGGAAACAGTGATGTTTGGTTAGTTAAAACTGATGAACACGTGTTATTCCAGAGAATAACCGATTGACACTCGGTTTTTTGTTTTTAGGAGTTGCTTTGTTGGTTCTAAAATTAGCTTATAATAGGAGGAGAGGAAAACATTAATCGAACATTCTATTCTTACAATTTTATGGGGGAAACAAAAATGACTATGGACCAGATATTTCTGAGTTGGAGTGATTTCTTAAAGTTAATTTTAGAGGTGTCAACTATAGCATTACCACTTAGGTTTTTGATAGTATTTCTACCTACTAGTTTTCTGATGTCTTTCTTGATTCCTCTATTTCTATTAGCGGTTTTGCTGATCATAATGAGGATTGTTGAGAAAGAAATGTTCGAAGTATTGAGAAGGATACGAAGCGGAAAAATTTGGCTTAAAAAACAGAGGAAATAGGAAAATAGGGTTTTGAGTTTTGACATAAAGCTTTGAATGGAATCGTTAAAGCTGTGAAAATAGCGGAAAATAATAAGAACCAATAGAAATTATTAGAGAAGGCTGAAACGCAATGAACACCGCAGATATGGCAATGAATTTTGCCAATGTTGTCAATCTTATTGCAGTTTTGCTTTTGATGAGGGCTATTATAAAGAATAGAAATATTTTGAAAGGCTATAACGTAAGTGGGACTCTTTTAACTTTCATAGCAATCCTTGGCTTCGAGATAGGATTCTATCTTATGGGGAACTACGTAAGTTTTGGATTAGGCATAATTAATCTTGCCTTCTGGTTCATGGCATTTGTTTTCAGTCTTCGTAACTTAATGCGTGAGCGACGAATAAGACAAAATTTACCTCCCCCAAAATAACACAGCAATTAATCGCCTGATTAAAATTCCAAGGATTAGATATATTCGAAGTTTTCGCAATAATCCAGAGTTTCCAACTTGGGCTATTCTGTCGCTATTCTTGGTGGCTACTTTGTTTGCGGTATTCATCAAAAAGAAAGCATCCTGTCCGCTTCAACTTCTGAGTAGACAATAAGTATCGGTGGTATTTAGGCGGAATTCATAACCAGTTTATTTTAATATCGTACTTTCAGAGGATATGGAACAAAGTTATTTTTTCTTCCTCATCGTGCCTTTAGCACTTTTGGTAGTCTTTCTTGTAGCTTTAGTGCTATACAATTCAAGAAAGGAAGAAGACGATTACGAAAAAGAATTGAAGAAGCTCCGACAGTTATTGTTTTCGGGAAAACTGGACAAAAAAAATTTTTATACTCCTCAGAAATAGGCTGAAACATGAGAAACACTTCAACCGCGAATCAGAGAAGCTCCTCTCTCTTCTGTCTGAGGAAAAAATCGACCAAGGAACGTATGTCCGATTAAGGCAAGTGCTTGAAGTTTATTTCAGAGACCGCCTTGACAAGCTCAATGAGAAGACAAACGAGGGAAACAAGAAAGATCCCTTTGATGCTTCTAAATTTTAGAGTATAGAAAAATAGAATAGTCATTGTTACGATTCTTTTTGAAAGAGTTGATTACGCTTTGAAGATCGAGACGCAGCACAGCTTTAAGCATAAGATGATAGAATTGAAGGCAAGAGTCGGCGACCACGACTTTTTGAGAAAAAAATTGTCTGCTCTAGGGGCTCAACCGGTGGGAACTTTTCAGCAAACAGATCTCTATTTCGAAGTCCCGGAAGGAAGATTGAAGCTGAGAGAAGTGAAGGATGACAGCACAGCAGAGTTGATCTATTATGAAAGAGAAAACATCGCTGGACCGAAAAGCGATGACGCCTTCATTCTCAGGGTTCAGGAACCGAATGACTTGAAAATGATTCTCAAGAAGATATTAAGCCCCCTCATAGTCATAGAAAAAATCAGAGAAATCTATCAGTATCAAGGGACTCAGATTCATCTGGACACGGTTAAGAAACTCGGGAAGTTCATTGAATTCGAAAGAAAAACTGCTGATGATTCAAGTATGGTTGAAAAAGATCAGCGGATTCTAGAAGAACAAATGGAGAAACTGGAGATAGACCAAACCAATCTTGAAACTCTCTCTTACAGCGACCTCGTTGAGACGTAAACAAGAAACGAAGCGGAAGATTTGCTGAAAAAGTACTGTTTTCAACAATGAAGTATTATTAGTCTCCTAATATGATTGGCGGCTTCGAGGTCAAAACCGAATAACATGTTTGTTAGCTTTCTTGGCGCCTGTTGCGGTGGCGCAGTTTCAGGAGCAAGACGGCTATCACGGTCACTGCTACGAAGATTGCAAGGTATAAGACAATGTTCATTGTGTGAAATGTTGATGTCGTCCAAGTTTCCCCAAGCAAGTCTAAGGCGTCAGTCTGAACTGTCACCTGCTGGTAGGGACTCCAAGAAGCTATTTCTGTCGCGTAGACTCCGGGTTCGATCTCCTCGCATAGTTTTCCATTCACAACCGTAGTTGCGCCCGTCACTGAAGCTCCGTCATAAGCTTGAGCGACGTTCACCCTCACCTTTGACACCCCAAACGAAGATGAGTCAACTTCCACATTAACGACAACTTTGTCCCAAACTATGCTGGGGCTTTCAACGGTTACCCTATATAGGCTCGCTTCAGGATGCTGAAAGTCTGTGACAACCCATGAACGTTCGCCCACAGTATCATAGGCGACACTGAAGCTTACCCATCCCGTTCTGTTCGTTACGTGCTCCGTTCCATTTACGTAAACTCTAGCATCAGCCACATCGGCGCCGTCATTTTCCCATCGGACATGGAAACCAACTGACTGAACTTCGTTGACACCGCATTTCTTGGCGCTTGTGAAAGTTTGATCTATAACCGCAGCCTGTCTATCCAGAGAATACCACCGGGTAATGGTGTCTTGGGCGGGCTTGTTCTGTGGTGTGTGGTTGGAATCGTTGACTCCCCCTTTTGTGGGGTCATGAATCCAAGTCCACCAATAGAAACCATAGAACCAGCTTCTGTTCCATAGCGTCTGGAAGGCGGCTTCGTAACAGTCATTCTGTTCTTGAAGATCAACAGCCATGTCAGTCCAGTAGTTTGCTGGTGCCATGCTTGTTCCGTCGCCGCTTCTATAGCCAATCTCAGTGAATATTACTGGCTTGTTTACTGTTGAATGCCATTCTTCAATTTCGTTTGCGTAGTTGGTCCAAACGTTCTTCAGTTCCTCAAATGTTGGGTTGCTGTTGAAGAGTGTCAACGGAAAATAGGCGTCTATTCCCACGTAGTCCACTGAATCCCACCACTCAATGTCTTGGAAACTGGTCCAGTCAGCAGCATATGTTATGGGACCAGAGTAACGTTCCCGCACCCCCTGAATTACCCTTTCCCACTGCTCTTTCTCTCCAGTTGTTGCTTTAAATTCGCATCCAACCGAGAAAAGTTCCACATTATTTTGTTCAGCGAACTCGGCGAAGAAGTTGATGAAGTTGGAATAGCTTTCAAACCACTCGTCAGACGGTTGAATCTCTCCTCTCCACACGGTCGGGTATCCTTGGGTTTTTTCTTCTTCCAATGTATCAACCATCGGTTTCAGCATGACCTTTAGACCTAGACTGTGGGCTGTTGTTATAGCGTGTTTAACTGAGTCTGTGGTTGGTGTGCGGTCAGGGTCGGCGCGGATATCATGTGATGTCGTGTTAGATTGAGCCCATGAAAAACAGACCGCTATCCACTCTGTGTTCGTTTTAGTTAAAAGCTCCAGAGACTCATCAGATTCAGAACTGCTGAAGGCGTCACTGGACCAAGCCGAATAAGATAATCCCTTCTGAAAAACGGGTCTTCCATCATACACCTCAGCTTCTGGGAAGACAGAGGATTCGTTAGCCCCACCATATTTTTCGTTTAAGGCAAGGGGAAACACGGGATAAGCAAGAAACTCTAACGACAGTAGGACTATTAACGAAGAGAATATTAGCGATTTTTTTAGCTTCCCCATATCTTGCCACCAGAAACGTGACCCTTGCTTCTCTTCTAAATTATGTGAAGTCAATCTCAGTTGCCTTTTGGGTAAGGATGGTTATGGCTTCAAGAAGATTTTTCGCGATATCGAACAGATTCACCGAGACTATCATCAAGAGAAAGATGCTGATATCAACTGTCAAGTTTATCGTAACTTCTGTAATAGGTAAACTCACGGTGAAAATTCCGCCGTTTGATGCAGTGAAAAAGAAAGCAATTATAACTAACGCTTTTGCTATGCCAAAACCGCATCCTATAATGGTTCCTGATAAAAGTTGCCCTACCACGGCGAAGAAGACGGATATAGCAGCAAAGTAAAGCAACGTATTAGCATAATCGAGGGGAAGAATATCTTTGGGGAAAAGCATCATCGGCACGTAATAGATAATAAGAAAAGTTAACGAGCCCCACACCACAGCCTTGAGAATCCTAGGGATTGCTTTTTTCAAGAACAATTTCGCGTCAAATTCAGCCATAGTGCTCCCACCAATCCACTGTAAACATCGGACTCT
>Ga0307378_10012879_pt1 | contig 10642 bp, 9 predicted proteins | sample UN1MG_FD_202238 | JGI IMG/M metagenome (GOLD analysis project Ga0307378, IMG submission 202238) | Soil microbial communities from Risofladan, Vaasa, Finland - UN-1 | ecosystem: Environmental > Terrestrial > Soil > Coastal area > Acid sulfate soil | place: Finland: Risofladan, Vaasa | collected...
GGCCGGACTGCGGCTGAGGCGGCCCCCACGGCCACCGGGCGCGGCAGCCTTCGTGCTGCTCCACGTGGACCACGTCCACGAGAGCTGGCGGCCCTACCTCAGCTACGCCACCTGAGACGGGTGAGGACGGCCGGCGCGCATGCGCCGGCCGTCCTCACCTTCGCGTCTCCGCACCGGGCGGCGGCGGCCGCCCGGTGCGTCCCCAGTTCTGTCGCCGCTACGGCGCTCAGACCTCAGTCTCGACCCTGCCGCCGCGCCGACGGAGCAGCAGCACGACGACGAGCACGACGGCGATGACCGCGACGATGATGCCCACGATGAGGCCGGTGTTCGAGCCGCCGTCACTCTCCGTCGTGATGGCCGCAGGCTGCACCGCCAGGTAGGTGTCCGGCTGGGTGTTGTACCACCAGGCGCCCTTGCCGTCGTTGGCCCGAACCCAGCCAGTCCAGTTGGTCGTGTCGGCGGCCTCGAGGTTCTCCGGGTAGACGAGCACGATGTACGGCGACTCGTCGTAGACGATCTCCTGCATGCGCTTGACGATCTCGATGCGCTGCTGCACGTCGATGGTCGTCTGCTGCTCGAGGAACAGCTTGTCGTACTCGGCGTTCGACCACATGCAGTCGCTCCAGTTCTCGATCGAGTCGGTGGTCATGATCGAGAGGATGAAGTTCGGGTCGACGTCGCCGCCCCAGCCCCAGATGAAGAGATCGAAGTCGGGTGCGTACTCGTCGCCGTCGTAGTTGTACTGCTTGTCGCCGAGGGCGCCGTCGTCGATGACCTGGTAGTTGATCTTCAGGCCGACATCCTTGAACCACCCGGCGATCAGCTTGCCGCAGTTCTGGCTCTCGACGGAACTGGACCGGGCGTACAGGCGCAGCTTGATCGGCTTGCCCTTGTACTCCCGGATGCCGTCACCGTCGGCGTCGGGGTAGCCTGCCGCGTCGAGCGCCTGCCGGGCCTTGTCGAGATCGAAGGTGTAGGCCTGGTCGGCCGGTGGCGTCCAGTGGTAGTCCGCCTCGGCCGAGTAGTAGTCCCGGGTGATGATGGTGTCGGCGGGGGCGGCGTTGCCGTTGTAGCCGATCGCTACGATCTTGTCCTGGTCGACCGCCCACTGCAGGGCGCTTCTGAAGGCCGGGTCCTGCAAGACCGGATGCCCGGTCGACTTCGGGTAGATCTTCTGGTCGGCGCAGTTGAAGCCGAGCTCGTCATAGCCGATGGTGACGGCACGGATCGCGTCGAGATTCGGCTCGTTGTTCAAGGCGTCGAACTGGGCACCTGGAATGTTCCAAGCGCTCTGGATGGCGCCGGTCTTGAGGTCCTGGGCCATCGTGTCCTGGTTCTGGTACATCTGGAAGATGACCTCGTCGACCTTGGGGGCGCCGCGCCAGTAGCTCTTGTTGGCCTCCATGCGCAGGAACTCGCCCTTCTTCCACTCGACGGTCTGGAAGGGCCCCGAGCCGACGATCGGCGGCGGGTTCTTGAACTTGTTCTCGACCTCGGAGGGCTTGACCTTGCTCCAGAGGTGCTCGGGCAGGATCGGGATCCAGAGGCCGAGCATGTTGGCCTTCGCCTTCGAGCAGGTGAACACGACGTGGGTCGCGTCCGTCGCCTCGACCTTCTCGATGAAGTTGGTGTAGTCGGTGAACATGCCGAGCTCGTTCTTGATGATGTAGTTGAAGGTGAAGGCGACGTCGGCGGCAGTCAGAGGCTTGCCGTCCTGCCACATCGACTGGTCGGTGATCGTGAACGTCCAGACCTTGCCGTCGTCGGAGGTCTCCCAGTCCGTGGCCAGACCGACGCCGGGGACGTTGGCCAGGTCGCTGGCGCGGAAGCCGACCAGCAACTCGTAGTTGAGTGCCCACACCTCGTAGCTGGACGACTCGTAGCCGATGAACGGGTTGAGGTTGTCGCAATCACTGGTCCAGCCCAGACGCAGGACTGTCTTGCCGCCGTCGGCGGCGGGGCTCTCACTCGAGGCCATCGCGCTCGCGATGCCCCAGAGCAGCCCTACGCCCAGCAGCGCGACGATCACCGCCGCGAGCAGCCGGCTCTTTCTCCGTGCGGATAGCGCGCTCACGAGTGCTCCTTCCGTTCCCCCAACGGGCTGACCGTGTCGGTCCCTACTACTAAAGCACGAACGTCGCGTCCCGACCAGTGTCCCGTTCGGCGTTGCTTCCGGCTCGGGGACCGCCACTACGTCCAGCCTCGCGCGAACGCGCGCCCGGGGCCTCGGCGGACTTCCCTGGTGCTATACTCCGCCCCGTGATCATCGACGACAGCAGAGAGCCCCGGCTGCAACTCGAAGACGCGGAGCCGTTCCGCATCGACAGCGCCGAGGTCACGCGCGACATCGAGCGGTCGACGCTGACCGCCATCACGCTGAACGGCGACCCATACCGGCTTCCGGTGGGCGCCCGGGTCACGCTCTGGGCCGGCCCCAACGTGGTCTTCGTCGGCAAGGCGATCGACGAACATCACGTCCTCGACCTGCTCTCCACCGAGACTGACGACGAGCTGGCCGGCGACGAGACCATCTGACCGCCGGGCGCGGGGGGCACGCCTATGAAGGGCCTGATTCTCAGCGGCGGCGCCGGCACGCGCCTGCGTCCCATCACCCACACCGCCGCCAAGCAGCTCGTCCCGGTGGCCAACAAGCCGGTGCTGTTCTACGGGCTCGAGGCCATGCGCGCGGCGGGGATCACCGAGGTCGGCATCGTCGTCGGCGACACCCACGCCGAGATCGAGGCCGCCGTCGGCGACGGGAGCGCCTTCGGGCTCACCGTCACCTACCTGCCGCAGGAGGCGCCGCTGGGCCTCGCGCATGCGGTGCTCATCAGCGCGGCCTTCCTCGGCGACGAGCCGTTCGTCATGTACCTGGGCGACAACCTCCTCAAGGAGGGCATCGAACCGTTCGTCCGGGCCTTTGGCGAAAGCCAGCCGGACGCGCTCATCCTCCTTCAGAAGGTCGCCGACCCGCAGAGCTACGGCATCGCCGAGCTCGACGGCGACGGCTGTGTGGCGCGGCTCGTGGAGAAGCCGCCCGAGCCGCGCAGCGACCTCGCCCTCGTGGGCGTGTACCTGTTCACGCCGGCCATTCTCGAGAGCGTCAGGGCGATCACGCCCAGCGCTCGCGGGGAACTCGAGATCACCGACGCCATCCAGCACATGGTCGACCACGGTCTGCGCGTCGAGCCGCACGTCGTCACCGGCTGGTGGAAGGACACAGGCAAGCTCGAGGACATGCTCGAGGCCAACCGGCTGGTGCTCAGCACGCTGGTCGGGGATGTCCGCGGCGAGCTGCACGACACCACGCTGGAGGGCCCGGTACAGATCGGAGCCGGCAGCCGTCTTGAGCGCTGCACCGTGCGCGGCCCCGTCGTGATCGGCGCCGGCTGTCGGCTCAGCGACACCTTCGTGGGGCCATACACGTCGATCAGCGACGGCGTCGTCGTCGACCACGCCGAGCTCGAGCACTCGATCGTCCTCGAGAACAGCCGCATCTCGCACCTGACCACGCGCATGGCCGACAGCCTCATCGGCCGCGATTGCGTGATCGCCCGCAGCGAGGCGCGGCCCGTCGCCTACCGCTTCCTGGTGGGCGACTCGTGCCAGATCGGGATCCTGTAGGCGCGACCCGGCGCGCCGGGAGGAGGAAGCACATGATCGACGGCGTCATGACCAAGCAGCTCAAGGTGATCCCCGACGACCGTGGCCGCCTCATGGAGTGCCTGCGCCGCGACGACGACCTCTTCATCAGCTTCGGGCAGTTCTACATGACGACGACCTTTCCCGGCGTGGTCAAGGGCTGGCACCTGCACGACGGCCAGTGGGACAACATCGTGTGCGTCAAGGGCATGATCAAGCTCGTGCTCTTCGACGGCCGAGGGGCCGCGGGCGCCGCGGCCGCGGCGGGGCACGCGCCCTCCCCGACGGCCGGGCAGACCGACGAGTTCTTCCTCGGCGAGCACCGGCCGCTGCTGGTGCGCGTACCGCCGGGCCTCTGGCACGGATGGAAGTGCGTCAGCCCTGAGGAGGCGTACATCGTCAACGCGCCGACCGAGGTCTACAAGTACGACGACCCCGATCAGCTCGAGCTGCCGCACGACACGCCCGCGATCCCGTACGACTGGGGCGTCAAGCTGCGCTAGGCGCGGCCTGCGAAGCTCATGCCGCGCTGGTTCGTCACGGGAGCCGGAGGCCAGCTGGCCACTGCCTTCTCACGCATCCTCGACGGCGAGGTCTTCCTCAGCCGGGAAGAGGCGCTGGACATCCGCGACCCCGACGCCGTGCGTACCGCCGTGCGCGGCTTCGCCCCGGACGCCGTGCTGCACTGCGCCGCCTACACCAACGTCGACGGCGCCGAGGCCGACCGGGCCGCCGCTGAGGCCGTCAACGTGCTCGGCACGCGCAACGTCGTCGAGGCTGTGCGCGGCACCCACACCTCCGTCGTCTACTTCAGCACCGACTACGTCTTCGACGGCGCCAAGGGCGCACCGTACGTCGAGACCGACCGGCCGCGCCCGCTCAACGTCTATGGGCGCACCAAGCTGGCCGGCGAGCGCGACGTGCTCAGCTGGGCGCACGGCATCGTCTTCAGAACGTCGTGGCTGTTCAGCGAGACCGGCCACAACTTCGTGAAGACGATCCTGGCGGCGGCGCAGGAGCGCGCCGGGACCGGCAAGCCGCTCCGGGTCGTGGACGACCAGGTCGGCTCGCCCACCTACGCCGGCCACCTTGCCGCCGCCGTCGACGAGGCGCTGCGGCGTGGTCTTGGCCCCGGCATCTACCATCTCGCCGGCAGCGGGTACTGTTCGTGGTGCGAGCTGGCCGGCGAAGTCGTCGACCTCGCCGGCCTCCAAGTGGACGTGGAGCCGATCACCACGGCCGAGGCGGGCCGGCCGGCGCGCCGGCCGGCCTTTTCGGCCCTGGACACCGAACGGCCCATCCCCCGCCTGCCACACTGGGCGGAGGGCGTCGCCGAAGCCGTCGACCGGCTCATCCCGCTTGGGTAGAGTGTGGTGATCGTTCGGCACGCCGCGCGCTGGAGAGACCACGCAGGCCTGTCGCATCCAGAGGAGGGGCACACGTGAGACTCGTGGTCACCGGCGGGGCCGGCTTCATCGGCTCCAACTTCGTCCGCTACATGCTCGCCCGGTACGACGACATCGAGGTCGTCAACCTCGACAAGCTGACCTACGCCGGCAACCTCGAGAACCTGCGCGACGTGGAAGACGACCCGCGCTACACCTTCGTCCGCGGCGACATCTGCGACGCCGCCGTCGTCGGCAAGACGCTCCGCGGCGCCGGCGCCGTCGTGAACTTCGCCGCCGAGACGCACGTCGACCGCTCGATCAGCGGTCCCCAGGATTTCATCCGCACCGACGTCCTCGGCACGCACACACTCCTCGAGGCCGTCCGAGAGCTCGAGATCCCGCGCTACCTGCAGATCAGCACCGACGAGGTCTACGGGAGCACCACGACCGGCGCCTTCACCGAGGAGTCGGACCTCGACCCGTCCAGCCCCTACTCGGCCAGCAAGGCCGCCGGCGACCTACTCGTGCTGGCCTACCATCGCACCTTCGGCACGCCGGCCCTCATCACGCGCAGCTCCAACAACTACGGCGCCTGGCAGTACCCGGAGAAGATCGTCCCGCTCTTCATCACCAACGCCATCGACGACCAGCAACTGCCCGTGTACGGTGACGGTCTCAACGTGCGCGACTGGCTTCACGTGGATGACAACTGCGCCGGCGTCGACCTCGTGCTGCGCAAGGGCGTCCCCGGCCAGGTCTACAACATCGGCGGCGGAAACGAGGTGCAGAACCTGGCGCTCACGCACCGCATCCTCGAGCTGCTCGGCAAAGGCGACGAGCTCATCCGCTACGTCGCCGACCGGCCCGGGCACGACCGCCGCTACGCGATCGACTGCTCCCGGCTCCGCGCGCTCGGATGGCGCCCGGAGGTTCCATTCGAGACCGGGCTGGCGCGCACGGTCGCGTGGTACCGCGACCATCCGGAATGGTGGCGGCCGATCAAGTCGGGTGAGTGGCGCGAGTACTACACGCGCCAGTACGGCGAGATCGACTGACCCGCTGACCCGGGCACCGGCCGGCGTCAGCTCACGGCACGTTCCAGACAGGCGTCCCCACGTGCACCCGCGAGTACAGCCACGTGATGTTGGCGTTCGCGAGCCGCGTGCACCCGTGTGAGTAGTTGCGCGGAAAGCGGCCGAGCAGCCACGGCTCGTTGGTGCCGTGGATCGCGTAGAGGCCCAGGTACCGCATGCGGAACGGGCCGTACGCGCCACCCATGTGCGGGTCCTTGGCGTAGATCCTGAAGTGACCCTTCGGAGTGGGGAGTCCGGGGCGCCCGAGCACGCAGTCGAAGACGCGGACCACGCGGCCGTACTCATGGTAGTACAGCTTGTACTTGCTCCGGTCGACGAGGATGAGGTGCGGGTACTTCGTCGGGACGCCGTAGGGGTTGCGCCGGTCGTACACGGTGGTCCTCCACCACGGGCTGCGCCCGGCAAGGTGGTCGGCGTCGGCGGCCATGTCGGCGCGTACGACAAGCCGGCCCGGCTTGCCGGCCGCGACGGAGACCACCGCACGGGACTCGTCGTCCAGCGTCAGGTCCTTGACCGTCGTCCAGCCGTCCGCCGTCCGACGACGCAGCTGCACGACCCCACCGGGATGGGCAGGACGTACGGTCACCGTGCAGCGGATGCGCCGGGTCTCGAGCAACGGCTTGCGAGCCCTGACGTCCAGCTTGATCCGTGGGCGCACGCCCACCGAGGTCTCGGTGGAAGCCGCGGCCCACGTCTCGTCGCCGGCGAAGTCGACGCGGAACGTCACCGAGCGCGTCGGCTTCCGCGTCCAGGATACGGCGCCGCTCGGACTCGCAACGGCGGTAGCGACGACGGCGAACTCGGCCTTGTCGGCGCGCCTGCGGCTGAGCGTGAGCGTGGCGCCGGGGACGCCGACGGCCGCAGTGAGCTTCGTCGAAGCGCCGTTGACCAGCTTCGCGGGTGCGGCCGTGAGCATCAGGGACGGCTGCTCCGCCGCCCAGGCCGCGACCGGGAGACAAGCCGCCATCGCGGCGGCGAACACCAGCAGGACTACGGCGACGGCGAGCTTCGGACGAGCGTTCACTGGACCCTCCGCTGTCGGTTCGTACTGGTCACGGAGTCTACGGTACGGCCTTCGCCGAAGGCCAGCAGCGACAGGCGCGGACGGCGTGGGAGCAGCCCGTCAGCGAGTGTTGTGCACCCTCGTCCCGACCGGACACCGCTCGTACAACCACAGCGCGTCACGGTTCCGCATGCGTGTGCAACCGTGCGAGAAGTCCCGTGGGAGGCTGCGGCGCAGCAGATGCGGCTGGTTCGTGCCGTGGATGGCGATGCCGCCCTGGCGCCGGTAGTACATCGCGCACGAGCCGAGCGCCCCGCCGGCCGGCCGGCGCTTGCCGTAGATGCGGAAGTAGCCCAGCGGGGTGCGGTAGCCGGGCCGCCCGAGCGCCACCTTGAAGCGGCGCACGAGTGCGCCGTGCTCGTAGTAGTACAGCCGGTACTCGTGGCGGACGTTGACGATGTAGTGCGCATACTTGAAGGGCACGCGGTGAGCGTTCGGCCGATTGACGATCACCAGCTCGGCGCTGGCCCTGCCGGCGTCGTGGTCGGCGTCGGCGTCCATGCGAGCGCGCAGACGAAAGTAGCCGAAGGCCTCCGGCGTCCAGCGCAGCGAGAGGCGCGAGTCGGCGTTCAGCGTCGCCGTCGTCAGCTGCTGCCACACGCCGGCGACGCGCCGGTCGATGGTCACGGTCGCTCCAGGGTGAGCAGGCGCGACCGCGCCCCGCAAGACGATGGAGCCGCCGAGCCAGAGGCTGACCGGAAACGACGTGGTCACCAACGGTCGCACGCGTACGCTCACGTCGGCTGCAGCGGCGTCATGGTCGAGATCGCCGGCATACTCGACGCGATAGTCGGTGATGACCGCCGGCGACACCCTGAAGCGAAAGGCGCCGTCGGCGCCGGCGGTGGTCGAGCCGGCCGGCGACCAGTCCGCGGCGCCGGACGGCCGCGCCAGCAGCGAGAGGCCGGCGCCGGGCACGCCCACGATGGCACCGCTGATGGCGGCGGACCCGGGGTAGACGACGGACGCCGGGTTCGCGCCGGCGCTCAACTGGGTGGGCGCGGCCGCCCGCGCTACTCCGGCGAAGAGCGCCGGGACACAGGTCGCCAGGAGCGCGACGATGGCGATGAGCGCCGGCCGGCGGAGCGCGTCGAGAGCGGAACGGATCAGCATGACCGGCAGTGGAGCTTGAGTGTGTCCGAGACTGCTACGGCCACCGGCGGCGAAGCTGTGCGGGTCGCGCCAAGCACTACGCCGCCGTCAGGGCAGGGCCGGCGCGGAAGCCTCGGGCGCCGGCGACTGGGGTACGGGGGAAGGCGACGGCGGCGTGGCATCCGGCGACGGCGTGGAGGCCGGCGCCGACTGGGCGACCGGGGAGGCGGAGGGTGACGGCGATGGCGAGGACACGACCAGCTCCGATGGCTTGAGCAGCCGGCGACCCCAGGCGAACGCCGCCTTCCAGTAGCTCGAGGTGTTCAGCGACGCCAGCGTGACGCCGTCGCTCGACCCCGTCGAGTGGATGAACCAGCCGCGGCCGAGGTAGAGCCCTGCGTGGTAGATGGAGGTCACGCTCGAACTCGGCCCCTTGGGCCCGAAGAAGATGAGGTCGCCGCACTTGAGCCTTTTCCGCGTGATGCGCGGCTTCGCCCGCTGGGCCATGTCGTGGGCCCCCCGTTCGTTCACGGTGAGCCCGTAGCCGAAGTGCATCTTCATGACGTAGAAGACGAAGCCCGAGCAGTCGAACCCGCCCGCCTTCTGGTAGCCGTACGGCGAGTTCCTCGCCGGGTACTCTCCGCCCCAGATGTAGGGATAGCCGATGTATTTGAGCGCGTACTTCACGACCTGCTTCTGGCGGTCGCTGAGGGTCGGGAAGGTCACGTTCTCGTAGTCGGCAAGTCCGTAGAGCATCCACTCGCCGGCCACGCGGTAGGCGCGGTAGAACATGTAGGCGATCTCCGCCCGGTCGATGGGCTGTGCCGGCGTGACCTCGTGGCCGTCGCCGGCCGCCGGATGGTTGTAGCGCAACTGGAGCTGGCGCGACGCGACCGCGGCGGGCAGGTAGGACCGTGCGCCCGTCTTCCAGTCCGGGTTCGGCTGCCAGCGGCTGGGCAGCAGGGTACCGAGCAGCGACCAGTTGGATGAGGAATACCGTTCCTGGAGCCAGCGGGTCATCACACGCTCGGCCTTGGCGGCCGTGACCTTCGCCGTCGGCAAGAAGTTGCCGTTCCTGTCCAGAGACATGTAGCCCTGGCGCACCGCCATCTGGATGACTGTGTAGTAGCGGTGGCCCTTGGGGACGTCGTTGATCTCGACCGGCGTGATCCTCTCGCCGTAGTGGCCCGAGGCGAGGACGATGGAGCGCGCCAGAAGCTCTCGCGTGATGGCGCGCTCAGGCTTGAAGGATGGAGCGAAGTCGTCAAGAAGGCGGTGGCCGTCCACCGACCGGTTGGTCACTGAGGAGATATATGCGTAGGCCCAGTGGCTCTTGCGCACGTCGCCGTAGGACTTGGCGAGCGCCGGCACGGCGAGCGCGGCCAATGCCGCCGCGCACAGCGCCGCGAGGGTGATGAAGCGAAGGAGGGTCCGGCGTGAGCTCATGTCTCCTGCTGCTATCGGCATGCGGGCCGGCGGCTTGAGCGCGGCCGGGACCGCCCCTGCGGGCACGGGCACGCTTTCGCCGCCGGCCCCGCCTTTCCCTACGCGAAGCGTCCAGGGTAGCAGGCGTGGGCGCCCGCCACCCACAGGCCGCCGGCGCCCCGACGCGGAGCTTGCTCCCACGGTGCGCGACCGGGGCTAGGACCGCAAGCCTCCACGGCGTCTTGAGGAAAGGAGAACCCTGCCGATGTCAGAAGGAGTCATGACCACTGCCAACGCGTTTGCCTCGCTCCTGCGGGGCGCGTATCCTCACCCGCGGAGGCGCCGGTGCCCCAGGAGCCTATGAACACCTTTCACCCCACATCCCCCCAGAGCCAGGCCACCTTGTCGAGGCCGCGGCACGCCGCGCGCCGAGGCAAGCTGGCGCTCGCCGGCGCGCTCGCCGTCTTCGCCCTGCTGATCGCCGCAGGTCCCGCGTCCGCGTTCTCGACGCAGTACGCTTTCACCGTCACCGGCCACGGCTGGGGGCATGGCGTCGGCATGTCTCAGTGGGGCGCCTACGGCTACGCCAAGCACGGCTGGACCTACAAGGCGATCCTCAAGCATTACTACACCGGCATCTCGTTCTCGAAAGTCGCCAACTCCGTCATCCGCGTGCGCCTGCGCAGCGGCCTCGGCTCGGTCAAAGTGACGTGCCCCAGCGACTTCACCGTCAAGGGCACCGGAGCGGCGTCGACCATCCCCGGTGGCACCACGGCGACGACCACCTACACCGGCAGCGCCTACCGCGTCGTCGCCGGATCGTTCCGCAAGAACTTCAGCGCCGCCCCGACCTTCGCGCCGACTTCCCGCGCGCTGCGCATCCTCACGGCGACCGACCTCGGGGACAAGGGCGCATATCGCGGGAAGATCAAGGT
>Ga0307378_10012880_pt1 | contig 10642 bp, 6 predicted proteins | sample UN1MG_FD_202238 | JGI IMG/M metagenome (GOLD analysis project Ga0307378, IMG submission 202238) | Soil microbial communities from Risofladan, Vaasa, Finland - UN-1 | ecosystem: Environmental > Terrestrial > Soil > Coastal area > Acid sulfate soil | place: Finland: Risofladan, Vaasa | collected...
GCTGCGCGTGCCCTGTATTATGTGGGCTCCGGGGCGTATCCCTGCCGGGTCTGTGTGTGAAGAGATCGCCACAACGATGGATATTCTTCCGACGTTTGCCGGACTCAGTGGAGGCAAGGTTCCTCATGACCGGGTTATCGATGGTCACGACATCAGCCCCCTGATCCACGGGCAACGCGGTGTGACAAGTCCGACCAAAGCGTTCTTCTACTACCAGCATACGCACTTACAGGCCGTGCGCTCGGGGAAATGGAAACTTCATCTGCCGCGTCCGGCGAATCCCTCGTGGACTCCTGACTGGGCGCGCCACATTGACCCACAAGACGTCTTCCAAATCAAGAAGCCGATGCTTTTTGATCTGGAAAAGGACATCGGCGAGCAGGATGATGTGGCGGACACGGATACCGAGGTCGTCAAGAAACTGCTTGAACTGGCAGAGTGGGCCCGTAACGACATCGGTGATTACAATCGAATCGGCAAGAACGCCCGATTCTCCGACCCGCAGCCGCCACGGCCTGATGTGGCTAAGTGGAAGCCTGAGTAAGATTGGACCGTGCCGTGCAGACAACTTGCAGTACACACGTCTGTTCGAAGACATTGGGTCCATGGTCCGCAGAATTGGGGGGCCACCTTCCAAAGAAGAAGCAAAACGGCAGCTTCAGGACGGTGACATGGTACGTCGGGCCGACGCTCCACAAGCGAGAAGAGCCGCCGGAACGCATTTCTCTGCAGACACAGGGCTGCCAATCCTGCTACATAGCTTTCGAGCAGAAGGTGACCCAACCGGAGCATGTTGTCCCCAATATCCGGCTCAACGCGATCCGTCCGCTGACCTTCAGCACATGCCCTGCGAATCGGCATGGCGATCCGTTCAAATCTTTCTTCGGCCTTGAGAATGGCCTGCTCTTATGTCATAATCGTCTTTCAGTTTCCTAAAAACGTGAACATTACAGTCCTTGTTCAATGTTCCGGCCTCGAAGGCCTGTAATACAATAGCACTATTCACGTAACGTCTTTATTTACAGTGTTTTACAAGTGATCGCCCAGCAATTTACGCCCTTATCAGATTTGGCCGTCTTTGCCTCGAAGTAAACCTGCTCCTGATTTTATATCTAAATTTCGTTTTTTTTGTCCAAAATTCGCTCCGCGGCACGGTTATATTTATGTGTGGGCAAGGGTACAAATAGAATACGAAATATCGTAGGGTTAACGGCACAGTTGTGAACAACGCCAATGGCTCCAATAAGCGATCTGAGCTGTTTCTCAAGCTTCTCATGTCAAACGAGGTGCGGATATTCTCCTATATCCTGAGGCTGGTGACCAACTTAGCCGACGCCGAGGATATCATGCAGGAGACCGCCGGCATTATGTGGCGCAAGTTCGATCAGTTCCAAAAGGCCACGAACTTCGTCGCTTGGGCCATAGAGATCGCACACTACCGGGTCCTTGATTATCGCAGGGAAAAACGCAGATCCCCGATGCTATATGAGAGCGAGATCTTTGAACAGATGGTATCTCTGGCTCGAGAAGCCGGCCAGCAAGATGATAGACGCTTGGACGCGCTTAGGCGTTGTCTGGCCAAACTGCAAGACCGTCAGCGCAGGCTGATCATGCTGCGCTACTACGATGGCATCGGGCCCAAAGAGATCGCGACCCGACTCGGTATGTCTGTTCACGCGGTATATAAGTCCCTGTCGCGCATTTACGAGCAGTTGCTAAGGTGTATCAGAAAGACTCCGGCGTTTGAGGAATTACGCTGATGGATTCCCGGACCACAGACAGTTTGGGCTCCCTGCTCATCCTTTCACTTGAGGGTGCCATCACCGACGAACAGGTCAACCAGTTGAACCTGCTGCTGCGCGACAGTGCCGAGAATATGCAATACTGCATTGATTTTGTCTCGATTGCGGCCTGCTTACACAAGTCCAGAGGGCTTCTTGACGATTCAGGCAGATCCTTCATCCCCCATCATCTTGACGAGATATTCGCCGGACCAGTCGAACGAGACGAGCAAGTTCATGCGGAAGAAGCTGCACGTCTGGACGATACGCAGAAGAAGGCGATACGAAAGGCGGCGGAAGAGGCACTTGAGCGGTTCATGATCGAAGAACGACGGCGCCAAGAAGAACTTGCCTACAAGTTGTATATCGCCAGGCGGCGCAGGCGGGCGCTTGGCATCGGCTCTTTGGCTGCTTTGCTGACGATTGTTTTTTGCTACTGGCTTTTACGACCCAGGCCCCAGCCGCCAAGCACCGTCATGGCTGCACCGGTAGTCGCCGCACTGACCCACGCTTACGAAGCCCGATGGGATCTCACCCACATAGCGCCAATCGTGGGTACTGAACTGACCGCTGGACCAATCAAACTGATCGAAGGCTTGGTGGAAATCAGGTTCAAGACTGGGACACGAGTGATTTTGGAAGCCCCCGCAGAGATGAACCTCGTTGATGAAGTCACGGCTTACCTGACTTCAGGTGCGCTGACCGCGTACGTTCCGGAACCAGCGACAGGGTTTGTGGTGGAAACACCCAGTGTCCGTGTCACTGATTTGGGAACTCAGTTTGGACTGTTGGCATACGGAGGCGGCGCCACGGATGTTCACCTGTTAAGTGGGTCGGTGAGAGCTTTATTCAGAGGTGCGGACGGTGACGAGCTGCCACACCTCAGGTATCTCTACCGAAACGACGCTATGAGTTTCGACGCTGCGGCGGGCAAGGTAAGCCCCCTGGATTTAGACAGAGAGCGGTTTGCCCTGTCCTGGGACGATGTGCTGTACAAGCCGCGCGTCAGCGGGGCGATCAAGTTCCAACGCTCTGTACCGTCTTCCTTGCGGGAAGATGCGGTGCAAAGTGACCGGAGCATTCATCTGTTCCTCGAAGCAACGGATGTGAGCTTGACCCGCGATGTGACGGTGGATATCACTGAGCCAGGGCATTACCAGGGCCATCAAGGATTGCCCGTCGCAATTCAGGCCGGGCTTAAGGTCGACAGCTACCTGATTCACTGGGATCCGGCCAGTAGAGACAAACTCGCACAGATCGCGTCCGGCAGCATAACCTTTCGGCGCCCTATCGTCGGCCTGATTATCAGTGAGGGCTGGCTCAGTGCCACCAACAGTCTATTTGGGGCCGCGGGCACTGAGTATCATTCGGCGGGCCGAGGACTGGAAACTGAGGGTGACACCGTGACACTCAGTCAGGATCGGCTGACGTTACAACTGGGACTGCGTGCGCCGACCGCTGTAGATGAGATACGAATCCTCGTTGCGGCGCCTACGGCGGAACAACAGTAACGAGGTGCCTCTGTGATAGAGTTGATGGAGGCCAAGCTTGATATTTGGCTCTTTTTCATTTCTGTTCTGGGCGGTCTTGTCGTTGAAAAGGACAAGTGTCTTGGTGTGTGGCCAAGGCATAAGTATTACTATTGTTTTAACGTTTTGAAGGGAGGACTATGATGTGTAGAAAAGTGATTTGTTTGGTCTCATTCGTTTTAGTGGTGGGTGTAGCTCTGACGGATGCAGCAAATGCTGCCGACCCCAACCTTGTTGGCTGGTGGAAGCTTGATGATGATGGCACCGGTACGGTGCTTGATTATTCCGGCAACGGCCGAGACGGAACACTCTCCGGCAGTCCGCAGTTTGTGCCCGGGGTTTACAAGGAGGCTTTGGAGTTTCACGGCGGCCCTGATGGCGTCCTCATCGATGGCTACCAAGGGATTCTCGGCCCAAGCGCTTTCAGTATAACGGCGTGGGTCAAGACCAGTGAAGATGGTGAGATTGTGACGTGGGGCGGTAATGCCGCGGACAGATTTAAAGTAGAGTTCCGTATCAATGGCGGTAGGCTGCGCTGCGAACATGGCCACGCAAATATCCAAGGTGACACCACCGTGACGGACGGCGAATGGCACCATGTTGCGGTGGCAGTACAAGAGAACTCCACGATGTCATATCCAGACGTGACGTTTTACCTTGATGGGCGAGATGACTCGAGACATACAACAAGTGCGGCTCCGTTCGATATCGTCCCTAACGTGGACGTTAGCATAGGCTGGCGCGCCAAGAACAGCGACAGATACTTCATTGGGTCTATCGATGACGTCCGCATCTATGACCGGGTACTGTTACTGGAAGAGATAAAGGACATTGCTGTTCCTCCAATGACAAAGGCTAGCAAGCCATCGCCCGCGGATGGTGCCCTACATCCGGACAACTGGGTAACGCTCAGTTGGTCGCCGGGAACTCGTGCGGTGTCGCACGATGTGTACTTCAACGAGAGTTTTGATGATGTAAACAACGGCAGCCCCGAAGCATTCCACGGTAATCAGGACTCTCCATCTTTGATTGTCGGCTTTCCTGGACATCCTTATCCGGATGGCCTTGTTCTGGGGACGACTTACTACTGGCGAATTGATGAGGTCAACGATGTGGACCCAAATGGTCCGTGGAAAGGCGATATCTGGAGCTTCACGGTTTAACCCATGACTGCCTTCGCGCCCCGCCCGGCTAACGGTGCCAAGTTCATCGAGCCGAACACAAACCTTAGCTGGACGGGAAGTTTCGGTGCAAAGCTGCATACCGTGTTTTTCGGCGACAATTTGGACGATGTGAACAATGCCGTTGGCGGTCTAGCGCAGACAGATACAAGTTACAGCCCCGGCTCGCTTGAACTGGCCAAAACGTACTATTGGCGGGTCGATGAGTCTGATGGTGTCAATACTTATAGAGGCGACGTCTGGAGCTTCACGACGATGAGTCCCAATAGAGGTCTGCGAGGAGATTATTACACGGGTATGAATTTCGAGAGGCTTGTATTGACTCGTATAGACCCTCAAGTTGACTTCAGGTGGGGGGGTGACGAACCTGATCCGACGGTTGGGGCCGACCAATTCTCGGTCAGATGGACCGGTGAGGTCGAGGTGCTATTTACTGAGACCTACACTTTCTACACAAGGACTAATGATGGCTCGCGTCTCTGGGTCGATGGCCAACAGCTTATCGACGACTGGACCACGCACGGAGCCGTTGAGAACAGTGGGACGATTGACCTTGTCGCAGGGCAGACGTACAGCATTGTGATGGAATACTTCGAAAACATCGAAGGTGCAATAGCAGAACTTCGGTGGTCGAGTCCCAGCACGCCAAAGGAAATCATTCCGGAGGCCGCACTTTCGCTGGCTGTAAAGGCCAGGCATCCGAATCCGTCTAATGGCGCTGTGGACGTGAAGCAGGCAGCGGTCCTTAAGTGGAACGCCGGAGAGCAAGCCGCTTCGCACCAGGTTTACTTCGGTACCGACGAAGAAGCTGTGAAGAACGCCAATACCGGTTCGCCGGAGTACAAAGGCACGAAGCCGCTTGGCTCCGAGAGCCACGACCCCGGAAAATTGCAGTGGGACACCAGTTACTATTGGCGGGTTGACGAGGTCAATGACGTCAATCCCGACAGCCCATGGGTGGGCAACGTCTGGAGCTTTACGACGGCGAATTTCCTTCCCGTGGAGGATTTTGAGTCGTACAATGACCTGGACCCCGATAACCCGGAGAGCAACAGGATATTCAACACGTGGACCGATGGCTGGGACATCCCGACAAATGGTTCCACGGTAGGTTATGCCGAGCCGGAGTTCACTCAGGGAGAGCATTTCGTTGAGACGGAGATTGTTCACGGCGGCTCTCAGTCGATGCCGTATTTTTACGAGAACAATCTTAAGTACTCCGAGGCAACCATGCCGTTGAGTTTCCCGCGTGATTGGACGGAGCAAGGCGTTGGAGTATTGTCGCTGTGGTTCAGAGGACACCCGGCCTCTGTCGGCAGCTTCACAGAGGCGCCGGACGGCACGTATGCCATGACCGCCTCCGGCGCCGATATCTGGGGCACGTCCGACGAGTTCCATTTTGCCTACAAGCAGCTCTCCGGTCCCGGCTCGATTATCGCCAGGGTCGAGAGCGTGCAGAAGACCCATGACCGGGCCAAGGCAGGCGTAATGATCCGCGACACACTGGATCCGGATTCCGCGTATGCCATGATGGTCGTCACGCCGGGCGCTAATGGAGTCAGCTTCGAGCTTCGCACGGCGGCAGGCGAAAGCACCAGCAGACTAGAGGAGAAAACAGGGATCAAGGCACCCCAGTGGGTAAAGATAGAGCTTGACGCAAGCGGGGTCGCCAGGGGCTCCTACTCCGCTGACGGCAGTGCGTGGACGGATCTCGGGTGGCTTATGATCCCAATGGAGACACCCATGTATGTAGGCTTGGCACTGACGGCGCATGATGCGGATGCAACGTGCGAGGCCACGTTCTCCAACGTTCGGATCCCCGGCGCGGTTGATCCGCAGTGGATGAATCAGGATATCGGCATACTCAGCAACGACCCTGAGCGGATGTATATTGCCATCGCCAATAGCACCGGCACGCCTGCGGTGGTGTACCATGACGATCCCGGCGCAGCGCAGGTAGGCACATGGACCGAGTGGCGTATCGACTTGAAAGAATTCAGCGACCAAGGCGTGAACTTGACCAATGTCGATAAGCTCTCTATTGGCTTCGGCGACAGGAACAATCTCCAGCCTGGTGGTTCAGGGGTAGTGTACTTTGACGACGTTCGTCTGTATCAGCCGGCGGAACCGCAAGCAAACTGAAGTGGTAGCCAATTGCGTGGTTGATATGGCAGATGTGTATCAATTCGGGGCTTATACTGGATTGATGCGGTATGAGCCCCTTTTTTATTGATTCCGCCAGGAGACGGCGGATAGGCGATAAGGGCGATTGGCTATTGTGCGCTGCGTGATGTGTATCATACAACTGAACTTCTGCAAAACTCTTGTTTGAACTTTGAACAATGAGTATGGAAATGACCGGAGATAACCGCAGCAAACCGTCTGAAACGCATCCAATCCACTCTATAGCCAAGAGCCGGCTCTTGGTGCTGTTATGTCTGTCTCTCGGCGATTGAAACGACGACAAAACTTGCAGAAATCTTCATATACATGGTAGAGAGGATTGAAGGATGACCAGTGTGGGACGTGGAACTTATCGTAGCAATGGCGTAACGCGTCGGCATTTCCTGGCCAGGTCCGCGGCTGCGGTAGTGGCCGCTCCCTACATCATTCCGGCCTATGCACAGAGTGAGAATAGTCGTGTGGCGCCGAGCAATCGGGTGACTGTTGCAGGAATCGGCATGGGCAACCGGATGATGAAGGCCATTATGCCGCATTTTCTTGCACAGCATGACGTCCAATACGTGGCGGTGAGTGATTGTTTTGCTGGCCGGAGACAATCCGCCAAAGCTACCGTCGATCATTACTACGGCAACACAGATTGCATCGCCACGCGCCACCATGAAGAGATCATCGAGCGGGATGATATCGATGCCGTCCTGATCGCTACGGGGGATCGATGGCACGCGGTCCTTTCGGCCTTGGCCGCCAGGGCGGGTAAAGACGTGTACTGCGAGAAGCCCTCTACCTTGACCATCCACGAGGGATGGAAGATGGTCAGCACGATGAAGCGATTCGGCACAGTCTGGCAGTGCGGAATGCAACGCCGATCGGTCGATTCCTACAGGTTCGTAGCGGAAGTCGTTCGCCGCGGGAGGATCGGCAATCTGCATACGATGACGACTCTCCTGGGCAACTGGCAGCAGGGAGGGACACTTGCCTTGCCGGAACCGATGCCGGATCCGGACGTGTTTGATTACGATCGCTGGCTCGGCCAGGCGCCATGGGCGCCGTATTCCGAGGTTAGGGTGGCCGGCTGGCGGCACCGGTGGGACACCGGCGGCGGCGTGCTCTGCGATATGGGACCCCACTACTTCGATATCAGCCAGTGGGCCAACAATACGGAGATAACCGGGCCGGTGGAATTCGAAGCGACAGCCGAAACCAGATGGCAGGAAGGTGGATTTTACCAGATGCCGGTGGGCTTCACGGTTGAAGCCCGATACGAAAATAATGTGAAGCTGGTGATCGCGACCGGGCCCAAAGGCATCCGTTTCGATGGCGATGAGGGATGGATTCATATTGCGGACGAGGGAGACATCACGGCCGCGCCCGAGTCGATCCTTCGTGACCGTTCAAAAATCCTGACTCGAAGTTACCGCGATATGGGCGGACACGTACGGAACTTCCTGGATTGCATGCGGTCACGGAAGCTAACGGCCTCGCATCCGGAGCTGGCCCAACGCAGCCATGTCATTTGTCACTGCGCCAACATCTGCCTGCGCTTGGGGCGGAAGGTCCAGTGGGACAACGAAGCCCAACGGTTCATCGGCGATCAGGACGCCAACAACATGCTGACGCGGACCATGCGGGCGCCTTGGCGCATTTGAAAGAGTTTCCACAAGCACATGGAGCAGAAATCATGATCGCAAGAATGACACTCACGGCAACGTTGACTCTTATGGCTGTGCTGTTGATCTCAGGTCAGGCCGCGGCAGAGCCGACGGAGGCCGAGATCCGTCAGGCGATCTCTGAAGCCGCGAAGCTCGATTATGGCCAGAGCGACGAAACGCTGAGGCTTGTCGATGAATACATCAATGCCACAAACGGCAACAGCCAACTCAGAGGCGTCATTGAGCAGGAGCTTGTCGCGATTCTGGAGTCGGATGCCAGGCTTGCGGCAAAACAGTTTGCCTGCCGCCGACTCCTGTTGATCGGCACGGACACACCGGCGCCGATCTTGTCGCGGATGCTTGCCTCCGACGACCCTCGCGTCGCCGAGGCGGCCTGCTACGCCATGGCAAGTCATCCATCGGCCGCGATGATCAAGACATTGCGTGAGGCATTAGGTAAGGCTAAAGGCAGCGGATTGATTGCCGTGATCAATCTCGTCGGAGACATCCGTGATTATCAGAGCGTCAGACTCCTCAAATCGCTGGCGACATCCCAAAATGGTGCCGTGGCCGATGCCGCGATTGGCGCTCTGGGCAGAATCGCGAGCGAATCCGCCATCCAGGTACTGCAGAGCCTCCTGGCTGGCGAGAACTCGGCGCAGCGTCGAGCTGCTGCGAAAGCGCTGCTGGAGGCCGGCCAGGAACTTGAGCGAGAGAGCAAGACCTCCGAAGCCAGGACCATCTACAAGCAGTTATACGCAGTCCATTGGCCGGCGCATGTTCGTCGCGGCGCCTTGCTCGGAAGCGTTCGACTTGCCGGCCCCCACGTCGTTTCTCAGGTGCTCTGGGCGTTGAACGGAACGGACGAAGCCATCAAGGCCACCGCAATCGCCCAAGTCCCGGGCATTGAGGGCGAGGAAGCGACGCTCAGCTTTGCCAGGATCCTATCCAAACTCGCAACGGAGCAACAGGTGTTGATGATCGGAGCTCTGGCTGATCGTGGAGATCCGCTGGCACTTCCCGCGATCGTTGAAGCGACGGGCTATTCGAATACAACCGTTCGGGTAACAGCCCTGAAAGCCTTGGGTAGATTTGGCGATACGTCCTCGGTGCCCGTGCTTCTAAAGTGTATGGCCGAGGATGACTCAGAAGTTGGCACGGCAGCCAGACAAGCACTGCTGATGATTCCCGCCAGAGGTGCCGATGAGCTCATTCTCGAGCAGATGAAATCAGTTGAGGGACGGTATCGAGGCGAGCTTATCAGGATTCTTGCCGAACGCAGGTACGAGGGCGCCCTGCCCGTACTGTTTAGCGAGGCAGGATGCAGCGATGCGGATGTCAGCCGGGAGGCCTTGCGTGCGCTTCGCATCATGGGCAAGCCCGGAGATATTCCCAAACTCATCAAGGTATTGAAGGATCAGACGGATCCCGGGCTTCGCCGATATGCCGAACAAGCCGTGGCCTACACCGCGCAAAAAGCTGAAACCCCTGCCCAGGGGATCGACGTTGTATTGACTGCATACGGTTCGAACGAACATGCGGAAATCCGTGATTCCCTCCTGCGTGTGGTGGGCATGTTGAGAGATCAGCGGTCCTATGAGATCGTGTTGAAAGCCTGTGAGGATCCGGACGCGAAGATTAAGGACACGGCCGTCCGCCTGTTGTGCAACTGGCCGAATCCGGCGGCCGCCGATCCCCTGTTCGAGATCGTCAGAAGCACGAGCAACCCTCAACATCGCGCTCTGGCCTTTCGTGGGTTGATTCGACTCACGAATCAACTTAAGGAGCCGACGGAGCGCATTGTCAAGATATACGCGGGCTTGATCCCGTTGACCCGTGATGTTGACGAGATTAAGCTGCTGCTTAGTGGACTGGCCGAGGTGGAGCACGTTGAGGCTCTGGCGATGGCTACAGTCTTCCTGGACGACAATCGAGTGCGGGCCGAGGCGCGGTACGCCGCCGTACAGATCGCGGAGTCTTTAAGAAAAGAGAAACGCTTCCACCAAAGGATCGAGCGATCGATGCAGACTGTCCTGAAGACCTGTGACGACAAGAAACTGAGCGAGAGGGCCAGGAAAATCGTTAGAGAAATTGAAGGACTTCAATGACCCCCAGGCTCTGGTCAGCACGTCGTTCGTACCGGGTGTGGCCGGACAAGACATGGGAAGTCCACTTGTCGCCAGAGCAGGAGAATAGTTGAAAGCTATTTGCGTACTGAAGATGTGTGGAAACAAGAAAAAGTGATATTACAATGAAAGGGAAACAAATGTTATTGAATTCACATTATGGAAACAAGAGAATTTCTGGGCTCCTCATTC
>Ga0307378_10012881_pt1 | contig 10642 bp, 12 predicted proteins | sample UN1MG_FD_202238 | JGI IMG/M metagenome (GOLD analysis project Ga0307378, IMG submission 202238) | Soil microbial communities from Risofladan, Vaasa, Finland - UN-1 | ecosystem: Environmental > Terrestrial > Soil > Coastal area > Acid sulfate soil | place: Finland: Risofladan, Vaasa | collected...
CGCTTCCGGTCCTTGAAATCCGCTGAAAAGAAGCGGAGGTGCTGATCCTTTCTTCTGGACAGCGCTACCCTAACGTAGTAGTCGATGGCCATCGGAAGTACGAAACCTTCATTGTAATCGGTATGTTCGCCAATAAGATTGACCCGACCCGGCGCTTGTGCGATGATGTTGGGACCCTGGCCATACTCTTCCAGATGGCTGCAAATCAGATCGTCCATAAATTACTCCGCTGGAATGAAGTTGAAAACGGTGCTATATTCTATTGGAAAAAGTAAAAGAATTCAATAAAATGCATTTGGGTACGCCGGGCGATAGGGAACCTTTATGACGGAAACCGACCTACAGTACGGGGAAAAAGTGCGGATCGAGCCGGGAAAGCGGATATACTCGGCCGGTGATCTCCCTTCGAATCACCCCATTTACTACATTATAGCCGGTCTCATTCGGATGGAGATATCTCTTGCCAATGGAGCGATGATTCCGATGTATCTTCAACCCGATTCGGTATTCGGCACTGTGGAGACTCTTCTCGATTGCCCCCGTCTAACCACAGCCTATTGTATGGAAAACTCGATTCTGTATAGATGGGATAGGGAGGGGTTCGACGTAGCGTCGAGCGTATCCTGGGAGCTGGCCCTCGAAACAATCACGGGTCTGACCCGAACACTGAGAATCCTGAATGCCGAGTTTGGAGATCGTCTTGAATCAGGTTGAGGATAGGGGCTGATAGGATGTCCGATCAGAATTATGCAGAAATCATGAAGATCGCCTTCCAGGCTGAAGAGGCGATCAACGACGAAATAATCGCCAAGTTCGGCAGGAAGTACGGAGACAAGACGGTTCTCATCAAGGAAGGGGACATCCAGCAGGAAATCTACTGGATCCTCTCTGGGGAGGTCTACATCACCCGCAAGATGGGGGACAAGTACAAAGTAATGGCCACTCTGGGAAAGGGGGAGCTGATCGGAGAGATGAGCTTCTTCGACAAATCGGTGCGATCGGCAACCGTGATCACAAAGGGTCCGGTGGAGACCCTGGTGTTCTCAAAAGAGAATTTCCAGGAGATCTTTGCAGCCAGCCCGCAGTGGACCAAACGCCTGCTGGTATCCATGTCCAGCCGAATTCGACAGATGATCCAAAAACTCACGGATCTATAGATCAAGACAGACCAACAGGCCAAGACCCGCCGGCGGCAAGGATAGTGTCCTTCCCCTCATTTGATTTCCAGGACAGATTAGCTGAAACTCTTTATCATAGATACACGCAAATGGCTGCAAAATCCGGAGAAGTAACCCTCCGTTTCTACGAAGAACTCAACGATTTCCTTCCAAAGGAGGGAAGGAAGAGACCTTTCCGCGTTCGTTTTCACGACGGTGATACCGTGAAAGCCGTAATCGAGTCTCTCGGCGTCCCTCACACCGAGGTGGATCTTGTTCTGGTGGACGGTCAATCCGTGCCCTTCGACAGGCAAGTGGTGGAGGGAAACCAAATCAGTGTATATCCGGTATTCGAGTCTCTGGAGATCGGCGGCCTGACCAAGGTACGCCCTATGGGTTTGCGGCAAAGCAGCTTTGTTCTGGACGTTCACCTCGGCAGATTAGCCAGACTTCTGCGCATGCTCGGTTTCGACAGCCTGTACTCCAATGCTTTCGACGACGGGGATTTATCCCGCATCTCCCATGAGCACAGAAGGATCGTCCTGACCCGTGACCGGGAACTTCTCAAGCGCACTATCATCAGCCATGGATATTGGATCCGCTCCGATCAACCTCTGGAGCAGCTGATCGAAGTTCTTCAACGATTCGATCTCAGGACAAAGATCCGGCCGTTTACACGCTGCCTGCGCTGCAATGCCCTCTTGAAGGATGTCGATACAGCAAAGGTCGCGTCCTCGGTCCCCCCATATGTTGCCCGGACCTACGATCGCTTCAGAACCTGCCCCGAATGCGGCCGCGTGTACTGGCAGGGTTCGCACTGGGAAAGTATGAGAAGGTTTTTAGAGGTTAAGATCAGTCTTTGATGTTGTATCTTTTCTTGAACCGCTCCACCCGTCCGGCGGTGTCCACCAGCTTCTGCTTCCCCGTAAAGAATGGGTGACAGTTCGAACAAATCTCCACCTTGACATCCTTCGCCGTCGAGCGGATCTCGAAGACATTGCCACAGGCACAGGTGACCGTGGTGGGTTCGTATTTCGGGTGAATGTCTTTCTTCATACTTCGTTCCTTACATTTCGTCTGTCGTTGAGGTGTTCATCGACTTTAAAAACGCCTCATTATTCTTGGATTTTTTCATCCTGTCAATGAGCAACTCGATGACCTCCAGGTCGTCCATCGGCCCAATAACCTTGCGTAGGACCCACAGTTTGCTCAACACATCTTCCGACAGCAGCAGCTCTTCCTTTCGAGTGCCGGATTTCTTGATGTTGATGGCGGGAAAGAGGCGCCGGTCGGAAAGCCTGCGGTCCAGATTAATCTCCATATTCCCCGTTCCTTTGAACTCCTCGAAGATCACCTCGTCCATTCGACTTCCTGTTTCGATCAAAGCTGTGGCGACAATCGTAAGGCTGCCTCCCTGCTCGATATTCCTGGCGGCGCCGAAGAAACGCTTCGGTTTGTGCAGAGCGTTGGAATCGACTCCTCCGGAGAGAATTTTCCCCGAGGTGGGTACGGTTTGGTTGTAGGCCCGAGCCAACCTGGTGATCGAGTCGAGAAGGATGATCACATCCCTTTTGTGCTCCACCAACCGCTTTGCCTTTTCGATAACCATCTCCGCCACTTGGACATGCCGGGAAGACTGTTCGTCGAAGGTCGATGACACGACCTCCCCCTCGACATTCCGCTGCATATCCGTTACCTCTTCCGGACGTTCGTCGATCAGGAGCACGATAACGAATATTTCGGGATGATTGGCGGTGATTGCGTTGGCGATCTTCTGCATGATGATCGTCTTGCCCGCCCGAGGGGGTGAAACGATCAGTGCCCTTTGCCCCTTGCCGATGGGGCAGAACAGGTTAATCAGCCGGGTAGAAATCTCCTCTCCAGTCGTTTCCATGTTGATAATCTCATCGGGGTAAAGAGGGGTGAGATTCTCGAAAGGAATCCTGCTCTGGGCCTCTTCCGGTTTGTCGAAGTTCACACTCTCCACCCGCAGCATGGCGAAGAAACGCTCGCCCTCTTTGGGGGGCCGGATCTGCCCCGAAACCGTATCTCCGGTCTTCAGGTTGAACAGCCGGATCTGCGAGGGAGAGATGTAGATATCGTCAGGTCCGGGCAGATAACTGTAGTGGGGCGAACGGAGGAACCCGTAACCGTCGGGCAGGATCTCCAAGGCTCCCTGGGCGTGAATCTGCCCGCTGCGCTCGGTATGCATCTTGAGAATACTGAAGATGATTTCCTGCTTCTTCATCGAGATCAGGGTCTCGTGATTGATCTCCATCCCCGTTGCCATCTGCCGGAGCTCCTGCATGTTCATGAGTGTTAAGTCATTGATGTTGAGCTTCTCCCGGCCCTCACCCTGGGCTCTTTTATATCCTTCCCTGCCGCCGTGTTTGTGGCGTGACTGTCCGCTTCCCTTCACCGGCGGCGGAGCCGGGGCTTTCACTTCAGCGGGAGGAGGGCCGTCAGCAGGCTCTTGCACTTCGACCTCCGGAATCTGATCTTCCGGCTGATCCACCTCTTTGATCAGCTCAACCCGTATTCTCTTCTTTTGGGTCCACTTCGGGGCTTGTGTTCTATTGGCCGAGCTTTCCTTCTCCGCCACATCGGGTTGCCCGGAAGGATCAACCGACGAATCTTGCGATGAGCTCACGGAGTCCACCAGTTGAGCATCCGTGCCGGGATTGCCGGAACCATTTCCGTCCTCCGAAGAAGATTCTAGTGCGTTTACTTCGTCAGTCTCACTATCTTTCTTTCTCTTTCGAATTATTGCCATGTGTCGCTCCAGTTAGAATTTTTGAGCTGGGGATGAGATCCTATACATTCTGCTGATAGCCGGATCCATGGAAGTCAGTTATAGATTATTCTCGCACGCCTTTTTTTGTTCGTCTAGAGTGGTGCATCTGTCATGCTATTGCATGCTTATTGGTTAATCTTACTTCAGAAGGCAAGAACATTTTCAGGCTGTAAAAAAAAGAAACGATTAATACACTGTCAATATAGCCACAATACAACAGAGTGTCAATACTCCAGATCCGGTTCCACACCGAGCAGTGCGCACTCGGCAAGAAGGAGGGCGGCCACGGCGCTGCGTCGACGGATAGAATCCCGATTGCCGTGAAAGTGGAAACCACGGTAAAGCTCCCCGCCGCGGCGATAGCGTGCGGAGATCCATACGGTCCCGACCGGTTTCCTCTCTGTTCCTCCCTCCGGACCCGCGATTCCTGTAACCGCCACGCCCAGATCCACGGGGGTACGCTGCAGCAGCCCCTCCGACATGCCTGAGACGACCTCCGCAGACACGGCACCCGAGTCGTTCAAGACATTCTCGGAAACTCCCAGCAAACTTTGCTTGGCTTCATTCGAGTAGGCAACCAGAGTTCCCCAGAATACCTGCGAGCTTCCGGGGATATCCGTAAGCAGCTTCGAAACCAGGCCGCCGGTACAGGATTCTGCCAGGGCAATGCGCTCTTGCCTCTGCAGCAGGGCATCATACAGTAAACGGCTCGGTTGAACGTCGCCCCGGCGGATCCGAACAGAACCGAAACACTCGAGAAGTCCTGATAAGATCCGCTGCCGTTCCCGCGGATCCGATCCCCGCAGGGTCAGAACGATCCGGTCATGGGCTACGCGGGTGCTCCACAGCATCCCCCCTTCGGTTCCGCTGATTCTCTGAAGAGCCTGCTCCAAGACGGACTCCGGTATCATGAGGGTCGTAGCAATGATTTCAGCCGATTGGAGATCCTGTGCACCGAAGAACCTATTCCTTATCAGTGGTACAGCCTGGCTAAGAAACATCTTCTCCAGCTCCGCAGGAGGACCCGGCAAAGCCAAAACCATGCACTCCCCCATTTGGCCGCAGAACCCGGGAGCTGTGCCTACCGCATTCGGCATTATCTGGAAACCCAACGGTATTTGGGCCTGCTTTCGGTTGGTCGAAGCGATTGTGCGACCTTGGGTAGAATAGCGGGCGACCAGATCTTCCCAGATCGACGATTCAAAGCGCAAAGTCGTACCGGCCACATCAGCTACGATTTCCCGGGTCAAATCATCGCTGGTAGGACCCAAACCCCCTGTAATAATCACCAAGACGCTGCCTTGCACCGCATCCCGGAGCTCCCGACGGAAAATATCGGGATCGTCGGGTATCTGGACGCAGCGGCGGGTATAGAAACCCATGCCTTTGATCTCGGCTCCGAGAAAACGAAAATGTGTATTGAGAATGCTTCCTTCGGTCAGCTCCGTACCTACGGAGAGGATGGCTGCGGCGGGGGGATCTGTCATGGGGAAGTCAGATACTTTGGGTTGCCTTTTTTATATTTCCTACAGGGGCTGAAAAGATATCCAGCTTGTCAGGATTCTTTATCATCTCGCACTTGCCTTCGAATACAACTCCGTCGGCGATATTCAGCTTGGCGGTTCGAATATTCCCGAATACTTTACCCGTAGTGAGCATCTCCAGCCGTTCGCTGGCCTCGATGTTGCCTCGCACCACACCACCAACCACGACAGAGCCAACCTTGATATCCGCCTTTACCGTCGCTCCGTTCTCGACGTAGAGAAAACCGGGAGATTCGATCTGCCCCTCGAAGGTGCCGTCGATTTTCAGGGATTCTTTGAAACGCAGCACACCGTTAAAACTCGTTTCTTTGCCGAGAGTCGTAGTGATCTTCTCTATGCCTTTGTGCTCGTTGTTTTTCGGCATTATTGTCCTACTTGGTTTTCATGACGAACACTCCGTCCCAGTCTTCGGGTGGGAGGTTCTGAATGTAGTGCTTGCAGCGGGCGAAATATACCTTTGAGGGACCGTCCTCTGGATTCAACTTCAACGCCTTAGCAAAGGATTTCTGGGCCTCCTTGAATTTCATCAGCTTGTAGTTCTTGCGGCCCTCTGAAAACAGATCAAGTACCTTCTTCTTGGTTTCCGAAATCATGCACCGGCCTCGTCATCGCTCTGATTGCGTTTCTTCCAGTTGGGTAGATGCTTCTGCAGCTTCTTTTCAAGCTCATCGAGAGACAGATCTCCCATTTTGAGCTTGTCCCCCTTGTTCTGCAGTTCCTCGATTTCATCCTCCAAGCCCTGCAGCGTAGCCAGGATCTCAGCACCTTCATGTTTCACCAGACCTGCAAATTCGGAAAACCTCTTCTGATCCGAACCATCGAGTTTTTCCGCTGCAGCGATCAGGCCTGAAATGGGTTTCTTTATATGCTGGGTGAAGAAGATAAGGGAATTGTTGAGCGATTCCACCACCGCAATTCTTCGCTCCCGCCGGGAGACCTGCCGGGCAAGCTCTCGGTTGCGGAGAACCGCGCGGATCCGCGCCAGAACTTCTGAAAAATTGAAAGGCTTCGTGATATAGTCGTCGACACCGAGCTCGAGACCTTCGATTTTGTCGCTGACTTCATCCATCGCAGAAAACATGATGATCGGGGTCTGCCGATACTTGCGATACTCCTTATCCTGCTTGAGTTTCTTTGTGACCTCCCAGCCGGACAGTCTGGGCATGATGTTGTCGAGGATGATCAAATCGGGATCAGTTTCTGTCACTTTCTTCAGGGCTTCCTCGCCGTCGGCGGCCTTTTCGATCTTGAATCCCAGCTTGCTCAACATCACGTCGAAGAACTCGAGGTTTATAGGCTCGTCGTCAACAATAAGAATTTTGCCCTTTGATTTCATTTCCCTGTCAGCCTTTTTGCTCTCATTTTTACCATCTTTCCCTCCGTTGTCAACACCCTGAGCGACGGCTGGAAGCCGGAGCTACGCTGCCAGGCGAGCGAAGCGAGCGTGGCTTCCGCAGAAGCCGGTACAACAACCCTGCCGCCAAACCGGCTAAGGCCAGAATCAGCACCAGCAGGGCGAACCAGTCGCCCCAACGGGTGTACAGAGTTTGTTCTTCCGTGTATATCGGAGCTTCGGCGATCAGGTAGTCCTCTGTAAAGGGAGGCAGCATGGCGGTGATACGTCCATTTGGATCGATCACGCAGGTGATCCCCCCGTTGGTCGAACGCACCAGAGTCCGCTTGTTCTCCAACGCCCGAAACAGAGCGATGCTCATGTGCTGCATCTCGCAGGCTACGGCGTTGGACCAGGAATCATTGGTCATGTTGACCAGGATCTCCGCACCATGCAGTACGAACTCTCTGCCCAGATACCCGAAGGTATCCTCGAAACAGATCGGTGTGGAGAAACGTCCCCCTCCGGCTTCGAACACCGTGTGTTCTGTGCCCTTTTCCCAGAAGTGGGTGTCTGCATCCCGCAGCCATTGGTACACCCGCGGCAGGGCTCTTCGGTAGGGAAAGTCCTCGGTAAAGGGAACGAGATGGAGTTTTCTGTAGGTGTCGATGATTTCGCCTTTGTCGAAGAGAATGGCGGCGTTGTAATCCACCCTGTACTCCCTACCCTGCTCGTCTTTAGCCAACTGCCCGTCGTCGTTGCCCACAACGAAGGGCACAGGCTGCTCGGCCAGGAATTCTCTAAGCTCTTTGACCAGGCCGAAGGCAACCCTGTCGGTTCTGTAGCGGGTGTGCCAGTCGATGGCGGGAACAAAGGATGTCTCCGACCAGATAACGATATCGATCGACTCATCTTCCTCGAGAGCCTGTCGGCTCAGACGGGTGAGTATCTCGAGAGTTTTGGCATAGGTCTTGTTGCCTCCCCGCCAGGGATCGACGTTCTGCTGAACCAGGGCTACCTTCCATTTATCTGTGGATTCCAGATCCGCCGTGCTGAGCAAGCCGAAAACCACAACAGCGATGAAGATCGCGGCGTATACCAGGGCGGGAACCCGCATGCTCCGCAGGAAGGGTATAAATCCCTTCAGCCCCTTCTTCAACCCATTTCCCAGCAGAGCCGATGGGAATACCACGATCATGGAAACCCCCCAGACTCCGGTCACGCTGCTGATGCGGGCGAGTGGGAGAAACAGGTACTGAGAAAATCCGATGATCCCGTAGGCATAGCCCAGGAAGCCCTGCACCTTCACGAATTCATAGGCCACCCAGATCAAAACCTGGAGCAGGAAACCGTGGCGGGGGAACAGGGTATCCGCTGCTTTGAGCAGGGGAAATACGAGCAGAAGATAGACGGAATAGATCGACGGGACGATGATCAGGGTTAACGGATGAAAAGAACCCAGCCAGTAATTGTGCAGAGCGTAGAAGGCGAAGCCGAAGAACGCGCCGTACAGTACCGTACGGACCCACCCCGCCCGGTGTACGACGATGAACACGGGAGTGAGAGCGACAAAGGCAAGGGGAAACCACCCCCACCGAGAGAGGAAACTTGGAAAGGAGAGGGCGAGAAGCAGCGCTGATGCTGTGAGGAGGAGAAGCTCGAGACCGACCGTCGCAACCAGGGTACCGGGTTTTTTCCCCCGGATCGGGGAAGAGACGGCTGCTGCGGGCTTCAATCTATTTCCTCAAGGACCAGGCTTTTTTCTTCAATTCCCTTCCGGGGCGAAACACGGCGACCCCGTGGTTTTCCACCTGCACGGTATCACCGGTCTTTGGGTTTCTGGCTTTTCTGCCTTTTCGTGTCTTGATTTCGAAAGTACCAAAGCCCCGCAGCTCGATAACCCTGTCCTCGAGAAGGCCGTTTTTAACCTCGTCGAAGAATAAGTCCAGAATGGTATGGATATTCTTTTTACTTACTCGAACCTTCGGGTAAATCTGCTCGATGATCTCTGCTTTGGTGAGTTTGTCCATACCCACCCCTTGCCTCACTATATTTATATTTTCAGGATGCCTTTTCCATGCCCGCCAGCACTTTGTGCAATCTGTGCTTCTTGCGCGAGGCGGTGTTCTTATGAATCACGCCTTTACTGACCGCCTGATCGAGCAGTCCGGCTACAGATACGTACTGATTCTTCGCATCCTCTTTCGCCTGGTTCTGTACCAATTCCAAAAATTTCCGAGTGCTGCTGCGTACCTCAGATTTTACCATCTTGTTACGCATTCTCCGTTTGAGATTCTGTCTGTGTCGCTTTGCAGCGCTACTACTATTGGACAACGAATAGTCCCTCCTAATTTCAATTCCTACAAGAAACTAACAGATTTCATTGTAACTGTCAAGTGTCAAGCCCAACCTCCCGCCTTTAGTTGGGACAAATCAAACAAGACTTGGTTGAAAGATGAGGAAGACCTTACGCTTTGAGCTGTTGATGCTGACCGCTCCCCACAGAGGCAGGGCGTTGCCGTTTCACTTGTATCAGCTACTCCTCATGAACATATAGAGCTGGATCGATACAGCCAATGACCGGCGCGGGGGAGCCCTAATGCAGTGGTTTTTCGGTTCTTTTAGCGCATAGAAAGGGAAAATACTCTCCACAGGGGAAGAAAATCCCGGTTTCCGGCATAATTTTATACGATATCCACAGAGATTTGAGTATATTTTACCCTTAAAGCGTAAAACCACCCTTCTCAACACTTCATCTTCTGAATAGAGTGAAATTTGATGGATCGGGATGAGGTATTTACGTACCTTAGATACCCGGACGGTACAAATCATATGGAAAACCTAAACCCCTTTGAGCAGATAGGCTTAACGGGGAACTCTCTCGAGGCGTTGCGGTGCAAGGGCTTTGAGCGGCCCACGGAAATCCAGCAAAAGGTCATTCCCCTCCTCTTGAACGGAGAGCGGGACATCATCGGACAGGCCCAGTCCGGAACAGGTAAGACCGCCGCCTTCGGCCTGCCCATCCTGGAAAAGATTGAGCAGGGCGGCAATGCGGTCCAAGCCCTGATCCTCACGCCCACCAGGGAACTGGCCATCCAGGTGGCCAAGGAGCTGGATTCCCTTGCAGGCAGAAAGGCCGTGAGCATTACCGCCGTGTACGGTGGGCAGTCCATCGTTCAACAGATCAGAAAGCTGAGAGCGGGCGTGGATATTGTCGTCGGAACTCCCGGCAGGGTGATCGACCACCTCAACAGAAAGACCATGAAGCTCTCGAACCTCTCCTTCATGGTCCTCGACGAGGCGGACGAGATGCTCAATATGGGCTTCATTGAGGATGTGGAGAAGATCCTCGGATCCGTGGATCCGGGAAGGCGCATGCTGCTGTTCTCCGCCACTATGCCGGAGAGGATCCGCAGGATCGCCGAAAAGTATATGGGCGATTACGACTATGTAACCGTGAAGAAGGAGCAGCCCGTAACGGAGCTCACCGAGCAGATTTACTTCGACATTCAGGAGAAGGATAAATTTGAGGCCCTGTGTCGGATCGTCGATATTGAGGAGGGCTTCTACGGCCTCATCTTCTGCAGGACCAAGGTGAACGTGGACGAGCTGTTCCGCCGTCTTGCCGAACGAGGCTACAATGCGGAAGCCCTTCACGGAGACCTCGCCCAGCCCCAGCGGGAGCTTATCCTGAACCGTTTCAGAAAGCGCGGGATCAACATCCTCGTTGCCACGGATGTGGCGGCCAGGGGTATCGATATCAACAACCTGACCCATGTTATCAACTACTCTCTTCCCAACGATACCGATTCCT
>Ga0307378_10012882_pt1 | contig 10642 bp, 9 predicted proteins | sample UN1MG_FD_202238 | JGI IMG/M metagenome (GOLD analysis project Ga0307378, IMG submission 202238) | Soil microbial communities from Risofladan, Vaasa, Finland - UN-1 | ecosystem: Environmental > Terrestrial > Soil > Coastal area > Acid sulfate soil | place: Finland: Risofladan, Vaasa | collected...
ATCCGCGATGAGGAGACGGCCCGAATCGCGGTGCAGGCTTCCCTGACGGGACATCTGGTGCTGTCCACCCTGCACACCAACGATGCGCCGTCGAGCATCACGCGGCTCATCAACATCGGCGTCGAACCGTTCCTGATCGCCGCATCGGTGAACGCCGTGCTTGCGCAGCGGCTGGTGCGGAAGGTCTGCGTCCACTGCAAGACGCCAATTACGGACATCAAGGAAAGCCTGGCAAAATACCTGGAGAGGAACGGGCTGACAGGCATCAAGCTGTTCAGAGGCGCCGGGTGCGAGAAATGTCGCCAGACCGGATACAAGGGACGAATCGGCATCTTCGAGTTCATGGAGGTGGACGACGACGTCCGCGACACGATCTCCGGCAACCCTCCCCTTATGGAGCTCAGGCGATGTGCCCGAGACAAAGGAATGCCCACACTGCGAGAGGACGGACTGCATAAAGCAGCCGAGGGCTTGACTACGATCGAAGAGATCATGCGCGCAACTGAGATATGATCGGCAGGACAGGCTTAGGTGGGTGGTCTGAGCCCACCACAGTAGGTGAAAGGAGCATGTAGAAGTGAAGTTTCTTCAGGATCTGCTGACCGAAGCGCTGCAGAGCGGTGCCAGTGACGTGCACATCGTAGCAGGCGCGCGGCCATTGTTTCGGATCCATACCGTGCTTCAGACGATCCCCAAGTGGCCCGTGGTCTCGCCGGCTGAAGCGGAGCAAGCCGTCCGGGAGATGGTGGATGCGAGTCGGTTCGAGAAGCTTCGTAGTCACCGTGACATAGACTTCTCCACCCAGGTCGCGGGCTTGGGGCGATTTCGCGTCAACGCGCACTACCAGCGGGACACGATCGCCATCGCCTTCCGGGCCATCCCGAAGTCCGTGCCGTCTCTGACGGAACTGCATCTGCCGAGAGTGGTCGAGTCGCTCGTGAGCCTGCCGAGAGGGCTTGTCCTCGTTACAGGCATCACGGGATCCGGCAAGAGCACGACCCTGGCCTCCATGATCAGCGCGATCAACCTGCAATACTCCCATCACGTTATCACGCTGGAGGACCCAGTAGAATACGAGCTGAGAAGCAACAGGTGCCTGGTGGAGCAGCGCGAGGTGGGATCCGATGTGCCGGACTTCGCCAGCGGACTGCGTCACGTGCTGCGCCAGGATCCGGACGTGATTCTCGTCGGCGAAATGCGCGACCTGGAGACCACTTCGGCCGCCATCACCGCCGCCGAAACCGGGCACCTGGTTCTCTCGACACTGCACACCCAAAGCGCCGCCCAGACCATCGAGCGAATCATCGACATCTACCCCGGAGACCAGCAGAACCAGGTACGGTCCATGCTCTCCAACACCCTGCAGGCCGTCATCAGCCAGACACTCTTCAAGCGAGCAGACCAGGAGGGGATGATCCCCGCCTGCGAGATCATGATCTGCACGGCCGCCGTGCGAAACTGCATTCGTGAGAACCGGGTCCACGAGATTCCGAACATCATCGAGACCAGCCGCGGGGCAGGCATGTGCACCCTGGATGAATCGATTCGCGCGCTCTACCTGAACAGATACATCAGCCAGCAACAGGCGTTGTCCAGGGCCGCCAGGCCGGAATCGCTGTCAAAGGCGCTCAGCGCGTAGGAAGCCGGACATGCCCAGCTACAACTTTGAATACCGGGAAGGCGGCGGACAGGTGGCCACGGGCACCGTCCAGGCGGCTTCGATGACGGAGGCCGCCAGCCAACTCCGAAGCCAGGGCCTGCACCTGCTCAACATCGCGCCGCTGGCCAGCGGGGCGCAAGGCCTGCTCGGCAAGCTCCGAGGAGTGAGTGTCGAGTTCGGACCGGGGATCAAGGACGTCCTGAACTTCACCAACCAGTTGGCCGTCATGATCAAGGCCGGCATCAGCATCCGCGAGGCCATCGACGGCATCTCCAGGCAAGTCGAGAACGCCAAGTTCCGCAGGATCATCCTCCGGATCAAGTCGGACGTGGAGTCCGGCCAGCCGTTCTCCACCGCACTGGCCCGGTTCCCAAAGGTGTTCAGCCCGCTGTACGTGAACATGGTCAGGGCCTCGGAGCTCTCAGGCAGCTTCGGGATGATGCTCGAGAGGATCAGCGTCTACCTGGCCCAGCAGGTGGAAACCCGCAACATGGTACGCGGGGCCATGGTCTACCCTGCCATCATCGCGACCATGGCTGTGGGCACCACCGTCTTCCTTCTGACGTGGGTGCTGCCAAGGTTCAGCGCGCTTTTCGCCGGTAAGGAGGCCCTGCTGCCCAAGCCCACGGTCGCCCTGTTGGCCATCAGCGCTTTTCTCAAGAGCTACTGGTACGCCGTCATCGGTGGAGCGGTCGTCGTGGTGTCGGGATTTGTGTACGCCATCCACACGCCATGGGGTGGGACCTACTGGGACGTGTTCAAGCTCCGCATCCCGCTGTTCAGGAAGATGTTCCGGGCCCTGTACATCACGCGGGGCCTGCACACCATGGGCGAACTGGTCAACGCCGGTGTGCCGATGCTGGAGACACTGGCCATCACTGCCGAGGTCTCCGGCAACACGCTCCATAGACGAATGTGGCAGTCTGTTCACAGGTCCGTCAAACAGGGCGAGAAGATCGCCCAGCCCCTCGTAAGACAAAGCCTGCTTCCGCCCAACGTGGTCCAGATGATATCCGCCGGGGAGGAGTCCGGGCGGCTGGGCGAAGTCATGCGAGACATTGCCGAGTACTACTCCAAGGAGCTGCGCAACACGATCAAGTCGGTGACCGCGATGATCGAACCGATGATGATCGTCTGCATGGGCGTGATCGTCGGGTTCATCGCCATGAGCATCATCCTGCCGATCTTCAAGATGTCGAGCCTGGTCAAGTAAGGGAGTCGCTGAAGGTGATTTAATGCAGCCTACAGGTCGGAACAGCGCGCACCGCGGCTTTTCACTCATCGAGGCCGCCGTCGCGACTGCGATTGTCGGCATCGGAATCGTCGCCCTGGTGGCCGCCATGGAGGCAGGGACGCGATCCAACGCCGGAGGAAGGCAACTCACCCAGGCCATCGTCCTCGCTCAGAACATCCGCGAGTGGACCGTCCGACTGCCCTTCTGCGACCCCGATGGCGGCACCATCATCGGGCCCGAGCAGAGCAGCCCCCAGGTCTTCGTGGACGACCTAGACGACTTGATGGACGTGGTCTTCACCCCCCCCCGTGACGGACTGGGGCAGCCGATCGTGAACATGGCGAACTGGTCGCAGAGCATCCAGATGACCTGGAGGGACCCCAACAGCCTAGTGACCAGCGTCAGCCCAGGAACCAGCAACATCATCCATGTCCGCGTCGAGGTATTCTGCGGGGCCAAGAACATCTACACGACCGGCTGGCTGGTGGCAAAGAGGAGTCAATCATGAACGCTCATCGCCCCCGCGTCCGACACCGTCAAGAGGGAATAGCCTGGGTGCTGGCGATCCTGTGCCTGGTGCTTCTGAGCGGCCTGGCCGCGGCAATGCTGATGCAGACCAGCGCGGGCGTGCAGATCAGTTCTAACCACGGGCACGTCGCGCGCGCCCTGCTGGCGGCGGAGAGTGGTCTGTCGTTTATGCTCCAGCAACTGGACACGCTCCAGTTGAGCCCGGACACCACCCCGGACACCTTCACCGCCAACCTCCGCGACGCGCTGGACAGTCGCTTCAGCCGAACCGAGCTGCTGAACGGGTCGGCCATCGAGGTCATCGGCGGGACCGTCGTCGTGCCGGAGATCATATGTTCCGATGGGGCCTTTCAGAGCTCCTTCGAGTTGGTGAGTCCGGAACGTGCCAGAATCAGGGTCCGCGGCCGGCACGACGAAGTGACCCGCACCATCGCAATGGAGTTCGCGGTCGTCCGTCGGATGAGCGCCGTATTCGACTATGGGTTGGCCTCCAGGGGACAGGTAACGATATCAGGTAATACTTCCATCAGAGGCGTAAACGACCCCAATGAGGCAAGCGTCCTGTCCGTCACCAGCAGCAACCCGGATGCCATTCGGATTGACGGCAGCGTCACCATCGATGGCGATCTGGCCGTCTCTGCCGAAGCGTCGTACGTGTCGATATCGGGTTCGCCGACCATTGCAGGATCTTCCGACCCAGCCGTGATCGCTGAGCACATTCACACGGGCGCCGAGGCGCCGGTGTTTCCGGCGCCGAATACAGCCCAATTCGCGGAGCTCCCGACGCAGACCATTGATGGCAACACTGACTTGAACTCGCAGGACCTTGTCTTGAACAACATATGCATCAAGGCAGGGACCAACCCCACGTTCACCCGCGATGTGACTCTCAACGGCATTGTACTGGTGGAGTCCCCGAATATCGTCCGATTTGAGGGCAAGGCCCGGCTGAACGGCATGCTCGTCACGGAGGAAGGCGACCAGCCGATCGAATCGTGCCAGATTCACTTCGCAGGACACGTGGAGGCCCGAGAAGTCGAGACGTTGCCTTCCCTTCCGGAGTACGAGGCCATCAAGGAGTACACTGGCACGTTCATCCTGGCTCCCGGATTCGGCGTGACCTTTGCCGGCAATGTCAGCGCGATCAACGGGACCATCGCCGCCGACCAGTTGACCTTCACGGGAACAGCAGAAGGCCTCGTGAAAGGGGCCGTAATCGGCCTGAAAGACCTGCCGACGTCTCTGTCCGGTAATGTGGAGATCCGCGTGGACCGATCCGGCTCTGATCCCAATCCCGCCGGCTTTATCCAGCCGGTGGGGCTGTCGCCGGAGTTTGATTCCTATGTGGAGATCGCGGGAGGATAGCCCATGGGTTGCGCACGTAGCAACAGAGGCATAGTCACGATTGTCTGCCTGATGATCATGGCCATCCTGTGCGCTCTGGTCGTGGCGTATGCCTCGATGTCAACGCACAGTTCGCTGTTGTCTTCGAATCAAGCCCACATCGCCAAGGCCAGGTTAGAGGCAGAAGGCGGCCTGTCTTTCATGCTCCAGCACCTCCAGTCCACGCTACTGGATCCCCATACGACGCAGGAGGCGCTTCTGGATAATCTGGGCCAGGCACTGAGTGATAGATTCGAGGGAACGCAGATCCTGTCTGGCCAGCCGGTTCAGATTGTGGGTGAGTCCGTCGTCGTGCCCGAGATCGCCACGACTGATGGATCGTTCCGCTGCTGGTTCTACTCGCTCGGCCCCGACCGGCTCCGCTTGGAAGTCCAAGGCCGGTATGAACAGGTTTACCGCACAATAGCCATAGACCTGAGCCTTGTGCGCCGCCGAAGCCCCGTCTTCGACTATGGTCTGGCATCGATGGGAACGGTAGCAATGTCGGGCAACGCCCGGATTCTGGGTGTGAACGACCCCGCCGAGGCGTGCGTGCTATCCGCCTCGCCGGGCCCAGGAAACACTATTGCCATCGATGGAGGGGTTACCGTTGAAGGAGACCTGACCGTCTGCGGCGAAGACACCCAGGTCTCCATCACGGGCTCGCCCTCCATCGGAGGCTCAACGGACCCGGAAGTTATCGACCAGCACATCCACACCGGGGCTGAAGCGCCAGTCTTCCCGGCCTTCGACACGGCAGGCTTGGCCTCGCTGGCCACAAACGTAGTCGACGGTAACAGCGACTTGAGCACACCAGATTTGGTGCTGAGCAACGTTAGCATCAAGGCGGGTACGAATCCGACCTTCACAAGTGATGTCGTGTTGAACGGCATCGTTTACGTGGAGGCCCCCAACCTGGTCCGCTTCGAGGGCCGCACAGCCTTCACCGGCCTACTGGTCACCGAACAAAGCCAAGAGCCGATTGGGTCCTGCCAGATCGTCTTCACGGGCCGCGTCGAAGCGCAGGGGGTCGAGGCCCTGCCCGACACACCGGAATTCCAGGCCGTCAAGGAGGAAACCGGCACGTTCATCCTCGCACCAGGGTTCGGAGTGACCTTCGCTGGGAATGTCAGCGCCGTAAGCGGGACCATCGCCGCGGATCAGCTCACCTTCACCGGGTCGGCCGAGGGAACCATCAAGGGATCACTGATTGGGCTGAAGGACCTGCCCACGACACTTGGAGGCAACGTCGAGGTCCGAGTTGACTCCGCTCAGTCCGATCCGGACCCGGCTGGCTTTGTTCAGCCACTGGGTCTGGAGCCAGACGTGGACTCCTATCGGGAACTGACAGGAGGGTAGGCGGTGACCGGTCGTGCCGGAGACAGAGGGATCGTGTCGGTCTTAGCCATTCTGCTGCTGTGCATGTTGTGCGCACTGGCGGTGGCCTACACGTCGATGACCAGCGGCAGCGTGGTGGTCTCGTCGAATCACGCCCACGTGGAGACCGCCCGCCTCCAGGCCGAGAGCGGGATGTCATTCCTCCTTCAAACGCTGTACTCGGCAAAGCTCTCGTCGCAGGCCGCGGCCCAGGGGCTGCTGGCCGTCGAGGCCAATGCCCTGATGGGGGTGCTCAACGGCACGCCCAACCTCGGAGGCGCCTCAATCAGCTTTGACGGCAACACCATCCTGGTCCCCGCCATCGTCACGGACTCCGGCAGCTTCTCGGCGAGGATCACTGCCGCGCCCAACTCGATCGTCGACCTGTACGTCACGGGCACCAACGGCACCGTCAGCCGAACGGTGTGCATGTCCTGCTCGCCGGTCTCCTCTTCCAGCACGTTCTTCGGGTTCGGCGTGGCGGCCAAGGGACCCATCCAAATGACGGGCAACGCCAAGATCCTCGGCGCCAACGATCCCAACGAGGCCAACATACTCACAGCCGCCTACACCGACGGCGACGAGATCAACCTCACCGGAAACGTCAGGATTGACGGTGACATCTCCATCTGCGACCCCGACGGCAATGCTTCCTTGACCGGCAACGTCTCGGTCAGCGGCGAGCAAGGGGCCGACGCCTTCAACCATGTGCACATAGGCGTGGAGGAAACCGAGTTTCCGGAGATAGACCCAAACGTGTTCGCGCCCTATGCGACGAACATCGTTGACTCGTCGACCCAGACGTCGGGCAACAAGACTTTCACGAACATCCGAATCCTGGCAGGCACGAATCCCACCTTCTCCGGCAACATCAAGATCTACGGCGCGGTGTTCATCGAAACGCCCAACCGCGTGCAGTTCAGCGGCAACCTGGAGCTGACCGGCGTGGTCGTCACGCAGGACGCGGGAGACGACGCCACCGCCGACAACTACATCCACTTCACCGGCAACACCAGCACCTGGGGGGTTGAGAGCCTGCCCGACATGTCGGAGTATGCCGAACTGCGCCAGATGCCCGGCTCGTTCCTCCTGGCGCCCGGATTCGAGACGAAGTTCACGGGCAACTTCGGCACGGTCAACGGCTGCATGGCGGCCGAAGAGTTCAAGTTCACCGGCAACGCCGGCGGCATCGTCCACGGGGGTGTCATAAGCTACGGGGACGCCGCGCTCTCGCTCGTCGGCAACAGTTGCCTGACCATAGACCGATCCAATGCACCGGAGCAGCCACCCGGCTTTGTCTTCCCTTCGAGGCTGCAACCCAACCCCGACTCGTACAGGGAGATCACGACGCCCGGTCAGTAGCAGGTGACGAAAATGAAGGCACAGCGCAGACATCAGAAAGGGCTTACGCTCCCCGAGGTCATATTGAGCCTGGTGATCCTCGTTGTGCTTATGACAGCCCTGGCGACGGCCTTTCACGCGACGTTGATGGACTACAGCGAGAACGAGAAGATCGCTGTCACGACGCAGGCGGCCCGGGCCCTGCTGGACCGGATGATGAGGGAGATTCGCACGGCGGCCGCCGTTGATGCCAACCAGTCGGTCATCAGCATCGTGCCACCTGAGGATGCCGGAGGCCTGCAGCTCATTCGATACGAGTACGATCCGACGGGCAAACGCCTCTATTACACCCGTACTGTCAACGGCCAAAGCAGCACGTACACCATCTTCGGCCAGGAAGTTGATCTGGTATCGTTCAGCGCGGACACGCAGACGGGGCTGGACTGGCAGGGAATGACCTGCACGAAGACCATCCGGGTGAGCCTGGTGCTCAGAAAAGGCGCCCGCGACTTTCACATCACCGCCGCCTCCGCTCCGCGCCGCAACCAGATCTACTGACGGCCCGTCCTGCAAGAACGTTCGTCGCAACCACGCCTCGACGCGAAAGGCCTTGTCTGGCCTTCGCCGCACAACTACCATCCTGTGAAGGCGTACGGCTGCGGGTTGCGCGGTCCGGTGGCAGAAGGATGCGCTAGGACGGCTGCGCGGGTCGCGGGATGCTCCGGGCGGGCGCGTGCGCCAGAGGATTGCCCATGCGTCGCATCCTGTTGGCCAATGCGCCCTTCTACGACCTCTACGGGGCGTCCAGGGTGGCGGTCTCGTACTACTTCCCCCTCGGGATCGGCTACATCGCCTCGCTTCTCGAGAAGCACGGCTATGCGGTCGAGCTGCTCACAGAGAGCAAGACCATCGACGTGTTCAAGGCGGTTCGGCAGAAGCTCACCGACGGCCAGTACCTTCTGGTGGGCATCTCGTCGATGACGACGTCGTTCCCTGGGGCGGTTCGGCTGGCCCGGTGCGCGAAGGAGGTTGCCCCGGGCACGCCCGTGGTGGTCGGCGGGCCCCACGTCACGGGGATGGCCGACTCGGCTCTCCAGGAACAGCCGGAGCTGGACTTCCTTGGAATCGGGGAAGGAGAGCTGACCGTCCTGCAGCTCGCCCAGGCGCTGGAAGCCGGCCGGACGGACTTCGCCGACGTGCAGGGGCTCGTCTGGCGCAGTGCCGACGGGCAGGTGGTCGCCAACCCACTCAGGCCGTTCCACACCAACCTCGATGAGCTGGGCCATCCGGCCCGGCACCTGGTGGACTTCAGCGAGTTCTCGATCCACTCTCACGTGTACGCCGGCAAGGGACGCGGCGCGTCGGTCGTCACCAGCCGGGGCTGTCCCTTCGGCTGCATCTTCTGCTCGGCCCACCTCACACATGGGCGTCGAATGCGGTACCACTCGCTGGACTTCGTGATGAAAGAGCTGCACCTGCTCCGGGACCGCTACGGCGTCAAGTACGTATGGTTCCAGGACGACACGCTTACGGTCAACCGTCGTCGCGTTATGGAGCTGTGCGAGCGGATCCAGAACGCCCAACTGGACATGAACTTCGGGTGCTTCTCCCGGGTGGACGTGTTCGACGACGAGATGGCCCGGGTGCTCAGCGCGGCCGGCTTCCGCATGGTCACCTTCGGCATCGAGTCGGGCGTTCCGGAGATCCTCAAGAAGATCGGCAAGTCGGCCGACCTGGACCAGGCCCGGCAGGCCATCGACAACTGCCGCAAGCACCGCATCCGGGCGATCGCATCGTTCGTGGTCGGCTTCCCCTTCGAGTCGCCGGAGGACCTGCGCAAGACCTTCCGGTTCGGGCGGGGCCTGGACGCCTCGATCCTGATGTTCAATCCCCTGGTCCCATTCCCCGGCTCGAAGGTATTCGACCCTGTTGCCCACAAGCCCAAGACGGTGGACGGCTGGGCGAGGTTCCTCACGACCGAGGCCCCCCCGTTCGACATGATCCCTGGCATCCCGGCCCGGAAGCTCAAGGCGCTCGTGGAACGGGAGCACGTCAAGTACTATATGCATCCGAGGCGGATCGTGCGATCGCTCCGTGAGATGTCGTCCCCGGCGGAGGTGTGGCAGTCGGCGCGGGCCTTCTTGGGGGTTCTGTCCCGGGCCCTGCGTCAGTAGCATCGGTTGAACCGGCGACGAGGCGGCGGATTCATGGAATACAGAGGCCTGAGCATCTGCATCCCGGCGTACAACGAGGCCGGCGCGATCGGCCAGGCGCTCAGAGATCTCCGCGCTCAGTTCCCCGAAGCTCAGATCATCGTCGTGGACGACGGGTCGCGCGACGCCACCGCCGACGAGGCCGGCACGGTTGAAGGCGTGACTCTGATCCGTCACAACAGCAATCGCGGCTACGGCGCGTCGATCAAGACGGCCGTTCGGCACGCCACCGGCCGCGCCGTCGCATGGTACGACGCCGACGGCCAGCACCGACCAAGGGACCTGGCGCGCGTGGTGCGACCGGTCCTGAACGGCAGCAAGGATGCGGTGATCGGACGGCGCGTGCGCGGCTCCACGGTGCGCCCGGAACGCGTGCCCGGCAAGCTGGTGCTGCGCCTGGTGGCCGAGCTGGTCGCCCGCGAGCGCATCCCGGACCTGAACTGCGGGCTGCGGTGCTTTCGCCGGGACGTCATTGCCCGCTATCTGCACCTGCTGCCGGACGGCTTCTCGGCTTCGACGACGAGCACGCTGCTGATGATCAAGCGCGGCTACCGCCTGGGCTACGCGCGGATCGTCGCCCGCCCGCGCGAGGGCACCAGCACGGTCCGCCAGTTCCGGGACGGGCTGGGGACATTGCACCTGATCGTTCGGCTGCTTGTGTTGTTCGAGGCGTTCAAGTTCTTCACGCTCCTCAGCGCGCTTCAGGTCATTCCGGGCATGGCGTACGGACTGTTCAAGGTGTTCACGATTCGACAGGGATTCCCCACGTTTGCCTCGACCGTGGTGATCTCGGGCGTGTTGACGTTCCTGATGGGTTTGGTGTGCGACCAGATCACGGCCTTGAGGCAGGAGCGCTTCGAGCACGACTGATCCAAGCGCATGTGCGGTATCGTCGGGTATCTCGAC
>Ga0307378_10012884_pt1 | contig 10641 bp, 9 predicted proteins | sample UN1MG_FD_202238 | JGI IMG/M metagenome (GOLD analysis project Ga0307378, IMG submission 202238) | Soil microbial communities from Risofladan, Vaasa, Finland - UN-1 | ecosystem: Environmental > Terrestrial > Soil > Coastal area > Acid sulfate soil | place: Finland: Risofladan, Vaasa | collected...
CGCAAGGCATTCATACCTTTTTCAATTACTGGAACAACTTGGACAGGTTTTGGTTTCAGCCCTATATCAAAATTTTGTAATGGTTTAAGATAGGGCATTTGAGTCATCCGGTCATGAAGCGGAGCAAGGAAAGCAGTTCCTTGTTCTTCCCTTAGTGGTTCTGACAAACCATACCGAATAGACCTTTCCATTCGGACTATCTTTTTTAGGCCGCAGGCATGACAAACAGAGACCGCTGTTGAAGACCAAGCTGTTTCAAAGTTGAGCCGTGGCCCTACCTCAAGTTGAGTTGGATAGCTTTGAAGAAAAGAATCTCTGCTGAAATTGGAAGGTTCAAATGTTTCAACCAAAAGCCAACGAAGAACTTCCAGTTCTTTATATCTTAGAGCATCAGTGGTTTGGATGTAGAAGCACCATTCGGTTGCTATCTCATCAAATTTAATTCCTAAATTTCTTTCTGTACTAAACTGAATTTGTTCCACTGCTGAATTACTCAGAGCAGGTTTTCTGAAAAATCGTAACATTTTTTATCTCCTTTCTTGAGAAACAATCATTATTAATATGTAAAAGTACTGATACTCAACTATAAAAAATTTTATTTCGTTTGTCAATCTGACTTTACTTTTTTACAAAAAAAATATAAAATAAAATATTACAATTAGTTTTACCCCGTTAGAGATATGTTGTTTCTTTAGTTTATCTCTGTTCTCGGAATCTCTAACGGGGTTTAATAAAACTATGAACAGAAAAATAATTTTAATAATAATTGTTGTCGTTGTTGTTTTAAGTGTTATTATTTACCAGTTTTTTATTAAAGACGGAGAGCCGGAATTTGCTTTTGAAAAAGTATCTATAGGGACAGTCTTGAAAGAAATTTCAGAGACCGGCACGGTTAAAATTTCAGAAGAGATAAATCTTGGTTTTAAAAATTCAGGAAGAATTGGTGAGATATATGTTAAAGTTGGAGACATTGTTGAAACTGGGCAGAAGTTGGCTAAGCTTGATGCGAGTCAATTATATATTGAACTAACTGAAGCTCAGGCTGCTCTTGAAGTAGCTCAGGCAGATTATAATAAACTTTTAGCCGGTTCTTCTTCCGAGGAAATCAAAGTTGCCGAAACAGAAGTTTTAAATGCTCAAGTTACTCTTGAAAACGCTCAACAGAACTTGAAGAATATAGAAACTGATGCCGAAGAAGATTTAAAGCAGGCCTATGAAGATGCCATTGATACTTTAGACGATGCCTATTTGAAAATTTACAATTCCTTTAATGTAACTGATTCAATTTATCGCAGTTATTTTACTTCCAATGACCAGGAAGGGATTAGGGTTAAAGACAGTAGAAACAAAATTAAAAATGCTTTGAATCAGACAAAATCTTATATTGATAATGTCAAGAGTGATCCTCAAGATGAAAAGATTGATACCGCTCTTTCTGAGGTTAAAGATGCCCTTGAAGACACAAGAGATGCTTTGGAGGTAATTCGAGATGTGGCAGAAACGCCTCTTTATCGCGATGCTGTTTCAAGTTCTGATAAGACATCTTTGGATAATCAAAAATCATATGTTAACACTGTCCGTACTGATGTTATTAATGATCAGCAAACTATTTCTACAACTAAGATTACCAATGATACAAATATTAATGATGCCAAAGCAGATATTGCTACCGCTGAAGCTAAATTACAGAAAGCGCAAGATGAACTTGCTTTGAAAGAAGCTGGGCCTACTCAGGAGAATATTGATTTGTATCTGGCTAAAATAAAACAAGCTCAGGCTAAAGTTTCTCTTTTGCAGAATAAAATTCAAGAAACTGTTCTAAAAAGTTCTAATGGAGGACAAATAATAAAAATTAATAAAAGAGAAGGAGAGGTAATTCAGCCAACCGATTCTGTAATTTCTTTTCTCTCGGCCGGCCCTTTTCAAGTAGAAGTAGATATTTATGAAGAAGATATTGTTAATGTTAAAATTGATAATCCGGTAGAGATTACTTTAGCTGCTTTTCCCGATGAGATTTTAAAAGGAAGAGTAATTTCAATTGACCCGGCAGAAAAGTTAGTTGAAGGAATAGTTTATTATGAAGTAACTATTGGCTTTGAGAAAAACAAGGAAGGAATTAAACCGGGTATGACTGCTGACATTATTATTGAAAGTGACAAGAAAGAAAATATATTAGTTATCCCAAAAAGGGCAGTAAAGAAAATAGATGGCAAAAAAATAGTTCAGGTTTTTAAGGACAGCGAGGTTAAAGAACGAGAGATAGAAATTGGCTTGGAAGGGGATGAATTTTTTGAAGTAGTTTCCGGATTAAACGAAGGAGAGGAAGTAGTTATTGAATAAAAAATCTATGGCAGAGCCGTTGATAAAATTAGAGAATGTCTGGAAAATTTACCAGTTAGGGGAGGTAGAACTTACTGTTTTAAAAGGAATAAGCCTGGAAATATTTCCGGGCGCTTTTGTTACTATAATGGGACCGTCTGGTTCCGGGAAATCAACCCTTATGCATATTGTTGGTTGTTTAGACGTTCCTACTAAAGGAAAGATTTTTTTACAAAAACAGAATATTGCGGAGTTTTCCGAAGATGATCTGTCTCAGATTAGGGGTCGGAGAATTGGGTTTGTCTTCCAGCAATTTAATTTGCTTCATAGTCTTAACGCTCTCGAAAATGTAATGCTTCCAATGATCTTCCAGGGCGTTCCTGAAAATAAAAGAATAGAAAGAGCAAAAGAACTCCTTGTTTCTTTGGCTTTAGGGAAAAGAATTTTTCACAAACCTTCCGAGCTTTCCGGTGGAGAACGGCAAAGAGTTGCCATTGCCAGAGCTCTTTCCAACGATCCCGAGATTATAGTTGCTGACGAGCCAACCGGGAACTTAGATTCTACTACCGGAAAGATGATTATGGAGGTTTTAATTGATCTTCATAAAAAAGAAAAAAAGACCATTGTTGTCGTAACTCATGATCCTAATATAGCAAGATATACCGAGGAATTAATTAATATTAGAGACGGACAAATAATTCATAATCATGAAACAGCTGGAAAAACTCTATGGGAAAAGCAATAAAAGAATATATCAAAATCGCTATAAGAAATTTAAGAACAAGACCTCTGAGAAGCTGGTTGACTATGGTTGGCGTTGTTATCGGTGTTTTTCTGATTATGTCATTGCTTTCTTTAAGTGAAGGGCTAAAAGCAGCGGTTATGCAGCAATTAAAAATGATGGGAAAAGATATAATTATGATTATGCCCGGAGAGATTACTGATGTAGCAACTATGATGGCTGGAGGATTAGAATTAACCGATGATGATGTTAAAGCGATAAAGAAAGCGGAGGGAGTAGATAATGTTATTCCTATGACTTATAAAGGAGTAGCGATGAGATATCAAGGAGAAAAAAGAACAGTTTTATTGTGCGGAGTTTCCTTAGAAGAAGGATTAGACGTATTAAAATCTGATATGGGTTTTGAATTAACAGAAGGGCATTGGCCGATTCCTGGCAAAAGAGAAATTTTCGTTGGTTATTTAGTACCCGAAGAAATTTTTCCCGGAATGAAAATAGGAACCCAAATTACTCTCAAGGGAAAACAGTTTGAGGTTGCCGGGGTATTAAAATCTATTGGAAGTAAGCAAGATGACTCCCAAGTTTATGTGGATTTAGATATTTACCGAGAAATTACCGGAGAAAGAACAGGGGCTAAAATGGTTATGGCTAAAATTAAACCAGGTTATTCGGCAGATGAAGTAGTTAAAAACATAAAAGAAAACCTTGAAGAAAGCAGAAAGAGGAGACGGGGAGATGACTTACCATCTTATACGGTTATTAGCAGTGAAAAAATGACTGATATAGTCGGCAGCGTAATGGGTTTGATACAGATTGTAACTTTGGGATTTGCCTCTATAGCTATTGTTGTTGGAGGAATAGGAATAATGAATACTATGTATACTTCAGTTCACGAAAGGATTCGGGAAATTGGAATTATGAAAGCAGTTGGAGCGAGAAGGAAAACTATAATTGCTATTTTTTTAATTGAATCCGGCATTTTCGGCTTAGTTGGAGGATTGGGAGGAATAGTTTTAGGATTGGGATTAGCTAAAATAGTGGAAATTTATTGCCAAGCCCAAAATCTCTTTATATTAAAAGCTTCAATTACCCCTCAACTTGTTTTCTTTGGCCTGGCTTTTTCTTTCTTAATCGGCTGTATAGCAGGGTATTTACCTGCTCGCTCTGCCTCAAAACTCAACCCGGTTGATGCATTAAGATATGAGTAGCGCCTGTATTGACTATTTATTTTTTATATGCTATTCTTCATAATATAGTTGTCTAATAAAATGTAGTCGAGTTTTTTAGGGACACTAAATTTTAGGGTAAAATCTTAAAATAATTAATTAATTTTATCTTTAGTTTTGATTATGGAAGGAACAATTAAAAAACTTACGGATAAAGGGTTTGGATTCATTGACGTTGATGGTGAAGAAAAAGATTTATTCTTTCACGGCAATGAACTTCAAGGAGTAAGCTATAACGATCTTAAAGAAGGTGATAGAGTATCTTTCGAAAAAGCTGATTCTCCAAAAGGACCGAATGCAACAAACGTAACCCGCATCTAAAAATTGATTTCGTAAGATCAAATAAATGAAAATCAAGTCCCGTTTCTGACGGGATTTGATTTTTAACATGGATTAAAATGGTTTACACTGACAATATGCTTATTGATGATGTAAAAATACGGGTGACAGCAGGGGCCGGTGGAAAAGGGGCGGTAGCCTTCAATAAAAATTTGATGTCCTTGGGTCCGGTTGGCGGCAGCGGCGGCAAGGGAGGCAGCATTTATATTAAAGGGACCTCTGATTTAAACGCGCTTAATAAATTCCGTTTTAAAAAAGAATTTAAAGCTAAAAACGGCCTGGATGGCCGTCCGCAGTTTCGCGATGGCAGTGATGCAGAAGCTTTAGTTTTATCAGTTCCTGTTGGTACCGTGGCGCATAATTTAAAAACAGGCAAAGATATCGAGATAACTAAGATCGGCCAGCAAATAATAATTGCTAATTGTGGACGCGGAGGAAAGGGAAATTTTCATTTCCGATCAGCGACTAATACATCGCCGAAAGAGTTTGGATACGGGGAGCCGGGAGAATCATTTGAATTCTGTTTTGAATTAAAACTGATTGCCGATGTAGGGTTTATAGGGCTGCCTAATGTCGGTAAATCAAGCTTGCTTAATGAATTAACCAATGCCAAAAGCAAAGTGGCGAATTATCCATTTACAACCTTGGAACCGAATCTGGGCGTGTATTATGATCTGATACTTGCCGATATCCCCGGACTTATAGAAGGGGCGTCCAAGGACAAGGGTCTTGGAATTAAATTTTTGCGGCACATAGAGCGTACGAAAATTCTGTTTCATTTTATTGCTGCAGATTCTGTTGATCCGGTTGCGGGCTATAAAACGGTGCGCAATGAGATGGGAAAATATAATAAACTGCTTCTGGAGAAGCCGGAATATGTCTTTTTGAGCAAAAAAGACGTGGTTTCAGAAGCCGCTGCCGACGAGGCGTTAGAGAAACTTAAAAAATTAAATAAAAACATAACGCAGATTTCCATATTTGATTGGAACAGCATTGAACTTGTCAGAAAAATACTTAATGATTTAATTTTAGAAAAAACAGAACAAAAATTATCTGACAAAAAATATTAACAGAAAAAATCATATGCTTACCTTGGTTGAAGTTTAAAAGAGTTATTATTTATCGGAATTTATAAAGCAGGCGGAAAAGAGACTCCGCATTTCTATCTCAACATTTTAACTGTTCTAAATTCGTCCAATAGGGGGAGCCCCAATTTCCGTCTATTATTCTGGGCGGTTTTTTGGTAAAATAAAGAAATATACTTAAAATTTAATGAATTTTTCTAAATATACAATTAAAAATACAAGAGAGGTTTTCGATGATTTAAAAACCTCCAAGAGAGGCCTATCAGAAAAAGAGTCAAGAAAACGTTTGAAAGATTATGGTTTTAATGAAGTCAAAACCAAGGAAGTTGGATTGTTTGATATTTTCTTAAGGCAATTTAAATCACCATTTGTTTATCTCCTTTTTATTGCCTCAGTTATTGCTCTTTCAATTGGCGAGAGGACTGACGGGTTTTTAATTTTATTCTTTGTTTTTATTAATGTTTTCTTAGGATTTTTTCAGGAAGCTAAATCCCAAAGGGCTGTTTTTCTTTTGAAAAAATATCTTCCTTCAAGGGTAAGAGTTTTAAGAGAGGGAAAAGAGAAAACCATTGATAAAAGATTTTTAGTCCCCGGAGATGTAGTTTTGTTTGAGCCTGGCAATATTATCCCTGCTGATTTAAGAATCACAAAACTTCAAAACTTTTTAGTCGATGAATCGGTTTTAACCGGAGAAGCGTTTCCAATTAGAAAAATTACAGAACCCTTTTCAAAAGAAAAAAAAGAAATCTTTGAAGCAGAAAATATTCTTTTTGCCGGCACTTCGGTAATCTCCGGAGAAGCTGAAGGAGTAGTAATCGGAACGGGCAAAAAGACGGTTCTCGGCGAAATTACAAAATTAGCCGCAGGAATCACTCGGGAAAGCATTTATGAAAAGAACCTTTTTAAACTCTCCCAAACTATTTTAAAAATAGTTGTAATAACAATTGTTTTTATTTTCTTGGCCAATCTGATAATTAAAGGGACGGCGAGTTTCTTTGATTTTTTAATTTTTTCTATTGCCTTAATAGTAAGTATAATCCCCGAAGCCTTGCCATTAGTGGTTACTTTTTCTCTTTCTGGCGGAGCTTTAAATTTAGCCAAAGAGAAAGTTATTGTTAGAAGGCTGTCGGCAGTGGAAGGTTTGGGAGATATTGAAGTTTTGTGTACTGATAAAACCGGTACTCTGACCGAGAATAAACTTAAATTAGAAAATATTTATTCTCAAGATAAAGAAAAATGTTTACTTTATGGTCTTTTATCTTCTTCTTACATTGAAGAAGAAATTGAATCAGCCCTTAATCCTTTTGATTTTGCTCTTTTCGAAAAGGCTCCTAAAAAAATCCGCGATTTTCTAAAAACTTTTCGGGTAATTTCTGAAATTCCATTTGATACTTTAAGATTAAGGAATAGCACTCTTTTAGAAGATAAAGATAAAAATTTAATTCTGGTTGTAAAAGGGGCACCGGAAACTATTCTTAAGATATCTTCAAAAATTGAGGGCAACCAGAACAGAGAAATAGTAAAAAAAGAGATAGAAAAACAAGGAAAATCAGGGAAGAGAACCTTGGCAATTGCCTTCAAATCATTTTCAAAGAAAGGTTTTTCAGAAAAAGATGAAAAGGGACTGAACTTCTTGGGCTATTTTTCTTTTTCTGACCCTCTTAAGAAAACTGCTAAAGATGCAATCCGTCTATCCAGAAAATTAAACATTAATATTAAAATTTTAACCGGAGATAGTAGGGAGGTAACAGGTCAAGTGGCAAAAGAAATAGGATTAATTGAAGACCCTAGCAAAGTTATTTTAGGAAAAACACTGGATTCTTTGCCAGAAGATGATTTTGTAAAAGCTTGTGAAGAATTTTCAGTTTTTGCCAGAGTTTCTCCCCAAACAAAATATAAGATAGTTAAAACCCTTCAGAAAAAATATGAAGTTGGGTTTTTGGGAGAGGGGATTAATGATGTCCCAGCCCTTAAAGTTGCCAATTTAGCTATCGCCGTCAAAGGGGCGGCTGACGTTTCTCGGGAAGTTTCAGATATTGTCTTGCTTAAAAAGGACCTCAAGGTGATTGTGAACGGTATTAAGCAGGGAAGAAACATTTTTTCCAATATAAATAAATATATAAAATGCACCTTGGCTAGTAATTTTGGTAATTTCTACTCAATAGCCTTGATTTCCCTGATGATACCTTTTTTACCGATGCTGCCAACCCAAATTTTGTTAGTTAATCTTTTATCAGATTTTCCCTTAATCAGTGTAGTTTCAGATAAGGTTGATGTCGAAGAATTAAAAAAGCCAAAATTCTATCTATTAAATAAAGTATTTTTACTTATTATTTTATTGGGTTTTATTAGTTTCGTTTTTGACTTTATTTTCTTTGGCATTTTTCACAAAGTCCAGCCGGCTCTTTTGCAGACCCTATGGTTTATTGAAAGTGTTTTAACGGAAATTGTACTCATATTTTCTATTAGAACTTCACATTTTTTCTTAAAAGCAAGGAAGCCAAGTTTTCTTTTAATGGCTATTTCTTTTTTTACTTTTCTAATTACAATTACTTTACCATTTACAAATTTTGGAAAAGAGACCCTCCATTTTGTTTCTCCTCCTCTTCCTGCTTTATTAATTGTTTTATCTTTAATTATTGGTTATTTCATAGTTAGTGAAATAGTAAAATTGGTTTATTTCCGCCGTTGGAGAATTAAAAATCCAATTCGTTAAAGAAAGAATGCAGGGTTAGGTATTGACAGGGTTGTTCGCCTTTGTTAAAATAAAACCGACAAAATTAGTCGGTTTTTATAGTTCGATAAGCTCACTACAAGATTATGAAAATATCAAAAAAAGCACAATATGGTCTTCGGGCAATGGTTTATTTGGCAAAGAATTCTCTGAAAGATAAAGTTTGCCCAATAAGAGAAATCTCTGAAAAAGAGAATATCCCTTTTGATTACTTGGAAAAGATAATTGCAGAACTAGAAAAAGCAGGTTTAGTAAAAGCCAAAAAAGGAGTTCAAGGAGGATATTTTTTAATCAAAAAACCCAAAGAAATCACAGCCGGGGAAATTGTTAGAGTTTTGGAAAGTACGGTGCCGGTTAGTTGTTTAGGGTGCCAAATGGCAAGAATCTGCTCAACGAAAAATGTTTGGGAGAAAGTCCAGGACTCTTTGGACTCTACCTTGGATTCTATGACCTTGGCTGATTTAATTAAACCAAAAAATGACAAGAAAAAGTAAAAAAATTTATTTTGATTACGCCGCCACTACACCGGTTGATCCTCGCGTGATAAAAGTAATGCTTCCGTATCTTGGGAAGAAATTTGGAAATACAATGTCTATTCATAGTTTTGGCCAGGACGCTAAAATTGCTTTGGAAAAAAGCAGGGAACAAGTAGCAGATTTAATTGGGGCCAAGCCAAACGAAATAATTTTTACTAGTTCGGCAACTGAAAGTAACAATTTGGCTTTGAAAGGTGTTGCTCTTGCCCATCGAAGCCTTGGCGGAAGCGGGTTTACCGCTCACATCATTATTTCTCAGATTGAACATCCTTGTATTATAGAAACGGCAAGCTGGCTGGAGAAACAAGGATTTAAAATAACCAGATTGCCAGTTGATAAATATGGTTTGGTTAGTCCCTTAGATGTTAAAAAGGCAATAAGAAAAGACACGATTTTAGTTTCTATAATGCATGCTAATAATGAAATAGGAACAATTGAACCGATTGAGAAAATCGGAAAGATTTGTCGACAAAAAAGGGTTTATTTCCATACTGACGCTGTCCAAAGTTTCGGTAAAATTTCAATTGATGTTCAAAAAATGAACATTGACCTGCTTGCTGCCAGTTCCCATAAAATGTATGGACCCAAAGGAGCAGCCTGCTTATTTATTAGAGAGGGAGTAAAGATTGAACCTCTTTTGCACGGCGGAGGCCAGGAAATGGGCTTGAGAGGTTCAACAGTAAATGTGCCGGCAATTGTTGGTTTTGCCAGGGCCTGCGAGATTTGTGAAAAAGAAATGGAAAAAGAAAGCCGGAGATTAACTAAATTAAGAGATAAATTGATAAAAAATGTTCTTAAAATAGAAAACTCTCATTTAAACGGCCATCCTACTAAAAGATTGTTCAACAATGCTAATTTCTGGTTTTCTTTTATTGAGGGAGAATCATTGGTTATTCAGCTTGACCTTTTGGGAATTGCTGCTTCAACCGGCTCTGCTTGTTCTTCAATAAAATTAGAGCCAAGCCATGTGCTTTTGGCAATTGGTCTGGAACCTCTGGGGGCTCACGGTTCTTTAAGGATTACTTTAGGCAGCTGGACCAAAGAAAAGGATATTGATTGCTTGATTAAAGTTTTACCCGGGATAGTAAAAAAATTAAGAGAAATTTCTCCATTTAAAAAATAAAAATATGTCCAGCGGCGTTTATTCAAAAAAAGTTATTGAGCATTTCCGTAATCCTCATAATTACGGAAGCATAAAAAATCCTGATGGCGTGGGCAAGGTCGGGAACCCTATATGCGGAGATGAAATGTATTTATATATTAAGGTGGGCAAGGGAAAGATTATTGAGGATATCCGGTTTGAGACAATAGGCTGCGCTGCTGCTATTGCTACCAGCAGTATTGTTACTGATTTGGTAAAAGGTAAAACTTTAAAAGAAGCAATGAAAATCGGCAGCAAAAAAATTGTTGACTCTTTAGGCGGTCTGCCGCCGATTAAAATACATTGTTCTTTGCTTGGCGTTGACGCTTTATCTGAAGCAATCTACGATTATTTGTCAAAAAATAAAAAGCCAATTCCGAAAAAACTTCAGGAAAGACATCAGAAAATAGAGAAAGAAAAAAGAGAAATAAAAAAGCGATACAAAAAATGGATGGAATAAAAAAATTGGCCAGAAGTTTTTACGTAAGGCCAACTTTAGAGGTAGCCAAAGAACTTTTG
>Ga0307378_10012885_pt1 | contig 10640 bp, 9 predicted proteins | sample UN1MG_FD_202238 | JGI IMG/M metagenome (GOLD analysis project Ga0307378, IMG submission 202238) | Soil microbial communities from Risofladan, Vaasa, Finland - UN-1 | ecosystem: Environmental > Terrestrial > Soil > Coastal area > Acid sulfate soil | place: Finland: Risofladan, Vaasa | collected...
GCGAATCCCACACCTTGTCCTCACATAAATCCCGACTGGGTGTTCCGCCAACACAGTCAAAACCGTGATTTTGAGCTGAAAAATGGGTCTGGATTTTTGGGTCGTGGGTTCATAGCGGGGGCGCGTTTCGAACATACGACCTTGTGTCGGGGTCTGCGTGGCCGACAATAGATAAGTCTTAGATGTGTAAAGAGTTACAGAAATTCGCGGCTTCTATAAACCGACATCGTAACTTGCGATGATTTGCTTGTCCTGTTCATCGAGAACAAATTCTGTCGAGCAGTAGCCTGAATCAATCCATGCATCAATTATTGCAAATACATCTGTGGCATTCGGGTCGTGAATCCAGGCAACGCGTCCAGGTTTAACACCTTTGGCCACACCAATCGGGTCGTTTACAACCCGCGGTTCCTGTGCAAGAACTAATTCCTCTCCTGTGTTACTCATTACCAGCCAGATGAAGATGAAGCCGATGAATACGGTTACAGCAGCCAGAACGTAGCGCGTCTTTGTCAAGTAATTTTGCGCCTTACGAAATGCAGCTATTGAGCCCAGAATACCTGTGAGCCAGACTATAAAGCCCGAAGCAAGAGGAAAGGCCACCTGCTGGCAGGGGTAGGTTGCGCGAGAGGGTTTTGGTATCACTCGCACGAGAAACCAGATGAGTGCGGCCAAGCCCGTGAAGGGGAGAAGCCACAGGGCCCATCGTTTTTTTGGCTTTTGCTTTATCGGCTTGCCGGTTTTCGCGCATGCATTAAATGAGTTTTTTTCAAATGGTCCTGGATGATACATAAACGGCACCCTCCTCTATCAAGTTCGAAGTCGGACAACTTTAGTATAATCTGACATTTCCCATTTAAATTCTTAACAAACCTAATTTTCTCTGTTCGACTTCAATAATCTTACAAAATTCACCTTGAACAATCAAGAGTTTGCTCTTTCAAATCCAAGTGTTTCAGCAATTCTTGTCGTCAGCCGTACCCAATCTGCATGAACTGCCTTGATACTTGGCGAGTTCCACATAGGTGTTTGGCAACGTTTTACAACGATTGACCATGACATAAGCAGATTCACGATGTCCATTATGATTGCATCGTGAAGTCGAAAAGCTGTTCAGATAAGCTACAAATGTTGGCTGATATCATAACAGGATGCCTCAAAAAAATTTGTGGCAACAGGAATTTTTAATATTTGACTTTGAGCTCTTCATAGGTGCCCCATTCCAAACAAAAAGAAAGCTGACAGTTTCTCAAGCTGCCAGCCCTTTTGAATATTCAGAGCGTTTTGTTTTTTTTTAGTTGGCCTATTACGTTAGCGTCTCGATTTCCTATGGGGTCACCGCCCGGTTGTAGATGCGAACATCGTCAATCAGGCCGGACCAGTAGGACCCCGATTCCATAGCTTTACCGGTGCCAATGTACAGGCCGCTGTCTGACCCTTTCAGACTATCCTGTGTGTCTTCAGCCACTGCAACGTCGTCAACGTAGAGCGTTCTGTGTGAACCATCCCACATAAGGCCTATCCGGTGCCAGTTACCATCGGTGATGGCCGTCTCTGAGATGAGCGAGCAGCTTCCTTTTGTCTATGTAAAAGACCGAGTGCTGTAGCTCTTACAGCGCCTTCTGTTGGAGCGCCAATTAGTATGAACTCATCAGCTTCCGATTCAGTAAGAATTCTATCGGCTCGTGGTTCCTCAAATGGATCGAAACAGCGTTTATAGAGTATAACCTGATCATATTGTTTCAATATTCTTCCCGGTAAATCAGTGTAGTCAGTAGCATCGAAACTAATATGCTTGTTGTGGAGAGTGCAGTTGTTTTTTTTCAAGCTGAGGCTCACATAATGTTGAACGACTATTTCGAATGGGGCGATGCCGAAAGTCATACGACCCTTATGGATGTCCAGAACATCGTGACGCACGAGCTTGGCCACTGCGCTGGCATGGGCGATCTATATAAGACGGAAGCCAGTGAGGAAACGATGTACGGCTATTCTCAAGAAGGGGAGACTAAGAAGCGGGATCTCTACGAGGGCGACAAAAACGGAATATCTAAGCTTTACGAATAAAAACTACTGCGTGAGTTCTAAAGAAGTTTCTCCTGACAGTGAGGGAGTATATCACTATCGGCAGGGGATGCGGCAACCTGCTGTTATCCCTACAAAGCCTGGTCCTCACGCCAATTTTAGCACAGGTTTACAGACTTCAAGGTCGAAGGCCGCCCGAGGAAGAAGGCGTACAGTCAAGAACCTTTGCCATGCGCCTGTGTCTGGTCACCTGAGTCTCAACACAAAGTTGCCTCTCTACCAGTCGCATGGCGTCAGGGGGCGGATTTCCAGTGGAAAATCGGCGGAGGAAGCCATCTGTCTTAAGTCTCGCCGAATTCTCTGTTCCTCCTCGCGGAGCTCACGTTCGTTCTGAATGGCCCCCGTCCAGCGCCAACTGGTTAAAGTTACAGAAATTCGCGGCTCCTGTAAACCGTCTTCTTGTTGTTGTATAACACATCAGTCTCATTCGAACTGCTTGGATTCCTGGGCGTCTCGATAAAGTGGCTGACCATATTGTTTGACTCCATAGTTCCGGACAATTTGCTGCGCCTCTTCCGATGCCAGGAAATCCACGAACTCTCCAGCCAGCTTTGCACCAGCAGTTGCACCCACCGGCTGGCATAGTGCGTGGTAGACATTCACGAGCACGGGGTCGCCTTTGAAAAGCAGCCGCAGATGGGGTGTGTTCTTTTTCCCGACAATCCAAGTGCTGCTGTCAGTCATGAAGTAGCCCTTTTGAGCATTGGCTCGGAGCAACGTGTCCATCATGAACTCATCAGTCGTAATGTACCACGACCCTTCCGGGCTGATTCCTGCTTGCCGCCAGATGGCCATTTCTCTCTTGTGCGTGCCGGAATTGTCCGCCCGAGAAAAAAACTTGGCTTTCTGTTCCGCGATCTTTCGGTACGCTTGTGCGGCCGTGCTGGCCGAGCGCACCTCCGCCGGATCATCGGTTGGACCCACAATGTAAAACTCGTTGGAACCGACCAGCGTGCGCCGCACCACCCAGCCCTGGCTAACCGCGATCTGTTCGGCCTGCGGCGCGTGCACCATCACCACATCTACCTCTTTTCTATGGAGAAGTTCGAGTGATTGCCCGGAGCCAGCTTTGTACCATAGCACCCTCGTCTCAGCCTTGTCAGCGAATGCCTCCCCGAGTGCTTTGAGCAGCCCCAGCTCCCCCGGGCTGCCTGTTGCCACGACAACCTCCCTTGAGCCGCTGCCGTATGCAGCGGCATACTTCGTCTGGCTCGTGGCCGAGCATCCGCCGGCGAGCACAACCAGTGATGTAACAACTGCCACTGTACGCTTCACGCAATAATCCTTTCAATTAAATACTTTGGCAAGCTGACCCTTTATTTCGGCAATTCAACAGTGTAATTGTGTTTTCTGGTAACCGTTCACAGGTATTCTATCAGTATTGGACAACGCACCCAAGACCAGATGCTCACTTCTTAATTTATCGCTTTATATCGTAACCTACTCAAAGTGTCAAACACATACCTGATCGCATCCATCGCTGCTTGCCGGTATTTCGATTTCTTCGACTTTCAAGGCTATCTTGAAACGTGGATGGCATTACAGATAGCTGCTGTCTGTTTGTCTCCACCCCTTTTTGGCCCCTTCCGTGAATATGATAATTACGAGAACGGTCAGATTGTTGCACTCTTCTCGGATAACACGCTGTCCGCTGACACTAGATATAACTTAGACACCTCTTGAATCTTTTCAGACGGTACACAATAGCTAACGAACAGGCACAATGCTCCGCAACCAACAAAGAAAAACAATAAGCAACAGAAGATTACAGAGTATTGAGCCGGCGTTGTAGGTTCGGTTGGCCTCATAGTACACATTGTTATTGTAATTTAAGATCATAAAGTCTTATGGCATTTGTACGAAGCACCATCTCGGCCAGTTCAACGGCACGGTTACGTGAAATCTGCCCATCGTTCATCATCTCTGTTAGAGCTATAGCAAGGGCATTACGTGCAGTTTTTGTAGAAAGCCATGCTACTTCTTCCCAATCTGCTAGAGCAGAAACACGATGAGCCTGGGTTCCGAATAACACTTTCTCAGGATACCACTCCAGCCAGGCACGAATCGTATTACTCAATGCATGTGTGGAACGAAAAAAGGCCTGTGCAGAGAAATCTGCATAAACATTCGGCTTGATTAACATAGCACCCGCTTGTTTATCAAACGGCCACCCGCCATTGATAATTACAAATTTTGTATTTCGTTGGTCAGGATCATTGAAGACAGACTCCAATAGCATCGGATTCCCACCACTTATGTTATTGTATGGAAGACCATCGGAATCTGGTTGGATATGCACTTTCAGATCTAATCGTCCTGCTTCCTGGGTCATATAGCGGAAAAGATAATCTTGGAGTTTGCGTTGTTCGCCAATTGAAACTTCCTTCCCTCCAAGCAACTGCTCATAGACCGAGGCTGCTTCCACACTGGGTACTTTTTCGAAATTCAGTAGACGGTCATAAGCATTCCAAAACTTAATGGCTATTGCCCCTTCTTGCTGAAATAATTCAATCGCCGGAGTCACAACAGTTTTGGTATATTTATCTAAGGTCGCTGCTGGTTTTTTATCGCTTTCGAAAGGATACAAAAAATCATCTGCAAGTGGAACCCAATAAAAGCGAGGCGGCGTTTGTCCCAAACCGAGTTCTTGCCAATAAACTAATGCAGTTTCTATTCCTAATTTATCTAAAACCCAGGTTGGATAATTCTCACCTTGCTGGCGTTTAATACGTTGCTTCTGCTTAAAAAGAAGGCTTAGATGTTCTTTTTCCATGTCGTTATATTTATATCCGTATAAATCACGCCAGGCACCTATCCAATGAGGATTATCAAAACGAAGATTCACAGGAAAGTCAAACGGTGGCTGCCCAAGTAAGTCGGCAGGCTCTTCTTCGGTACCCTGGTTGGTAGTAGCTGGCGACATCATGGACTGATTATCTATGGCTTTAATTTTCGCGATTTGTTCAATCAAATTAGGGTCTGGAATTGTATGGGCACAAGATTCAAGAAATATGGTAATAAGAATTAAGAATGACAATAGATAGTATGTTCGATATTTCTTTTTCATGAGTTACTCCTTTATATTTTATTATGGTACGGCAGAGCTATTATAAGTTCATTGATCAATTCTTTCAATGGATTCAAATATGAGGACGTATAGACCGAAAGGGGACACCTATAAAGATCTCAAAGTCAAACGCTAAAATCCCGGTTACCATAAAAAATATTCTTTGAGCCATCCACGTTACGACGTATCAGTCACTGTCACTCACTTTTGGCAACGTGCATTAAAGATGATGACATTTCAGTCGGATTACATAAGTAACTGATATTAAAGCACTTGAAAAATGCGCATTTTAAAAAAATTGGGAGATATTGGGCTTTCTGGTTGTAGGCCGGTTGTACGGTTTTTGGGCATAAAATATGGCCATTTTTAGGGCTTGTTAAGGATTCTTCTCCTCTGTTTGCTGTTCCTCTGCCGCCTCAACTGCCTTTCTCAATGTCATAAACATTAATCCTTCAGACCTGTGCCATTCTTGTTAAAGGCAAATAGTTAAATTTTTTAAGTGGGATAAACACCTAGCAGCCTGTACATTGCCAACCTCAGAAGCTTATGCTACTGGTCTTGAATGTTTTTAACTGGGATACATTCCTTAAATTGTTCACCGCTTTCTTCATAACACTCGAGGATAGTCTGGATTTCATTTGAAGCTTCGTGGCATATCTCTGATAGTTGAGAATAGTAATTTGCTATATCTCGTTTGTTTGTGGTCTTTGCCACGTTGGTTGACATGGGCATACTTCCTGCAGTCGATGTGGCAACTGAATTAAGTGCACTGGACTTATAATTGTGTATCAGAGTCAATGTCTGTGTTTGTGACAAATCCATTTCACGCGCATCACTTAGCGCTTTAAGCTCTGCATATTGTTTTGCACTCTGTTGGGCTTGCCACTGTGATCCCCATGCATGTACCACCAATAGGCTAAACTCAAATAGATCTTTAAGGAACGCTTCGGTCTCAGCCTTGTTTGATACTCGATTGTACAATTTAGAAGCTTTCTCAAAATAATCAGACGCTATCCTAAGGGTTTCAGTGGATTTGCTCTTGTCACCCTTCTCACCCAAGTATAGTCCAATTCTGTTGTATAGCTCGGCAGTCCACAACAGGTCTTCTTCGTTAATTGCATGAGGATTCACACCGTTATCTAGAAGCAATTGCCAATCATTTTGATGGTCGTTCGTAACTGCTAGGATGAAGGGTGTTTGGCCTTCGGCGTTCTTGACATTGACATCTGCTCCATTCTGTATTAGCAAATCTGTAATTATGGTATGGCCATTAGAAACTGCATAATGTAATGGAGTGAATCCAAAACTATCAGCTACATCAACAGCCGATTGGTTCGCGATAAGTAATTTCGTAGCCTCGAAGTTGTTCTTTTGTACGGCGAGATGGATTGGCAATCTCTGGTAGTATTTGTCTGTCTGGTTTACATCTATGAATGACGTGGATAACAACTCATTAAGTAGGGCCACATTGTCTTTCTCAATAGCCAAGTATACCAACTTATTAGCGATCTGTCTTCTTTCCTGGTTGTTCTGAATATTGTTTAATATTTCATGCAACGAGGAAGGAACAGCCAGTAATCTATCTCTGTCTATCTGCAAACAGGCTTCATATAGTCTAATTTCTGGCGATTTCTCGATCGCACGCGCTAAATTCTTAAAATGGTCATCGGCTGCTGGCTGAAATGAATTGTGTATTAGTGTTTTGAAGGAGTCCCATATACCATGGTCGTATAATCCAGAACCAACAATCGTGTCACTCCAGACCTCATTTCCTTCCAAATCCTCCAATACCCACTCTGTGGTTAATTCAGTTAGAATGTTAGGTTTGTCGACAAGCCCTGGTGGTTTCTTAAACTCCAGATAATATCGAACTTCTGGCGATCTCAGTTTTATTATTCCGAAAGTATTAGGCGGCACGATTTCTTTGTACGGCTGGCGATCAACAATAAGACCAGTAAAATGATCATCACCCGGTATATGTAAAGTAGTAGCATTGTTGAATATGTTTATAAACACAGTCTCAGCATTTCTTCTCAAAATATTTCCAACCGCGGCAACTTTAACGGCAGTATCACACGCATACCTATATGATCTTTCTTTTTGAATATCATCATCGTATAACATCTTGTCGACAAAGACATTTTCATAATTCTTTACTGACATGTTCCACTTGAAGTTGAATGAGAATTCTTCCAAATCATCAGCATGCGCGAATACGATATTGAAGTTGATCTTATCTTTTGATTCAGTTATAGAGACTGGTCTGACATTAATTGGAATAGGCTTGTTAGAAGAGCATCCTTGAAAGAAAAACTGAAAAACCACAATCAGTAGGAACACATTAATAACTTTCACTCTTTTAGTAATCATTGACCAGTCTCCTATAAAACTTATTAGAGAATATTACATGTGATACAATTGCATAGTCGCTGACTATCATGTTATTCCTACTCTTCATACAACTTCCTGATAAATTCACATGGAATAGTAATTCTATTATTGTTGTCGCCCTTGCCTCTCAGAGGGGAGAAAATGTCGTCATCTAGGTCATAAGTTTTGATTAGCCCCAGTGTTGGCATAGCTTCGTATCCGCCTAGTCTGTATAGTTCAACTTTGCCGTAATAATCCACATAGAACCACCTAGTACAAGAAGTTTCTTCAATTCTAAAATTATGCACATTATCCCAGAAAGCATTGACATACCCCAGCACAAAGGTAATGCCCAGCATCTATTCGGCCAAATAGGCCAGCAGCACTTTTACGTCTTTGCCTTTTGCCTTCTTTTCTTCAGGCCTAATCTGTGTATTCTCAATTGTGTCGCCAGTACTGTTCTTCCAATCTGGTCGGCTAAGAGCCATGTATAAAGATAAGAGGACATGCCTACTGTGTGCTGGCCCGAATTGGACCGGCATTCAACGAACTATGTCTTATCGTCCTCTCCGGCTGATTCATACTGGTCGAACCATTGTCGGAATCTGTGGCTAGCACATCCAGTCCAGATACTTTTTTTCTTTATAGTTTCCTTGGACCAACCAACAGCATATCCGAATAATTTAGATTCTACTGCAATAGCCTTTCGTTTCGTAGCCGGTGAGTCTTCACTCAACCAAGCCTGTGGATTTCCATTTGTCATACCATTATCAGACAGCCAATCTAACTGTGCTATTCCATCACGACAGTCTTTACTTCTAATAATAGCTAAAAAAAGGGCCGTAACCGCATGGACAGTACACTCTAATGTTGCCACATTTTCATTTGCCAGACGATTATGTTTGACCTTTTGGTATGCTTTCCACCATTCCGGCGTAAATGCCTTCTTCCATTGTTCTTTCTTATATGAAGTTGCTGGCAGATTGTCCCAAGATTTAAAAGGCTGAATTCGTTCTGGCTCTTGACCCCAAAAAACTACCCATTTGGGAGCCATACATTCTCCGTAATATTCAAAGTAATCGCTGATGTTTAGTTCTTTTTTTTTAGCGAACTGAGAATTTTTTGCCTCATAAAACCATAGAGAATCGAGTTGACTACATACTTCATGAAGGATCGTTACAAGCTTAGGTGACCAAACGCTTTTATGCTCTAAGCAGTAGGGGATATATCGCAACACATCCTGAAGCATATCTTCGGCGTCAACATACCAGTTAAGAACGCTATTGCTAATATTTGATGCCATTAATATTCTCTATATTTCAAGATATTTATAGCCTTTAACTTGGTTTTGGGAAACAATTATACCGTACGACCGCTATGCGTGCAAATGCTTTGGGGAACCGCTTTGTGCCATGTTCACCAACGGTTGTTCACAAATCGCCATTACAGATATCACTGAACGCAAGCGACTGGAAGAGACGGCGACGGAGACCACTAAGCAGGGGGAAGAGCTGAAAGAGCAAATTGAACAACTCCAACATAACATTCACGAGCGGGAGCAACCTGAGGGACACATCAAGCAACAAGCAGATGAGCTAAGAGCTGCCAACGAGCAACTCAAACATCAAATCGTCGAAAGCGAACAGACCAGGAAAGAACTCATGGAGCAGCTTGAGGCGCTAAAAAACACCACTGAAGAAATCCAATACGAAACCACAAAATGCAGCCAGGGGCAAGAGATACTGGGAGCAAGCACCGACAATGCAGAAGATTCGGGAAAGCCAATCACACTCTCCAACGATGAAAAACTTAAAGCCGTAGCTGAGCTGGCCAAGCGGCTGAGATAGGGAGTTGGCCAAACTCAAGCCGAAGGGTATCTGAGGTAGGGTCGGGGGATTTTGAGGCAAATTAGAACGAAAAGAGGGGCTTTACCTTCCCACCATCACTACACTCAAGCCGACCGACAAGGGCACCGTCCGCTGCAACCGGTTGTTAAAAACGCTTGGACGTATTTGTATTCATCGTCAAGAAACTGCGATTTTGAGCTGAAAAATGGGTCTGGATTTTGGGGTCGTGGGTTCATAGCGGGGGCGCGTTACGAACCTACGACCTTGCTCTCAAAGTCTCTGGACAATACGGCGTTCTTCTTCCTCTGCATCCTCGTTGCCAAGGTCGAAATTGTGATTTTGAGCTAAAAAATAGGTCGCGGGAGTTCCGGGAGTGGCCCCTGGTTCAGCGCTCCCTTCAAATCAAGCCCTTGAAAGTCGGCGATCGCAGATGGCCCATTTCCGTCAGCCCGAAGTAGCGAACTCTGCACCGCCAACCGGGCAATCGGCATATAGACCCGGAAGGACAATCCACCGGTTCCTGCAGCTTTGGTGCCTTCGTCAATTCAGCCAGGAAATCCTGCCGTTGCCGTCTGGTAAGGCCGCTGCCGACCTTTCCCTTGTACACCAGCCTGCCTTGAATCCTCTCACCGAGCAGCAGCGCACGTACGGCCTTTTCGCCCCGCATCGGGACACAACCGATAACCTCAAAGTCAGTGGTGTGAGCGACCTTGATCTTGAGCCAGTCACTTGAACGCTTGCCAATGAGATAAGGGCTGTTTATACGCTTGGCCATCATCCCTTCCAGCCTGTGCCGCACGATACCGGCGAAGAACTTCATACCATGCCCGACTACGCAGTCCGGTACGATCAGAAGCGGATAGTCAAGTCTGCCCACCAGATCAATTAGCCGCTGGCGTCGTTCGATCAGCGGCTGGCTTGTAATTCGTCGCCCTCTGACATAGAGAAGGTCAAATGCCATCAGCCTGACCGGCATTCGCTTGCTCAATATCTCGATCCTGATTGGGTCCTGAAGATGGTCCCGCTGCTGCAGCTTCTGGAAAGATGGCCTTCCATGCCTTAGCACAACTATTTCACCATCTATGACCGTCCCGGCCGGAAGACCTCTCAGGCAGACTAACTCCGGGTATCTACCACCTATATTCATAAGATGGCGATTCTGCAGCCGCAAGCGGTCATCTTCAATAAAGCCAATGCAGCGAGTGCCATCCCACTTCACTTCAAAAAGGTGCTTATCGCAGTTGAATGGCTCGGACCTCGCCTGAGCGAGC
>Ga0307378_10012891_pt1 | contig 10638 bp, 10 predicted proteins | sample UN1MG_FD_202238 | JGI IMG/M metagenome (GOLD analysis project Ga0307378, IMG submission 202238) | Soil microbial communities from Risofladan, Vaasa, Finland - UN-1 | ecosystem: Environmental > Terrestrial > Soil > Coastal area > Acid sulfate soil | place: Finland: Risofladan, Vaasa | collected...
TAATGAGAAATAGAGATATATCAAAAAGAATTAAAATATTCTATTATAATATTTTAATTCAGTTCTTTATGATTTTCTGAACTTAATAGATATCTTTACAATTATAAATTTTATTTTAACTTTAATTCTTCTATAGAAAGTTTATGTAAATTAAGCTGCTTTCTCTTTCTTAATGTAATATAGATGATAATTGCAGTCAGTATTGCTATTATTATTCCTATAATTAATAAAAATAGATCACTTGGATAGAAGCTTTCGATCTTATAAATTATGTGATTATCTAAATCCTTGATAATGAATGAGCTTACTGTTCCATATCTACCGTAAGTCACTTCAACAGTGTAGTTTTGCACTCCATGTTTTTTAAATATAAGAGTATTACCTCGAACTGTGGTATTAGTGCAATTAAGGACCTCAATCATAGTAGTCAAATAGTCATTTATAGGTGCTGCAACAGCAATTCGGCTTATAATAAACTGCCATACTAAATCATCTCCAGTTAAAATAGGAAATGAAATATTTAGCGACTGTAAAGTTGTGTCATTGTTAATCTTTCCAGCAAAATCATTATAATCAACTAACATTTTTTTATAATCTAGAGGGTCTTGTATAATAAATGAAGATACTAACATATCTGAATAATATGTCGAATTTTGAAAAACATTAAATTCGCCGGTGGTAAAATTCCAATAATAAAAATAATATCTCCAAACTAGGTATTGATATGTATAATTATTAAAAAGATAGTATCCATATCCATATTTACTTACATTAGGAAATAACTCATGAGCTTTTTCTGGAAACACAAAATTAAGAAATATATAATTGGAGGATACGTTTTCATTATATTTTTTATCGATAATTGTTAATTTATACTTAGCTCCGACTTTATCAGCTTGTCCTCCAAACCATTCACGAGGATCTGTAGCGTTCGTTACTGAGTTTTTCCAAGCTTGTTCGTTATAGTATGACACTTTTATTATTTGTGTCCCCATTTCTAAATTATTAGTAAAAATGGTAGATTTACTAGTTCCTATAGCGATGAAATTAAGATTACTAAAAAAGATCAAGAGAAATATTTTTATAAGAATTTTAGTTTTTATTCTTTTCTTTTTATCTTTCATAGTTCATCCTAATTTTTTTAATTTTAATGATTAGATATTAATAATCCTCTGTTCATTTCATTTCCTTCGCTTGGATAATGGAAAAGCTAAAATAAAAAATACAATCGCATAAATAATTAAGGTTATTAAAGCACCTTCGACATTTGGATAATCCCAAATTATATATGAAGAATTTCCTGTGGAAACAACAGAATATCTAAATTTAGGAAAACTTGGGTATAAAATCATTGATATAATGTTGAATAGGTATGATAGAGAATAAAGAGGTTCAAGACTGGTTACTTCCATAAACCTAAAATAAATAATAGAATCTAAAAAAAAAAAAAAAAGCCCGAAAAAAATAATTATTGAAGCTGAAGATGGCATAAAGGAACTCAAAAAGGTAATAATACTGCTTAATGCGATAATATATAATACACAAAATCCAAAGCTTGTAATCAGTCTAAAGATTATAGGTTCACCGTAAAAATTGTAACCCAAAAGTAACATAATTAAATAATGTACTGCGGCTAACCCAATTACTAATATTAAATTCGCGATATATTTTCCCAAAATTAATTTATTCCTACTAATTAAAGGTAAAACTGTAAAACCCGTTTTATTTTTAAATTCAGAGCAAATAACTCCGGAAAAAAAGTAACTAGCTGCAAATATTAGAATCAAGTTAAGCATGGCCATACTCTGACCATAGAAAGTCATAATTGAGCGAGGTAACACATTGTTTGGAAAGAAATAATATACAAAATAGCCAAAAAAGAATAATTGAAAGAGCACAACTACTGAAAAGACCATAAATATTTTTACATGTAGAGTGAGATTAAATGAAATTGTATGTAAAACTGGTTTAGCTTTAATGTAGATTTTGTGTATGAATTTCATTTTTATATACCCTTGATTGGATTTAAATTATTTTTTAATATCATGTATCATTTGAGTATAAATTTTTTCCAACTGAGATGTTTTTGGCTTAGAAAACGACGTTATTATGAATTCCGCATTAAATTCATTCATTAGAATACTTAAAATTTGCGATCTAGATTCTTCTTTTCCATCATAACGTATTATTAAACTTTTTTCTTGAGGATTATATTTTATAAGATCAGTAGATATTTCTAAGTCGAATTCCGATTCTAAGTATGGTGTTAATCTTTGAATAAGTCGTTGCAAGATAGCATTAACTTTTTCTGGAGGGATAAGATGAAGGATTTTACAGACGATCTCCGTGTTTTTTATTAGATTTTCTAAGTTATCTATTGTATCAAAACCGATAATCATGCCTTGGTTTATTAGAACTATTTTATCACAGACTTCTGCTATCTCATGCAACATATGAGAGGCCACAAAAATAGTTTTACCTTCTTGGTGAAGAGATTTAATAAATCTCCGTATTTGAATCCGAGCATTTGGATCTAATCCTGTTTGAGGTTCATCTAATATAATAATATCAGGGTCGTGAATTATTGCAATAATAAAACCAAGCTCTTGTTTCATTCCTTTTGAAAATATTTTAATTTTTTTGTATTTCCACTCAAATAAGTTAAATTCTTTTAACAAATTATCAATTCTTTGATTAATTTTTTCTTTAGGATAGTTTCTAATGTTCGCGATATACTTTAGCAAATAATAAGGAGTTGTATTGTAAAAATGAGGAATATCTATTAAAAATCCCATTTCAATTAAATTTTTGGAATCTTTAATAATATTTTGTAACTTTCCATACTTATTTATAACCGAAATCTTCCCAAAATTAGGTCTTAGTAATTGAGAAATTAATTTTAAAACTGTGGTTTTACCTGCCCCGTTTGGCCCAATAAACCCAATAACTTCACCTTTTTTTAGCTCTAAACTCAAATTATTAACTGCAACTATATTGCCGTATTTCATTGTAACATTATCAAATTTTATAACGGTTTCTGCCATGGATCTTTGGGGTAATTAAAATATATATAGTAATTTACTGTTAAAGGATTTAGATGTTTATAATATATTTAATTAAATATTTAAATATATCTCTCTAATCTATTTTTTTAAGCTGAACATTACCTTTATTGGTGTGTTGTAAAAATTACCCTGCATTTATTATTCTTTTTGGGGTTTTACCAACAAATCACAGCTAATATGACATAACAAATAAATCTTTTATTATCTATTCGATGATGGATAATTTGTAGAAAGTTTGTATTTTTCATAGGGGCGTTCCAGAGGGTGTCCATTTATGTTTTTAGGCGACAGCCGACCTTGAGCTCTGCGAAAGGGAAAAACTTAAATAGGACACCCCTCTGACCCTTTTTTTGAAAAATACATAACAAAGAGGGCGTAAAAAGTGAAAAGCAACAAAATCATAACCAAGAAAACAATTCAAACCAACCTTAGTGGCATGATATAAACTGCGAAAAATCTAAAAGAAAATAAATAAGATGAAAATTTATAGTTCAAAAACAAAAAAGAAATAACGAGACTCGAAATCTCGTCTGTATCTTTGTAACAATTAAACGAAACTCATGAAAAATAAATCTGAATCCGAACCATTTAGTTGGATTGTGAAAAATAAAATCGCTGCGTCTTGGTGGCCAGATGCGTTACTATTTGAGAAATATAAAAAGGAGGGGATAAAAGCGATTATAAATTGTTCGGAATTCGATTATCGAAAAGAGATCCCAAATGAGTTTCATTACTTTCACATAAATATACCTGATTTTGGAACTCCGACAGATTCTCAATTAGAAAAATTTTTTACTCTTTTTATATTTCCGTTAGAATCCTGATAATATAATACATTTGATGGTACATCCTCATTAACTAATGTGTTTGCCCCAATAATCGAATTTTCACCTATTTTTTTCCCACACATTATACTAGCATTGATTCCCGTCTGAGAATTAGGACCGATTATTGCTCCCAGTTTTCGCCGACCAGAATCCACTAATTTTTCCTTAATTTTCATTTTTATAGTTTTGTTATCAAATCGCAAGTTTGATATATTAGTACCTGCACCAAGTTTAATATTTTCACATAAAATAGAATCCCCAATATAATTAAAATGTGGAATAGATGTATTGGAAAAAATTAATGAGTTTTTTACTTCACACATTCCGATATGACAATCATTCTCAATTGATGTATAAGGGCGTATAAACGCATTAGGCCCTATTATATTATTTTCTCCTATATAACAAGGGCCCTGAATATAAGTACCAGCTCTCACTTCTGTACCATTTCCTATAAAGACATCTCCAGAAATATGAACATTTTCTTCAATATTACCTAGAATATTTCCTTTTAATTTATCTAAGAGATAATTGTTTGCTTCTAATAATTGCCAGGGTAAGCCAATGTCGCTCCAAAAGTCATCTTTTATAATGTATCCCACTATTTTTCCATTTAATTGTTTAATTAAAATTTCCATTGAATCTGTGAATTCAAATTCATTCCTAATCGATTTTTTAGTCTTATCAATTGCTTTAAAAATCAAAGAATCAAATATATAAATTCCTGCGTTTGCAAGGTTACCTAGGTTTAATTCAGGAGGAGGTTTCTCTGTTATTCTTTCAACGAAACCTTCATGGTTTAATGAAATGATACCAAATTCCTGTGGATTATTCACCTCCATCAGTGAAATTAGCCCTTCAGCTTTAGAGACTTCAAATTTATTTAATGCTTCTTTAAATAAGTTAGGATCGACTAATAAATCGCCATACATTAATAAAAATTTTTCATCTCCAACAAATTCTTTTGCATATCCAGCTGCATGAGCTGTACCTAGATATTCTTCCTGTGTCAAATATTCTATTTTAACATTATATTTATCAATTCCATTGTCGAAATAATCTTTAATTAAATCTTCTTTATACCCTACAATAAGTAAAATTTTTTCAATTCCAGCATCCTTTAAACCTATAATGGTATGTTCAAGTAATGGTTTTCCAGCAATAGGTATTAAAGGCTTAGGACGAGTTGATGTAATAGGTCTTAATCTATTTCCTTCTCCCGCAGCAAGAATAACAGCTTTCATTATTATTTATAAAAAAAGAGTATTATTAATATTTTAGGTGGTTAATTTATTTAGTCAAATTCTTTTACAACTTCATCAAGATAAAATTTTAAATGTTTAAAAGGTCTTAAATCTCCTGAAAATTCATTTTTAAAGGCCGAATCTAAAGCCATTTTTGACTTAAGTTGTTTAAAAACCGATTTTATTTTATAAAAATTACCTGTAGCTATGAAATCTATTGAATAACCATTAATATTTCCAAATAATATAACTTTTTTACTATTATGAACTTCATGATTAGCAGAACCATCTAAATGGATCTCTTTTATTTTTGTTTTAGCACGGATTTGGGTGTTCATAGAAATAGTTGCTAGTTTCGCTGAAAGATCTGAACTAAATAATTCTATATTTTCAAAAGTTTTTTCTCTTTGTAAAGTACTCAATAGATTATTATCATATAGTTGAGAAATAATTGGTAACCCTTGAGCAGAAATACCCGCATATAATATCGCATTTCCTACATTATTATCTTTATCATAAATAATTTCTTCCTCTAAAGGATCTAAATACTTGTCTTTTAAATACTCTATTATTAAATTAATAACTTGTTTAAAGGTAGGTTCTTCTGAAGCAAACTTTAATCGAGCAAGATCTTTGTATTGAGTTTTTACTTGATAGCGAAATTCTTTTAACATTTTAAAAGATTCTTGTGATCCTACGCTAAAATTACCTACACAACAAAAGAATAAATTCTGACCAGCATTTGTAATAACGTGCTCAACGATAATGTGTTCTTTTTTTTTTTTTCTACTTTTCAAACATATGTTTTTTAGTCGCCATCTAAAAAATTTCATGAGTTTTTCTACAAATAACACTATTTCGAATGCTTTGTATTTATTTTCATCTGAACAATATAAAACATCATTCTCTAAGATAATACTGAAAGAAGAGATCATGTAGAAAAACTTTAAGAAGTTAGCTTTTATAAATGATAGAATTATTGAATATATTAATTTTTTTAGATTTCATACTAAAAAAAATATGGCAATACTTGAAGATTTTATTGATTTAATCTATAAGTATAAATTTTATTAAAATTGAATACATTAACATCTTAATTATTATAATTCAAATTAAAAATGGAGTCATTAGAACCAATAGAAAGAGAAAGTATTCAAAAAGCGGCTATATTATTACTAAATGCTAAAAATGCTGTTGTGTTAACTGGTGCAGGAATTTCCACAGAATCGGGAATTCCTGACTTTAGAGGGGAAAGTGGCATTTGGCAAAAATATAAACCAAAAATTTATGGAAGTATACAGTCATTTTTAAATGATCCATCAAAATTTTGGAAAATGGCTGAAGAAATTGCACCAACTTTATTCAGTGCAGAACCAAATCCTGGTCATTATGCCGTTGCTGCTCTAGAGAAAATGAATATACTTAAAGCGATAATTACACAAAATATAGATGAATTACATCAAAAAGCAGGATCTATTATTATATATGAAGTGCATGGTAATATAAATAGATTTACTTGTTTAGGATGTCGTGCGAGCTATAATAAAGAACAAATATTACGTAAGATAAAAAAGGAAAGAAATCCTGCATGTGATTATTGTGCTGCACCTTTAAAGCCATCAGTAGTGTTATTTGGAGAAAGTCTACCCAATTTTGAAAAATATATGTCGATAGATTTAGCTAAAAAAGCGGATATTATGTTAATAGCAGGATCTTCACTCACTGTGGCACCAATATGTGATTTACCTCTTTATACTTTAAGTGAAGGAGGAAAATTAATCATCGTTAACGATGAAACAACCTATTTAGATGATCGTGCTGAAATTGTGATCAATGATAAGACTGGAATTGTTTTACCATTAATTGTGAAAGAAATTAAGAAAATTAGAGCAAAGCACGACAATGAAACTGATGTTTAGTCAATTTTTATAAAATTAGTTTTTAAAGTTTTTTTATATGATTACAGAGAACGTTATAGTTAAGGATTGGCGCAAAATTGATATTTCTTTCGGATTAATCTACCCAAATAAATATAAACTTGGCATGTCTTCATATTCTATCAGACTTCTTTATTTTTTAATAAATTCTTTTGATAATATTGCCTGTGAACGGATTTTTCTTCCTGATAATTTATACATTAAATTTCCTGCTTCTAAAGATTATTCTTCAAAGAATAATTTGAGATCCCTTGAAAATAAAATATTACCAGAAGATTTTGATATTCTAGGATTTTCATTGCATTCTGAAAATGATTTTAAAAATATATTATGGATATTAGAAAAAGCAGAGATTCCCATGACTTTTGAGGAACGTCTAAAAAGAATCAGTAAAGATAACGCTCAATTTCCATTAATAATAGCTGGTGGTCCAGTAGTCACCTCAAATCCAATTCCATGGAGTAAATTCTTTGACATTTTATTTATCGGGGATTCAGAGCAAAATTTGAAATTTTTCTTTGATTTGTATCAAGTTTATAATAATCAAAAGATACAATTCAAAGAATTTTTAGAAAGAGCAAAAAATGTAGAAGGGCTTTTTATTCCTGCTCTTCAAAATAATACAAAAAGAGTTGTGCTTAAAGATCTTGATATTTCACCAACACCTATTTTTCAATTAATTTCTAATCAACCTACTAGAGAATCTATTTTTGAAAATTATTTTTTTATAGAAATAAACCGTGGTTGTCCATTTCAGTGCAAATTTTGCATCTCTTCTTTTCATAATCATCCATTCCGTAACAGAAGTTATGAAAACATAATTAATTCTATTCAAAAAAGTATAAAATATACTAAATTTGAAACGATTAGTCTTATAGGATCATGTGTATCATCACATCCTAAATTTGAGCAAATTTGCGAATATATAATAGATAATGGTAAAAGATTAGCTGTTCCTTCAATTCGAGTTGAGCATTTAACTAAAGATGTAATTAAGCTATTTGAAAAAGCGGAAATTAAGACAATCACAATTGCACCAGAAGCCGGTTCAGAACGATTAAGATATAACCTTGGAAAAAAAATTTCAAATGAAAAAATCATTTCAATTTTAGCTCAAATTAAAGATTCTCAAATAAAAAATGTAAAATTCTATTTTTTAATCGGATTACCTGATGAAAAAGATACTGATATTGAGGCAATCATTTACTTATTGAAATCAATAGACCAGTTGGGTTTTACAAAGAATTCATTAAGAGTAAATATTAATCCATTTATTCCAAAACTTAATACTCCATATGAAAAAGCGATATCTTGCTATTTAAATGAAAATATAATTGAATTTATAAAGAAGTATCAGAAATTGGAACAGGAACTCAAGAATATCGCTTCAATAAAGTTAAGGTTTAAAAATTTCAAATCAATTGTTAAAAATGCTAGACTCCAAACAATGATTTCCTTAGGAGATCAACAGGTTTCTGATTTACTTTTAGAATATTATCATAATGGAGCTACATTTAGTAGTTTACAAAAAGCCGAAAAAGAATTAAAGTTCTCTCTAAATGATTATCTATTAAAGATTAAAGAATGTTATAGTCCTTGGATTATATAACATGATGAGACTTGAAATAAAAAATAAAAAAATTAAGTAATTTGTTTAAAGACTTTTTTTGCTGCCCCACAAACTGGACACGTATCTGGTAGATCCCCTTCATGAGTATATCCACAGACAGGACATACGTATATGTCTTTTTTCTCTAAATCATTGCCATTCTCAACTGCTTCGAGAGCTGTAGAATATAATTTGTGGTGAACTTTTTCTACTTCGTTAGCATAATTAAATGTTCTTTCTGCAGCCTTGTTTCCTTCTTTTTTAGCAGCTTCAATAAACTCGGGATACATTTTTGTAAATTCGTGATGCTCGCCTTCTATAGCAGCGTGTATATTTTCTTTTGTTGATTTAATACCCCCAAGAACTTTTAGATGATTATGGGCATGAACCGTTTCTGCGGTAGCAGCAGCTCTAAATAACTTGGCTATTTGTGGAAAACCTTCTTGATCTGCCTTTTCACCAAACGCTAAATATTTACGGTTTGCTTGTGATTCTCCAGCAAATGCTTCTTTTAAACCTTCTTCTGTTTTTGACATAATTTTTCACATTAAATTTTACTTTATGTTTATATTTGGAGATTTTTTAACTTAGTTTTTATAAATCATAAATTTGAATCTTATTCTAAGATTTCTAAATTATGATAAAGATTTCAAAACTTAAATAATTAGCTGCGCTATTTCAAAATTAGAGCCCTATTAATTTAAAAGAAGATTTTTAACAGAATTTACAATACGGCTTAAATAATGTTCAGCCATTCCAAATTTAACATGTGAATCAAAGACTAATATTATGAAATATTTACTCTGAACATATTCTGAAAATATAAATCTTTTATCTTTTAACGTATAAAAGAGCTTTAAAATAGAATTGTTATATATTTTAACACGAAATTCAACTTCTTTTAAAAAGTTTTTTAAATCTAATTTGTTGTAGGAGGAATATATTACTTTTCCTCTGTCAGTTAAAAGAATAGTCCCATCTATTTCCTCAAGTTCGGTTATTTTTTTCATATACTCTATAATTTGTTCTTCAGTTTTTAAATTGAACTCATTACTAAATGCATCGTCAATAATTTCCTCAATAACTTCATTTAATTTACTGTCAAATACTATTTGTTCATCTATATTAATCTTCTTTTTAATCATATAGGTAGAAAGTCGCTTATTAATTTTTGAAATTAATTCTTCCAAAAAATTTTCATTTTCAATTGTATCACATAAAATATTATAATTTAAAGAGCCCTTTTCAAAAATTACGAATTTTACATCACCCATTTCCAATGTTTTAAATTTCTTTCCAATCATTTCTTTAGAAAAGGACATTAAAGCCGTGATAAAAGGAGAAACAAGATTTTTTTCAACTTTAAAATAATCTGTAAAATTTTTGCCATAAAAGCAAACACCAGATCTATTATATATGAATATATTGTTGAATGTTAATATTCTCATATGATCTCTTAATTATTGAAGACAAGGGTAGTTGATCTTGTATTCCCATGATTAACTATTAAAAAATAACTATAAAAAGCACTGACTTTTCAGTTTTTATAAATTTTAAAAATTAATATTATCTAAATCAGCTTTCCAGGTTTGAACACCTTTAAAATCTAATTTTACTGGGAGTACCTGAAACCCTACCTCTTTAACTTTTGCTTTTAGTTTGTATTCAGATCCTATTGCCGCTAAAATTGTGGCTGATCCACCCCCTCCAGCACCATTTAATTTAAATCCTAGCGCGCCATATTGTTCTGCGATTCTTTCTACTTTCTTAATAATTGGATTAACCATGAGAGGATGTAAATTCTTTTGAGCTTCCCAATTTTTATTCATAACCTTTCCGATTAAATCAAGATTCTTTGAATTAATTGCTTCTCTCATTTCATAAGCACAATTCTTTATGATTTCCAGAGATTTTAACGTAGATTCATCGCCTTTTTTGTAATTATCAATTACAGCT
>Ga0307378_10012892_pt1 | contig 10638 bp, 10 predicted proteins | sample UN1MG_FD_202238 | JGI IMG/M metagenome (GOLD analysis project Ga0307378, IMG submission 202238) | Soil microbial communities from Risofladan, Vaasa, Finland - UN-1 | ecosystem: Environmental > Terrestrial > Soil > Coastal area > Acid sulfate soil | place: Finland: Risofladan, Vaasa | collected...
GCATGTATAACAGCTTTAATGCTCATCACTTTAATTCCCCCGGTTTTTTTTCGGCTGACCGAAAAATTGATGGAATTGCCCGGCTACGTTACCAGGCCGACCTATACGGCTCTTTTGCTGCTGCTGCCCTGGCCTGCCGCAATCGGCTTCCGGCGGTTTTACCAGGGCCTGCTCATCCGCCGTAACCTGACCCGCAGGGTGGCCTATGGGACGGCTGTTCGCCTGGGTTCCATGACTGCCACAGCGTTAGTCCTGTATCATTTAAAGGTGCAGGGCGCTTTTGTGGGCGCCGCGGCTCTTTCTACCGGCGTAGTATGTGAAGCGATTGCCAGCCGCCTGATGGCTCACCATACCATAAAATCAATCATAAACAATCCGGATCCTGTTGGGAACGATAATTTGAGAAAACCTCTTACATATGGATTTATTACGAAATTTTATTATCCCCTGGCGTTGATGAGCATCCTTTCCCTGGGTGTGCATCCCATCGTAACTTTTTTTATGGGAAAGAGCCGTTTCCCAATCGAATCATTGGCGGTTCTCCCGGTGGTCAATTCCCTGGTTTTTGTTTTCAGGAGCTTAGGATTATCTTTCCAGGAAGTGGGGATTGCCCTGATGGGTGAAAAAAACGAGAGATATGTGCCCATACGAAATTTTGCGGCACTGCTCGGCGCGGCAGTGATAGGGGGACTTGCCGTAATTTCTTTTACCCCCCTGGCCCATACCTGGTTTGTTCACGTATCGGGATTGGCTCCCGAATTATCCCGGTTCGCTTATTTACCGTCCATGATCCTGGTTTTTCTGCCCGGGTTAACGGTGTGGATATCTTTCCAGCGCTCCATCCTGGTCAATCTGCAGAAAACAGCCCCCATCTCCCGGGCAACCGCAATCGAAGTCGTATTAATTACCCTGACACTTTTTATCTCGATCAAGTACTTAGATTTGATGGGAGCTACTGCAGCCGCACTCTCTTATACCATCGGGCGAATTGCCGCTAACCTCTACTTGTTGCCCCAGCAGCGGCAGGGGGGCGGACAGCTCCGACATTGCGGTTCCACGGCTAGCACAAAGTGATTTTGCGTATTTGGCGGGGTGTTCAAAAAATTTTACCGGGGTTGAGCAAGTTGAGTGGATCGAAGGCATGTTTGATTCTCTTGAACAAATCTATTTCCACCGGCTTGAACTGGTATTTCATGAAAGGTTTTTTGGATATACCGACCCCGTGCTCCCCGGTGATGGAACCGTTTACCGCAATAACATACTTAAAGATTTCCTGCAAAAGGTTCTCGGCACGCCGCATCTCTTCACTGTTTCCCGGGTCTACCATCAAGTTGGTATGGATATTGCCGTCGCCGAAATGACCGAATAACACGATGCCGATATCATGCCTGGCCGCGACCTTATTGATATAATCGACGGCTTCGGGAATTTTGCCGGTGGGTACTACGATGTCTTCATTGATCTTTTTGGGTCGCAACTTCGAGATCGCCGGGGATATATTACGGCGAAGATGCCAGAGTTCTTCCTGTTCCTCTTCCGTCTCCGCGCTTTTATAATCCAGGGCAGCGGACATTTTTACAATGGCCAGTAATTTCTCCTTTCTCGCTTCGATATCGACTTTATTTCCATCGATTTCGATTAATACCGATGCGTTGATATCCTTCTTTTGGGGCAACTTCAGGTAGTCATGCACTGCCCGGATCGAGGTGCTGTCCATGAATTCGAGAACCGAAGGGAAAATCCTGTTTTTTATGATCCGCTTAATAAACTCCGCCCCTTCTCTCAGGGATTTAAAATCGATCCGGAAGGTTGCCCGGTGCTCAGGCAAGGGAAGCAATTTCAGGATGATTTTCGCAATCACCGCCAGGGTGCCTTCGGAGCCGATTAAAAGCGATTTAATATCATAACCGGCCACATCTTTGATTACGTGGGAACCGGCCTTGATTTTTTCTCCATTGACCAGGAAAGCTGTCAAGCCCAAAACGTAATTTGCCGTAACACCATATTTGAAGCACCTGAGACCGCCGGCATTTTCCGCCACATTACCCCCGATAGTGGAGGTTTTTAAACTGGCCGGGTCCGGCGGATAAAAAAGTCCTTTTTTCTCGGCCTCTTGCTGCAGGTCGTAAGTAATGACCCCCGGTTCCACTTCCGCCAGGAAATTTTCAGTATCGATATGCAGTATTTTGTTCATCCGCGTAAAAACAATCTCGATGCCGTGAGAAACAGGTAAGGCCCCGCCGGTATAACCGACGCCGGCACCCCGGGGCGTGACAGGGATGCGGTATTTATATGCGGTTTTGAGGATGTTTTCGATATCCTGCTCGTTTTCGGGGAACACAACCACATCCGGCAGGAATTCATTCCCGGTGGCATCGTAAGAATACGTGACCAGGTATTCTTTCTCCGTAAAAACTTTTTGCTTGCCTAAAAGCTTGTCTAACTCTTTAACAATCTTTTTATCAATGCTCATGGATATGCATGATACCATATATGCGGCGGTATCCGCAACACTTATTTTTGGAGTAAATACAAAAAAGTCACTGCAAACATTTGACAAATAGTTTTATCTTATATAAAATTACCATATGGGAAAAGACGACGGTTTTAAGAAATTTTTGACTCAGTACAAGAAGGGCGACATCATCTACAGCAAAGATGAACTGCAGGATGATTTTTACATTCTCAATAAGGGGAAAATTCAACTCAAGATCGGTGACGAAAATTTAATCCTGGTCGCTCTTTCCAATGGTGATTTTTTCGGGGAAGAGTCGTTGAATGAGAACCAGAAAGCCGCCTATACCGTTGAAGTTATCGAGGACGCGGATGTCATCAAGATTCCCTATTCCGATTTAATCGATATGATGAATCAGAGTACGGAAATCTCCCTCAAGATATTAAAAAAACAGTCGGAAAAAAACCTGCGCATACTGGAAAACATACTGAGATTGAGTCAGCCGGCAGATGTCCCGACGCCGCCCACACCCAAAAAAAGTAAAACCGAAGATGATAAAACCGCGGAAAAGGTCGATCCCAATATTAAAGCTTACCTGATCGTGCAGAGATCGAACCGGATCGTGCAATTAACCAAGAAGAATACCTATTTGGGCCGGAGGGACTATACAACCGGTTTTATACCGGATGTAGACCTGACAAAAGAGGATGAGGAAAAGTATATCTCGCGAAAGCATTCCAAAATAGCCTTTGCCGATGGTAAGTTTTATATTTCCGAAGAACCGGGAGCCGTAAACGGCACGTTCCTCAACGGGGAGCGACTGGCTACCGGTGTTAAACATGAGCTCAAAAACGAAGACGAACTCACCTTGTGTCATTTAAAGATTATTTTTAAATATTAAAATCCGCTGCTTTTTTTTCTCACTTAATAATAAAGGGTGTATAAACTCGAACTACCTTTCCCTGGTCAGGAGAGTGATTAATTCTGCAAATTGGGGATATTGCCGCATTAATTCTTGCCTATTCCCCGATTGATAATCGGAATATGCGAATCCCGGGGCCATTGTTGCTCCCAGCAAGGTATACTCACCACCGGCAAGAATACGCGAACCCTGCCAGACCCCTGCCGGTACGACCACCTGGGGGTGCTCTCCGTGCTCGATTTTGTTTCCGATTAGCACCTTCCTGGCGCTGCCGTCCGGGAATAGCTGCAGCATCTCCACCGCGCTGCCTGAATAGAAATGGAATATTTCATCGCCTTTCAGCCGGTGCATTTCCGAAAAGTCGGTGCCGGTCAGCAAAAAATAAATAGCCGTGCCTACGGAGCGCCGACCATCGTATCCTGGCGGTAAATGTTCTTCGGCTGTAGAATGCGCGGATCGATAGGTTTCAAAAAAATACCCTCCTTCCAACGGATGGGCCTGCAAGTTCAGGATTTTTATGATTTCTTCCGCTGTTAACATGATCGACTCCGATAATCATTCATTTTATTCAAACACCGTGTTTGAGGGACGGGCCGTGTTCTTTTCCCAGTATTTTTTTATAACCTTCAGCAGGGCATTATCCGGGATGTCGCCGATATTGACCGGATTCGCTCCAAAACGGAAATTGAACGCGTTGTTTTCCTCAGTCAGTGGTTTATAATCCGGGTCCCAGACCCACAGGGCATAATTCATGTTCCGGGCTTCAAAGAGATTCATCGAGTCATCCATAAAAACCGCGCCGCCCTTTACCCAGCGTACCACACCAAACTCGTTGCATGATACCGGCACATCGTGATTTAATTTGAAATCAGCGACGATAGTCAATAAATTTTTCAGCCAATTTTTGTCTATATATTCTTTTTCTCCATCATAATCGGCATCAAAGCTGCCGGGATATTTCTTTTTTCCACCGGCATCCTGGTGAGTATACACAAAAGGTTCATACTGGTGAACCAGGTACACGGTCTTATTATCCGTTGTGGGAACCACGTAAGGCAGCCAATCCACCTGGCTGTACGCCATTCCTCCGATCAGGATAGGAGTCGTTTGGTCGACTTCCCGGATGGCATCGCTAATACGGGGAAACAATTCATTCCAATCATACGAGGTGCCGGCATAATCCCGGTAAAATTCTTCCGGGTCCCAGTTGTCCAAGCACACGTCGTTGGAATTGGGTTCCACCATCAGGTCATATCCCACCACATAGGGATTGCCGGCAAATATTTTTGCCGTTTCCCGCCACATAACGGCCCAGGCTTCGCGGGCTCCCTTTTCTTTCCACACCCGATCATTATAGTAACTCGAATCGAACCAGTCGCCGTCTTCGCCCCAAAAAAAAGTAAATTCGCTCCGACCCGGACCGGTGCGAAAACTAATTACCGCGAACATATCGGCTTTGCCGATTTTACTTACCAGGTCGCTGAGATTTTGCAGGACGTTATTATCAAGCGTGTAGGGCGGTTTTTCCGTATAAATTCCGGCATGTGAGATGTTGACGTAATTGGCACCCAGGGCTGTAAGATTATCAAAATCTTTTTGTTTATAAGGAGGGCCTAAAGGACCGGGCCCCATAAATTCATTACCGTCCAATTCGGGATATACCCGGCGCTGGTAGATGTTCGCGCCGCGCAGTTTTGTGTCGCCGGCCCACAAGTCATATTTGGCTGTCGTTGTCTCAGCGCCGTTGTCTTCGCCATTATCGCCGTTATCATTGCCATTTTGGCCGTTATCTTTTTTAACCTTACAAGCAGGGATTAAAACCAGGAGGAACGCCAAAAAAAAAATAAACAATATCCTGAGAGTTATCATTTTTTTCATTTCTTTTCTTTGCCTCCTATTGTAATATAAATTATAAAAATTGTCAGGGGGAAAATATAAATACTCTAAATTTTCCGGCCTATTTACTCCCCAACTCACTAACGTGTTAACTCGTTATAGCGGAAACAATCGCTTATATGATCGTTGACTAAACCGGCCGCCTGCATAAACGCATAACAAATAGTAGAACCCACAAATTTGAAACCCCTTTTTTTCAGGTCCTGGCTCATGGCGTCGGATTCGGGCGCAGTGGTCGGTATTTCCTTATCATGTTTCCAGCAGTTGATTTTCGGTTTTCCACCCACAAATTGCCAGAGGTAAGAGTCAAAGGAAGCGAACTCTTCCCGGATATCTAAGAAAATCCGGGCATTATGGACGGCAGCCTCGATTTTGCGCCGGTTGCGGATGATACCCGGGTTATTCAGCAATTCGGCGATCTTTTCTGCGCCATAGCGGGCTACTTTTTCGGCAGCGAAGTTGTCGAAGGCTTTACGGTAATTTTCTCGCTTGCGCAGGATAGTAATCCAGCTTAATCCAGCCTGGGCCCCATCTAAAATCAGGGATTCAAAAAGCAGCCTGTCGTCATGGAGCGGCACACCCCATTCCTCATCATGGTATTTTACATACAAAGGGTCGCTTAATGGTACCCATGCGCATCTTTTTTTGTTCTCCATTTTTTTATTATATCATGAATGATTGGCGTACGCCATAAAAAAAACTCCTCCCCTTTCCTAAAAAATAAAAACGGCGTTTGGTTGACATTTGGTATCTATATGGTATAATATTTATATCATGAAGTTTGAGTTCGATTCCAAAAAGAGCGAAAGCAACAAGATAAAACACGGCATCGATTTTATGCAGGCCCAAACTTTATGTGATGATCCTGATTTGATCGAGATTCCAGCCAGAACCGTTGATGAACCCAGGTACTTAGTGATCGGTAATATTTCCGGGAGGCTTTGGTCAGGGATCATTACCTATCGTAGTGAAAATGAGACAATCAGGATCATCTCAGTGAGACCCTCAAGAAAAGAGGAGGTTCAGATATATGAAAGCTAAAGAATTTGACAAAAAATTTGACCAGGGGGAAGATATTTCTAGTTACCTTGATTTTTCAAGAACCAGAAGACCGGAGCAAGCGCAGAAAAGAGTTAATGTAGACTTTCCCCTGTGGATGATTCACGCATTGGATAAAGAGGCGAAACGTCTGGGCGTTCCCCGGCAATCCATCATAAAAGTCTGGGTTGCACAACGACTGGAAACGTCAAACACCCGGAACACACCGGAAAACATGCACGGCGTATGACATTACGGCCCGGGGCAGATGGCTGGTTGTAGAAAAATAATGGAAAAAAAAGGGGGACAGGTAATTTATTTACTCCCCTTTTTGTCACTGTATCTTTTGATGGTAACCTGGTAAAATATGAGAGAGGATTTCAAAAATGAGAACCATAACATTGAATATAATCGCTGTTGTCTTTGTCCTGTTACTCCAGCCCAATTGCGGCGCTGTCGATACTTCAAAAGATTTTGCCATGACCTTGAACGGCAGGGAATACAATGTGAAAATGGGCGCAGCACTTGCTTTTATAAGCGAAATGGATGTCGGTTTTTCTGCGGATTATATTTTTTATATTATGTTCCCCTTAAAAGTGTTCAACCCCTTAAAGGCAAGGGGTTTTAAATTCGCATTCAGCCCGAACAAGACCGTGGTAGGAGAAAAAATAGAATCCAGCGCCGGGGATGAACAATACTATCTCCGCATGTTTTATTATCCTGCGGTTGGTCACAAAATGAACCAGGGTCTGATGTTGACCTACTCATCCGGTTACAAACAGGGCCGAGTACGGGCTCGCTTCGATATCCTGGAACCCCACATCGGGGGAAGAGTGAAGGGAGTTGTGTTTTATGCCGCACTCTACGGGTATTATGAAGATTCAGCCGGGCCTGACATTGTCGAACCGGGAAAAGAGAATATATTAGAACTTTATAATTTCACATTTGATACGGTCTTTTCCAGGTCCATGTTTTAAGGACTAACGATTATCAAAAACCTTTCAAAATAGCAGTTTCTACCCTTCCGGCTCTATAATCATCTCAGGCGGCGAATTACCTTTGACAAAATCATTTGCCTCTTCGCAGTAAATGGCATATGGAAAATCCGTTCTGTCTTCCACTTTCTCTTTTACTTTGATCGGCTTATCGTGACTTCCTGCTTCGATAAAATACTCGTTAAATTTAAGATTACTATTCCTGGGTGTCTTTCCTTTTACCGGTAAAAGATCCTTTGGAATAATTACCGACATATCGGAACCTTTCGCGTAAAAATAGACCGTATCGCCGGTTCGTACATACAGGGTCGGCGGAAATACATTCGCTTTTTCTCCATCCCAGATTACCCGGATTACATGCTTACTTACCGGCAATTTTTTACCATTCTCGACATTTTTAACCATTTTTTATCCTCCTTTTATTTATGTGTTAAGCAACCTAAATCAAAATAAACTTCGCAAATTTTAATCTGCCGGTATTTTAGCGCTTCTTTACACCTCTCGTTTTTATTGTTTTTAAAAAATTCCGGCATCGTTTATCGGAGCGAAGTCCACCCAATTCCGGGTTACTTTCGATTTCCGCTAACGAAAATCCTTTATCTAATGCGTATTTAAGCCATTCGACAGCAGGTTCGCGTTTGCCGATCTGCTCGAAAGTACAGGCTATCCGAAACATAATTTTAGGATCTTGAATCGAATGAGCCGTTAATTTTTTCAGGATGGCCAGGGCGTGGGGGAAATCGGCCATCCGGGCGTAATATGAAGCCAGAAAAGATAATATATCCGCATCACCGGGTTTTATTTCAAGCTTTTGTTCTGCCATTTTAACCGCTGTACTAAAGTTTGACAGCGTCTTCTCTTTCTCACCGATCTGAAAATACGATTCTGCTAAGTAGCCCCAAATCCGGAAATCTTCTTTACTCAGTTCCAGGGCTTTTTTAAACCTATCGACAGCCAATTCGTAAAGGCCTTGATAATAGTAAAGGGTTCCTAAGTTGGAATAAGCGCGGTACGTTTTTTTGATTAAGAGAGATCTTTCCAGCATATCCCGGGCGTCTTTCCAGCGTTTCAGGTAAAAATAAAGACCGCCTAAGTTGAACAGGCCCCTGAAGTAATCGGGATTCATCTTTACGCTTTTTTCGTAGGCTTTAACTGCGTCTTCCCAGCGGCTGTTTTGGTAGTAAAAAAAACCCAGGTTATTAAATGCGGCAAAATCAGCGGGGCGCTTTTTTGTGGCCTCTATATACGCGTTTTCCGCTTTTTCCAGGTTTTTCTGCACTTCATATACCCTGGCAATTTCACGAAGGGTTTCCCCATTCACGGTATCGATTTTTAGCGCTTGAAAAAAAGCGCGTAAGGCTTCAGGGAATCGGTTCATCTTTTTATACATCTTCCCCATAGTAATAAATATACATGCCAGGTGTTTATCTTTTTCCCTGGCTGCTGCGCAGTAAGCCAGCGTATTTTTTGCCCACTGTTCATTTTTTTTTGCTGTGTATTTTTGAAAATAAGCCTCTGCCAGGGCAGCGTAAGCCAATCCATAATCGGTATCGATCTGTATGGCCCGGTTAAATAAGTTAATCGATAGATCTATATCGCCAGGTTTTCCGAAGCCAAACAAATATCCCTGCCCCTTCAGGTATTTTTCGTAAGCGCCCGGTCGAGATGTACAACCGGCATAAAGAAGCGAGCTTTTTTCGGTTTTTAAGTCGATCTCCAACATCCGGGTCATATTGTTTAAAACTTCATCGCGTAGATCGATGAGTTCTGATTTGTGCTTCGTCGTTTTCCAGCAGTATAATGTTCGTCCTTTTTTTGTCTCAACCAGGTCCGCGGCCAGGGAAATACTATCATTTTTCCAAAAAATAGTGCCGGAAATTACCAGGTTTACCCCGAAAGACTGCCAGGCATCTTGTATATATTTAACTTTTTCCTGTTTCAATCTTCGTGACGGAATTATCAATAAACTGTTGTCGAACTGCTCGAGATGGGACAGTTTGCGAGTTAGGTTCTCCGCCAAACCGCTGCTGAAAGCCCTATGGTCCGGTGTTTGCTTCCCCCTGGTTTCAAAGGGCAGCAGCGCCACTCGTTTATTTGCAGGCAAAATATCGAAACCCAGGAATTTTCGTATCTTCAGCGAAGTCGAGGGGATCATTAAGAGAATGGTCAAGGCAAAAGCTGCCGCAGTAGGTGGCAATGTGAACTTGAAGAAGTTTCCCCGGAACACAGCAACCGCAGCGTTTATCTTCCATTTAAGATGACTCTTGCCTGTAATGAGACTTTTTTTGACCTGGATTAAGTCTGTTTTTAAGGCGGAAATATCCTGGTAATGTTTTCCCGGGTTTTTTTTCAAACAGCGGTTAATGATTCCTCTCAATCCCGGGGGAACATCCCTGTTAAGTTTTACGATGGCTTGCGGTTCTGTTTTCATAATCGAGTATATTATTTTCATCGGCGTATCACCCGGGAAAGGGAATTCCCCGGTGGTCATCAGGTACATCATAATCCCTAAGGACCAGATATCGATGCGCTGGTCAAATTCCTCACCCATTAGTTGTTCCGGCGACATATAAAAGGCGGTGCCTAAGGTGACGGAATCCCCGGTCAACTTACTGGCTCCTTTCAATTTGGCCAGACCGAAGTCCAGTATTTTTACGCTGCCATCCTTAGCGATCATGATGTTTTCCAATTTAATATCCCGGTGTACGACGCCTGCCTGGTGGGCGATCTCCAAACCTTTACAAATCTCTATAACGATATCGACAATTTTTTCTATTGTTAGAGTCAGCAGCGGTGCGGTTTTATCGTCCATATCCTCACCTTTCACTCTTATTTTCTTATCTAAAGTCTCTCCCTGTAGAAATTCCATTACAATATAAATCAAATCTTCGTATTCATCTATCTCATGGACGGTAACTATATTCGCATGGTTCAGTGCGGCTGCTGTCCGGGCTTCCCGCTTAAATCTTTCCCTGTCGCCGTCTCTTTTGGTAAGCCTTTTGTTGAGAATTTTCATGGCTACTTTTCTGCCTAATTTCACATCCTCTGCCAGGTAAACCGTCCCCATTCCTCCCGCGCCGATCTCTCTCAGAATCTTATAATGAGATATGATCCTACCGATCATTGGCCATACCCTCTCTTTTCACTACAATCCTCGTCATCCGGGATATATATAACAAACGGACATTTTTTTTTCAAGAGTAAAACCGTATTTTTTTTAAGCTAATATTTTTTATACCCTCTATTCTCTCTTGCTTAAGCAACCGGTTTCAAAGTAATTAATTTATTATATGGTACAATGTAAAGTTATTTTACCACTCAATCATCGCCGC
>Ga0307378_10012893_pt1 | contig 10637 bp, 11 predicted proteins | sample UN1MG_FD_202238 | JGI IMG/M metagenome (GOLD analysis project Ga0307378, IMG submission 202238) | Soil microbial communities from Risofladan, Vaasa, Finland - UN-1 | ecosystem: Environmental > Terrestrial > Soil > Coastal area > Acid sulfate soil | place: Finland: Risofladan, Vaasa | collected...
CCCGCGCCATCGCCGACATGCTCTGGCAGAACCGCGAGACCCTCAAAGACCCGACGCTCGGCATGAGCGACCTCGCCAACCCGCCCGTCTGGTACAACAACGCCAGCAGGGAAGAGCAGTCATCCCTGTCCTTCGTGCCCGCGCCCGACACCAGCTACATCATGATGCCGGTCTCCAGCAGGTTCGGAGAGCTCCTGGTCTTCCGCTGGAAGGCGCCGCGCGTGCCCGCGGATACTTTTTACGGCAAGCCCTTTCCCGAGGACGGCGTGGACATGCGCTACTGGAGCCTGTCCTTCGATTACGTGAACCTGAAGCGGTGGGAGAAGGTGTTTTGCGAGAGGACGGTGGCCGACATCGAGGTCCCGGTGCTGCCCGGCGGCGCCAGCCAGGTGGTGGTCGGCTTCAACGGCATGGCGCGGCCGGAGGCGGTCCCGCCCGAGCAGTGGGTCGGACTCGAGCGCTCCGATTACCTGGTGGTGGTCCGCGACATCGTGGTCAATCCCGACTATCCCGGCCTCTTCTGGAACCAGCCCGCCGGCGACGTCACCGCGCAGATGGACCGGTACACCCCGGGCGGAGTGTACTGCTCGGCCGCGGAGTTCGCCCAGGACCCCGACCTCGGGCTGAGGAGGAAGGAACTGCTGGGGAAGATTGAGGGAACGGCCGACCGATAAGCGAGTGACTTGAAACTGTAGTGTTATCTTGCACAGAGGCACAGAGTTCACAGCGCGGCTCAAGGCCGCAACCAGAGAGTTAATAAACAAGGATATTCAGGATGTCAAGGATAAGATTTTTTTATCCTTAATATCCTAAACATCCTTGTTCATAAATTATTTCATCCGGTTGCGAACAATTTCGTGAAAAGTGTAAAAGAAATTTATGCATCTTGCATGTTAGTAGTACAGAGTGAATCACTAATAAAATTTTTCTGTGTCTCTGTGCCTCTGTGCGAAATCAGTCCCGCCGCTTGACAATCCCCTGCCGCTCACATGATGATCTATTCATGGGCGCGAGGACTGCCCCGCCCGCGAGGGGCCGCCCGCGCTGATAAAAGGAGAGTGCCATGCCTGACCTTGACGAGAACATTGTCGCGCAGGAGACCAAGCTCAAGCCGCCGGAGCCGGGCGCTCCGTACAACGCGGTGGAGGACGTGATCTACCGGCGGCGGAGCGTGCGCTTTTACCAGAAGAAGCAGGTGCCGGAGTACCTGGTGCGCCGGGTCCTGGAAGCCGGCCGCTACGCGCCCTCCGCCGGCAATGCCCAGCCCTGGAAGTTCATCGTGGTGCAGGACCCCAAAATGATCCAGGAGATGACCGACGACGTGGTGAGCATGTGCCGCCTGCTGATGAAAGGCCTCGACTACATCACTCCGGGCAAGCAGTGGCGCCGGGGACTGGCCAAGCTCACGCAGCACACGCGCACCAACGAGTTCCACCCCATCCCCTTCGGCGCCATGAAGCTGATCGCCGAGGGCAAGCTCGGCGTCTGGCACGGCGCGCCCACCGTGATCCCGATCCTGGTGGACCGCCGCGCTCCGGGCAAGCCCATGATTGACGTGGGCATCGCCGGCCAGAACATGGTGCTCGCGGCGAACAGCCTGGGCCTGGCCACCTGCTGGGTGAGCTTCATCACGCCGCTGGAATATTACCCCAAGTGGCGAAAGCGCTTCGGCATGAGGTATCCGTACAAGCTCGCGTCCTCCATCGCGCTGGGCTTTCCCAAGGGCAATCCCGACGGCCAGGTCAAGCGCGAGACCCAGGCCGTGGACTGGTACACCGAAAACGGCACCATGAAGGTGGTATACTAAAAAGGGAGACCCTTGAACAGAGGTTAGGCGGGCAGACGATTGATTTTTTTTGCCGCAGATGAACGCGGATGAACGCAGATAATTACAGATCAAATAATTTCCATATTCCGGATTCATCTGCGTCCATCTGCGTTCATCTGCGGCAAAAAGAAAGTTGTGTCTATTATTAAAAAACTTCAAGGAGTGGGTGATGACGGAACACATCAAATTCACGGAGCGGCTTTCGATCGAGGACCTGGACCGCGAGGGCGTGGACGTGGTGTTCGGACAGGTGCAGATTGACCGGGACAAGTGCACCGGGTGCAGGATGTGCGTCAAGGCCTGCCCGGCCAACGCGCTGGAGGTCGTGGACAAAAAGTCGCGCATGGCGCTCGTCTTCCCCATGTGCATGTCCTGCGGCGACTGCACCGCGGTCTGCCCGGAAGTCGCCATCGCGATCACGCGCTTCATCGAGTTCCATAAATACTTCCGCTACCTCGACCGCGGGGCGCCGGAGGGCCCCAGGAAATTCTAGGGCATGGCATTTCGGCATCGCGGAATTTTTTCTCACGCAAAGGCGCAAAGGCACGAAGGATCTATATGAATAATTTCCTTTGCGAGCTTTGCGCCTTTGCGTGAGAAAAAGACTTCCATACGGAGACATGCCATGAGAGATGTTTACGTGATCGGCGCGCACACCATCAAGTTCGGGAAGTACCTGGAGAACTCGATCAAGGAGCTCACGGGCTGGGCGCTGGAGGGTGTGCTTAAGGACGCGGGCCTCACGAAGAAGGACCTGCAATCGGCGTGGTTCTCGAACTCGGGCTGGGGCATGCGCGACTGGCAGCACTGCATCCGCGGCCAGGTGGCGCTCCGGCCGGCCGGCCTCGACGCCATTCCCATCACCAACGTCGAGAACGCCTGCGCCGGCGGCTCCACCGCGTTCCACGGCGCCTGGAAGGACGTGGGCTCCGGGCTCTTCGACGTGTCGCTGGCCATCGGAGCGGAAAAGACCTACGCGCGCAACAAGTACGCCGTGTTCGCCGGCTTCATCGGCGGCATGGACGCCAAGATGATCGCGGAGGAGATTAAGCGCTTGAAGGATTTCGCCCCGGACCCGAACGAGATCCCGCGCGAGCAGCTCGAGGCCGCGCATTCCCGGAAGAAGTCGAAAAAGCCCAAGAGCCTGCGCGACCGGCTCCAGGACTACTGGGACATGTTCACGGTGTACATCCAGCTCGGCGAGACCCTGGGCTATGACACGGTCAAGAAGACCTCCGGCGCCAACCGCGGCGACCACTCGCCCTTCATGGACGTGTACGGCTACGCCGCGCGCCAGCACATGAAGAAGTACGGCAGCACCCAGCGCCAGCTCGCCGCCATCGCCGCCAAGAACCACTGGCACTCCACCATGAACCCCAACGCCCAGTACCGCTTCGACGTCTCCATCGAGGACGCGCTCAAGGACCGGCTGGTGAGCTACCCCCTCACGCGGAGCATGTGCGCGCCCATCGGCGACGGCGCGGCCGCCGCCATCCTGGCCTCCGAGGACGTCGTGAAAAAGCTCGGCGTCTCAACCCGCGCCGTCAAGGTCCGGGCCTCCGTGCTCGCCTCCGGAATGGCCCGGGAGTGGGACGCGCCCGACATTGCCGAGCGGGCCTCCAAGATAGCTTATGAGCGCGCCGGGCTCGGGCCCGCCGACGTGCAGGTGGCCGAGGTCCACGACGCCACCGCCTTCGGCGAGCTGCACCAGACCGAGGCGCTGGGCTTCTTCAAGGAAGGGGAGGGCGGGGTCCACGCCGAGGCCGGCGAGACCAAGCTGGGCGGCAGGATCCCCGTCAACCCCTCCGGCGGACTCATCTCCCGCGGCCATCCCATCGGGGCCTCCGGCCTGGCCCAGATCCACGAGCTGGTCACCCAGCTCCGCGGCGAGGCCAAAGAGCGCCAAGTGCAGGCCGCCCGCATCGCCCTGGCCGAGAACGGCGGCGGCGTGCTCGGCAACGAGGAAGCCGCCATGTGCATCCATATCCTGGAGAAGTAAGCGGAGAGATACAGAAGGATTAAGCGCCTATTCTTCCTCCATCTGCAGCGCCTCGACGAGCTCTCGCGCGAGGAGGTCGGAGGATTTTTTTGCGCTCACTGCGAGCTTGCGCTGCCATTCGCCGGCGGTCTCGAAGCGGGCCGAGGTGATGCGGGTCTTCCACGGCTCGAGCGCGCGGCGGATGGCCAGCGCGTCGGTCACGGACTCGCGTTTTGCTTTAAGGCGCGCGATCACCTCGGGCGCGGCCGCGATAAAGGCGCGGATGGCCACGGGCGAGGCGATGCTGTACTTCCGGCCGCTCCAGGCCTCGGGGAAGACCTGGCCGAGCTGCTTGAAAAAGCGGATGAAAAAGTCGCGGACCTCGTCCAGGTCGCGGATGGGCCGCGGGTCCAGGCCGATGAAGGCGGAGAGCGGGTTGGTGAGCGCGACCTGCGACAGTCTGCCCTTGCCCACGCCCAGCATCTTGACCTGGCCCGCCAGCGGCGAGCCCGCGTCCTCGTTCAGCTTCCGCGCGATCTCGTGCGCCGTGATCAGCGCCGCGTCCTGGTAGAGCCTTTTCCCGGAGAGCGATACGATCAGCGACGAGTTGAGCTTGGTCTGCTTGCAGTTGATGGTGGCGAACATCTCGACCTCCTGGCTGGACTCCAGGCGGTCGAAGAGCACGGCCGGGACCTGGAAGTCGCCCAGCTTGGCCAGGCTTTCCCCGGCGGCGTGGAGCGCGACCAGGCGATGCTGGCCGTCGAGGGCGTGGAGGAAGCCGTACTGCTCCGGGATCTGGACCAGCCCGAGGTCGGGGTTTTTGGAGGACGGCGCGAACTCGACCCGGTCGCGGGCGACCAGGATCACCGCGCCCGGGATCGCCGGCATCGGCGTCTTGTCCTCCTCCGCGCACTGCCGGTAATAGACGATCAGATCCTCGATCTTCTTCCGGATCAGCGGACGCTGGTAGGCGGTGTCGCCGGTCTTGACCAGCGACTCCAGGAGCTGCCAGTTAACCGCGGCCTTGCCCTTGCCCCGCCGTGGCTTCGCGCCCCCCGTCTCGGCCTCGAGCACGATGAACTCGACCAGCTTGGCCACGTCCCGGGCCGAGAACGTCACCTGATAGAACTCCATGCTGAATTGCCTGATCCGAAGCGCCGGCGCCGTAATCATGATCGCCCTCCCTTCTCCCGCGGTAACGGATCCGTTTTTTGACGCGCATGGTTAGACCTCGCGATTATTTTTATCCGCGCGGGCCGGATTGACCACGCCGGGAAGCAGAGCCAGCACCGCGTCATAAATCTTCCGGGCCGCGGCGAGAGCATGGTCGAACTCGTCTCGATCAGGTTCGATGTTTTCATCGGGATAGCGATATAGACCGGCATAGGGAGTTAAAGTTGCCGCTTCCTCCATCAGAGATAATAATTCCTCGCTAAAAGAGGAAGCGATTTTGAGAAGTTCTCTTACATCATGAGTCTTCTGGAAACGTTTGTCATTAAAGACCAAAAATGCCTTCACAGCTTTTTCTGCTGCCTGTTGGCAATGGTAAATAGCGGTGTCAAGGTACGAGTCAGGGTCGGAAGCAAGCTTTTGTGCTGAGGCCAGATCATGAGCCGCCTTGACAAGCCATTTTTTCACCAGATCGCTTTTTGCTTCACCCATAAATTAGCTTCCCCCGCTCCACAATTTGCGCGGTCAATGAAGCGTACACGTGCAGGTATTGTTCAAACTCGGCCCTTGTTTTAACCAGGATGTCCAGTGGCGCCTGGATATCTAGGAGGCGCATATGTGCTCTCATTGCGCGTTGCGCCGGCTTCTGCTCGCTATTGTTCACAATTACAAGAATGTCCACGTCGCTGTCGGCCGTAGGCTCACCCCATGCATGGGAGCCGAAGAGGTAAATCTGCTCCGGCGCGAACTCCGCGACCAGGCGGTTCGTGATTTCAGAAAGCAACTGTTGTGATATTTCATCCAATGGGGATCACCTGCCCATAATCCCTTTCAGCTTATATATGATATAAGGCGGTTCTTTCGAATGCAACGCCGCATGGAGGGAGGCCAAAGAGTCGCGACTAAAGTCGCTCCTACAGAACGGGTGGGGAAGGACGTTAAAACGCCCTCCCCGGCCCTCCACAGTTCCCGCCACCCGCCATAAATGGCGGGCCTGCACTTATTCGAGGGAAGCCCGATGAATCGGGCTTAAAAGCTCCCGATATATCGCGCGCTGATTATGGGAACTCAAGATCAAGCCCGCGGAACCCACCGGTTGCAAACCGGTGGCACGCTCATGCAACATTAAGCCATTGATCCCGCCATGCTGTCCATCACCCCTGCTTCTTGCTTCTGACTTCTTGTTCCCCTCTTCCCCTAGCTACGGGCTACTGGCTGCTGGCTACTTTTTCTCACAGCGGAATGTTCCCATGCTTCTTCGGCGGCCTCGTCTCCCTCTTGGTGCGGCAGGTTTCGAGGGCGTTGATGATGATCTTGCGGGTGTCGCGGGGCCGGATGATCATGTCCAGGTAGCCGCGGGAGGCCGCGACGTAGGGGTTGTTGAACAGGTCCTCGTATTCCGCGACCTTTTCCGCGAGCTTGGCCTTTTTGTCGGCGGCGTCGGCGATCTCTTTTCTGAAGATGATCTTGGACGCGCCCTCCGCTCCCATGACGGCGATCTCGGCGGTGGGCCAGGCCATGACGATGTCGGCCCCCAGGTCCTTGCCGCACATGGCGAGGTAGGAGCCGCCGTAGGCTTTTCTGGTGATGAGGGTGAGCTTGGGCACGGTGGCCTCGGAATAGACCCAGAGCATCTTGGCGCCGTGGCGGATGATGCCGGCCGATTCCTGGTCGGAGCCGGGGAGGTAGCCGGGCACGTCGGCGATGGTGAGCAGCGGGATGTTGAAGGCGTCGCAGGTGCGGATGAAGCGCGCGGCCTTGTCGGAGGCGTTGACGTCCAGCGCGCCGCCCAAGTAGGTCGGCTGGTTGGCGATGATGCCGATGGTGTTGCCGGCCATTCGGGCGAAGCCCACGATCATGTTGAGCGCGTAGAGCTCGTGGACCTCGAAGAAGGTGCCCTGGTCCACGATCAGGCGGATCAGCTCGCGCATGTCATAGCTCTTGCGCGCTTCGTCGGGCACGATGGAGTCGAGCTCGGGAATTTCGCGCTTGACGTCGTCGCCGGTGTCCACCCAGGGCGGGTCCTCCAGGTTGTTCTGCGGAAAGTAAGAGAGCAGGAGCCGGATTTTTTCGAGGCAGTCCTCGTCGTTCTCCGTGGCGAAATGCGCCACGCCCGAGCGCGAGCAGTGCGCCATGGCCCCGCCCAGGTCCTCCGGCGTGATGTCCTCCCCCGTCACCGCCTTGATCACCTCCGGACCCGTGATGAACATGTAAGACGAGTTCTTGACCATGAACACGAAGTCGGTCATGGCCGGAGAATACACGGCCCCGCCGGCGGTCGGGCCCATGATGGCGCTGATCTGCGGGACCACGCCGGAAGCGAGCGAGTTGCGGTAGAAGATCTGGCCGTAGCCGGAGAGCGCGTCCACCCCTTCCTGGATGCGGGCGCCGCCGGAGTCGTTCATGCCGACCACCGGGCACCCCAGCTTGAGGCCCAGGTCCATCACCTTGCAGATTTTCTTGGAGTGCATCTCGCCGAGCGACCCGCCGCGGGAGGTGAAGTCCTGCGAATAGGCGCAGACCACCCGGTGGTTGATCCGGCCGTAACCGGTGACCACGCCCTCGGCGGCGAGGCCAACTTTTTCCATGCCGAAGCTTTGGCAGCGGTGCTTGACGAACAGGTCGGTCTCGACAAAGGTGCCGGGGTCGAACAGCTTGTCCAGCCGCTCCCGCGCCGTGAGCTTGCCCTTGGCCTTGTGCTTGGCCACGCCGTCCTTGCCGCCCATGGCCTTCTCGCGATCCTCGCGCTCCTTCAAATCCGCGATCTTTTCCAAAACGGTTTTCATCACTTCCTCCCCAATGGGCGGCGTCCCGGCCCGCGCGCGGCCCAATAACCGTAGTGCCGCCCCTTAAAACTGACTTCCATAGGATTGACTACCCCGGAGGGCTGTCATATAATACGACCCTCATTGAATAACATTAGTTATTTTATCTGTCAAGAAATGCGCATGACTCCCGCTGGCGGCCCGGTCCGGCGGGGGGAATGGGCGCAAGGATCAAGATGTCGCAAGGGCTGATCATTATCTCGGTGGGCGTCGTGGTGGTCATGGGCATCCTGGTGCTCCTGGTGGGGCTGATCGAGGCTCTGGTGCGGCTGGACTATTATTTCAAGGCGCGGGCCCGGATGAAGAAGGCGAGGCTGGAGGACCACCCGTCGCGGATGCCGGCGGAGGTGGTTGTGGCCATCGGCATGGCGCTGCACCAGTTCCAGGAGGAGCGGGAGCAGGAACTCGCGGTATTGGACCGGCCCCGCTACTCGGGCTGGACCTCGTCAGGCCGGCTTGACATCATGGCCGCGCGGCAGCGGATCACTTTCCGCGGGTGAAAAGGGACGGCGATGAAGGAGTATCGTTACGAGATCAACGGCAAGACCTTCCGGGTGCGGATCAAGGAGATGTACGGCGAGCACGCGGTGGTGGAGGTCAACAATCAGACCTACCAGGTCAACATGATGCTGGGACAGGTCACCGCCGCGCCCAAAGGCCCGCTCAGCGTTCCGGGAGGAGCGCTGGCAGCTGCCGCGGCCCCGGCATCCGAGGCCGCCACCAGCGCTGACAAGTCCGCCGCCGCGCCCGCCCCCGCTCCCTCAGCCGTCAACGGCGCGGTCAAGGCGCCCATGCCCGGCGTAATCCTCAAGATCAAGGTGAATGAGGGCGACATGGTCAACGCCGGCGACGCCGTCATGGTGATCGAGGCCATGAAAATGGAAAACGACATCAAGGCGCCCCGGTCCGGCACCGTGAAGAAGATCATGGTGGGCCAGGGCGACTCGGTGAACACCGGCGACAACCTGCTGTTCATCAGCGATTAAGGATGCCAACCAGCGGAGCAAAGTCGAAACCATGATCGAGCAAATCCTCCAGACTCTTGTCCAGGTGAAGTCCGATCTCGGGATCCTGGCCCTGACCCCCGGCAACGTGGCCATGATCGGGGTCGGGTTCCTCATGCTCTACTTGGCGGTCTTCAAGCATATTGAGCCGTATGAGCTCTTGCCCATCGGGATGGGCGCCATCCTCATCAACCTCCCCCTCCACCAGGCCGGGGCCCTCCCCCAGGGAGGAATCCAGGACGCCGGCCTGCTCGGGATCGTCTTCTATTACATGGTTTACACCTACAATATCCTGCCCCCGCTCATCTTTCTCGGACTCGGCGCCCTCACCGACTTCGGGGCCCTCATCTCCAACCCCCGCACCATCATCCTCGGCGGCGCCGCCCAGATCGGCATCTTCATCGCTTTTCTCGGCGCGCTCTGGCTCGGGTTCGACTTAAGGGAGGCCGCGGCCATCGGCATCATTGGCGGCGCCGACGGACCCACCACTATTTACTTGAACGCCATCCTCGCGCCCCACCTCCTTGGCATCTGCGCCGTCACCGGCTACTCCTACATCTCGCTGGTGCCCTTCATCCAGCCGCCCATCATGCGACTGCTCACCACCAAGGAGGAGCGCAAAATCCGCATGACCCAGCTCCGTCACGTCTCCCGCCGCGCCAAGATCATTTTCCCGGTCATCGTCATGGTCACCTCCATCCTCCTTGTGCCCGAGAGCGCCCCCCTGGTCAGCGTCTTCATGATCGGAAATCTCTTCCGCGAAGCGGGCGTGGTCGAGCGCTTGAACAAGTCCACCCAGAATGAAATCCTCAACATCGCCACCATCTTCCTCATGCTCTGCGTCGGGCTCACCCTTAAAGCCGAGACCGTGTTCCAACTCAAGACTTTCAAAATACTTACGCTCGGCCTGATCGCCTTCTCTTTCGGAACCGCCGGCGGGATCCTCCTGGCCAAATTCATGAACCTGTTCTCAAAGCACAAGATCAATCCCCTGATTGGAGCCGCCGGCGTATCCGCGGTGCCGATCGCGGCGAGAGTCGCCCAGGAGGTCGCATACCGCGAGGACCCGGAAAACCACCTCCTCATGCACGCCATGGGGCCAAACGTCGCCGGGGTCATCGGATCAGCCATCGTCGCCGGCTACTTCCTCTCCGTGATCCCCGGGTAGCGCCCCTTTTACCCCGAGCCATCCCGCGCGATCCCGCCGGTTTGAGCGCCGTGAAACGCCGCTATATAATAATAAAGAGGCAATCAATTGAAGCCGGAAAAAATGGCGCCCCGCCGCGGCCGGCGTTCCGGCCGGAAGCGGGAATGCGCCGCGGCCCCGAACATGACGAGAGCCAGGGAAAAAATCCAGGAGATGGTCCGCCGCATCGTCTTGGGCTTTGACCCCGAGAAGATCATCCTCTTCGGGTCACACGCCCGCGGAGATGCCGGCCCGGACAGCGACGCCGACCTGTTGGTGATCATGCGCTTTAAGAAGGGCTCACGGCGTGCCCAGGCCGCCGAGATTGATCTGGCGCTTTGGGGGATTGACCTGCCGGCTGACGTGCTGGTGTTCTCGCCCGAGGAGGTGGAACAGCGCCGGCGCCAGGTCGGGACCATCATTAAACCGGCGCTGCGGGAAGGAAAGGTCCTTTATGAACGCGCCGCCTGAAACCATAAGGGAAGTGCGGAGATGGGTGGCCAAGGCTGAGAATGACTTGGCTAATGCCAAGCACACTCTCAAAATCAGTGCTGTCCAAAATAAACGGACCGGAGAACCGCCAAGACGCCAAGAGCGCCAAGGATTATTTTTAAACACGATTTTAAGAGGGCTTGGGTGCGAATGT
>Ga0307378_10012894_pt1 | contig 10636 bp, 14 predicted proteins | sample UN1MG_FD_202238 | JGI IMG/M metagenome (GOLD analysis project Ga0307378, IMG submission 202238) | Soil microbial communities from Risofladan, Vaasa, Finland - UN-1 | ecosystem: Environmental > Terrestrial > Soil > Coastal area > Acid sulfate soil | place: Finland: Risofladan, Vaasa | collected...
CTTTTCCATTTCCATGAAGCTGCGGGCGACTGCCGTTGTGCCAGCGCGGCTCTTGACACCCATAGCAGCAATCGTAGCACTGATACCGAGGATCTTGTCTTCTGTCAGCCCGATCACCCGCCCAGCACCAGCCAGCCGGAAGGCGTTTTCCATGATTTCCTTCTCGGTGGCTGCCATGTTGTTGCCCAAATGCACCACGGTGCTGGCAATCTGCATGGCGTCTTCTTGGCTGCTGCCCATGATACTCATGAAGCGACCGAGGTAGGTAGCCGCTTCCTCACCACCGAGGACGGTGGTCATGGTCAGTAAACCGACAGCCTTGGTCATCTCCGTGACCATCTCTACGCCGCTGAATCCCATCTGGCCGATGATGGTAGCGATATCGGTTAGTTGTTCGTATGCGCCCGGGAGTGCTGATGTGAACTCTTTCTGTGAGGACGCCAGGTTCACAAGCTCTTTATCAAGGGCCTTGAACTCAACATCCGTCATGTCGCCGATGGTCTTCTTCACATCGGCGAACTGTTCTTCTGCCGTGATGGCCACCTTGATGGTGGCCGCCATGCCTGCTCCAATCGCTGCGAGACCCAGGGACGCGACAGTCCCTATAGTACGGAAAGAACTTCTGGTATTGTTAGCAAAGCGCGCGATGATATTCGTGGACTCATTGAGTCCACGATTCAACCCCGTTGAGTCAGCAATGACCGCGAGAACTACGCTACCTAAGCTAACTGATTGTGCCATTCATCGCATCCTTGCCTGGGCCGTCTAGCGGCTCATCCAGGCGCCTCGTCTCCCTTCTTTTCCTTTCTAATGACCGTCACCAGGCCGCGCAAGAGCGAACCCTGGGACTCAAGCGCCTGTAACGCTGCCACGTCTGCCGGCATATCGCCGATCATGCGTAACGGGCGCGGTGGCTGGGTGCCATCCCGCCGCCGTGGCGGGCTGAGAGTGCCCTCTATCCTGCGCGACGCCTTCTTGCGCGACCGCTTGTCCATGTGCGGGAACGACGTCGCCTCGATCATCTGGGCGTGCTCTTCGGTGCGCAGGGCAGTTATCTGGCCAGCATAGGCGAAGAACCGCGTGATGGGCATAGCCATCACGTCGGCGTCGCTGAAGCCATAGAAGCGGATTACGGAAGCCAGCAGGCGGACAATGTCTACATCACCGCCGCCTCTTCCGCCTCCACTTCCCCCGCTGCTTCCGTCTCGCCGCCCGCGCCGCCACTCATTTCCTGACCGATGGCCTCAACCAGCTTCATCAGCACGGTCATGGGCAATTGGCGCAGGTCTGATTCGGGGATGGTCGGGCAGGCGATGGCCGCGATCTTCACCTGCAGATCGACCATCTCGCTCGCCATCGCTTCGGCCTCCGCGCCGTCCTCCGTCATGGTTTCCGAGACGCTCAGGATCTGCTGGCGGTAGGCCATGAGTTTCAGCCAAGACTCTACTGAATTGGTGGCCAAGATATGGTTCACGCCCTTGAACACAACGTACTTCTCTTCCGGCAAAAGCTGGTCCAGATTGAGCAATTGAGACACTTTCATTCCTCCGTCGTTCTTTGTGTATTAGTGGGCGGTGGCACGCCACCACCCACTTCAGTCTATGGGGTATTGAAGCGTGCATCCCCTGGTGTTTAGATCTCGATGGTGATCCGCGACGGTAGCCTGTCTGGATCGGCCGGGTCATAGGTGCCCGTGAACTCCACCTCATACGTGGTGATGGCGTCGTCCGACAGCGTGACGTTGACAGAGCTGGACACATAGGCGTAGGGCAACGTGATGACGACGCTCTTGTTCCCACACGTCTCCATGCCCGTGACGACGATTGACTGATAGTCCCCAGCCACCATCTGTCCGAGGGTGCCGGAACCGTACCAGCGCGATGCGACGTCCGACCCAACGCCCAAGCTGTCCATCAGAACAGACAGTTGGAAGTACGAGGTCTCTGCCATCGTGGTGGTAACCTTCGCCACGGCGCCGACGATGAAGCCAGTGCCCATGACTTCGCCAAGCGTGCCATGTAGCTCTGGGAAGTAGCGTTCGACATCAATAGAGTACGTAGTTTCGCCCTCCATCGCGCCGATGTCAGTGAGTGCCACAGTCACAGTGGCGCCCGCAGCCAACATCATATTGTTGGCGGTGCTTGCATTTATGGTCATGATAGTCCTCCGAATTGCTTAGTCGGCTGTGCCGACCCTTGTCTGGCCATCTGGTGGCTCTCCCGCACTCTAGGTGCTGTGACGTCTACCCATGTTCGCCCCCCGCAATACTGCACCGACTTATCGGCCCGGCGCAGCCCCGCGACGGCTCGCTATGGGAATTGGACCACGCTCTTACAGCGTGGGCATACGATCTCCACACAGGCGTTTGCCTCTACTCGGCCCAGCAGCCTACTGCACTCAGTACATCGCCTCTCTATGAGGTCTGGTGGATATGCTTTGCGCAAGGCGCTCGCCAACCCGGCTAGCACTGCTGCCAACGCTCTTGGTGTCAGGTTGTTATCCGGTGCTCTTGTAGGTTCTGTGCCGTCTGCGGTAGCATTGGCCACCGCCCGTGCTGTGTCTTCTGCCATGATAATGGTATGAGACCTCGTCAGTCTTTCCACGACCCCAAGGGGCGCAGCAGATCCGCCGCCCTGTGAGCCGCCCGTTCCCATGTCCACTCTTCGTGGACGTATGCGCTGGACTTCTTGCCCAGCTCGTAAGCATCGTGCTGGTTCGCGTGGCACCAGACCATCATGTCTGCCATGACGTCCAGGTCAGGCACGTGCCCGTACTGGTCAATCTCGTATGATGCACTGGACGTCATCACTCTCTCTGTGCCCACTATGGGCAACACAAGGTTGACGTCTTCTCTCACAAACTCTGCCATGCCGCTGGCCTTAGGGGCAATGACGCACATCCCCGTGGCCATAGCCTCCAGTGGCATGAGGCCAAACCCCTCGCCACGCGACGGATAGACCATGGTGTCGCAGACACCCATCAACTGCACCAACTCATACCAGGATAGACTGCCCTGGAAGAAATGAATGTTCGGGTTGTCGGTCTTGTACTCCACATCCTGCGATGTTTTCACAACAAGCTCGCAGTCTGGCAGGCTCAGGCGATTGAACGCCTTCATCACGTCCACGGCCCCCTTGCGCGTGGGGAGTCCGTCCGTCCAGACGAAGAATCGGTATGGTCTATCCCCCCGCCTGGAGGGCCGCTCGGGTTGTTCCCTGTCGATGAATGGGAACTTGCTGGGCTCCACGCCATACCCACTCACCAGGACTGGGATGTGTGGGTCTGCCTCGTGGATAGCATCAGCCACGAATTGGCTCGGCACCCAGACGTAGCGCGCCCTTCGGTAAAGCGGGATAAGCGCGGGGGAAACCGGGAGGCACTCCGTCATGGTGTGCCACAGCAAATCCCGGTTGAACCCCGGCCCCAGGATCCAGCTATAGCCCACACCAATGATAATGCGCCACGCGTGGTCTGTATCGAACCGTCCGCACAGCTCGAAGTCATCCACGTATTCTTCTATGGAATGGGCCAACAGCGCGCCGACTTTACCATAGCCCGAAACATCGCCCTGCATGAGACTGCCAAAAAGCAGTCTGGTTTTCTTGGCAGGTTGAACCTCAGTTTTCACCGACATATCTCCCTTGGACACATCCTGTGTCTCGCGATTAGTCTCAAGTCCCGCACCTCTCCGGCTTCTGTAGTGGCTGCAACATCGGCACTGGCGGCGACTCGCCGTTGTGCCTCACTATCACGTCGTAGAGCGCCATCCTGGCGTCGTCTATGTCCATCTTGTAACCCTTGCCAATTGCTGTCGGCATGGCCCGCACAAAGTCCAGCAGCGAGTAAACCCTCTTCAACACGGCGATATCGTCCGTCAGTGTGCCACCCATATCACCCACCTATTGGCACACAATGTTGTCCATGTAGGATCTGCTGCGAACGCCCGCGAAAATGTCCATCACGCTGCCTAGATCCAGCGCCACCCCGCCAAGGCCCTTCACCCGCGCACAGTATATTTTGCCTAACACCCCCGCTGCCACCAGGAACAAATGCCCGGGCTTAGGAACAGTGATCCCGCCACACATGAGTTCGTCGAATCGGTCCGGCCAGTGTTCTGTGGGAGCAAAGCCGTCCATCTGTGCTTCCACCGGCACCGGCAGCCACCGCACGTCCTTCACCCCATAGTGCGACTTCAAGTAGTCAGCCACATCGCGGCAGCCGATGACCGTGACCGAGTCCGTAGCCGCCAGGATGTTCGCGAGGGCATTGCTGGTGAACAACTCTATGTGCAGATTGGCGTTTGCCAACGGACTATCGGTGATCAGGTTGTACATCTTCAGGTACGACTCGACCTCAGCCCATTCCTTCCGCTGTCTCCTGTGTGCCTCGTCTGGCACACCGACGATGTCGGCGCTGACAACCGCCGCCCTGAGGCCATCCGCCATGCAGTCCAGATCCTCATGGGAAAACGATGCCGCCCCAAACCAGTAGCGCAGCGACTCGAACAGCGGCGTCCTGCGCTCTGTAAACTCCGGCCACGCCAGCATTCTGGACTCGCCATCGCCCAGCCGTATCACGGACAGTCCGGTTCCCGCCCGCATGGCTTCTAGCACCCTGTCGGCCACCGCTGCCGTCTTTATCCTGCGCGGCTTGGCCCCCGCTGGCAGCAGATAGCCCTCGCGCATCGGCGGAGAGCCGAGGCGGCATACAGGCACACGCCACAGTTTGTCTGCCGCGTCCAAGAATGCCAACTGCAGGGCCTTGCTCCAGAATATGTCGTCCACTGCCACAATGCCTGCCGTGTGGCCTACCGCCGCCAGGTCGGATGTGACAGCTCTGTTTGAGTGCTCACCATCCACATACGAGAAACACAGGGGGCGAGATCGCAACGCCGCCTTCGCTTCCTTGCTCATTGACGACGCCCGCACCACGTCGATCCTGTCCCTGTACTCTGCTGTGTTGGCCATGAACACATGGTAGTCCCATGGGTTGCAGCCCGTGTTCCCTGGGCTCCACGGGTCCACCACAAGCACCCGCCTGTCGTAGGTCTGTGCTATCTCGGCTAGGACGCGGGTGGTATCGCCCACCTTGGCCCCTATCTCGCATATGTCGCCATCAAAGGCCGCCGCTGACATCTCGGCCATCCACCGCAGCCTCTCTGGCTGTCGCAGGTAGCCGTTCAATTCTGGTGGCACAAGCGCCATCAAGGATTCGGGATACGAGTCGATGACACCCATAACATCATGGTACAACTCAAGGGTACTAAGGGGTTCTTGGTTACTCACTTTTCCTCCAATCATCTGGTATGGAACTTCGCTTCCCGGTGTATGCTACGCTGAAACACATCGGGTGAAAGCCCCGGCCACAGATAGCCAGGGATGGTGCCGCGCTCTATACCTAGCCTCCAGCAGAGATAGTTGAAACTCAATTGGTCGCGCAGCGTGTGCCGCGTCATCTCTGCCCACCAGTGGCTATTCAGTTCAGCGATCTTCGTAGTGTTGCGCCGTATCAGCACGCCCGTTGCGAACGGCTGATAGTTGTCTGAATACCCATCCTCTAAGTACGCTGACATCTGCTCGTTCACATCGGCGGCCTCGGCACGCCCCGTCCTGATCACTGCCTTTGCTTCTTCCGTCAACGTGCTGTGCCATGGGTGCTGGAATGCAGCCACGTCATATCCGTCTGCGAAACACGCTACCTCATCAGGCGGCACCTTTAGTCCTATGTCGCCGTCGTGCCAGATGGTTATGTCGGCGTCCGGCAAGAACAGGTGAGGCAGGGCCTTGTACATGCGGGCCTCGCGCCGCGGGTCGTCGAAACGCCTGGCCACAACTCGCGTTTCCCAGCCCAGTGACTGAATGACGGTGTCCGTGAAGCAAATGTGCTGGCGGCATTCGGTCTTGTTCGGGATCAAGAAATCGTATGCCCCCATTATGGCCGTGTAGACAGTTGTCACCGCTCCACCCACAACCGCACCTCCGGCAGTTCCCAGTTCCCGGCCCAGGCGTGGCCGTTGTCGTGCATGTCAGCGTACTGCTTTGGAGTAAGCCGGCGGGAGCTCGTGCCACCCTCGGACCCGACATTCTTGACTCGGGGCACCGCGGGGTAGATCTCCGTGTAGGCCCTCCGCCGCACCAGGTCCCGAATATGGCAATCCCAGCTCCGACCAGGTAACGCCCAGTCTCCGGCCAGCAACTGCCAGCTCCGCCTCCATGTTGCCCACCCCCACGGATGGAACCATACGCGTCGGTGGACCTGGGCCTGGTGTGCCAGGGCGAACTCCTCCCCGCTGCCCGTGTTCTGCGGGCGGTGATAGCCAGCGACCGAGAACACATTGCAATCGTCTTCATACTGCTCCAGAGCCCACTCAAAGTACCGCAGGGCGTCTACAGACGGTATGCAGTCGTCCTCGAAGACGATTACCCTGTCGCTCATGGCGAACCCCGCGTTGAGCGCCTGGTACATGTTCCTCCGCACGTACAGCCGCTCCTTGTTCACCCGCAAGACACACTCCTTGAACCGCCCCTCGGCCCGCCGCACTGGCTCCAAGACCTCCGGGCAGCCAGGTTCAGCAAAGGCCATGAAAGTGTAGTCGACTGCACCATGGCACCCGGCAAGCGCCTCCACCATCTGGCGGGTGTAGTCGGGCCTGTTGCACAATGTACTAACGACGACCCTCATTGTTTCCGTGTGCACCATACTGTATCGGGCATAAACCGCACGTCCCCCTCTACCAATTCGTCTACCGCCCGCACCACGCCAGGATAATGCCGGGAGTAATCATGGCCCGCCAAGATGCCGCCAGGCCGCACAACGGGCGACCATGCTGCGACGTCATCCTTTACTGCCTGATACGAATGATTGCTATCAATGAATACTAAGTCCAGCGATTCTGGCTGGAATAACTTGGCCGCCTCCAGCGATGGCAATCGCCAGACCCGAAGGCGTGGATGAAGCGCCCCTAGTCGCAGGGCGTTCTGGTATGCCCCTTCCCAATCTACGCCTGGCGTACAACCAGTAGAATCTTCTCTGTCTGGCGGTCCGGCCCCGTATGGTTTCCATTGGTCAATGAGGTGGTACGTATCCAGTTGATCTGCGCACCGGGACAATATCTTTATTGCATTAGTACAGTAGAATACTCCCACCTCGGCCACGATGCGATATCTATTATCCAAGATGAGCTTTGTGAGTGAATGCGAATGCCTTGGGGGCTGGCGTTGGCGCTGTGCCGCCCTGCTTTTACTCATCATAGCAGCCACAATGTCCGCAGTGCCTCGGCAATGACCCGCAAGTCAACGCTGCTTCCCGTAGCCGTATAGGTGATGGGCACCTCCCAGATGGTTGCGCCCCTCTTCCAGATGGCGTGCGTTAGCTCGAACTGGAACGCATGCGCCCGTGCCTTCAGGCCATCCAGCACACCATCATCGTCAAGGGCTTGTAGCAACTCGCAGCGGTACGCCTTGAAGCCACTCGTCAGGTCCCTGATCGGCATGCCCGTGCGCCTCCTGACGAGCGCAGACCCAGCCACGCTCAGCAGCCGTCTTCGTAATCCTTGATTGTTAAGGTGACTGCCCGCAACAAACCGCGAGCCAATGGTCATGTCTATTCCGGCCCTAAGCGGCATCAGCAACCGTCTGATTTCTTCGGGATGATGGCTCTTGCCAGCGTCCATCTGTACCACGAACGGGAACCGCCTCGCCGCCCGCTTGAACCCGTCCACGTAGGACTGCTTGATATGCGTGTCCTGTTCGTGGGAGATAACATCTGCCCCTGCGGCCCACGCCTCGTCTGCCGTGCCGTCAGTTGAAGCGTTGTCCACGACAATGACGGACCCCCATGTCCTTGCGGCCCTCACCACATTCCCTATGTTATCGGCCTCGTTGCGCGCTGCGATGACAATAGCTACGTCTATCACTCCAGGTCCTCACAGGGTTGGAAGCCCAACACCCGAACTGCTTTGTCGGGGGTTATCAGCGACGACCTCGGGTCCAGCGGGCCACGCACTTCGACAAGCGGATACTCGCGCATCAGAAACCGCTTGGCATCAATCGTTTTGTGCGTGAACCTGTCCACTATGTTGAACGCCTCGTACCAGAACTCGCCCTCTGCCTCGGTAGCCAAGACCGCCGCCTGCGCCACGTAGTCGGGGTGGCAGTTGACGAAGAAACACCCACGGATGTATGATTTGTCTGTGCGCCAATTGAAGCCCTGGTAGTACTGCTCGCCCTTTGTGTTGGCGGGGGCTATCCTCAGCGCTATCGTCTCCACGAGTTTGTTTGTGCCGTAGTAGGCCAGCAACTGCTCTGCCATCACCTTGCTCTGGCAGTATTGATCCAGCCCCCCGGTAGAGTAACCCTGCGTTGACGCCACCGGATGGCCCTCGTCAATCGGGAAGTAAGCTGGTTCCAGACGGCCGCGGGCATCACAGCCATAGTAGGCCGTGGAACTGAAGTACACCACGCGTTTCACGCAAGTGTCCACGGCTGCCTTCAGGACGTTGAATGTGCCCACCACATTGTCGTCGAAGAACGGATCCAGCGGCGACTTGCGTCTTGGGTGTGGGATCCCGGCGGTGTGGACAACGCATTCACACCCCTGCATCTTGCGCACGAGCTCCTCGTAGTTCGATAACTCCGCGCGCGCGCTGTCCTTTCGGTCGAACCCAAAGACCTCATGCCCATGCTCTACCAGAAGACTGCTGGTCTTACTGCCCAATTTGCCCAAGTGGCCCGTCACCAAGATCCGCACGATTGTCCTCCATCTTCATATCTCTCGAAGTGTGTGCGTCCACCATTCCTGACTTTGTCTACCCGCGCCTTGCTCATCTCGTAGAGGTGGCGGTTCCTGGCCGTCTTCTTGCGGGACTGTAACTCGTGGTGCTGATGTATGAGTTTCACCCCACCACCGCGGTGCTCTTTATGCCCCTCGGCCACCAGCCTGGCGAGTAGGTCCGAGTCATAGGCTCCCCATCCAGTGTACCGCTCGTCGTATCCGCCCAGCCCCTTGTAGATGTCTGCATCTATCATCAGGAAATCGCCCGGCGCGTCGCTTGGTGTTCCTTTCTCCCACCACCCGGCGAATGGGCCCTGCATGTCTGCTATGAGAGGGGTGTACAAGTCGAGCCACTCAGTACTGCGCAGGGCTTGCAATCCGTCCTTCGAGAGATCCCACCGTTCCCAGTACACATGGCCTAGTGGGTCCCTGTCCAAGATCCGCCCTGCCAAGTACAGTAGGTCTGGCGCCATGATGTTGTCGCAGTTCAAGAATGCCAGCCTTTCTCCAGAGGCGTTGGCAGCCCCGATGTTGGACGCCCTTGGGTTATTCCACTGCCCGTTAGATGGCCAATGGATGAGGCGCACGCCATCGGGCACTGTGACCGGTGGCCCGTCCGTGTAGTTCACAACGATGATCTCCAGCGGCTCGTGCATCTGCCATAGGGCACTGCGGACACAATAGGCGAGATTCTCGGCACGATTCCAGACGGATATGATGACGCTGGTGTCCCCATTCTTCATTCCACGCATCCCTTGACCGCACCCCAGAACATCTCTGCCCCCCGCTCCAGATCCTGGGGGCGATTGGAGATCCACCACATGCTTCCCACCATATCGCCGGTCACAAGTTCACACCCTGCCGCCCAGGCTTCTGGAACCGTTCTGGCAAAACCATCCAAAACCCGCGGCAGGTACAGAAACCGCTCGTATCGGGCCATGGTCTGCGGGACATCATCGTAGGGTATGACGCCACGGTAGTGGACATACTTTTCGCTGCCTGGGATACACGTGCCATTCCCTATGAAGTCCACGACCACTTTGTGGCGGCGTGCCCAGTGTACGGCCTCCAGGACCCCCTTGTGGCGGTGCATGGCCCCCAGCCAGAGCACTCCTTCCCTCTCTGTACTCTCTCTGGCTGCCATCCTGAACCTTTCCAAGTCTATGGGTGGCGGCACCACCTCTACGGGCGTGTTCACCGGGTACATAAACCAGTAGCGGTGGATCGGTGAGTTGAAGACCGTCAGGGCCGCGTTGTCAAGCAGCCAGGACCTAAGCTCGTCATCCCCGAAGGTCCACTGGTCCCTGACTGATTTCACAACAGGCCTGCGGGACAAGACCGGGATGATGCTGGCATCGTATGTGGTGCAATTCAGAATAGCGTACATATCCACATCTTCCGCAATATGGCCCGGGGGGCACATCACTATCTCTACGCCAGGTGGGGCGGCGGCGACGAGCGTGTCACTGCTGATCTCGGCCCCACCGCGGAGTGCCCCCACGCTATCTGCGAGCCACCCTATTCGCATTGTTCGACCTCGATGTTCAAGCCCACCCCTAGCAGCCACACCACAACGGCAAGCATCTTCGTGGCAAGCCAGATTCGCGCCCTGAATCTGCCACTTAGTTTCACCACCACAGTCATGGTCGCCCGCTGGCCAAAACCGTTGATGACAACCGGCTTACCTGTACCTACCCCCGCCATCGTCTTCCCCCTTATCTGTGGTACTGATCTCCACAGCATCGCCCATGTCTCCGCCGGTGGTGCTGATCTTCACGGCATCGCCCATGTCGCCGCCGGTGGTGGTGACACCGAACAAGTCCTTCTCCGATTCTGGCAAGGTATAAACATCTATCTCTTTGGG
>Ga0307378_10012895_pt1 | contig 10636 bp, 8 predicted proteins | sample UN1MG_FD_202238 | JGI IMG/M metagenome (GOLD analysis project Ga0307378, IMG submission 202238) | Soil microbial communities from Risofladan, Vaasa, Finland - UN-1 | ecosystem: Environmental > Terrestrial > Soil > Coastal area > Acid sulfate soil | place: Finland: Risofladan, Vaasa | collected...
GGGCAAACGCTCGAGCGTCCCGGCGTCAAGGCTCAGGCTGGCCAGGACCGCCTGGGTCAAGACGCGCCGAGCCTCTTCGAGCGTCAGGCCGCGAAGAGCTCGGGCGAGGTTCGGACGCTGATCTTCGGGAAGGTCTCTTCGGATGTGGTGATTCGCCGCCAGCTCGCTCACCGTCGTCTGAACCAGTTGGGTCAATTCCAAATCATCCGGAAGTCCCAGATGGAACCGGGCCGTATCTCTTTCCAGCTCCACAGGAATGGTCACCACAGGCGCGGAAATGACGATGGACCGGCGGGCGCGCCTGAACACAAAGGCCAGGTCGCGGAGTTTGCGCGCTACAACCTGGTCTTCAAGGTGCTTGTGGAAGTCTTTGAGGAGGTAGATCGCATCGCCCTCGACGCCGAGGATTTCCGTCAAAGCCTGGATCGGCTCGCGAGTGTTATAAATGGGCGCTCCTCCGGCGCGGGACAATCCCTGAGTCAATGTCCAGACGTAGAGGTTCAGTCCCAGGTCATGCGCCACCAACCGGAGGATTTCGGTCGCCCGGCTCTCCTCCCAGGTTTCCAAATAGATAATCGGATACCGGGAATTCACCAGCAGAGCGATTTCCTTCCGGGCGTCTTGCCCGGTCATCGTCGTGGCCACCAGTCTCTCTTTCGTACCTCTTTGGTCTGTCGCCTCTGGCGCGGCGAGGGGGCAGCGGTCCTCCGCACCCCTCCGAAGTGCGGGAATCATAACAGAAATTGTGTGGGCCGGGGCCACCGGAAGAGCGTGGAGCGTGCCCGTTGATGAAGGAGGGAGAGCCCCCCGCGGCGACTGCGAAGCTATTTCAGCCGGCGGGTGAATCGCCCCAGATCGCGGAGCTTTTTGGCCAGAGGTTTGAAGAGACCGAGGGGAAGCGCGTTCGCACCGTCCGAGAGGGCGCGCGCCGGGCGATCGTGAACTTCCATGAAGACTCCGTCAACTCCCGCGGCCACGCCCGCCAGCGCCAGAGGTTCGATGAACTGCGGCTGCCCACCGCTTCGTTTGCCCTCGCCGCCGGGCAACTGCAAGGCGTGCGTCACATCGAGAATCACGGGATAACCAAACTCTTTCAGGACCTTCAGCCCGCGCACGTCCACCACCAGGTTGTTATAGCCGAATGAAGTCCCTCGCTCGGTCACCAGAATACTGTGGTTGCCCGTGGACGCAACTTTCTGAATCGCGTGACGCATGTCCCAAGGAGAGAGGAACTGCCCTTTCTTGATGTTGACCACCGCGCCGGATCGGCCGGCCTCGAGCAGCAGGTCCGTCTGCCGGGAAAGGAAAGCCGGAATCTGAATCACGTCGCAGACCTCGGCCGCGGGCCCGACCTGCGCAACTTCGTGCACGTCGGTCAAGATAGGAACGCCCAGTTTCTTCTTGATTCGTCTGAGGATTTCCAGCCCTCGCAACAAGCCCGGTCCGCGGTAGGAGTCGAGCGAAGTGCGGTTGGCCTTGTCGTAGGAAGTCTTGAAGATGAAGGGGATGCGGAGACTGCGCGCGGCCGCCGCCAGGCGCGCGGCCATCTTCAAGGCATGCCGCTCGCTTTCGATAACACAAGGCCCGGCAATCAGGAAGAGCGGCTGTCCCGCGCCTGCGCGAAACCTTCCAATGCGGACTTGGTGGGCCATCGAGTGTGAATTCTAAGCCGTCAAACGGTGAATGTCGATTCCTGCTCCCGGCTGGCTCCCGGAACTATCACGCCTGACACCGCGCCCTCAAGCTTTGGCACCGCTCGCCTCGCCGGAAAGCTCGACACCGCCCGCCGCCAGCGCGCCATGACCGACCATCCTCCCGGCCACCCTCGCCGGTTCCGGGCGGGCGCCCAGCCGTTGCTTGCGGTGCTGGCAGGCGGCGCCAATAAACGCTTTGAAGAGCGGGTGCGGCGTGAGCGGGCGGGATTTGAATTCAGGGTGGAACTGGCAGCCCAGGAACCACGGGTGGTCCCGAATCTCCACGATTTCCACGTAGGTCCCATCGGGAGTTGAACCGGCGATGTCCAACCCGTGAGCAACCAACTCCTGTTCATACTCGCGGTTGAACTCGTAGCGGTGGCGATGCCGCTCGGAGATTTCCAGCGCACCATAGGCCTGCTCGGCGAACGAGCCCGGCTTCAGCCGCGCCGTCCACGCGCCCAGACGCATGGTGCCGCCCAGTTCGTCAATCCCCCGCAGCTCGCGCAGCTTATAGATGACACGATGGGGAGTGGAAGGATTGAACTCCGTGCTGTCCGCTCCCTTCAAACCGCAGACGTTTCGCGCGAATTCGATGACCGCGCACTGCATTCCCAGGCAAATGCCGAAGTAAGGCACCTTGCGGGTTCGGGCGTACTCGATGCCGCGCAGCATTCCCGGGATGCCCCGCTGCCCGAATCCTCCGGGAACCAGGATGCCATCCACTTCTTTGAGTGGGTCCTCCCAGGCATCGCCTTCCAGCCCCTCGGCCTCGACCCAGACCAAATTCACCTTGACGTTGTGGGCGATCCCGCCGTGCGCGAGCGCCTCCTTCAGACTCTTGTATGAATCCTGGAATTCGACGTATTTGCCGACCATGCCGATGGTCACCTCGCCGCCCGGATTGTGGATCCGGTCCACGAGGTCCGTCCACTCTTGCATGTTTCGTTCGGGGGTGTGGAGGTCGAGACAGCGAAGAATCTGACTGTCCAACCCCTCGCTGGCCAGCACCAGCGGGACCTCATAAATATTTTCAACGTCTTTGGCGGTGATCACCGCTTCTTCGGGCACGCTGCAGAACAACGCGATCTTTGCCTTGAGCTCCGGCGAAAGATAGCGGTCCGTACGACAGAGGAGTACATCCGGCTGGATACCGATCTCCCGAAGTTCCTTGACCGAATGCTGGGTGGGCTTGGTCTTCAATTCGCCCGAAGCGCCGATAAAGGGCACCAAGGTCAGGTGGACGAAAGCGCAGCTGTGCCGCCCTTGCTCCTGGCGCATCTGGCGGATGGCCTCGAGAAAAGGGAGCGATTCGATGTCGCCGACCGTGCCTCCGACCTCGACAATAACCACGTCAACTTCATTCGCGACCTTGCGGATGGCGGACTTGATTTCATTGGTGACGTGCGGGATGACTTGAACGGTTTTTCCGAGATAGTCGCCGCGGCGCTCTTTGGAGATGATGGTTTCATAGATGCGTCCTGCGGTGCAGTTGTTGTCGCGCAGCATGCGGGCGTGGGTGAACCGCTCGTAATGGCCCAGGTCGAGATCCGTCTCCGCCCCGTCGTCGGTGACAAAGACTTCGCCGTGCTGGAACGGGCTCATCGTCCCGGGATCCACGTTCAGGTAAGGATCGAACTTCAGGAGCGTGACCTTCAGTCCCCGCGCCTCGAGGAGGGAACCAATGGACGCGGAAGCGAGCCCTTTGCCGAGCGAACTGACCACACCTCCGGTCACAAAGATGTATTTGGCACCCATACGCCTCCCTTATTCAATTGTTCGGGTTGGTGGTGTTGTCCCAAATGCTTGCCGTTGAGCGTTCACGGACGGCCACGAACGCAACAACAATCCTAATCTTGTACCGAAAGGGTTGATGAACAGCGGCAGGATTCGGTACGGGCAATTATCCGCCCTCTCGAAAATCTTGTCAACGGCAAATTCCTCCCTCTCCGGCGAAATCGGCAAATATCGGCCGGCAACGGACGCGTCCGGCGCTCTGGATTCCCATCCCCGCCGAGCGCTGGAGTTTTTGCAGCGGCGGAGGTTCCCCTCGGCAGGAATTGTGATAAGATTCGGGGAGCAGCTTGATAGCGGGGCATGAGGCAATAAACGCCGGGAGCAGGGAGTGGTGCCTCGGCCCGGGTTAGGAAGGGCTCCAGCGATGGCCTTCACTGTCCAGCGCCGCGCATTCCGACTCGGGGTGGCCATCTTGACCCTCGGGGGTCTGATCGCAGCTCCGTCGCTTTGTGTGCCCGGTGCCGAGAATCCGTCACCTGACGGACGGGAAACCGCGGCCAAACAGGAAGGTTCGCGCATTTCGGTCCGAGAGGAGGCCATTCACCCCACTCCCATTCAGGTGGACGTCACGATGGTGATCATCAACGTGACGGTCACCGACCCTTACGACCGCATCGTGACCGGGCTCGACCAATCCAACTTTCAGGTCTTCGACGAAAAAGTGGAGCAGGAGATTGCCTCTTTCTCCACCGAAGACACGCCCATCTCCGTGGGGATGATTTTTGATTCCAGCGGGTCCATGGGCGACAAGATCAACAAGTCCAAGGAGGCAGCCCTCCAGTTCTTCAAGACATCCAACCCCCAGGATGAGTTTATGCTCATCAACTTTAACGAGAGGCCTAACCTGATTACGGGCTTCACGTCAAAGTACGAGAACCTCCAGGACCGGCTGCTCTTCGTCAGAGGGGGAGGAAAAACGGCCTTGCTCGACGCCATCTATCTGGGCTTGGCGGAAGCCAAGAAGGCCACGACGAGCCGCAAGGCCCTGCTGGTGATCTCCGACGGCGGCGATAATCACAGCCGCTACACCGACGAGGACGTGAAACGGGCCATGAAGGAATCGGACGTGCAAATTTACTCCGTCGGCATTTTCGAGCCGCTGAGCTCCCGCAGCCGGACCGCGGAGGAAGCCCGCGGGCCCGGTCTGCTGGCGGAACTCTCGCACGTTTCCGGCGGCCGGATGTTCAGCGTTGAGGACGCCAACGAACTGCCCGACATCATGGAAAAGATATCCATCGAACTGCGGAATCAGTACGTGATCGGGTACCGGCCGTCCAACATGGTTCGCGACGGAAGGTGGCGCAGGATCAGGGTCAAATTGAATCCCCCGAGAGGACTGCCCCCGCTTCAAGTTTACGCCCGCACCGGGTACTATGCTCCTACGCAATAAAAGGGGATCGGCGATGGGGAAGCTCGTCACAATGTTGGCCGTCGCCCTGCTGGGGCTATGCACTTCGCTTTCCGCGCAGACGACGCAGCCCGAGCGGCGTGGCCGCGAATTCACGATCAACGTGGACGTCAACCTGGTGGTCCTCCACGCCACCGTGTTAGACGGGAAGGGCCGGCAGGTCAACGATCTCAAGGGGGAGAATTTCCGTGTCTATGAGGACGGCGCCTTGCAGAAACTGGCGGTGTTCTCTCATGCCGATATCCCGGTGACTATGGGAATCGTCATCGACGACAGCGGCAGCATGCGAGAAAAGCGGGCGGCGGTGAACGCCGCGGCGGTGACTTTTGTCAGGACCTCCAACCCCCAGGATCAAGTCTTCGTCGTCAATTTCAACGACATCTATTACCTCGACACGCCCGGCGACTTCGCGACCAACATCGAAGAACTGAAATCGGCGCTCGACAAGATCGATTCGCGGGGCGGCACGGCACTTTACGACGCGGTGTACGCCTCGCTCGACCACCTGAAACTCGGCAACCGCGACAAGAAGGTGCTGCTGGTCATCAGCGACGGTGAAGACAACGCCAGCCGTTACTCCTTCGAAGAGCTTTTTGCTTACGCGCAGAAAGCCAACGCCGTCGTCTATGCCATCGGGCTGCTCGGCCAGCAGGAGCCCGGCGGCCTCTTCAAGAATCGCCGGGGCGGGGCCAAGCGCGCGGCGAAAATCCTCGAAAAGGTCGCCCGCGCCACGGGTGGTCAGGCCTACTTCCCGCGCTCGCTCGATGAAGTGGAACCCACCTGCGTACAGATTGCCCGCGACATTCGCAATCAGTACACCCTTGCGTACTATCCCGCCAACGCGGCGAAAGACGGGACGTTTCGTGCGGTTCGCGTGGATGCCGTCGCCCCCGACAAACGGTTGAAGCTCCAGGTGAGGACCCGCACGGGGTACTTTGCACCCAAGGTCGTGGAACCGGCCTCGGTGGCCAAGGGCCGGTAGCGGCTGCTCAGCTCTCTCCCCCGGATATGCTCTCCAGGAAACTTGACCCCTTCGGTAGGTTTAGCCCGAAGTTCTCCGCAATCGTCGCCCCGATGTCCGCCAGCGTGGCGCGCGTTCCCAGGTTAACTCCGGGCCGCACCTTCGGTCCGGCAGCAAGGATGGGAACATACTCCCGGGAATGGTCGGTGGAAGGCCCCTTTGGATCGCATCCGTGGTCGGCGGTGAGAATGAGGAGATCGTCGTGCCGCTGGGCGGCGAGAATCCTGGGAAGGAAAGCGTCCGCTTCTTCGAGCGCCCGGCCATATCCCTCCACATCCAGCCGATGTCCGTAGAGCATGTCAAAATCCACCAGATTCGTAAACAAGAGCCCCCGGAAATTCTCCCCCATGGCAGCTTCGGTGCTTTCCAGCGCCTGGCGGTTGTTCTTTCCGGGGAATGACCGGGTGATTCCGCGGTTCAAGAAGATGTCTGGAATCTTCCCCACCCCCACGACAGCGAGCCCGGCGTCGCGAAGAAGGTCCAGCAACATGGGGCGCGGCGGTTCGACGGCATAATCATGGCGTCGTTCGGTCCGCTGGAAGGAACCCGGCCGTCCCACGAATGGCCGGGCAATTACCCGGCCGACGCGATGTTCACCCTGCAGCAAGCGGCGCGCGATTTCGCAGATTCGATAGAGTTCCTCAACCGGGATGATTTCCTCCTGCGCCGCCACCTGAAAGACGCTGTCGGCCGATGTGTAGACGATGGGCTTCCCCGTCTTCAGATGTTCCTCGCCCAGTTGTTTGATAATCTCCGTTCCGGAGGCGGGGACGTTTCCCAGCGTCTTCAGACCGATGGCCCGCTCGAACTCTTCCATCAAATCCCGAGGAAAGCCGTTCGGATAAGTGGGAAAGGCGTGTTCCAGGATGATTCCCGCCATTTCCCAGTGCCCTGCCGTGGTGTCCTTGCCCGGCGAGAGGAGCGCCGCCTTCCCGTATGCGCCTTGCGGTTTCGCAGGAGGAGTGACACCCGCCAAGGGTCGGATGTTGGCGAGTCCCAGGCGCACCATGTTGGGGAGGTCCAATCCCCGCAACTCCGCGATGTGCCCGAGGGTGTCCCGGCCCTCATCTCCGTAATCGGCAGCATCCGGCATGGCCCCAATTCCCACGCTGTCAAGCACCACCAGGAAGATTCGGTTAAACGGCTTTTGCCGACCTTGGCGCATAGCCCTCGGGTTAAATCCGGGGAAAGAGGGTCTCTACTTTTCTGCCTTGTTGTCCTTCAACCGAGCCGGTTCCTCAAATGGCAAGTCGACACTGATGGGATCGTGATCGGAGAGACGGGTAGCCAGTGCGTAATTAACCGACGTTATGGTTCTAGCGAAGTGGGGCGCAAAGCGATAGGTTCCGTTGTCATCGCGAGGATTTGTCAGATAGGCCTTCACGAGTATCCAGTCGAGCTTCATCTTTCCAACTATGCCGATGGCTCGCTCAAATTCGTACGTTGTGGTGAATCCCTTAGTATCTCGCTGGTTCGAATTTGCAAGAGTGCCTTTTGTCCCATTGATGGTCCGATCTTCGTTCCCGCGGAAGTCAAAGGCAAGGCCGTCCCGAAAGCGAAACTCCTCAAGCAGGCTAAACATCTCGGCTTCCGGGTTGGGTCCCACGAGTGGGATGTTCCTTGCCGTGGGATCATCCTGATTCTTGTAAGTATTCCAGCTGCCCTTCGCAACATCGTAGACCAGCCCAACGCCAGTGGCGTACTTGGCTCCGGTGTTGGCCCAAAACTCCGCGCTTCCTAACCGCTGGTATATCTGCTTCTTGATGCTAGTCGGAGTTGAATCGCCGCCCGTTGTGTTCAGGTCTCCCGCGATGATGACAGGATTGTGGATGTCTCGGAGCAACGCAAGAAGTTCCTCCATCTGTTTACGGCGTGTTTCCGGCGAGGCATTGCTTTCCAGGTGTGTCGCCGCCACCGTCAACCTTTTCTCTTTTAGATCCGGGACATCGAGGGTAACGATCAGCGAGGTGCGGCCTCCTCGTCGAATTTGTCGCGAGATCTTCTCCAAGAAGGCCGCTTCTGCACCAATGCGCTTTCCTTTTTCCAAAGGGGCGAGTGCCTGCTTCTCTTCTGCATACCAGTCATACCCCGCCGTCGGAAATGGCTCCACGCGCGCCCCTAAAATGGGGTAACGGGAGAGAACCGCCGTCCCATGTAGGGCTCGCAACCGCTTTTTATCCACCCGAATCTCAGCAAGAAGTCGTTGACGCTCCGCCTCATTCTCCCACTCTTCTAGCTTCTCCGTTCCCAGACTGATAGGGTCTACTTCTATGAATTCGACCCCATATGCCCAGTTCATATTCAGAGCATCCCCCAATTCCCGGACGACTGATCGATAGCCGGTGCGCTTCAGACCCCAATCAACCTCGTTCAGAACAATAATATCTGTGGACTTAAGCACATCGATGTCCTGTCGCATCTGAGCGATATCTGCCTTTTGTTCTTTGCGCTTAGCCTGCCTAAGGAATTTCTCGGAATTCGCGAACAACAGTTTAATCCCATTCAGTTCCAGCCCTCGTTCGATGTTCCATGTCAGAAGTCGCAGCGAGCTTCCTAATTGGTTCAACTTCGGGCGATGCGGTTCGGCCCCGTGATAATAGGCCTCGTTGCTAAGGAAAGGCGTTGTTGTAATGGCATGGAGTTTGTCCCTGAGCCCGCCGCTAACTTCGTCACTCGTTCCAAGAGCCACCAATTCGTCGTAAGTCAACATATTTGGCTGCTGGAGTCGCACATAACTCCTAATATCCTCCGGTAGGGGGATTGTCTTCTCTCCCTTGCGGCCATTAGCTTCTCGGTGGATGATATAAAGGGTCACTAAGCCGGCTGCCCCGAGAACGGCGACCAGGATAGTAGCCATTGTAATCTTTTTCATGATTCTCTTTTTCGGTACAGTGTGCCTAGCCAATCAATAACCTGCATCGTCAAAACTAGCCGAGCACTTTTCGGCCTTGAATGACCCGAACCAGCAAGCGTAGCGTGGAGTTCGCGGGTTACGAACTCCGCGGCCTGCAAACTGGCAATCGTCGAAGAGCCACAGAGTTTCTGAGATGCGAAACTCTGCGCTACCTGCTTGCGTCCCTTGGCTTCGCCGGAGGAGGCGCAAGAGAATTCCGGCAACTCAGCTACTGCGGCTGCTTCTCGCTCTCAGGTTGCTCTTTCTTTTCGCGGTCCCCGCGGTCGCTCTCGGTACTGACAGCTTTTTTGACCGCCTTACCGAAATCCTTGCCTCCGCGGCCTAGACCCTTGCCCATTTCCTTGCCAGCCGCGATAGGTTTACCTTTCTTCATCTCGTGGCCTAATTCCTTGCCACCCTTTCCAACCTCATGGCCAGCGCTTTCAAAACTGCCTCCTACTGACTCCGGCCCCACTCCGAGTTTGCCCGCAGTCTCGCCATCCAGACGTCCGGTGACGGTCAGATTTTCAGACTTCTGATACTGGCGAATAGCTGCCCGGGTTTGGGGACCCAAGATGCCATCGACCTTCGCGTGGTAATAGCCTTTGTCGCGCAGACTTTCTTGCACTTTCGCAATATCCTGACTGTGCGAAACCACAGGCTTCTCTTCTTCGGAGTTGGCTGCGAAGCCGAGCGAGGTCAGGCTCAGGCCCAACATCCCTGTCACCAGAAAGGTGAAGACAACCCTAGTCCATACCGTTTTGCTGTTTAGATTCATTTTTTCCTCCACTTCAAGTGTGCTTGCTGCAGGCCGTTCATAAACCCGCCGGGTGTCGCAGACACAGTGTTTTCTGCCATGTCTGCGATCCGCGTAGAATCAGCCCTAATGGCTCTTGGCGCGCCCGGTAAGCATCAGAGCCCCGCCCGTCAAACTCAGAAGCGCTCCCGCTAAGGGCGAATAGGGAATGGTATGTTCTTCCGGATGCTCGATAGCGATCGGCCCGATCTTGGTTTTTTCCTGAGTTGTATAGGAAATCCCGCCGGCCAGGAGCAGAGCCACTCCGATAATCAACAAGACTAGCCCGACTCTGAATCTGTTCATCTACGTCTTCCTTTTCCCTCAATCAAACGTCCCAGGCGTCGCGCCGCCGAGGCTTTTTCAGGGCCTCGGCGGTCGCGCGCATCAAGCTTCGGCTTACCAATCAAGCGTAAACTCATACCACGCACTTCCCGATGTGTCCTGATCGTTCACTTGAACCACCGCGGTGTAATTATTGGAGGCGGTCGGCCGTTCCAACAACCGGATTTGGCCTCGTCCGCGGACCTTGCGCAAGGTGACCTGGACAGGGCGGTAGCCGGGCGCGTGTTTTGGACACCCCCGTCTCAGTCTCTAGCGACTCAACTCCATGTCGAGGATTGACCCCACAATGGCGCCAAGGATTGTGTACTTGCCGCTGGAATAGCGACCATATCGATAGCGGCTGTGGTAGCCATCTTCATAGCCGCGACGGAAACCCTGGCGGAAGTAATAGTTATATTCGTTCCGGTCTACATAATAACCACCATAGCCGTAGTTCGCGTCCTGATAGGCAAACGAGCCTTGGTAGTTGGAACGCCAGCGATCCTGCCGGTCTGCCTGTCCGGCGAGGAAGCCTTGCTCATAACCGTAGTTCACGGCCTCCCGAAGCAAATTGGCGCCGTATTGATTCGTCTCGTAGTACCGGCCGCCACGCTTGTAACGATAGTTCCAACCCGTGTAGAAGTATGGATCCCGGTCGTAATCGTGGTGATCGTTCCGGAGACTCATCTCCTGCTGACGTAAG
>Ga0307378_10012896_pt1 | contig 10635 bp, 7 predicted proteins | sample UN1MG_FD_202238 | JGI IMG/M metagenome (GOLD analysis project Ga0307378, IMG submission 202238) | Soil microbial communities from Risofladan, Vaasa, Finland - UN-1 | ecosystem: Environmental > Terrestrial > Soil > Coastal area > Acid sulfate soil | place: Finland: Risofladan, Vaasa | collected...
AGGCACCGACGGCGGGGAAGGCACCGCGTCATCGTCCGACACGCGGCAGACGCCGACGCCGCCGGCCGACGAGATCGGGGACTTCCGGGGCCTGTTCGTCTACGGCGTGTCGGTCGAGGGAGGGTTCGACTACCTCGGTCGGTTGAGCACCGATCTGGCCGGCGAGGGCTTCTGGTCTCGGTGGCCGGACTTCACGCGCGGCGTGTTCATCGAGGACCACGTCTACGCGGTCACCAACCTGGGGGTGGTTTCGTCCGCCCTGGACAGCGTGGACACGGTCGTGGGCCAGGTCGAGCTGCCGTTCGACGATGAAAGCGACGACGCTGTCTTCTTGCCCGATGGCCCAGAGTCGCCTCCGCCGCCATCCGTCGATCCGGACGATGAAGGAGCTGAAGGAGAAGGAGAGGCGTAGGCCGCGGGCTGCGGCGACAGATCGAACCACCTATCGGCGATCCCCCACCGCCGGGCGACTGGGCCCAGGGTGGGGGATCGCCCTTTTTCGGTGGGTCCGCGGGCTGCGCGACCGACCGGAAAAGGGCCGGGTGAAGTTGACCGGGCACTTGGTGGCCCGATACTTGCTCCGGTGCGATCACCGGGGGGAACGCCAACCTGTATATTCAGGAGACAAGCCATGCGTCGAGTCCTAACCCTGCTAACGATGTCTTCTCTGATGGCCTGGTCCGGATGTGTACTTCCGTGGGACATCGAGAACGAGAACGGACGCCAGACCACGACGCCCGACGAGCGTGAGCGAGAGAAAGGTGTGGCCGAACTCAAGCGATTCAGCTCGGCCGAGGAGCTGGAAGACTACTTCAAGGAGCAGATTCTCGCCCACAACGACGAGTACTACGGGTACCGCGGGGACTTCGCCGACGAGGGCGCCGCTCCGACGGCCGAGCCCCAGGCGGGTGGGGGCGACGACACGGGATCGCCGGGCGGGGGCGCCGACCAGGACGGACAGGCGATCGGCGCCGAAGGCGAAGGTGAAGGCGAGGGCGGAGGCGAGGGCGCGCCTGAGGACGCCAACGACGGATCCTTCTCCGAAACCACGATCCAGGAGGAGGGCGTCGACGAGGCCGACGTGGTCAAGACGGACGGCACCTACCTCTACATCATGACCGGCGAGGAGCTGCGCATCGTCCGTGCTGTACCGGCCGACCAGCTCGCCGAGCTTGGCCGGTTCGAGCTGAAGGGTTGGGGGCGCGATCTCTACCTCGTCGGCGATCGGGCGGTGGCGCTGACCTCCACCAGCAACGTGTTCTATCCGGCCGGCGTCAACGTGGCCGTGTCGGAGGACAGTGCCCCAGCCTCCAACGGCACCGGGACGGCGGTCGCGACGGAACCGCGGCAGGATGCGGTCGACCCGGTCGCCGACCCCGAAGAGCCGGTAACCGTGATCGACGAGCCCGGTTTCGCCCCCGAGCCGTGGTACATTCCTCGCCCGCAGACGCAGGTCACGATCATCGACATGTCCGATCGCTCGGCGCCGGTTCTGATCTCGGAGACGGTGTTCGACGGAAACATCGCTTCGAGCCGCATGATTGACGGCGTGTTGCGCCTGGTGCTGGTCAACTACCCGGACAACTACTACGACGTTCTGCCGCTCGGCACCGTGGAGGCCGAGGAACAGGTCGGCGTACTCGACCTGGACGCCATGCTGCCCGACTACCAGACGACCGACGCCGCGGGCGAGCAGACCCGCGGTAACATCGTCGAGTGGGACTCGTTCTTCCGGCCGACCGATCCGGACGGCTTCGGCGTAACGGCCGTCATCACGCTGGACACCGACGCGCCGGAGACTTTCCAGGCCGTGGCGGTCGTGGCCCAGCCCGGCCTGATCTACGCCTCCACCGAGGCCCTGTACGTGACCGACACGGAGTACTACTACGACTACCGCCGGGTGGACACAGACATCTACAAGTTCGCGTTCCAGCCGGACAGCGTCACTCTGGTGGGTGCGGGCACGGTATCCGGCCGCATCCTCAACCAGTATTCGATGGGCGAATACCAGGGTTACCTGCGGGTGGCCACGACTACGGATGAGCTTTTCGACTGGGAGACCGGCCAATCCCTGCCCAGCAGCAACAACGTCTACATCCTGGGTGAGCGGGAGGGGAAGCTCGCGGTCGTCGGAGAGGTGGAGGGGCTGGGGATCACCGAGCAGATCAAGTCGGCCCGCTTCATCGGTTCGCGCGGCTACGTGGTGACGTTCCGGCAGATGGACCCGCTGTTCACGCTGGACCTGAGCGAACCGACGGCGCCGAAGGTGGTGGGCGAACTGAAGATCCCCGGCTTCAGCACGTTCATCGTTCCGATGGACGAGGTTCACCTGCTCACCGTGGGCACCTACGTCGATCCCAACGCCGAATGGGCCCGCGACGACGGCGTGCTGCTCTCGATCTTCGACGTGTCCGACTTCGCCGCACCGCAGCAGACGCACAGCGTGGGGATCGGCAACTCGGGCACGTACTCCGAGGCCACCTGGGACCCCAAGGCGTTCACCTACTTCGCGGCCGAGAACCTGGTGGCCCTGCCGATCGAGCACTGGGGCTACGGCGGCTGGGACGGCGCTGAAGGAGATGTGGTCTTCGCCAGCCCCCGGCAGACGCCGACGCCGGCGCTCGAGGACGACGAGGGATTCCGCGGCATTTTCGTCTACGGCGTCTCAGCTCAGGACGGCTTCGATTACCTGGGTCGGGTCAGCACGGTCATCAGCGAGAAGTCCGCCTGGGGTGGCAGCTTCACCCGCGGCGTGTTCATCGAGGACTATGTCTACGCGGCCACGGACCTGGGTGTCAGTTGCGCGGCGTTGCAGGAGGTGGACACCGTGGTCTCGACCGTCGAGCTGGCCTATGAATACGACGGCAACGGCGTGGACTCCTCCCCCGGCGTGCCCGAGCCCGAGCCGCTGCCGGTTGCGACGGAAGGCTCCGGCGGTAGTGCCGGCTCGACCGGCGACGGCGAATAACTCGTACTCCTCCTTCCGGGGCGCCTGCCCGAGGCCGGCATGATGCCGGCCGCATAGCACTGATCCCCCGCCGCCGGCCGACAAACGGCCGCGGCGGGGGATTGGCGCGTTATGATGCACCCCGTCCTGCCCACCGAGGGAATCCACCCTTGGCGGATCGGAGGCGCCGGACCGGCAGTCAACGAACGACCGCATACCAGGGGACCGACGTGCTGAGAGAGGACGATCTACGCGGAACGCTGGCCCGCATCGACGGGCGGGGATACAGGGCGTACAAGGACATCGCAGGCGCGTACGCGTTCGACGCATTCACACTGTTCATCGACCACGTACAGGGCGATCCGTTTGCCGCGCCGTCGAAGGTGCGCGTGCGTGTGTCGCAGAACGCGGCGAACCTGCCGCCCGCGCTGTTCGAGCAACCGGTGCGACGCTTGGCCCTGGAGGATTTCCTGGCCCGGCAGGTTCGCCGAGCGATTCGCCAGACGGCCCAGGGCGGTCGGGGCACGGGTAAGAGCGGCCTGATCGCCATCGACGCCGGCGGACAGGAGGTGCTCGAGCGCACGGCCGTCGTGGTCTCGCCGGAGTGGGTCGAAGCCCGCCTGCAGGTGGGGCTACCGGCGGCGGGGCGACGCGTGCTGGCCCGCCAAGCCCAAGCCATGCTCTGCGACGAGCTGCCGCAGATCGCCCGGCGCGGGCTGCACTGGGAGAACCTGCCTCAGCAGCAAGCCCGGGCTTTTGTCGAGTGCGTCGAGAATCAGGAGCACATCCGGGCCAAGCTGGCGGAGTCGGGGCTGGTGGCGTTTGTGGCCGACGGGTCGATCCTGCCGCGCGAGAGCGGAGCCAGCGACCGGCCCCTGTCCCCCGAGCAGGCGGTCGCGTTTCAATCGCCCGAATCGTTGCGGGTCAGCATCACCGTCCCGAACCCGGCCGGTGGGCCACACGGTTCGGCGACCGACGTGTCGGGCATGGGCATTCCGACGGGTGTCACGCTGATCGTCGGCGGCGGGTACCACGGCAAGTCCACGCTGCTGCGGGCGCTGGAGCGGGCGGTCTATCCGCACGTCCCCGGCGACGGGCGCGAGTACGTCGTCACCGGTCGCGACGCGGTCAAGATTCGGGCGGAGGACGGGCGCCGCGTCGAGAAGGTGGACATCAGCCCGTTCATCGCCGACCTGCCCTATGGTCGCTCGACGACGGCTTTCGACGGCGACGACGCCAGCGGCAGCACCTCGCAGGCGGCCAACATCGTCGAGGCCGTCGAGGTCGGTGCAACAACGCTGCTGTTGGACGAGGACACGTCGGCCACCAATTTCATGGTGCGCGACGCGCGGATGCAGGCCCTGGTTCACAAGGAACACGAACCGATTACCCCGTTTGTGGATCGAGTGGGCGAGCTGTATGCGACGTTGGGTGTTTCGACCGTGTTGGTGATGGGCGGCTGCGGCGACTACTTCGACGCGGCCGACACCGTCATCATGATGCGCGACTACCTGCCCATCGACGCCACTGCCGACGCCAAGCGCGTCGCGCATGACCACGCCACGCGGCGGCGGATGGAGGCCGGCCGACCCGTCGCGACGACAACGGCCAGGATTCCATTGGCCGAGAGCTTCGACCCCTCGCGAGGTCGGCGCGAGGTCAAGATCGACGCCAAAGCGGTGGACCTGATCCTGTTCGGTACGGAGCCCATCGACCTGCGCGGAGTCGAGCAACTGGTGGACCTCAGCCAGACCCGCGCCGTGGGTTACGCGATCCATCTGGCCACCACTCGCTTTCTGGATGGCAGGGCCACACTGGCCGATGTTATGGATGCGGTCGAGCGCTTCTTTAACGATCAGGGCCTCGATGCGCTCGACCCCTTCCACCGAGCCGAGCGCCACCCGGGCAACTTCGCCCGCCCCCGCAAATACGAGATTGCCGCAGCCATCAACCGCCTGCGCACAGTGCGCATGAAGCAGACCGCGCCCATGTCTCAAGCTTGAACGATGGCGGTGCCTGTGGGAGAATCGGGAACCTCTTCGTCGGGAGGCTCCTGTCATGGACGAGATCGATCTGGAAAGCAGATTCCCGGAGATGCAGCCGGTTCGCAAGCCGCCGAGCCTGGTCAGTGTGAACGGGTGCGGCCTGAGGGCGTATGGTTCGCGAGACCTCGATCACGAGACGGGCACCTACGTCAAGACGCAGTGCATTTGCCTGTTCTACATCCCAATTCTGGCCCTGCGGGCTTTCCGGGTGGTCGATGCCGAAGGAGGAGGCTGGTACTGCATCGGGCGCGAGCCACTGTCGGCCTTCGCCAAGGCCTGGAACTTCCTGGTGTTGGGCGGCGTGGCGAGCCTGGCCGGCATCCTGTGTTGGAACGCCTACACCAACTCGCCCGATTACCGGGCCGGCCAGCAGTTGGCTATGGCCGACGATTTTGCCGCGAATGGCAAATGGGTGAAGGCGGTGCGGCTCTATCTCACCGTGACCAACAGCGGGACCCGCCACGCTCCCCAGGCCGCGAACGCTTTGAAAGACCTGCTCGACGGCCTGGTCGGCCAGGCATCGGCCCAGGACGTAGCCGCCGTTCTGGACATCGTCGTCAGGAAGGTGCGACGGTCGCGTGCCCCACCGATCGTGCCCGACGTGCTCGAGCGAGGTTTGGCCCTGGTGGACCGTTTTGCCGAAACCGACCCGCACGGCGCGTTGGCGATTCTGGAGGTGATCGCGCCGCTGGTCACCGTTGCCGAGGCCCTGGTCGCCAAACGCGAGCAAGTCCTGGAACGGGCTGTGGCCCACGAGCCGAACGACCCGGAGCCGGCCTCAAAGCTGGCCCTCATCTACGAGGGCCGGGGCGAGCTCGAGCGTTGCGAAGGCCTGCTGGACCCGCACCGGGACCGGCTGGGCGATACCGAAGGGGCCCGCATCCTGGGCCAACTCGACGCCGCCCGGGGTGAGGTGGAAGCGTCGTTTGCCCTGCTGGCTCCGTACTGTGAAGGGCGCCTCGAGCGTCTGCACGGCGCCGAGCAGGCCTACAACAACGCCGCCGAGCTGGCCTGGAAGCGGGCGGTCGGCCGGCTGGAGAAGGGCCAGGGGCCCGAGTCGTTCTACCGCCAGTACAAAGCGGCGTCCGAAGACGAACAACAGGCTTTGGTGCAGGAGTACGTCGAGAAGCAAATCCGCGGCGATGCGGGCATCCGCATGAAGCAGGAGGCCTTGATACGCGAGGCGAGCGTTGTCCCGGTCGCCCTGGACCTGGGGATGGTTCGCCTGCACCGGGCCCAAGCGATGCCCGATCCGCAGGCCCGCCAGGACGAGCTCCAAGCGGCGGAGGAAACGTTCCTGGCCATCCGCGGCCTGGCGGGCGACACGGACCAGTACCGCCTGTTCTTCGGCCAAGTATGTTACTGGCTCGGCAAACACGACCAGGGTCGCGAGTTGTTCGACGAACTGCTGACAGTGAACCAGCGCAGCTGCGAAACGCTGATGTCGGTCAGTTCCACGCTGCGCGACCTGGGTGCTTGCTCAGAGGCCCGGGAACTGGCCGAGGAGGCGTACAACAAAGAGGCGGATCAGGGCAAGAAGTACGAGGCCGCCCTGCTGCGGGCCCTGCTCCCGACGGATTCCGATGACCAGATCGAGTGGTACCGCCGGGCCAACCCCGCGGACCCGCACGTGAAGGCGGCGCTGAGCATGGCCCTGGGCAACCGAGCCATCCAGGAGGGCGACAACCGCGGGGCGGCCAGGCATCTGCACCAGGCGATCGCCGCCTATGAGCAGCAAGCCCCCACCACGGCCACGCTCAACAACGCCGCCCTGGCTTACTTCTCGCTCTTCCAGGCGACCGGTGAGCCCGAAGGGCATGACAAGGGGGTCCAGATGCTGGAGCGGGCCGTCGCCCTGGAACCCAGCAACAGTATCCTGTTGTACAACGCCGCCACCACCCTCTTGACCGGCGCGTTGTCGGACATCATCGGCGATGCCATCGACTTGAAGACGCTGAACTTCGAGGGTGACTTCAGTCTGCTTTCGTTCCTGTACGAGGACGCGGCCGGGCGGGCACCGTTTCGCCAGCGGGTTCGCTCACATGCGGACGTGGCCAGGGCTTTGGCCTATTTCGGCAAGCTCCTGGTCCTGAGGCCCAAAGACGTGAACGTGTATGCAGCCGTAGCTGCCATCCACAAGTACACCCGCGATATCGAGGCGATGCAGGACCTACGCCAGCGACTGCAGCAGGTGGAGCTGGACCTGACCGAGGCCCGACGCCGGACGCTGGACTTTTACGCCGGCACAGACGATCCCAAACGCCGCAGGGAATCCGAGGCGAGCATCGAGCGCTTCGAGAAACTGGTCAACATCACCCGAGGTCAGTCGCCAGGTGCGACGTTCGCCGTCGCGGCCACTTACCTGGCCACGGCCCGAATGGCGGTGGACATACTCGGTATAAGCCCCGATGCCGATGACATCGTTGCCCTGGTTGAAGAGGCCCACGCCGTTGCTCCTTCATCGGCCACGCGCAGAACGCTGGTGGCCGCCTTGCTGTTCCGTGCCGGCCAGACCCTGGCCCGGCAGGACGCCGCCTACGCCGAGATGGCTTCCCGCGCCGGTCGTTCGCTAGCGCCCATTTACCTGGTGGCCGTTGCCCTGACCCGCCCGGATGAGCAGCGCGATGCCGCCCTGAACAACGCAGACGTTCGGCGGGCCGTGTCGCTGCTGCTCGAAGACAGCCAGGCCTTCCCCGCCGAGGGCATCTCCTGGGATTGGGCCATGCTCCGTGCCGGCCAGCCGGACGAGGCAGCCCGGGTCGCCTCCACGGTTCGGCAGGATGAGGTCCGACGGATCGGCCGGGCAATCGATCTGCTGCTATCGCCGATGAGCGCAACCGCGGCGTTCGACGCGTATTGGTCGGCACTCATCGACGGCAACGAGGACGAGGGCGCGGAGATCCTCAGGCGCAGCGCCGCCCGCGGTGTACCGATGCCGTTTGATCCGTAACGAGTCCAACCTGCTGCGGCGGCGCTTTGTCACTGCCGCGCCGAGCGGGCCGCGCGCCGGCGGCGCTTGCGCTGCCGGGCAGGGCGGCAGCGAGCAACCCGGGTCAAGGGACCTCTTCGGGGCGCGGTGGGGCGACGGCCACGTAGGGTCGGCCCAGCAGTCGCTTGAGCAGGACCATCTCGCCCAGATCGTTGCCTTCGACTCGGTGGCCCCACCATTGCAGCAGGTAGCTCAGCGCGATCAGCCCCACCGGTCGCCACCACAGGTCCCACCGCCACTGGATCAACTGCACCAGGGCCAGGATCAGCCCGGCCGCCAGCAGGGGGATGCCCACCGCGTGCAGTCCGCGGTTGGCGGGGCGCCGGTGCCGCTCGAGCCAGTTTCCGATCCAGCCGGCCATGGGATGCTTCGTACTCGCAGCCGCCGACGGGTTCAAGTCCGCGTTTTTTGCGGCCCAAAAGGGGCTCGGCACCGAGACGCTGTAGTTTCGGCTGTCCCGCCAGGCGCCCAACGCCGATAAACAGACAGGGCCCATTGTGGCCGCGGGCCCGCGAACGAGCCCACAACATGGTGATGGTGGCCGCCCAATTGTGCATGGTACTGGTCGCGGGGGCATGGACAGCAGATGTCCCCAGACAGGTCGCGGCCGATGAGCTGTGGGCGACGGCCCCCTACCAGGATTCAGTTCAGGCGGCGTCTTTTGACGCGATCCCCGACTCGCCCATCGGAAGCGCTGAGGAATACGAATCGCCCTTGCCCGTTCCAGTCGCGGTGCCGGAGGTGGCGACGCTGCTGTTCGTCGCTTCGGGAGGAGCGCTGCTCATGGCTCGCCATCGGCTTCCGCGTCGACCACGGGCCTGATCAACACACGTCACTCACGAGACCGGCTGGGATTCAGAGGGGTTCCCTGTCGATCGGTTCGATTCGCGTAACGTGCATGGGATCGCAATAGGCTGAGCGGTCCGGGAGTTCGTCTTCCCCGGGGTCCAGGCCGATGACAACCTCCCGTTGAGTCACAAAGGCCGTCTCCGGGTGGCGCACGTCATAAGAGGACCCGTCCGACAGGAAGATGCGAATCGGCTCGAATGGCCGTTTCCTGAGATGATCACGGATCTCGTTGGGTCTCATCGCTTCTCTATTCCAGCACGGCCGCCCGTCCGGGTCACAACCGAGCGACTGTAGCGTTTCAGAGCAAGTGAGACAGTCGGGCGTTCTGGTATAGTGACGGTTTCGGGGGTGCCTTGAGGGGGGAACCGGAGTTCCCAGGTTCCCCCCTCAAACTCCCCCCTCCTTCCTTCATTCCCCTCCGGGACGAGGGGGAGGCGTTGTCGCCTGGAGGAACCGTCATGAGCAGCGAGAAGCGTCGCCGGAAGTGGAGCCCGGCCCAAAAGCTCCGCATCGTCCTGGAGGCCCTGCAGTCCGACGGCAAGCTGGCGGCCATCTGCCGTCGCGAGGGCCTGTCGCCCACCCTGATCTATCAGTGGCGCAAACAACTGCTGGGCTCGGCCGAAGCCGTGTTTGCGCCCAAGAGGAAGACGGGCCAGGACCCCAAGGTCGAGCGGCTGGAATCCGAGAACCAGCGGATGAAGAACGTCATCGCCGAGATCACCGCGGAGAATCTCGATCTAAAAAAAACGCTCTCGGATTGAGCGATCATCCGCAGCTCCCGTCGGAGTTGCAGAACGAGGTGATGACCTTGGTCGAGCAGACCCGACAACGCAGCCGGTGGCCGGCACAACGGACCTTGAAGGCCCTGGAGGTTCCTCCGGCCAGCTACTACCGCTGGCGCAGAGCGGCGGCCTGGGAGAAGCCGCGACCCCGGTCGCCGACCGGCTCGATGTACGAGTTGTTGGATTCGGAACGCCGGGCCATCATCGATTATGCCCTGAAGCACCCGCAGGTCCGCCACCGTGAATTGGCCTGGAGAATGCTGGATGAGGGGGTTTGCGGCGTGTCTTCCTCAAGCGTCTATCGTGTGCTGCGGGAGGCCAACCTGGTCTGCCGCTGGAAGCCCAAGGCCAGGGTCAAGGGCAGCGGCCGGGATGCCAGACCCGGTCGGCCTGACCAGAAGTGGCAGACCGACATCAAGTATGTGCGAGTCGGAAGCCGGAACTACTATCTGCTGAGCTTCATGGACGTCTACTCGCGGTACATCGTGCATCACGAGCTGCTGACCGGCATGGACGGCCTCAGCGTTTCGACCGAGGCGGCTGCAGCCATCGAAACGCTCGATGGCCAAGCCCGACCGGACATCCAGAGCGACCACGGCTCGGGCTTCATCGCTGGAGAGTTCACCGAGACACTGTCCGAGTCGGGCGTGACGCACAGGAAGATCCGCCCCCATACCCCGACCGACAACGCGGAGATCGAACGGTATCATCGAACCATCGGCGATCAGATCGACCAGCACGATCTGGAGGATTACACGCAGGCCAAGGCGGTGATCGCGTCGATCATCCACAACTACAACCATGTCCGGCTGCACTCGGCGCTGTTTTTCCTGAGGCCGGTGGATTATTATCGAGGAGACCCGGAGGCGCTGCTGGCCGAGCGTCGCCGGAAACTGAGCACGGCCAGGGAACTGCGAAAGCAGGAGAACATCAGGCTGCGACAACGCCTCCTGCCTTGGCCGGAGGCCGAAACCGTTTCTTACCCAACACGGCGAAATGTCTCACTTTGATTGAAACAAATCA
>Ga0307378_10012901_pt1 | contig 10633 bp, 12 predicted proteins | sample UN1MG_FD_202238 | JGI IMG/M metagenome (GOLD analysis project Ga0307378, IMG submission 202238) | Soil microbial communities from Risofladan, Vaasa, Finland - UN-1 | ecosystem: Environmental > Terrestrial > Soil > Coastal area > Acid sulfate soil | place: Finland: Risofladan, Vaasa | collected...
GCCGCGGCCCGCGATGCCGATGCCCTCCTGGTGCACCACGGGATGAACATGCCCCCGGGCCAACTCCTGGACACCATCTTCACCAAGCGGCTGCGCTTCCTGTTCCAGCACGATCTTTCCCTCATCGCCTACCACTACCTCCTGGACAGCCACCCGGAGGTCGGTCACAACGCACAAATCATCAAGGGTCTCGGCGCTTTGCCCACGGTACCCTACGGCGAAGGCGGTTGGGGGTGGTACGGAGAGTTCGAAACGCCGGTGGCCCTGGACCACCTGGAGGCTGAGTGTGAGCGGATATTCGGCCAGCTCCGCGCCAGTTACCCCTTCGGGCCAGCCGAGGTCCGTCGGATGGTGGCCATGAGCGGCAAGGGGGCGCCCGGCCCTGGCGAGATGGAGGTCCTCGTCCGGGACAAGGTGGATCTCTACATCACCGGCGAGCCCCACGAGTGGAACCGGGAGCTGTTTCGCGAGGTCGGGATCAGCTTTTTCGCTGGCGGCCACTACAACACCGAGAAGCTGGGCGTGCTGGCCCTGGGCGAGATGATCAGGGGCCAGTTTGACCTGGAGGTGGAGTTCATCGACTTGCCCAATGAGGTTTGAGGCAGTGCCCCCGATTTCGCAAGATGCTGGGCAGTTGGCGATGAGCACCGCCGAGCCAGGGTGCTACCAGCAGAGCCGGCCGAAGAATCCTTCGTCAAACAATAGTCGCTCTTCCTGAGACCTCTTCGCCTCTTCCTGATCCGCCCTGCACACCGGGCACTCGCCCCCGTGGTAAGCCCTGCGACACAGAGGGCAAAGCAGGCGCGGCTCCCGCTCCAGGCCGAGGGGAGCGATGATGACCAGCACCTCGTGGGCCGCCATTTCGTGGAGAAGGTCATCGATCTCCACGTCCCCGACGTGCAGGCTTACCCCAAACGCGGCGTGGCGGACAGGTCCTCGAAGCACGCTGGCGCCCATCTGTTGGGCTACCGAGGCCAGCCTTTCAGTATCATCCCACGAAACCATGGTTCACCTCGCGTCCCTGACCTGGACTCATCGTATCACGGGCAGAGGGTAGGGTGGCCGCTGCATCAGGAGCATACGCAGGCCGCTGCGTACGGTGCGCCACAGGATCCTTCCGTAGCCTTCGCCTCTCCTGCGGGCTGAGGTACGGACTACCAGGCCTCTGTCAAAGGCAACTTTCGTCACGTTGCTCACCCGCCACGAGAGATCAACGTCTTCTCCTGCTGGAAGCGACACGTTGCAGCCACCTGCCTTCCAGAAGGCTTCTCTCCGCACCGCATAGTTGTTGCCGGAAAAGCAGCTCACGCCCAGGGCATGAAGCGCCATCATCAGCCCCAGATACAGGTACCAGAGAAAGACCTTCTCGAAGGCGGTGCCGTCGCCATAGCGGAAGGGGCCAAAGACGGCTCCCAGCTTATGATCACGCTGGAAAGCAAGGGCGATCCTCCCCAGCCAGTCTGGCGGCACGATGGTATCAGCGTCCGTGCTGGCGAGAATCTCCCCCTGGGCCGCCTTCGCTCCCCGCTGGCGGGCGCGCCCTATGCTCATCCTGGGTTCTGTCACTACCATCGCCCCGAACTGGCGAGCAATGCTCGGAGTGGCATCGGTGCTGGCGTTGTCCACCACGATCACCTCGAACCGGGTGCTGCGATACCTTTGGCGCTGGAGAGCTTCCAGGCATGCCCCCAGGTATCGTTCCTCGTTGTGTGCTGGTATGACCACAGAGACAAAGATCTCCCTGCGTCCCGTCCTCCAGAGAGACATCTCCCGTTCTCCTTGCCTCACACCTGAAGAGTCTTGGATAGCCTAATAAAACAAAAGAATTATATCACACCCCCTCCGTAACCTCAAGTTGGCTTTCGGGCGCGACTACTCTAAGGAAAGACTGGGCGTCCTGGCCCTGGGGGACGTCATCAGAGGCCAGTCGGACGTGGAGGTGGAGTTCCTGGACCCGCCCAACGAGGTGTGAGGCCTCCCGTCCGTCCACGGGTGCATATGTGCCGGTCGTAGAAAGGCCTTCACAAGTGTTCCGGTTGGGCCGCTGAGCAACGCGCTTAGTCTGTGCGGGATTATGGGCGGGGCGAGGTTACTGCTGGAGGTACTCTCTTAGGGCCGCTATTATGGTGTCAGTCTCGTGCGGGATATCGCCACGCATGGGGGACACTGCGAAGATCCAACCCCCGTCTTCTGCCCGCCTCTGGAAATGATGTGGGTAGCTCTCCAACTCCTGCAACTCAGCCACCCCTTCGTGGGGGTAGTCATCCCAGCCGAAGAGCCGCTTGTCGCCAGGGTAGGGAAGCTCAAGGTCAATCAGCGCGTAGGAGTAGCTTTGGGTAGTGGGATCGTAGTGTACGTCGAGGAAGCGGGTTTCGTCGAATGAAGCTCGAACCTTGGCCCCAAGAAGGCTGACTTCACTGAAAAGCCCGCTGGCTAGCAGCTTCTCAATGACCTCTTTGTACCAGACCATCATAGATCTTCAAGCATGTGTAGGAGCTCAGTTGACTCGTGATCGATGGCTCGCCACTCCAGGAGATCGGTGTAGAGGGTGTGATCATCTGGCGACACGCCTTCTGTCTTCACTCTGCGCTCCAGTTCCTCCTGAGAGCTGTGCTTTCGCTGAAGTCGTGTCCTAGACTTCTTGAGGCCCATGATGCGCTCTGACACTCCAGCCGCGATCCCCTTGTAGATGAGATCCTCGTCGCTCGCGGGCAGGATCGATGTGGCCCTTTCCAGCAATTGGTGAGCGTCAGATGGGATAGGCATACCCAGATTCCTCCCTTGGCGCCTTGGCTTCCTGCGCCTTCTCATGATTCACTATACCATGATCGTGTGATGAGAGCAACGAGCGGATCACCGTTAGCACCGGCTCGTACATTGCTAGACCTACGCTCCGTGCGGCACCGCGGTCACCTCCTCACTGACGTTGATCCCGCGATGGCGGAGTTGTTCCACGAAGGGCCGGGCCGGTACCTGGGTCTCCACGCCCCCGGCTCCTGGCGGGATCTGCCCTCGAGCCATCATCTCCGCCACGATGGCCGCGCTCCAGCCGGTGCAACGCTCCATCGCTGTGAAGCCCGTTTCCTCGTCCAGGTAATCTATCACTCCCACCATGGCCTCGGCCTCACGGCCATCCTTCTTCCCGACGGCCTTAATACGTATGATGACCACGTCTTTGTCCCCGGCGAAGGTGACCTGCGGCGTGAACAGGGCGTGAAAGACATCACGGGGCACCACTTCCACCTTTCCCACCTTGAGGGGCGCCAGGTCCCATAGGCCCAGGTCGTAGAAGGCGCGCAGTTGGGCGAAGCTCCCCGGATGCCGAAGGGTCTTGTTCTGGAGCGTACGAATCTTGCCCTCGAAGGTCCAGGGCATCGTATCGGTGCCGCCACCGGCGACGAACGCCTCCAGGGTGCCGATGGGCTCCGGGAAATCGACCGTCTCCAACTCCGTCATCGTCTCCACCTCGGTGACCTTCCCGTCGCGGAGGAAGATCGCAGGTTCGGCGTATTCGTTGGTCAGCCCGGCGATGTTGAAAGAAAGGAGGTAGTTGAAGGGAGGGCGCGGGTCCTGGGGGATTCCCCCGTCCCACATGTAGACGTCCACTGCCTCGTCCAGCAATTCCATGGCGTGGACCATCAGCGTGGTGCCCATGCCCGGCACCTGGCCGCAGTTGGGAACGATACTGATGCCAGCAGCCCGAGCCTGGGGGTCAAAGCCGTGTTGCTGGCGGGCGATGCCCGTGTGCCCGCCCAGGTCGCACATGTGAGCTTTGACCCGTACCGCCACCCGGGTGAGGCCCAGGTTGTAGGGGTAGGGCACGGCGCTGAGGAAGGCGTCTACGCCGGCCAGCACCTCCTCGACGGCTTCCAGATCGGTGACGTCCACGCGAACGGCCTCGGCGACGGCCGTACCGACCAGCTGGTTGACCCGCTTCGCGGCCCGTTGGGCTATCTCCAGATCACGGTCTGCCAGCACAACTCGCCCCGCTTCGCCCCAACGGGCCATGTCGTAGGCAGCAGCGGTGCCCTGACGGCCCGCCCCCAGAACGGCATAGGTAGATGACATAGCTCCTCTCCTTTGGCAGCGAGAAAACAGAGCACAGATGCTAGAAGTAGGACTTCAGCTCGCCTCTCCGCCTCACATCCAGCGAGGCGCAATGGAAGCCGCCCCCTATGGTTTCGAAATCGTAGAAGTTGCAGGGAATAGGCTTGAAGCCCCAGTCCCTCAAGGCTCTGATCAAGGTGTCTTCTCCCCTGGAGACAATCACCCGTTCTTCATCCAGCATCAGGACGTTCATGCCGATCCATCTGCTGCAGTTGTACATGGGGTGGCTGTCAGGCATGAGAGGTTCGGGGCACACCAGGATTTCCCAGCCGCTCTTCTCGAACATCTCTGGCACATGGGGAACCCGTTCTGGATTGATCAAGAGCTTGCCGGGAGCCAGAGGGTAGAAGGTGGCATCGATGTGCATAGGGTGCGTATCGTAGACTTCGACTTCGTGAACCCGGTAGTCGTCGCCCAGGTGTCGTTGCAGCCACTCGATGCCGAAGCGGTTGCAGCAGCTGCTTTGCGCCACGAAGATGTCTCTACCGCATTTGATGACATCCGCTGCATCAACGAGGGGCTCATATTCGGTGAGGATAGTCCGCATGGGCTCGCCTTCCTGGGGGGCCACAAAACCCTCTACGTAGCTTTCATCACTCAACTGCGGGCGGGGAGCGGATACCCACCTGGCGCCCTTCTTGAAGTACTCCTTGCATAGATCCTTGTATGCGACATGCTCGTGATATCTCGAGCGCCAGCCCATGGGTGCTTCGATGATCTGATCCCCTATGGCCAGCAACACGTCTCTCGGCATCAGGGCGTAGCAACCGCTCTTGATCTCCCAATCCGGTGTGGCGTAGGGTTTGGAGAAGTCATAAGGTGTGGGACGGCGGACCGTCACCCCCTCTGCCTCGAGGATATGAACGAATTCGTCCAGGTCTTTCCTGGCGGCATCGATCAGCTCCTTGGGCCAGGGAGACCCGCCGTACGCGCGGTGGAAATCCCATAGTTCTTTCGTGTGTAAGGTCGCCTCCAGAATCACGTCCCAGGGCGGAATCATGGCGCCGTCGACAATGCCCACGATCACTTCCTCTAGCGGATCCCATTCGTTGTGGGTATTGACGACAGGATAGACAGAGTCTCTCACATCATCCATTGTAGCCTCCGCGTTACCTCACCATCTCCAGATATCGGCGAGGGCAAACACGCCCACGAGGGGTTTGCCCTGGGTGTAGCGACTAAAGCGGCGAGCCCGCGGCAACTTGCAGCCACGCGGGCAGGGCGAATACCCACTTGGCCTGGCCAACTGGCGTGGCCTTTGTTGTGCGACCACCAGCCAGCCACCCGGTCTGAACATGCTGCGCGCCCGACTCACGTTCTCTGGATCACGCACCGTCCCGGAAGAGCAGGGCCGTCGCTGTGCGCCGGAGGATCCTCGGGTCTCCCATCAGGGACCGGTCGCTGGGTACCCTGCAACATGATTCTTGATCCGTGTAACGATGATTCCAGGGATTTGAACTTTCGCAGCACAAAACAAGAAGCGCGGCAAGGGTCTGATTGGTGCGGCAAAAGAGCGTCATGGCCCCACGGATCATCAGACTTCACAGCCGCATGAGCGGCAGGTAGGCCGCCTTCGAGCCCTCCACCGTGCCCTCGCCTGTTCAAGAGACGCGGCGATCCCTGAGAAGCAGGGTGATCCCCGTGCGCCAGAGGATCTTCAGGTCCAGCATCAGCGAGCGGTTGCGGACGTACTCCAGGTCCAGCGTCAGCTTCTTTGGCATAATCCGGGTCACGTACTCCTCGTCGACGGATTCCCCATGGAGCATGGAGGCCTCGTCCCGGTACTCCAGCTGGGTCGGCCCGGTGATGCCGGGCTTCATACTGAGCACCTGGCGCTGCTCCGGGGTGTACAGTTCCACGTAGGAGGGATCCTCGGGCCGGGGTCCCACCAGGCTCATCTCTCCCTTGAGCACGTTGAGAAGCTGAGGCAGCTCGTCCAGCTTGGTCCCGCGCAAGAACCTCCCCGCCTTGGTGATGCGGGGGTCGTCTCTGTAGGTCACGGCGGGGCCCCTGCGCTCCGCTCCCTGCACCATGGTGCGAAACTTGTACATGAAGAAGGGCCGGCCATCGAGGCCCACTCGCTTGCCCTGGTAGAGGACGGGACCCGGGGAGTCCAGCTTGACCCACAGGGCCAGGAAAAGCAGCAAGGGGCTCAGCAGAATGAGTCCCAGACCGGAGATCAGGAGATCGAGGGCTCTCTTGGCCATCAAATTACCTGCGAGAGCGGGAGATGACCCGCCTCACCGCCTCCACCACGTCGTCCACGTCCTCCCGGCTCATCTTGGGATACAGGGGCAGGGAGACGATGCCTTCGTAGATCCGCTCGCTGACGGGATAGTCCCCCTTCTCGAAGCCGTACTGCCGCTGATAGAAGGGGTGGAGGTGCAGAGGGATGAAGTGCACCGATGTCCCTATGTTCTCTCCCCGCAGGGCCCGGATGAACTGGCCCCGATCGATGGTCAGGCGGTCCAGGTCCAGCCAGATGATGTAGAGATGCCAGGCGTGGCGGACGTGATCCTTGACGTGAGGAGTCACGATCTCGGGGAGGTCGGCGAAGGCTTCTGTGTAGACCCTGGCATACTCCTCCCGCAGCTCCTGGAAGCCCTCCTGCTTGGCCAGCTGATGCAGGCCCAGGGAGGCCTGGATGTCGGTCATGTTGTACTTGTACCCGGGGAGTTGTACCTCGTAGTACCATGAGCCCCGGTCGGAGTATCTCTTCCAGGCGTCGCTGCTGATGCCGTGCAGCCTGAGGATGCGCATCTGCTCTTCCAGGTCGTCATCCTCCGTGCAGATCATGCCCCCCTCGCCGGTGGTGAGGTTCTTGGTGGCGTAGAAGCTGAACACTGTCACGTCGCTAATGGTGCCGATCTGGCGGCCTTTGTACTCTGCACCCATGGCGTGGGCAGCGTCCTCGAGCACCAGAAGCCCGTGTTCCTGGGCGATGCTGTGGATCTCGTCCATCTCGCATGGCTGTCCCCCCAGGTGCACGGGGATCACCGCCTTCGTGCGGGTGGTGATCTTTCTCTCTATCTCCTCCGGGTCGATGTTGTAGGTGTCGGCTCTCACGTCGGCCAGGACGGGCACCGCTCGCTGGTGGACGATGACGTTGGCCGTGGAGCAGAAGGTGAGGGGCGTGGTGATCACCTCGTCACCCGGTCCGACGCCTCCCGCAACCAGGGCCAGGTGCAGGCCCGCAGTACAGGAGCTGACGGCGATGGCGTGGGAGGCACCCACGTGCTCCCTGAAGACATCTTCGAACTGCCTGGTCTTGGGCCCCATGGTGATCCAGCCCGAGCGCAGGGTGTCCAGGACCTCCTCGTACTCCTCTTCGCCCAGGCAGGGCGCGAAGGGAGGCAGGAACTGGTCTCTCACAGGAGTCTCGTCGTTAGGCATCTCACCCCCTCGTGCTCTTCTCGTAGGTGATGGAGTGGGAACCGTGATACGCAAAGGAGGATCTGCTGGTCTCCTTCCACTCCAGGCTCTCGTAGAAGCGTCTGGCCGCCAGATTGTCCTCTCTCACCGACAGTGTAACCGAGTCGCAGCCTCTCTGTTGCGCCTCTCGGAGGAAGACCTCGCTCAGGCGGCGCCCTATGCCCGAGCGCCTCTGGAAAGGCTCCACTCCAATGGAGACCAGGCTGGCTGTCTCCGGCCCATCATCCGATCCTCCACCGGGTGCCTCCGTGGTCTGCGAACCTTGGGACAGCATGGAGGGCACGGCCCGCCTGGCCAGGTCCTTCCTCTCCCATACCAACCTTACCGTCTCCACTGGGCTGCTGACTGCGCGCCAGGCCAGGGCGGCCAGCAGAGCGCCGCCTTGCTCACGAAAGAGGGAGCCGTGGTACGTTTCTGCCCTGGTGGTCCCTGCCACGAACCCCACCACGCGGTCGCTGTCCTTGAGGGCCACCTGGGCGATGGCCTGGGGGCTCTCCACGTACCAGCCGTACATGGCCCGCAGGAACGCCGGCCCCAGCCGGGTCAGGTAGTAACCCTCAAAGCACGCTTCGTGCAGGGCGGCCACCTCTTGCACGTGTTGCTGGGACATCCTCTCGTACCGGAACGGATCAGGGCTGGACATTACTCTCTCCGGTGCCCACGATTCCCTGCAGCAGATAGTGCACCACCCCCCAGAGGAACCCGGCCCCGTAGGACAGATGCAGGCAGGCAAAGGCCGCGGGCAGAAGGGGCAGGTACCGCCATGCCTCCTTTCTGGCGATGCTGAAGGCCACCAGGAGGGAGGACAGCACGTAGCAGCCCACGATGAGCGCGAATAGAATGGCGAACGTGGGGCTGAAGAGGCCGAGCGCTACGCTCACCAGGAGGCTGAGCACGAAGATGGCTGGGATGAAGTGTCGCAGCCTGACCTGGCCGGGATGTCTCCGCATGACCCTCACTTTGCCCCGGCCATAGGAGAAGTACTGCTTGCACAGAGCCCTTAGAGAGGAGCGCCCGTAGTAGAAGGACCTGATGGCGGGGGTGAGGTACAGCTTGCCACCTTGGCTTCGCAGCCGGTAGTTGAACTCGTCGTCCTCGCTGCCCACCAGCTCCTCGTCGAAGAGGCCCATTCGCTCAAAGACGTGTCGACGGTAGGCTCCGAAGGCCAGGGTATCCACGTACTGCTCCCGGTCAGAGTACCTGAAGAGGGCATCACCCACGCCGAAGGGGCTGCTCATGGCCAGAGCTATGGCTCTGGCGGTGTCGGTTTCGCCGATGGTCTCGATGGGCCCGCCGACACAATCGGCGCCTGTCCTTTCGAGGTACTCCACGCAGGAGGACACGTAGTCTGGCGCCAGATAGCAGTGGGCGCTGATGATCATCAGCACCTGGCCACCAGATTCTCTGATGCCGATGTTGAAGGCCGCCGGGCTGATCCGCTTCTCGTTGTCCAGCAGGCGAAGATGGGGCATCCTCTCCTGTTTGGCAGAGACCACCTCCCGGGAGCGGTCCGTGGAGCGCCCGTCAACCACCAGGATTTCCAGCAGATCAGGGGGGTAGTCCTGCTCGGCCAGCGAGTTCAGGCACTTCTCGATGAACGATTCCTCGTTGCGCATGGCCACGATGGCCGACACGAGAGGCATGTCACTCCGTGCGTCCATAACGGCTTTGCCTCAAGGCGCTGCTGGGGCGGTTCCCAGCAACGCCTCGTAAAAGGAGAGGAGCTTCTTCTCCTCCACCTGCCAGTTGTACCTCTCGCGGGCCGCGCGGAGTCCGTTGGCTCCCATCCGCGCCGCTTCTTCCGGGTATTGAAGCAGTTGGGCCATAGCGGAGGCGATCTGGTCCACGTCATCCGGCTGGACCAGGAGCCCGCAGTCTGATTCCGCCACGACCTCGCGGATGAAGGAGAAGTCGCTGGCGATGACTGGGATGCACGCGCTCATGTACTCGAAGAGCTTGTTAGGAGTGCCCAGCACGTTGTTGGGCGTGGGCTGGAAGCAGAGGAGGCCGGCCAGGGCGTCCCGCAACAGCGGGGGGATCGCTTCATAGGGGAGCAGCCCGAGGTACTTGAAACGCCTGTCTGAGCGCCTGCTCTCCAGCAGCTCCCTGAACCCTTCTTCGGCGACGTGACCGATGCGACCGGCACACAGCAGGTCGGCGGTGTCCTCGCCGAGGCTTTCCAGGGCTCTCAAGCACCGGTGGATGCCCCGATCATCGGACACGCGCCCTGCATACACGAAATACGGGAGGCCGCGGGATTCTTTGTGCTCGGTCCTGTCCTCGTTGTTCAGAAAGGCTTCCAGCCGGGCGTAGTTGGCTACCTTGACCACGCGGGTTTTGTCCGCAAACCGCTCCTCGAGGTGCCGGTTGACCACCACCACGCCGTCCATCATCCTCACTGCAAGATTCTCGAAGATCCTGACCATGGAAGAGACAAACCTGCGCAGGGGGCCGGGTATCCACTCCTTGGTGAGAACATCCTCCGGGTAGTTCTCGTGCACATCGTACACGATGGGCCGTCGGGTGAGCTTCTTGATCAGGACGGCCGGTAGCAGCAGATCGGGATCGTGGAAGTGGTAGATGTCCGCCCTCTCCTGCAAGGCTATGCGAAGCAAACGCCACCAGTTGACGGGCCGCAGCAGCCGGGACCGAGGCTGGGGCAGGCCAAGTATCCGTATACCTTCCACGATCTCTTCTCCGAAGTCCCCGATAGCGGCGAGAGTCACCTCGTAGCCCGCCTGTGAGAGGCTCCTGGCCTGTTTCTGAAAGATGCGCACGTCGAAACAGGGGTGCACAGAGCTCAGCAAACACACCTTCATGATCCGAAGACCGATTGCAAATGCAGGGCTATCCTGCGGCTGGCCTTCCCGTCACCGAAGACCTGGGGGCGCTCGCCCTGGGGCTGGAAGTGGCGGATGGCCTCTGCGATGTGCGGCTCGCTTGCGCCAACTAGGAGGTTCCATCCGCGCTCGGTGGTCTCCACCCATTCCGTCTCCTCTCTGAGAGTGACGCAGGGCACGCCGAAGAAGTAGGCTTCCTTTTGCACGCCTCCCGAGTCGGTGAGGATCAGGCGGGCGTTCTTCTCCAGAGCCAG
>Ga0307378_10012902_pt1 | contig 10632 bp, 9 predicted proteins | sample UN1MG_FD_202238 | JGI IMG/M metagenome (GOLD analysis project Ga0307378, IMG submission 202238) | Soil microbial communities from Risofladan, Vaasa, Finland - UN-1 | ecosystem: Environmental > Terrestrial > Soil > Coastal area > Acid sulfate soil | place: Finland: Risofladan, Vaasa | collected...
ATGGAGATTAGCGAGGACTGGGTTGTCGGCAAAAGATATTTTGATATGAACGTGGAAATGGAGAGCGAAAACGAATCTGCTGATTCAAAAGAAAAGAGAATTTACAGAAAAAATGTTGCTTAATCTTGTAAGCGTTAATCCTTCCTCGTCATCATCTAATCCCTGCCTGAAATGATTGGCTGTCCACAGTACGACCCCAAAGTAATGCTAAAGCTCTTGGTTTATGGTTGTTCTTACGATGTTCGCAGTTCCCGCAAGCTGGAAAGAGAGACACATTACAATCTTTCGTTTATCTGGTTGACTTCGGGCTTACAAATGGTCCCAAAACCGCTCAATCAAGTCAGGCAGGAAACGAACCAAGAAGGATAAGTGGTTTCGGCGGCACTGGTATAGGTCGATGATGATGGATAGGAAGAGGCTGGTTGGCGATAAAGAGGCGAGACGGTGATGGGGAGTGGCGTAAGCACTCAGCTTTTTTGCTGTTCATTTGTAGTACGGCGTGTTTAGCGTTCTGGATTTCGCTCAGACGCCTTTCGATTTTATAGGACTTAATCCGCATTGCTTGCCATTTTATTGCTTTTGCCAGCTTTACGTTTATATTACACTATTCTTATATTTATAGCAATTTATATAAATTTATATATTTTTAGTATATTATGCCTTTTTTACTTGCATTAGGAGAATTTATGTGTTATACTATGTATAAATTAGAATAACTTAAAAGTCAATAGAAAAAACAATTTGAAGGAATACAAAATGGCGAAAGAAAAAGTAACAAAAGTAGATGAGCTTAAAACTACCATAGAAGAACTCAACCAAGCGTCAGCCCTGATAGCGGGTGCAGATTTAACCAGTATGGTTCCTACTAAGTTTGGCGTCCGGCGTGATAAAATTGTAACGGAATTAAATTCGTTTATCGAAGCCCTTCAACGCAAGTTAACTGTTATTGAGAAGAAAGTATCCAAAATTGTAGCGTTACGGGCCAAGATAATGAAACTGGAACAAGGAAATCAATAACGGCACTTGTCATGCCTCTTATTTTGTAGGCCAAATGTGATTTGGCGGATTTCGGAAAATATATTTCGACAGTGTTTTTAACATTTTGTTGGGGGGCAAAAAATGAAAATTCAAAAAATCCCACTAAGCAGAATCAACCCAGCTTCTTACAACCCAAGACGCGACCTCAAACCTGATGACAAAGGATACAAGCAACTTGTCAAAAGTATGGACGAATTTGGCTGTGTCGAGCCGTTGGTTTGGAACAAACGCACAGGCAATCTCGTCGGGGGTCACCAGCGCTTCAAGGTAATCTTGGCGCAGGGGGCCAAAGAAGCTCAGGTCAGTGTAGTGGACTTATCTATAGAGAAGGAAAAGGCGCTTAACATAGCCCTCAATAAGATAGGCGGTGATTGGGATAGAACCAAGCTTGCTGAACTCATCGATGAACTGGTCAAGACACCACAAATCGATATCGAATCGGTCGGTTTTGACATGCCGGAGGCGGAACAGCTGATTGCCGATATACTTGGCAATACCGAACTCGGCGAGGCCACCGATTTGCAGGCACAGCTAAATGCAGACCTTCCTGTAATTACCAGGCCGGGAGACTTGATTGAGCTGGGTCTTAACAAAGAACATCGTATTCTATGCGGTGACGTAACGAAGCCGGCTGACGTTGCGAAGCTAATGGGTGATAGCCGGGCAGGGTTATGTCATACTGATCCGCCCTACAATGTCAATTATGACCGCAACAACCGTCCTTCTTCCACGAAGACTAAAAAATCGTCTCATACAACAACAGAGCGTATCCGCAATGATGACTTGACCCCAAAGCGTTATGAAGCTTGGTTCAGCAAGGTGGTAAATGCCTTTGCCGAGGCAATGGTACCAGGTGCACCGTTCTACATTTACAATATCGGCAATGTCACACCTGATGATGTTTACTTTGGCAGGCGGGAAGAAATAGCGAAAAAGCGAAAACAGTTGAAAGCAAAAACAATTCTTGAAAGGAAAAGAATTAACTGTAAAATCATTGAAACCGGAGCTGAGATCGTCTCCTAATTTAAAGGTAAATTTGTCTCATTATTGCTGAAGACGTACAATCTAAATGTGCCCCTGCTGCTTACACTTCAATAAAGGAAAGCAGGAAGGAGTGGAAACACTCTGGGGAATATCCGGGAAACGTTGGCCCAAGTCCCTTAGCAATTCCCTGCCCGGAGGGTCTGGCTATAGGCCTGCTTTCCTTTATTGAAGAGATGAGCTAATTCCTTTTGGCTCAAGCACGACCTCAAGAAACTACGATTTTGAGCTGAAAAATGGGTCTGGATTTTGGGGTCGTGGGTTCATAGCGGGGGCGCGTTACGAACCTACGACCTATCAGATCTTTGTGTCGGGGTCTGCGCGGCCGACAATAGATAAGTCTTAGATGTGTAAAGAGTTACAGAAATCCGCGACTCTTGTCAGCCGACAACTCCGACATTCATTAAGGGGTTTTGAGCTCTATGTGGGAACCAGAGAATCGCCCAGATGCTGGTCCGATGTCTCTCCTCATATCTGAAGTATCTTTTCACAGGCCCCCTGATTCTCCTGTAACGTCTGTGTCTATAGCCGCTTCTTATGTGCTTTGTTGGTAGCTTTATCTGCACATACCTTGCACCACACCGCCAATCCGTCTTTGTTGATGTGTGCTTTGTAAAAGTTTTCTGCAGTTTTGTTCGGTAATTTCATGGAGGGTCATCCGTGGGCGGCTCAGTGCGCCAGATGGGCTGGTGGGATCGGTCCACGAATTCGAGGGAAATTTCTGAGTGACTGTTACGCTTTTGGCTTGCGACTATTCAACTTCTGCTTCATTAACCGACCCATTTTGAATTTCACTACTCGCTTGGTTGGGATGTTGACTCGTTTCAGAGTTTTTGGATTCTGTGCGACCCTCGCTGCACGCGTGACAACCTCAAAGACTCCAAAGGGAAAATCCCAGACCAAAATCTTCGATGGTTAATCCTTCAAGGCCGAACGGTTCTGCCCAATCTTCGATGCGAATCGCGAAGGTGCCACTGGGCCTTTCCTCCAAGCTAATAACCCCTTGCCCGGTGAGAGTCAATTGCTCACCTTCGATACGGAAGATGGCGCCGGCGGTCAGGTCGAAGGATAATTTTTCTGGTTTAATCGTGAGTGTGAGTCCATTAAATGTGATAGCACCTTTTCCATCCGCCTTCGGCAAACCGGCTTGAATCTCGGATTGACCTATACTTTGCGTATTGATATACGCATACAAATTGAATTCGATGCCTGTGGGGAAGATGCCTTTTAACAAACCGAGCGCATTGCCTTCTAGCTTCAATCCACTGAAAAAAGTGATTCCCGGTTTTAAATCGGACGGCACGTATCGAAATTTTTCGAAGATAGGTAATGAGAGTTTTGGATCTTGAATCGTGGAGAGAATCAAGCCTGCTTCATTGATGACGAGAACGTTAAAAACGCATCCTAATTCGTTCCAAATCGAAGCCGGCGACCAATCCGGTTGCACCACAATCCCCGTGATGAATCCGAAATCAGAGGCGGTTTTTTTCCGTAATTCAAAGAAAAGTGTGGCTTTCCCGATCTTTTCCGCGTCGATTGTTGTCGACAAGGTGAAATCGTATGTCGTTGCGGCGTTGATTTCCGTGCTTTTTTCTTGGCTTTCCTTCGAAATCCGCAACGCGATTTCGGAATCTTTTAATACAATTTGAGGAAGGCCTTCCGCGTGAGGTAAAAATTCGCCACACAGCGTATCTGCCAGATCGGTGAGTGAAATTTCGGGGAATTTGCCCTGAATGAGAAAATCGGCGGGTAATTTCCAATCCGAATAGAACGAGGCAATCTCTTTATTCGAATTGGAGTACAACACTGCCGTCGACGAAATCTCTCCCTTAAATCCATTCGATTTTCCTTGCACGTAGGATAGATCGAGGGAGGCGTCTTTTAATTGAAATTGAGCGATGCCGACCGGCAGTTTCCATTCGCTGGTGACTGCCAGCCGAAATTGATATTTTTTCTCTTTCAAATCAGCAGTGACGAATAGTTTGTCAATGCTGATATCTGGAACCGTTTTGACGGAAGGAAGGTATTCGTGAAAGATTTCTTTGATGTCAATTTTCTGGTCTTGCTTCAATCCTCCGCTGAATAACATTTGCGGAAAAACGGCTTTGTGCTTTAGATAATTTAGCGGGATTGATGCTTGGAGTAGGAAAGCAACACTCTCTTTGTCAGAAGTTTGTAGAAAAGAAAAGGGTCCTCCACGAGAGAATCTCACAGGTCAGGGAAAGCCCAAAAAAGCCAGACTTTCGTAGACGTGTAAAGTGAGATCTTGAGACAAGTAATGAGACGCGAAAAGCAAATAACCAAGGCCTTTTACATACACACTGAGACCCAGGAAACTGCGATTTTGAGCTGAAAAATGGGTCTGGTTTTTGGGGTCGTGGGTTCATAGCGGGGGCCCGTTTCGAACATACGACCTTGTGTCGAGGTCTGCGTGGCCGACAATAGATAAGTCTCACATTTGTAAAGAGTTACAGAAATTTACCGCTCCTGTCAGCCGACAACTCCGACATTCATTAAGGGCAAAACATTTACAGAAACTGAATTTCCTGGCTACCATTTCATGGTCGATGCCGAGTTCTCGGGCGATCCGCCGTTGAGACCACTTGCTGAACTTATTGACCCAGACCTCGTTGACCCCGTGGTGTCCGCCGTCGTCTTTGAGCCTAACTGAAATACTTATAGTAACATTCTTAGTTGAGGCAACAGGGAGGGATTTATAGTTGACGTTAATCAAGTTACATTGTATAATATATTTGTTGTATGACGTCAGCGGAAATGGACACAGGCTCAGATATCCACGTGTTTTTTAGCAATGTCATCCGCTATTCTTAATGGAAATCTCAAATGCAGACCGCCCCCCAATATTGCTTTTATGGGAAAGAATGGTTATAATGTTTGAAATGTCATATTAGGAGATTGGTGGAGATGTTCAAGCCCTTACGACAGAGATTGGGTCTCTTGTGGACGATGGTCAAGATAGTCTTGGTCAGCATTGCCGTTGTGATGATTTTCGGCGTTCTCACCGGTGCGGCCGAGATCGAGGAGATGGAGATCGATTTGGCCATAGATCCGAACGGTGAATCAATGACCTCACAGGTCCGCCTGCATGTCAACAATACCGGGGACCAGCAACTATCATGTCTGTTTCTTAAGCCTACCCGGATAGAGTATCTTCGTGAGGTGGCCTCTGGCCGAAACGTGTCATACTGGTTCGAGCAGTTGTCCCTACCGCAATACAGCGTCTACATGTGCACGATGAGCCTGAGTCGATTAGGCCAGAAGTGCGTCTTGGAACTCGGATATGCCTACAGTGGGAAGGATTTCTACGGCTATGCTCTGAATCCTGCAACCATGGACAATCTCGTGTTGGGGCAGATCACACAACAATCGGTCTACTCCAGTCACTTGTTCTACTATCCGTATACAGACAGACAACCTAGGAGGGCACGGATTGCCATCACGGTCCCGCAGGGATGGATGGGAGTCAGTGCGGGTGTCCTCCAAGAGCAGGAGTCTCTCGGTGACCGGTGCCGGTTCGTCTATGAGATCCCGTATGCCAGTGGCAGACTGCCTTACCCGATCGCCGCATTTCCATACGTCATACAGGAGAAGGTTTATCAGGACCGAGTCCTTATGGGTATCTACAGCTCGGCCGCCGACGCCGAATACGCCCGGGAGAAACTGGAATTTGTCACAACGAAGGTTCTGCCATTTCTGGAGGACCTAATGGGGAACTATCCCTTAGCCAATCTCCGGATCATCGAAGTCTTTCCTGGGGAAGGCAATACCGGCTTGGCGGCCAGGGGGATGGTCATGTTGTCAGAGAACATGTGGTTTTCCGCCCCTATTGGTAGGGCGTACGACTCTCTACCAGCCATCGTGCTCGTCGATGAGTGCGCCCACCAATGGAACTTCTACCACATCCAATTTCCAAACTACCTTGCCGAGGGGATTTCGGAGTACACGGATAATCTCTTCATCGAGCGATTCGTGGACAGCAACCGGATCGCCGCCAACATGGCCACGTATCGAGAGGCTTATACCAAGATCGTCGATCTGCTGAACCGATTGAAGCCCTTCCAGGACAAGGGCATGTCCGTGGAGCAGGCGGCCGAAGGGCTTGGCCTCTCAGTCGAGGCTATCATGCCCTACTGGCCGTACGCCACGTGGGGGGAACTGCCCATTTCCGACTCTCGTGTGTTTACGACCCTCTATTTTCTCAAGGGAGCCGTGGCGATCCATGCCCTGCGGATGGAAATCGGAGATGAGCATTTCTTTCAGGGGTTCAAGAAGCTGTTTTCCGTGAGCAGTGACCAACCTGTTACACTCGACGACTATAGTCAGTGTTTCGAATCCGTCCACGGCGCATCGCTTGACGATTTCTTCCGGAGTTGGTACTACGAGCCGGGTTTGCCATTTGGTAAATATCCTGGAGACTTTGATATGAATGGAAGGGTTGATTTATTTGACTGGTCTTATCTTGCTAGTGATTGGAAAAAATCGGTAAATCCAGGAAGTTATCTTGGAGATATTACTGGTCCAGATGGAAAGCCAGATGGCAGAGTGGATTATTTGGATGTTGCAATGTTCGCGAGAGATTTTCTCAAATGAGAAACCACTGTGACTAATCGTCCTCGCCCCTGTCCAATTCTACTGTCATCGACCTTCAGTGGTAGCAACCAGACGGGCTTTAGCGGGACGCTGACGGTGGAGGTCGAGGAAGAAGAACGCCGTATTGTCCAGAGACTTTGAGATCAAGGTCGTAGGTTCGAAACCCAGTGGAAAGACATGCGAAGCTATATGGCAGACGCTTTCATGTTTACTGTCTTGGGCTATAGTGCGCCAAAATCTGATGTGAGCGCAATTAATCTTCTTAAGAAAGGATGGGGTTCTCCCAACCAGCGAGTAATGGAAGACACAGAAATCATTGACATCAAGTCTGAAGATGATCTTACTAGCGTTTGGGATTCCTTTATTCATTCGCACCATTACTCCGTTTGCTCAGATTATTTTGAGTCGGGCCTTGCTCGTCATCCCCGGAGAACAGGCGAAGCTTTACATATGGCTCAAATAATCAATGCCCAGTGTGCCGAAGGAAATCCAGTTCCCAGAAACATCTGCCTCAGTGATCTACAGTTTTGGTTCAAACAGTTGCGTGATGCAGAAATCAGAAACACACAACATGCGGCTTCACCTGGACGGCCTAAAGGCCGCAGGTGAGCCGCGGCGTTATGTCGCCAAGAAGAGGAGACGCCCAATGAACACAGAAACGTCTGACCAGGCAATTAAAGGTGTCCGGTACATTTTTCGATGAGTTGTGCTTGATAATGATAGGTTTTGATAGAGGACAGCGGGTGGGCTGAATTACTGGGGAGTTTTGGGACGCAGACATCGGCTGGAATTAAGTATGCTGTCCCCGGGATTAGTAAGTCGTTTCCAAGGGATCCCTTATGGACTTTGGGCAAAAGGGTGTTATACTGACACTCGGAGAGGTTAGGAGTTTTATACGGAAACCATATATACATAGTTAGGCGTGAGAGATGAAAAGACGAGATAAAGGTTTTCGAGGTGACGCAAGCCAGTTCTTTGTTGCGGGTGAGCTCTGCCGCCGGGGATTGGTTGCAACGGTCACGATGGGAAACTGTCCGAACACGGATATTCTGTGCAGTAATCCTGAAGGCACGAGGTTCGCCCATATCCAGGTGAAGACGTTTCGTCCGGGCATCCGTACTTGCAGTGTCGGCATGAAATCCGAACGAGACTACGGGACGAACTTCTTCTGGGTTCTCGGCGGCATCCCCGACCCAGAGACTGATGAATCCTTTCAATACTATATCATCCCATCACAGGTCATGGCGGAGAACATGCGAGAGTGCTTTCGTCTCTGGGTCGAGACACCCGGCAAGAACGGGCGTCCCCATAATCCAGAGAACACGATGCGTACAGTACATCTTCCCCCAAGAACCTGCCGGAATGGATGGTCAATCAAGGAGTACTTAAACCGTTGGGATCTGATTGAGAAGCGCGTGGACGAACAACCATGAAATCCACCGTACTCGGGTGATTTCCACGTTGGGCACGGAAAGTATATGAATCAAGAAGATATTGATAAATTTGTTTATGCAGAAGCAAAGAACTTTCTGCTTGATTTGTGTATAGCTGGTGTCGATTCTTTACTTATTGAAAAATACCTTAGTCCAACATCATTGCAACCACGCCCAGACTCTATCCCTAAAATCTATGAACGAATATTGGAATCCGCTCAAAATGCAAATATGAAAGCAGGCGTAATTGGACGAGCTATTGGGGGTATAGAAAATCTATCGCCTGTTCTTTTTAGATTTGATCCTGAAAAGGTTCTTAGAAAATACGATAACGATTGGGAAAAGTTACTTGATGATATACAAAGGGAGATACGCCCGACAGGGAAGATTCGCAGAACAAATCGTAGCATTTGGCCACAGTACTGCCGAACAATCCTTTCAGGTGCTGAGTTCATATCGCAATTTGTTTCAGCGGCTGATTTCTTCGAATGGGTGGACTTTTTTGACCAGGATAATCGGGCACGGCCAAGCCTTCCTATGTTGCTTAGTCGTGAAATATTAGGCTTTGGCTTTGCTCTTGGGTGTGACTTTCTTAAAGAAATGGGGTATGTTAACTTCTCGAAACCAGATGTACACCTTAGGGACATATTTCAGGGAATTGGCCTTTGTGTTGAGAAATCAGATGATTATACGCTCTTTAAGAGTGTTATTCGAGTTTCTTTACATGCCCAAGTAACACCATACAATGCGGACAAAATATTTTGGTTAATAGGAAGCGGATATTTTTACGACGATCCCCAAATTGGAAATAATGGTAGAATTGGGAGCAACAAAAAAGAGTTCGTGGAACAGACAAAGGCCCAAATTGCCAAACAATCGCATGCACCTTAACACCCAAAGCCGGGGCGTTTTTTCGCTTTAGCCATTTCAGCATAAAACTTCATTCTTGCTAAGCCCTCATTGGCTTTGGGCGCAGGTGATGCGGAGTCGTTCGGCAACAAAAAGAAAATATCATGCGCATATGTATTCATCGTGGTAGCAAACAAATAGGCGGCAGTTGTGTCGAGGTCCAAAGTAGCGACAAGCGACTACTTATTGATTTCGGCCTGCCACTGGACGCGGAAGAGGACTATGGTCAATATGTACCTAAAATCAGAGGACTTGATGGTAGTGATCCAACCCTGCTGGGCATTCTCATTTCTCATCCACATCTTGATCATTATGGCCTATTGGCACACATTTCACCGAAAATTCCGGTCGGTATGGGAGCCGCCGCGCGCCGTATACTTGCAGCAGCCGCTCCTTTCCTTCCTGGAAACTGGGCAACTGCCGCACAGGGATGGAATTACCAATCAGGGCATAGCTTGGTCATCGGCCCTTTTCGTGTAACTCCCATTCTCGTCGACCACTCGGCTTATGACGCTTATTCGCTGCTGATTGAAAGTGGCGGAAAAAGGATATTCTACACCGGTGATTTCCGTTCTCATGGCCGAAAGGCTACATTGTTTAAGCGTTTAATGGCCAACTCGCCAACGAATATAAATACATTACTGTTAGAAGGATCTTCAATCGGACGTCTCAGCGATGACCAACAATTTCCAAAAGAAAACGACATCGAAGCTCAATTGGTACAAGCCTTTTCCGCCACAGAAGGTTTGGCGCTGGTTCACACTTCAGCTCAGAATATCGACCGCATAGTTACCATTTTCCGAGCTTCCAAGCGAACGGGTAGAAGACTTGTTATTGATCTATACACAGCGGCGATTCTGCAGGCAACTGGCAATGAGAACATTCCAAAATCCGACTGGCCGGATGTAGCTTTATACGTTCCGCAAGCCCAACGTATCCAGATTAAAAAGAACGCATGGTTCGACTTGTTAAAGCGCCATGCTTCTAATCGCATATTTATTGAGCATCTTCAACAAACCCCCAGAAAGTCAACTCTGCTTTTTCGTCCATTGCATCGATTCGATCTTGAACGTGGGGGATGCATCCAGACATTCTCTTCTTATTGAGCCGATTACACGTTCGCAATATGGATTTTGCCAGGGTGACTTTGGAGCAATGAGGACTTCTTTGTGATGCCCATATTCTCAACTCGTTGCTCAAAGAATGTGCCATAGATCCCGTCACGATGGTCGTGACAGTGAAGAAGTCGATTGCCCAAGATATATCCAGGTGGTTACGCAAAAATGGCAGCCATGTAGTTGATCTTTCGCGAGGTTTTCGCGGCTTGTACATGTATTTGCGGATTGTGTCAATGATTTTACAATTAATTCTTTTCCTTTATAAACTTGGCAGTTCCGCCCCAGCCGCAGCCGATGTCCAGAACCCGCATTCCAGGCTGCAATCTCATGGGATCGGTCTTGCTGTACTCCTGGACTGGATAGTGGAAATGTGGTTGAGCTATTGGCTGTAGAATAAAAAAGAGTTGATTTCGACAATTGTCCTTGTTAACATGTGTAATTAAAGGTTTGTTACTGCAATGTTTTGTTCTTGAAAGGACTCG
>Ga0307378_10012903_pt1 | contig 10632 bp, 6 predicted proteins | sample UN1MG_FD_202238 | JGI IMG/M metagenome (GOLD analysis project Ga0307378, IMG submission 202238) | Soil microbial communities from Risofladan, Vaasa, Finland - UN-1 | ecosystem: Environmental > Terrestrial > Soil > Coastal area > Acid sulfate soil | place: Finland: Risofladan, Vaasa | collected...
CCAAGCGCAGGCGGTCTTGCCACCGGCCTGGCATCGTTCTGCAATTCACACCAGAGCAGATGGCTCGGCTGGCCCGGGATAGCGTCCGAGAGGGTCCACAACCGCCAGAAATCGCACATTTCCACCAGGCTCAAGGAACAAAACTGTTATCCTGTTTTTCTGTCTGCCGGAGATATTCAGAATTTTTATCACGGCTTTTGCAACAAAACGATTTGGCCGCTGTTTCATTACTTCCCCATGTACACCGTATACGAACAGCGATACTGGCAAAGTTACAGGAAAGTCAACAAGACCTTTTGTGATGCCGTGGTCAAAATTGCCAAAGACGGTGACTGCATCTGGGTTCATGATTATCAGCTTATGCTGCTTCCACAGCTTATCCGCGAGAAGCTGCCCGAGGCTCAAATCGGTTTTTTTCTTCACATACCTTTTCCTTCTTTCGAGATGTTCCGGCTTTTGCCGTGGCGCAGGGAAATTCTTGCGGGCCTTCTCGGCGCCGATTTGATTGGCTTTCACACATACGACTACGTCCGGCATTTTCTCAGCAGCACCACACGCATAGCCGCAGCCGAGCACTCCATGGGCGAATTGACCGTCGGCAAAAGAGTTGTCAAGGTCGATGCGTTCCCGATGGGAATTGATTACCAGCTATACTCGCATGCGGCCGAAAATCCAAAAGTCAAAAAAAGAGCGGCCGGTCTCTGCAAGAAAGCAGGTGACAGAAAAATAATCATATCCATAGACCGACTGGATTATACAAAGGGCATAATTCAGAGACTCGAAGCCTTCGATTTATTCCTGTCCCAGAACCCAGGATACAAGGAAAAAGTCACACTAATACTGGTAGCAGTTCCCTCCCGCGTCGGCGTGGAAAGCTACATGGAACTGAGAAAACAGCTCGAAGGCCTGGTCGGCAGAATCAACGGTGAACACGGAGTTCTGGGCTGGGTGCCCGTATGGTACCTGTATCGTTTCCTTGCGTTCGAGCGGCTTACAGCCCTGTATAGTATAGCGGACGTGGCCCTGGTGACACCTTTGCGCGACGGGATGAACCTCATAGCCAAAGAATTCGTCGCCGCAAAAACCGACGGCAAAGGTGTGTTAATCCTCAGCGAAATGGCCGGCGCAGCCAGCGAGCTTGGTGAAGCTCTTGCCGTAAATGCCCACGACAAACAGGCCATTGTCGATGCCATAAAACAAGCCCTCGAAATGCCGGTCAAAGAACAAATCGACCGCAACAGACTCATGCAGAAAAGGCTTGCGCGATACACTGTTACAAGATGGGCGCGTGATTTTATCCAGACTGCTGCCGTCGTAAAGAAAAGACAGCAGGAACTTGCGGTCCATAAACTCGACAGCTCAACCATGCAAAATCTCTTTAACACGTATAAAAACAGTTCCAATAGGCTGTTTTTGCTTGATTACGACGGCACGCTCGTAAGTTTTACGTCTCGTCCGGAAAAGGCCGGGCCTGACAGAAAACTTCTGACTTTATTAAAGAAACTTACCGGAGTGCCGAAAAATGAAGTAGTGATAATCAGCGGCAGAGACAAAGATACACTCAATTACTGGCTTGGCGCCCTTGACACGGCGCTGATAGCCGAACACGGGGCCTGGATTCGGACAAAAGGCAGGCAGTGGCACACAGCAGAGCCGCTTAGAAACGACTGGAAGGACAGAATAAAACCCATCCTTGAATTGTACGCCGACAGGACACCCGGTTCCTGGGTCGAGGAAAAGGATTTTTCATTGGTCTGGCATTACCGCACCGCTGACCCTGAACTGGCCTCTTTGAGAAGCTGCGAACTGAAAACCGCGATCTCGAACCTGACACATAACCTCGATATCGGAGTTTTCGAAGGCAGCAGGATTCTGGAGGTAAAGAACATCGGCATAAGCAAAGGTCACGTTGCCGAGCAATGGCTGACTAAACGTAAATGGGATTTTATCTTCGCTGCAGGCGATGATTATACCGATGAAGATATGTTTGCCGTCCTGCCGAAAAAAGCTTATTCGATTAAAGTCGGTTACGGTATTTCCAAAGCACAATATAACCTCGATTCGGTAAATGAGTTAAGGTCCCTGTTAGACCGGCTGGCCAAAATGTAACAGATTGTTAAGGAGACGCTATGTTAAGACTCGAAGACTTCCGTTATATAGTGCCGGACAATACGCTGGCTGAGATTTACGCCAGGGCCAGAGGCCTTTACGGCAAGCGCATCGTCCATCTGAATGCCACCTACCAGGGCGGCGGCGTTGCTGAAATCCTTTATCCGCTGGTGCTGTTAATGAACGACGTCGGCATAAACGCCGGCTGGCGGATTTTGCACGGCAGTCAGGAGTTTTTTGAAGTTACCAAAAGTTTTCACAGCGCGCTTCAGGGAGCAAAATTCAATTTATCCGAAAGAAAAAAACGAATTTACATGCAGGTCAACGATACTTTTGCCAGATTTACACATCTCGAGCACGATTGTATTATCGTGCACGACCCCCAGCCGATGGCTTTAATAAGGGCATATAGAAAACGCCAGCCATGGATATGGCGCTGTCATATAGACCTGACCGACCCGCACAGGGAATTATGGGATTTTCTCAAAGGCTTTCTGCTCAAGTACGACCAGGTTGTCTTCTCAAGCGAAAAGTATTTCAAAGAAGACCTTCCGGTTGACCAGAGACTTATGTTTCCCGCTATAAATCCCCTTTCTGCCAAAAACAGGGCCATAAGCGACAAAACCATATCCGAACACCTGGAAAAGGCCGGCGTGCCGACAGATAAACCCGTTATCACACAGGTATCCAGACTCGACCCGTGGAAAGACCCTGAGGGCGTGATAGACATCTTCAACCTTGTAAAAACCAAAGTCGATTGCAGACTGGTTTTGTGCTACAACGTTGCCAGCGACGACCCTGAGGGTTTGAGGATGTACAACAGGGTTTACAGGAAAGCCGAGAAACTCGTGCAAAAGGGCGATGTTGTTTTCGTTTTAGGAAGCAATGAAACACTCGTAAACGCCATTCAGAGGTTTTCCAGCGTAATAGTACAGAAGTCCACGAGAGAGGGATTCTGTCTTTCGGTTACCGAGGCTCTCTGGAAAGAAAGGCCTGTGGTTGCGTCCAACGTGGGCGGTATTCCGATTCAAATCGAAGACGGCAGAAACGGATACCTTCTTGACCCGTACGACAACGCCGGCTTCGCCGACAGGATTATATATTTGTTGAAGAATCCCGTTGAATGCAAAAGCATCGGTGAAAAAGCAAAGGAAACAGTGCAGAAAAAGTTTTTAATTACCCGCCTTCTGTCCGATTATCTCTATATGCTCAACGCCATATTAGGCAAGAAGTGAAGTCGGCAATTACGCCGCGCTGGAGGTGCCGGGCAACACAACAGGCACTTTCTACATCCTTTTGTACCGGGGTCCGCCGCCGCCTTCGGGGACCGTCCAGGTGATGTTGTCGTAGGGACATTTCCTCTGGCAGGTCTTGCAGTGAAGACAGTTTGACGGATTGGCCGCCTTCAGCCGGCCGCCGATGATTTCATATACACCGGCCGGACAGAAGGTAATACAGGCATTGCCGAACTTCGGTGCACATTCGGCCTGACATATATCCTCGTTTTGTATTTTCAGGTGGCTGGGCTGTTCTTCACGATGTTCGGTGCCTGCCATTGCTGTAAACGTGTCCTTGTCAAACTGCACGTTGTTTTTGAGCCTGTAGGAGTCGGTTGTCATGGCCTGGCAGTCTTTTTCGACGTTGAATTTCGGAAGCAGCGGCCCCAGTACCGACAGACCAAACCCCACGGTTGTGCCGCACATAGCTACTGTCTGCCGGAATTTCCTGGCTGATTTCATCTCGCGCGCGATATTGGACTGTTCGACAAGACGCGTGTATTCCTGTGCGGCTTTGCCGGGCTGTTCGAATGTGTCGGCTACGGCCTGGGCGGCCTTGATTCCCGAATCAATGGCGTTGTGAAGCCCCTTGATTTTAAGCATATTCACAAAACCGGCGCTGTCACCGAGTATAAGCACGTTTTCTTTGCCGATAGCACCGGTTGCCGGCTCTCTTGGTATGGCATAATAGCCGCCTTCGGGTATCATTTTTGCCCCCGCCTCCACAACGGTACCGCCGGCGATAAACTTTTTTATGAACTTATGCTGCTTGAAATTGGTCAGTGCGTCCTGGGGATTGAAATTATAATATTTCCAGTCGGCCCCGACTATCATGCCCACGGCGATATGGTCCTGCATACCGGGATATACGATTCCGCCGCCGAACATCCCCGGCCCAAGTACCGGTGTCCATATAGGATAGCCCATTGCGTGAACGACCCGCCCGCTGCTGAAGCTTTCATACTGCTGAGTGCTTACTTTTATAAGTTCCTTTACACCGACGCTGTAAAGCTGGGGCGACCGCCTGACAAGGCCGGCTTTCTGTACGAACTTTTCCGTCAAAAGTCCGTCGCAGCCCTCGGCAAGCAGCACAAAGGACGCATTTATAATTTCGCCTTCAACGAAGTTGTGCTGTTTGTGCCCTTCTTTGTCCCTGCCCTGGTCAATAAGCCTTACCGCTGCAGTGCCGTTTGTTTTCCCGGGGATAATATCCTCTGCTGCAAATCCGGTCAGCACCTCGGCGCCAAGGTCGGTAGCTATTTTGCCAAGCCATTTCGTCAGTTTGCTGACCGAAACTATGTAATCGCCGTGGTGTATCATCTGGCCGAAACCGAGGCGTAATATTCTTGCAAGCTTTATTGTGAACAAAATGTCGAAAGCGAAGTTTCTGGTTAAAAAGAACATCACATTGTCTTTGTCAGCTTTTCCAGCCAGCACATCCCCTGCTTGTTCGCTGCCGCGCCATTGCGGCACAGCCGAATCCAGCAGCGTATGCAGCGGTTCGGCTTCCAATACCGCTCCTGAGAGATTATGATTACCCAGACCTGCTGCTTTTTCTATCACGCACACATCAATGTCCGGCCTTTCGATTCTCAGCTTTATTGCTGCCGCCAGTCCCGCAGGCCCGGCGCCAACTATCAAAACCGAAACCCTGTTGTAGTTGTTGTTTGACACTTCGTATTTCACCTCATGCTAAGCATTTAGAGCCTGGACCAGTTCCGGGACAATGTCCTCGACATTGCCTACGATATAATAATCGCACTGTCTGAAGATAGGCGCGTTGGGGTCGCTGTTTATAGCCACGATTGTCTGCGAGTTGGCTATACCTATCATGTGCTGAATTGCTCCCGATATACCCAAAGCCACATAAAGCTTAGGTCCCACGGATGTACCCGTCTGACCGACCTGGTGAACGCGCTCGATTAACCCCTGCTCGACAGCTGCGCGTGAGGCGCCTTTTTCAGCTTCGGTACCCAGTTTTTGGCTTAGTCCCTGGCAAAGAGCGCCTACGAGCCTGTTGTAATTGTCGCGGTTCTGCATACCCTTGCCGCCGCTGACGATTACCTCGGCGCCGAAGTTTACCTGCCCTGTACCCAGCTCGGTGTTTATGATTCGCGTTGCGATATCGGAATCGGATATTTCGACGTTATGACGGATTACTTTGCCTTTTCTTGAGTAATCCGGGGCCAGTCTTTTCATAACGCCGGGTCTGGCGGTGGCCATTTGAGAGGGCGAATCCTTTGTGCAAATGGTAGCCATAACATTGCCGCCGAGAGCAGGACGTGTTTGCAGCAATATCCCGATTTGTCCCTTCCGGGAACTATCCCTGATATCAAGAGAGGTACAGTCAGCCGTTAAACCGCAGCCGAGTCTGTACGATACCATCGGCGCGAGCATTCTGCCCTGCGGTGTCGCAGCGAAAAGTACTATCTGCGGCGAATACTTTTTGATGCAGTCGGCCACAGCCTTGCGATATGCCGCGGGGTAGAAATCTCGCAAAATCTGGTTTTCAATTACGTAGATGTTATCGGCACCAGCGGCGATTAACTCTTTGGTCATCGGTTCAAGCTCAAAGCCCGCCAGACACACGCCCACTTTGGTCTCAAGGTTGTCGGCAAGTTCCCTTGCCTTGCCGATAAGCTCAAATGTGGCAGGATGTACAACACCGCCGTTATGTTCGGCCACCACCCAGACTTCGCCGGTGTAACTTGGTCTGGTCAGCTTCAGACCTTCTACCATGTCTTCAAGGGCCTTCTGGTGAAAATGGTCACCCGAGGCGGTCAGAATCTTCTCTTTAGCCGCCTGGTCAATGTCGCCGGCACTGTGGATGCCAAGCCGGCTCAATGTATCAGCGAGAATTTGAAAATCCTGCCTCTCCTTTTCCGTACCTTCGAATCTTCTATCACACCAACTGCTTCGGCGCCCGGGCAGGACATAACCGCCTGTTTTGGTGCTGTCGTTTCCCCGGCCCTGGTCCTGGCTGGCAAATGTGCTGATAAGTATCCCGGCAAGCGACCTTACATCTTTAATATGCCGGCATTTTCTCATACTTTTGCCGGGTGGAAAAACTCTTATTACACGTGTCTTTGAGCCGGCAACGCCGATATGGGCAGCCTTTATATCATCGGCGCCCCAGCGAATGATTTCCATTCTGTTGGCCTTTCGTGTGCCCGCAAACGTCGCGAACAACGGCCACTCATACTTGGCTACGGTTATTACCGCCGGCTGCTTTTTCACAGCAACAACCTGGCTGCCGCCGCTGATAATCCGGGTGAATTCGAAATGGTTGTTCCTGAACCGGACATCCGTAACATAAGCCACGCAGGCCAGGCCCAGCTCTTCGGCGATTTGCGGAGGGACCTGGGCAGTGTCACCGTCAACCGACTGCATACCCGAAATGACGTAGTAATTATCCTCACTGCTGAATATTTCTGTGGCGATTTTCCGTACAGCAAAGGCCAGCGGATTGGCCGTAGCAACCGTGTCTGCGCCGCCCAGGGCCCGGTCGGTCAGAAGTACCGCAATATCCGTACGTCTGCTTAAACTGTACCGCAGCACCTCCTCAGCCATGGGCGGGCCCATCGTCAAAGCCACGATTCGGCCGTCTTTGTCATCGCTTAGCTGTCTCATATACCCTGCGAAGGCCAAGGCCTGCGAGTCCAGTTCGTTTATCACGCTTGCCAGACGCGTTCTTATGAGCGTTCCGCTTTCCGGGTCGAACGCGTTATCGGTGATTTGGCTTACGTCCGGCACCTGCTTTACCAACACTATGTAGCTACTCATACAATAGTCTTTCCAATCACTATGCCGCAAAAACCGCTTTTGAAGGGCTATGGACACCGTTTTTTGAGTACCTTGTCCTGTGCATCGACTGTCGAGTAAACAGCATCTGCGGCAAAAACAGCTTTTGTAAACCATTTTGCCTCGAATGTCAACCTGCTTTATTGCCAGGATGTACGGCAAATGAGTGGCTTTTTTCACTTTTGCCGCTGTCGAGGGATTGTTTTTTTGGGTAAAATAATTTTTTTTGTTGCATTTTTGTAATTATTATGCTCTAATAATCTAAAGTTGAAGCGGGGATATTATTTCATCTCTCGATAGTACCTCCGGAAAAACAAAGGCAGAGATATAAATTTAGTTACTCTTTAAACAGAGTCAAGGAGAAATGCAAGTGAGTACAGGTACAGTAAAATGGTTTAATTCGAGTAAGGGATATGGTTTTATTGCACCGGATGACGGAAGCGATGATTTGTTCGTGCATCATTCGGAAATAAAGGCCACAGGCTACGCATCACTGGATGAGGGCCAGAAGGTCGAGTTCGAGGTGGGCCAAGGCAAAAAAGGCCCTTGTGCGACCAACGTAGTTCCACAATAACAAAGCAGACGACTCGAAAACCGAAAGGCCCTGCTGAGACAGGGCCTTTTTTTTATTTGTTCTTTTTTTCTCAGTGCCGCGGCAACAATGTACGCAAACAACAATTACCCCGTTGAGCCGCTGCCGTTCAGCAGGCCAAGAACCAGTTCAGGCACTATATTCATTTGCAGGCGGTAGATGGCACCCAGGTTTTCCAGAACCTGCTTTGCGGCATAAACAGTCACTTCTGCCGCCAGGTCGGCATCCGAAATGCTTTCAATCCCAAGCGCGTTATCGATATTAAACGCGATGACCTGGCTGGCACTTGCCAACTGTTTTGTTCTGCCTGCCAGATACCCTATATACTCGGCAGTTTTGGCGGCAGCGGCCTGGATAACTGCCGATGCACTCGCAGCTGCTTGGTCGGTGGTCAAATCCATGCCTTCGGTGTCGATGGTAAGGTCGCTTGGGAGAATGGTCGTAGTGAAACCATCACCAAGCGATATTGACACAGGCTCTGCCGAGGCGCTTAATAATGTATGGCCGTTGTAACTGGTATTGTCGGCTATGTAATTTATCTCTTCAGCAATGTTCTCCAGCTGCTCCTGCATTACCTGTCTCTGGCAGGCGGAGTAAATACCAGCCTGGGCCTGCTCAGCCAGCGCCGCCATTTCGGTCAGTTTTTCCCTGATAGAACATGCCGCGTATTCGAATGTCTGTACCATCGAGATAGCGTCACTGACGTTTCGGGCGTTTTGCTGACCGGATACTATTTGTCCGCGAATAAGACTTGTAAATATCGAAGATGCCGTATTTGCATCCAAACTGACGCCGGAAGATATGGTTTCTACAGAAGAGCCGATTCTGCTGTAAAAATTGCTGATAATCGTGCCGCAATAGGTAATTTGCAATACATTCGCAAGGTCAAGCATTCCCCCCCCCTCCTTGCTGATTATCGGACTTTAATCGCCGAGGTTCCCCCCAAAGCAGGCTTGTATTTATAATATACGAAAAAGTGACGCTTCCGGCAAAAAGTCGGGGCCTTTATTCCCTGTGAATTCGTGACCCGATTTACAATCAATCAACCACGATTGACTTTTTGCCTTCTATTATGCTGCAGTTTTGCAATTTGATTTTAATCCCGCATTTTTTCCCTGAAAGCGCAAAGTCAGCGGGCGCAGGCAGGGCACAATCCCTCAAGCTGGACTCGCTGGCGGTGTATGACAAATTTCCTGTGTGGGCTTTTTACCAACGGTGGTCTCAATTGCCTAAGGCAGTGGGTCGTACCGCAGCTTACACAGGTAAAATGCGGGTGACATTGATTCGACGTGCAGTCTGCAGCCGGTTCGAAATGCCATGTTTTGTTTCTCAGGAAAGCCTTATGGACCATACCCCTTTCGACCAGGCTTTCCAAAATCCGGTATATTGTGACCTTGTCGGGGCTGTGCCAGCCGAGTCTGGTTATTATCCTCTGGACGGTAACGGGTTTGCCTTCCTCAAGAAGGACCGTCAATACGGCCATTCTCGGCCTGGTTTTCCGCAGGTTCGCTCTGGTCAGGATAGTGTCAATTTTTTGCCTCAATACAGCTTTCATCGATTGTGCTGGGATTTCTTTAGTCAGTGAGTATGAAAAGAATCGCGCCGCTGATAACAACCCGTCCGGCGGTCGGATTTTACGAACATAAGCGGAAAGACTATATCGCTGACGCAGCAAGGCACCCATGTAGCTAAAAAAAGCGTTACTAATATACCCATCGCTAAAGCCAGGGTCATTTGCGCTTCGGCGTTCATGAGCAAATACGATGACGACGCCCAGGTACTTATGAGAATGTGTGCGGCATGTGGAAACCTCGTTCGCGGTAAAAAGTACGCTATTAGGATTCCCAGTAAGGCTGCGGGATTAACGATGTACCACTCTTCTATAAAACCCAGATGCATTTTGCCGCCGGTATGGTGATGTTCCTTGTCTGTAAGACTTTCCTGCTCATCAGTGACACCCGTGTGGCTGTGATATACTTCTGCGTGGCTTGGAATATCCATTTTCAGCAGGTGTGAACCGGCATGAGGTATCAGCACGTCGCTGACGGTGGCGATACCGATTGAGCCCACATAACCTACAATAAATATAAGCATCAGTTGTTTTCTGCGTGTGTGCAGCCGGAACATTGCCGCGGTTACCATCGCGCTTAAGGCCACGTGCAGCGGGTGGAAAACGGCAAACAGCAGATGGCTGCTGGCGGTGCCGACGTTAGCGAATACCAGCATAAAAACAATGCCCAGCACCGCACCGGCAAGCGTGAATGGTGCGTGGTTTTTCAGTTCGATGAGGATATGTTTTGATTTTTCTGTTATCGTCATTGTCTTATAAAAGATACAGTTGCCGCTGCGTTTGCTTTGGTTAGTAATTGTACGCAAATGCAACTCAGTTGCAAGTAGCTTTTGAATTTTTTTTCTTTATTTTGAATTTGTCGTCCTTATCATCCCCGGCGCCGGTCGGCCTGAAGCTGCGGTTTTAGCCCCAAAAAGCGGTTGCAGAACCTTCGGCGTGCGGGTAAAGTAGGGTTTCGCCCTGCCGGTTTACTCTCAAAGGGCACAAGGGCCGATGCAAAAAGGTGAGGTTTTTAACGGAAAATGAAGATTATCGAAACAATAGCGGACCTGGCAAAAATTCCGACAGGCTGTGTTTTGACCATCGGCAATTTTGACGGTGTGCATATCGGGCATCAGCACATATTAAGTGCCGCCGGCCGTATTGCGGCGGAAAAGGAGGTTGAGCTGGCAGCTATGACTTTCGAGCCGCATCCGGCGGCTGTATTGCATCCGGAAAAAAGCCCGCCGGTCTTAACGTCCCTTAAATTGAAAACCCGGCTGCTGGCAGGCTGCGGCGTTCAG
>Ga0307378_10012904_pt1 | contig 10632 bp, 11 predicted proteins | sample UN1MG_FD_202238 | JGI IMG/M metagenome (GOLD analysis project Ga0307378, IMG submission 202238) | Soil microbial communities from Risofladan, Vaasa, Finland - UN-1 | ecosystem: Environmental > Terrestrial > Soil > Coastal area > Acid sulfate soil | place: Finland: Risofladan, Vaasa | collected...
GGAGGAGGAAGATCCTCTTAAGAGAATGCAAGCTGTAGCTACCTTGGAGAGTACTGCTCTTGATATTGCAGGAAAGAGAAGAGCATTAGCAGGTCCTTCTCCTAGAGAAAAATATAACGAAGAGCAAAGAACTCAGCAGGTTGGCAGTGCTCTAGAGATGTTCGCTGACTTATATAAAACTGCTTCTCCAGCTTCTAAAAACTTACTTGGAGAGCAAATGGGAAGTCTCTGGGGAATGATGAATAAGGCTGATAAGACTAAGTATAAGATGCTCGTGAGTCATACTCCTCTCAATCCTGCAGTACAAAAGAGTATCTGGTTTGAGGAGACTAATCCAAGACCGCAGATGCCTATAATTAAAGAGGGAGACGGCAGTTGGACTAATATTCCTCCAAGAACTCCAGAATATAGAAGAGTGTGGGCAGAATTTGATGTTGCAAGCGATGAATGGAATACTCTTAGGAAGATGGCTGTGGAAGGAAAAGATGCCAAAGAAATGAATTGGAAGACTCTTCCAAAACAGTATCAAACAGAAGATCCTAAAATCACCGCTTACAGAGATCCTCTTGATAAGAGAGTTAAGTACTTTAATTGGAATATTGCTGACCAGGCTGAGATAGGTACAGCAATTGAACAAGGATGGGCTACACAAAGTGACATGATGAATACTGGAATAATTCCTCTTGCAGCTCCGAAGGAATATAGTTTGAACAATAGACCTGTGACTGTTACTCAAGGAAGAGATGCTGTAAGTGGAGATGTTAAGTTAAATTACAAGGCTGCAGGACCAGTTGATGAAAGTGGAATGAAGGCTCCTAAGGCACTGACTGATGCTGTTGGTCTTATTGATAGTGGAATTCTTCCAAGTGCTCTTAAGGAACAAGATTCAGCAGTGGTTAGTTATTATGTTCAGCTAGATAATATTATTAAGGCCAGTGGCAAAGAGAGAATTGGTCTCCAGCTTCAACTTCAGCAGAGCGTTGCTGGTAAGTATCCTCCTAATGAGAGATATATTCCCTTTGTTCCTCCTCCAGCAAGACAGAAGGACTTTTTCTATAAACTACAACAAGTATTAGATTGGGTTCCTGGTCTAGCATTTTTTATTCCTACTCCAAGTCCTGGCAAACAAGGGAATGTTGTTCTCATGCAAGCTGATAGGCTTGTAGATTTCTACGATAAAAACGGGAAGGGTAATAAGTTTTGGTGGAGTGATACTTTTAAGGTTGCTTACGATATTGACGGTATGCCTATTCAAGCTACTCTTAATAAAGTTCCTGGAGATACACTTGACATAGACTGGAGTAAGTAATGACTAAAGGATATACAGTAGAAGAAAAAGAAGAAAGAGGAGGTTATTCTTTTCTTAAAGAAGGTCCTATAAGAGGCTATGACTTTTCTGCTCCTAAGAAAGAGAGAGATGTTGCTTTAAGGGGATGGGAATTTAAGATGGCTACAGGGGAGTTTTTTGGAGAGAAGAAGGAAGGCGGTTTCTTTGAGAGTATATATGATCCCCAAGCTACAAGAGAGATTTCTGCTAATATTTATGGTGGAGTAAGGACAGCAGCGGAGATACTTCCGTATACGAGATATCTGTTTCCTAGTGGCCGTGACGAATGGTCTAGAAAGTCTACTTTAGGACAAACAATAGAACTCGGTATAGAGGCTCTCACGCTGCTGCCTCCAGTCTTAATTGGGAAGGGATTGAAGATTCTTGCTAAGGGAGTTGCGAAAACAGGTGCTCTTCCTTTTAAGGTAGGAAAGTCTTTTGCCCTTAAGAAAAGAGTAGGTAGATTGCTGGAACAAGATCCTTTTCTTGATATTGCTAACTCTTCTGTTAAGATGTATGAGAGAAGTTCTCCTATCACTAAATCAATGAAGAAGTGGCAACTTACTGAAGATGAAGCTACTAGTCTTCTGAAAGGAGATCGTTCAATCTGGCAGGGAGGAGGAAGAAGTGGAGCTTTCTATCAAAGTAAAGGAGGAGAGAATTTTCAGAAACTTTTTAAGAAAGATGGATTCCTTCAGAAGACTACAAAAGACCAGTTGGATAAATGGGCTAGACCTCATGAAGTTCAAGAACTAGGACACTATGCCGCAGAGTGGACTAAGTTAATAAAGAAGACTTTCAGTAAGGAGTATAAGGCAGAGAGTATCTTCAAGATGCAGGCAACTAAGTTGTTCGGAGATAAAGGTGCTACTCTTACTTATGGAGACGTAGACGCAAAGACTTTTGGTTTCATGATTAGAGATCTCTTGGAAGAGAATCCAGCCAAGTTGATGAGTAGAATGGATGTTGGCTATGGCCATTGGATGCCTACCATTACTTTGCCTGTCAGAAAAGTGTTTGGTCTTGGAGAACAAGTCTGGGGAACGTACTCTAAAATCTATCAACCTGTTAAAGATGCTTTTACTAATGCTAATAAGTATGGAACTCTTATGACTTCTAAGTTTCATGCTCTTCTAGCGACTAGAGGACTTGGAACTCTTGGTAGTGCTAAAGAAGCAGGAGTGCTTACGTTGAAGAAAGCTTTCTCTAAGAGGGAGTGGGAAGCAGCAGGAGAACTAGTGACTAAGATGGATGATGGTCTTGGGAGAGGGATGAAACAGACAGAAATCCAAGCTCTCTTTGAAAGTTCTCCTGAGACTGTGCAAAAGATTGCTAAAAGTTGGTTTGATTTTACAGATGATCTTTATAGAGACTATACAAGGAAAAAGATTCCTCAGATATTTGAAAGAATTGGACTCACGAAGAAAGGAAAAGATGGACTAGAGCTCCTCATGAGAGGACCGGAAGGGATAGAACAATATCTAGATGCTGGCTTCTCGTCTTCTCTTAATCTAGCCTTTGATGCGAAGGCTAAGATTGTGGAAGGGATGTTGAAGAAGGCAAGAGAAAGTCTTAAGAACATTGACTGGTTTACTGATAAACCTGTTAAGCTTCTTCTTAAGAAAGAAACAGAGAAGTTAAAGGAGAAACTTCTAGACGGACTTCAAGAACTTCTTCCTATGAAAAAAAGAGGAAAGAAAGGATGGGCTTCTTATCTAGATAACTATGCTACAAGAATTTATGAGAAACAGTATGCCCAGTCTGCAGCAAGGACAAAAGATCTTGTTAAGAGTAGAAGAGCAGGATTTACAAAAGAGAGGACAAGAGAGTTTTCAGAGGAAGGAAGAGTCATTGACTTGACTAGGATTGCGGAAGCTCGGATTAACATGCAAGCTAAGGAACTCTATGTTTATAAAGAACTAGAAGGAGTCATAGATCATGCTAGGACACTTCCTACAAAATTTAAAGACTACAGTGAACACTTCATAGCTAGACAATTGGGAGAACCAAGTGGTGCTGATCTTGCTACTGCACAATGGCTTACGTCTACAGTTGGATATATGACTAAGAAAGTATATGACGAGAGGAGTGTAGCTAATTTGGCTCATACTATTAATGATCTTGTCTATATGGGAGGTCTTGGGTTTAAGCCATTTAGTGCTATGAGAAATTACTTTCAACCTCTCTTAATGGTTCCAGCAGACTTAGGGGGAGTAAAGGATTTCTATTGGTTAGGAAAAGGTTACTCAAATGCTTTTAAGGGAGAGACAAGAGAGTATATAAAATCTATAGGAGCTATACAAGAGTTTGCTCCTGATTTATATTTAAGGCCTCGAGTGATAGGCTTTGGAGGTTCTTTTACTGCGGGAGGAAAGAAGTTTGATCTTCCCTCTACTCAATCAATGAGAGACTTAGCACTCTGGATGTTCAAGAATTCTGACAGACATAATAGATATGTGACTGGTGGTGCGGCTATTGCTAAGTGGGATTATTTCACTAAGAAGTATCTTTCAAAAGATCTAGGTAAAGATGCAGTCAAACAGTTCTCTAAGAAACTTAATCTTAGTTCTAGAGATGAGCACATAAAGGCTATGATTAATGAACATCTCCGGAAAGGAACTGTAGAGGGACTAGAAGAAGCTAAGAAGTTGTGGGTCTACGATGTTATAGCAGATACACAGTACTTATATGGAACTCTTGATGCTCCAATTTATGGACAGAAGTATGGTGGAGTAGGGAAGATGGCAGGAATCTTTCAGAGTTGGTGGATGAACTATGGAGCAGCGGTGGAGAAGTGGGCAAGGACTCCAGGCCTTACTCCTATAGTAAATGGAAGAACAATGACTTGGATTCTAGCAGGAGCTATTGTAGAGGAGACGGCCTCTAAGTTGTGGCAACAGAAGACTGCAGCGAAGATGGTTCATGTAGGTCCTTTTCCTACAAGAGTAAATGAATTTATGATTCCTCCGCCTTTTGCTCCTATTTACTATGGTGCTCGAGTACTTGCTGATTCTATTGATGCTATTAAATATCAGGAACCAGAGAAATTTAAAAGAAGTGTTAAGGCTCTAGGAAGAAGTACTGTGATGTTTGTTCCTGGAGGACTTCAGATGAGTCAATTTGCCAGAGGAGCTCAGAAGGAAGGCTTTGAGGGTTTCATAAAAGCTATTGTCAGATTTGATCCAGAGAAAGAAGAGAGCGGTTACTAGATTGATTCATTTATTGAATTAATGTAGAACGCAAATAATTTAACTTAGATAGGGGGTAAAAAAGAGATGAAAAAGTTTTTAGCGTTATTGGCCTTAACTTTGTTTGTTTGGGTAGGAAGTGCACTGGGTGCAGGGACAGTTACTCAGACTGATGTCCAGATCTATCCGAATACTAGAGCACTCACGTTTACCTGCACTGCGGATGCAGAGGCACATACTTATCCAGTGACTGCGAGTAATGTGGATATAGATGGCTACGTGTTTCTTGTGGTGACTAATCCTAGTGGAGTGACTGCACCAACAGATAACTATGACATTACTCTAACAGACTCTAATGGCGTAGATATAATGGGAGGAGAATTGCTTAATAGGGACGAGACTAATAGCGAACAAGCTGTTCCTCTTATTGATGGAGTCTTTGGAAGTAGATTTGTAAAAGGTCCGCTTACAATTACTATAACAAATGACCTTGTAGATAGTGCTGTTACTGTAGTGACAGTATTCTACTACAGATAAAGAGGAGGAAAAAATAATGAGAAAAACAATTTTAGCTTTTATTGTTGCTGTTGTTCTTTGTTTCTCTGGACAAGTGCTGGGAGGAGAACCTAGATTCTATGGGCAGAGTATATTTAATGTGGCTCTAACTTTTAATGCTGACATTAGTGTGACCGATCAGATTAATCTGCTGGATGGCACAGATACTCACATTATTAAAGCGGTGCGGGAATCGGGTCTCGGAGGTAGATTAACAATAGGACTCGATGAGACAGCAAGAACTGTGGTGATTTGTGATGCTGGGGATATAGATGTAGATTTTGGGTTACCTCCCAGTGACGATCCAGCTTTAGTTATAATGCATCCAACTGAAATAACCTCAAGATTGATACAATCATATTATCGGTTCGGACTATACCGTGCTGAAGGTTATTGTGAATTTAATATGCCAGCTACAGGGCCTATATTGGCTCACAATCTTAAATTTACCGTTAATGCTGAAAATGATTTAGCTGCCGGAGATTTTAATACATTTAATAGTGATGCAAACATCGAACTCACAGACACAGACGGCGAACAGTCTTGGGTGTATATTGAGCCTAAAATAAATCAGAGTGATACTGGTGCTTATAATGGCCTCAAGATTGACGTCACAGAGACGCACCTTGGAACAGGTGCTACTGGAGACGGGAATAATCTCCTTAATTTGCAGGTGGCAAGTGCTACTAAATTTGCGGTATCTAATGGTGGAATGATTACAACTACGCCAGAGACAGTAACTTGCACAACTGAGGCAGGGACAGCAAGTATTAACATAAGAACTTCTCTACTTGTAACTGATGGAGATGCTGATACTGATGAAGATACAGTAGCTCTGGATAATGGAGTAGTAGGAGACGAAAAAGTATTTGTCTATTTAACTGAAACAGATGCCGGAGATAGTGTTAATGTAACTCCAACTACTGGACTGGGATTTACAAAAATTCTCTTTGATGTTCCAGGAGAAGGCTGTATTATGGTTTATACTGCAAGTGGGTGGGCAATAGTTTCTAATAATGGTGGGACAATTACCTAGGGAGGGAGAAAAAAAGATGAAAAGATTACTTTTAATTATTGCTATTATATCTATTGTTAGTTCTTTTTCAACTGTGAAGGCTGCTGATGTTACACTTTCTATTGTTGTTCCAGATGCTTGGATAACAGCTACAATTAATGCGGTGAAAGATAAATGGCCTATGCCAGCAGACTGGTATCCAGGAGAAGCAGAAGGAGTTAGAATTAAATTGTGGACAGAGCATCAAATGCGAGCATGGCTTAGAAATATTGTTGCTCCCTACAAGAATGAACTGGACAGGGCTGCTGCATTAGCTGCTGGTGGTTATGTTTCTCTGAACGATGATGATATTCCTATTGAAATTAGTCAGTAGTTCGACTTAAAGAGTTAGGAGGAAGACTCATGAGCGAATGTCCAGATCCTGAATTTAGGAAGGAAGTCAAAGCTAAATTAGACATATGCTTCAATTGTCTTCAGAAGAAAATTTCTTGGACAATGATGGGAGTTGTTGTAGCTGCTTTCTCTGTTGTAGCTATGCTTTCATATAGTGCTTATAGTAGTAGCCAGGAAAAGCAAGCCGAATCAATTAAAGAAAATAGTCGAGCTGTTCAAGAACTTACCTCTACAACCAGAGTCATAGAAAATAATCTTGGTCTTATTAAAGAACAAATAAAAGATGCAAAAGATATACAGAAAATAAGTTTTGATGCTATTATGAGAGAACTTAGTAAAATTAAACGAAGTGAAGGAGGAGACGGAAGATGAAAAGACTATTTTTATTACTAGTATTGGGGATTTTCTTAGCTGTAGGAGTAAGTGCTGCTCCGGAGAATAAGCTAGGATTAGCATGGGATGCAAACACAGAGAGTAATCTTGCAGGCTACAAGGTCTACTACAATACTCGAGGACCAGGAGCTCCTTATGATGGAGTAGGACAGGCAGAAGGAGACTCTCCTATTGATGTAGGTAATGTTACAGAATTTGACTTTAACTCTATAGACTTTAGGGCAAAAGATTTCTGGTTTGTTGTCACAGCTTATAACACCGAAGGACTTGAGTCTGGTTACTCTAACGAAGTCACTACAAAGGGACTTTTTCCCGCTGCTCCTGGTGGCTGCGTGTTGAGGATTCCCAGTAATTGATCCTCTTAATATTAACTTGTCTCCTAGTTGCTGCAGGAGTGTGGTGGCTAGTGAGACTATTTCAAGAGAAGGAGAAAGAAAATGAAAAAAAGAATGTTGCATTTTAGTACTTTAACCTTCCTGCTACTTTTTTTGTGTAGCTGTGCTACTCTAGGAATAAATCTAGATACGAAGGAGAAGAAGTTTCTCACGGTACAGAAAGAAGTCAACGCTGCCTTGGCGGATTACAAAGTATTCCTCTTCGCACAGACTTCCATAGATCAAGCTAAGTTGCATACTGTCTATGATGTTCCTATCAAAGCCATGAGTGCAGCCTTGGATGCTTGGCAACAAGTTGTGCAGGGAATTACCCTCGACACTGGCCAGATGGAGGAGTTCCTCAGGATAAAGAATGAGTTAATTCTTGCCGGCTGGAAATTCTTTGCTAAGGAGGTGAAGTAGAATGGATCCTAGACTTCAACTATTACTTATGCTAACGGATAAAGTTTTCCTAACAATTCAACATATGCAGGAAGTCAGTAAGATGACTCAGGAACAAGCTCTTGTTGAGATTGAGAAGGAAAGACTAGAGAAAGATTCTCTGGTGGAGGAGGTGACACTCTAATGGATAAATTCAGTGTAAGAGAACACCTACCTTGGGATGCTGTAGGTCCTTTTATCTTCATTGCAATAGCAGGAGGTCTTTGTTTTATACTTCCAGAGGCCGACATTGCTAAAGGAATTTTTATGGTAATTGGAGCGGCTCTTACAAGGGTAAGGAGAGTTCCTCTTAATGGAGAAAAGAAATAAACTAGATTGATTCATTTATTGAATGAATATAGAGGGAGGACAGTAACTACTATGTCCTCCCTTTTTTTTCTACACTCTAAGCGACACTGCAAAAGAGTAATAGTCCTATAAGTAATAGCCATTCCATCTTCCTTCTCCTTTCTTTTTTCTCAAAAACAGAGTCCTATTACAAATCCTATTGCAACAAGTAGCCAAGCTCCAAAGCCTAATGCTATTGCTATCTTCCACTTGTTCCATAATTCTTCCATTTTTTATTCTCCTTTTATCCATCTATAAGTTGTTACTCCAGCTTCGGTTGTTCTTGAGTCTATAACTTTCATCGCTTCAATAGTCTCCAGAACAGTTAGCAATTCGGGTTTGTTTGTGTTTCTGTAATTGATTGAGAGAAGTTCTGTGAAAGAAATACTTCCTCTTAGTTTTATCTGTCTCATTATCAGTTCTATATCTACACTTGTTATACTTCTTCCGTGTCCTCCGAGAGCATCTCCAGCAGTCTTTAGTACAGTTTCTAAAAGAGTGGTTGCTGCCTCTATATCAGGAAGAGTTATTGTTAAGTCGTTAGAATAAGACACCCTAATAGCCATTGATACTTTGAGGGCTATAGCGTGCATTCTTTCTATGAAAGAGTGAAGTCTTTCGTCCTTGGTTTGGTTTACTTTCTCATCTAGAGTACTATACCATTTTATAAAGAATTGTCTTGCTTCCTTTTCCCATTGGAATTCCCCCGCTAACATAGTCACAATAGATAAGTCATGAAGCAAATCGTTGTAGATTTCTTTGTTTGGAATTCCTGGTATTGGGACGCGCTTGTATTTATTATATCCTGTGATAATGGCAAATCTACTGGTAAAACCTCCCCCAATAGCCTCTTGGGGTAGATTAGATGCAAGCCAACTTGGAGTGGTGGCAATAAAGCAGGATACACATACTCCATACAATTTGTCATGTCCTTGTCCACTTGTTCCATACTCCCATTCGTCGTGACTATCAAAAAGTGTTGTTAAAACTTCTATCATTCCCTTAGGATCAACAGCAAGAAGATCACTCATTTCTTTAGATACAAGAGCAATAGGAGTTTGGGCGCGCGTCTCCTTATTGATGGTGAAGTGTTCTGTTTTACCAAGTTCTGCTAACTCTTTTGTGAAATCCCTCTTGGAAAAAGAGTCAATGGAAACTGGAATTCCTGCCTTCTGGAGCATTTTCTTTGCCAGTGTAGGAGGACCTGCCTTCCTACATTTCCCTGGAGGAGCTACTAGGAGAATATAAATGTTAGGATAAATAGGATCTAGTCCATACGGAAGCCAGACTCTCCTTTGGAGTGCACTACACAGGGTGAATATCCCTCCCCAGAGCCAAAAGTCTCTTGGAGCTTCTGTGTCTTCTACATACTCTTGGAGAGCCTTTAGCCAATTTGTAAGTTTTCTATCACCAAGTTTCACCTCTCTTTCTCCCTCTATATTGATTCATTTATTGAATCAATCTAGTTTATTGCTTTCAAAGAACCCCAGGTAGGTCCAGTTTTAAAATCGCAAGGAATTACTAATTCTCTATTATTTATTTGGAGAGGAGTCTCCATAGCTCCCTTTACTTCTCTCATAGCAAGGTCAAGATTCTCTGGAAGACACTGACCAACTACTTCATCGTGAACATTCAAGAGAGGTTCGAAGACATTAGAATGCTCGTGAAGATCTTGTATAGCAACTTCAAGGATTTCTCCTACTACACTTTGAGGACGGAAAGCAAGAGCACTTCTGAAGAGATTATCAGTCAGACGACCTCGAAAGACTCTCTTTCGGTTAAAGGGAGCAGGGCTGATGAGAGTTCTAGTGGCTCTGATTTCCTCAATAGTAGCATTCTGCCAGCTCTTCAGCATAGGATTATTTGCCTTGTACTGGTAGAGAAGTTTCTTGCATAGAGGAGCGGAAAGATAGATTTCTTCTCTGATGAGGATTGTCTGGAGCATTATATAGCCCATTCCGTAAGAGGCTGCATACACTATAGTCTTAGCAAGATCTCTATAGAATTTAAAAGAATGTTCAAAGCCAGTGAACGGATCTCTCCATTTGATTTTAGGATTATAGTCAGGATCTCCAAATATTTGAAAGATCATCTGAGCATTAAGCCAGTGAACATCCTCGCCTCTCTGAAATGCTTCTATAAGTCTAGTGTCGTTAGAGAGCCAAGCAACTACTCTCGCCTCTGCTTGGGACAAGTCACTTGCAAGAAGGATTTTTCCCTCGTCTGGAATAAAGAGTTTTCTAATGAGTCTACCTTCTTCACTTCTCACGGGAATATTCTGTAGATTCCCACCTCCTCCAAAGATACTCTCAGAAGAAGAAAGACGATAAGTAGAAACAAAACCATAAGAAGTTCTAACACGTCCATCTTTCTCTACTTTCATATCTGCATAAGTACTACCAAGTTTAGAAAACTTTCTATGATCTACTACAGCTTTAAGGATTTTATTCTCCGGATTATTCTTTCTCAACCTGTTGAGAGCATCTTTATCTGTGGTAGGTTTCTTAGTCTTATGATTATATTGCATAGGTAGGCCTAAGTAACCGTAGAGAAGTCTAATCATCTGGGGAGAAGAATTAAGGTTCCAGGTCTGGCCAA
>Ga0307378_10012906_pt1 | contig 10631 bp, 8 predicted proteins | sample UN1MG_FD_202238 | JGI IMG/M metagenome (GOLD analysis project Ga0307378, IMG submission 202238) | Soil microbial communities from Risofladan, Vaasa, Finland - UN-1 | ecosystem: Environmental > Terrestrial > Soil > Coastal area > Acid sulfate soil | place: Finland: Risofladan, Vaasa | collected...
CGCCACACCGCCAAATGCTCGCTGAGCTTGACCACGTTCTCAGCCATGTCGTCTTTCCTCTTGGCAACGGGATGAATGGAGGAATGGATGGTTGGATGATTGCCCGTCACCCATCCGCTCATCCACCCATCCAACCGCCCGAGCCCCATCCTAGCCGAGTCCCCGGAGCGCTGCAAGTTGAACCTGCCTTGACTCGTACATTGGGCTCCATTACAATCGGGTGGGGATCGAGAGTGCTTCTGGATTGGAGGTCTGAACTCATGGGCGGACTCGCCAGTCACAGGTTGCTCACTGCATTCCCGCTCTGGGGTCAAGGGGTCGTATTCACTCATCGGGGGGTGTTGGTCTGGCTCCTGCTCTGCGGCACCATTGCGTGCGGGGACATCTTCACCAACAAGAAAGATGGCGAAGCCATCGTGGGCCAACTCCTCGGCAGCGTGACCAAGGATGGATCAGAGATGTTCATCGTTAAGACCCAGGAGGGCCAGCAGCGCCTCCTAGCCAAGGCTGATTGGGCCTGGCAGAAGGGGAAGCCGGCGAACCCCACTGCGCCGGAAGGGAGTTTCAGCTGGCCCCCGGTCCTTTACGAAGGCAAGCCCCGGGACGCGGAATGGCTGGAGAACACCTATGCGCGGTTCAAGAGCAGTGTCGTGCTCATCGAGGGAAAGTACTACGATGTGGGTGGGGCTCACCTCTGGGCATCTGCAGCCAAACCGTACAGGATGTTCGGTGAGGATGAGTTCTTCAAAGAGGGCTACGTGTTCTCAGTGGGGGATTCCGCCCGTGTTGTGGCAACCGTTTTCCAGGTGCTCAGCGAGGATGAGATGTTGCTGCGTCTGGATCGGCTCCAGGTGTGGTTTAACAAGAAGGAGGCCAAGGAAAAATGGAGGGCCACTTCGGCACCCGATGGACAGATGCTCCGCCTCAAGGGTTGTTCAACAGACAGACTGACAGACGGGGCGACGGTGGAGGTTGGGCCTCTTGTTGCAGTGGGCACACATCGCTACAAGACGGCGATGGGCGGAAGCAACACGGTAATTGACTGCCGCCGCCTGCCGGCACAGGGAGAAGCCATAACCAGAGCACAGTTCGCAGATGCGCTCAACAAAGGCCTGCAACTCGTTGTGTGGACAAGAGCCCAAAGGCAGGTTGTAAGCCCACCTGGCAATCGCAAGGTCGCGGAGACATACTGGAAGCGAGTACCCGTCAACTGACATTGCTCGTCGCGAAGCTCCTGCTTTGCGATGGGGATGCCGAAGCTCCCGCTTCGATGGGTTCGCGGCGGGAGCCGCAGGATCGGCGTTGCGAAGCCGGAGCTTCGCAACGAGAGAGACGCATCGCACGGTGTCTCAGGGGCGGGCGGCGGGGCGCTCGTTGCGGGCCTGTCGGCGGATGAGGTCGGCGAGGGGACGCAGGGCGACGTTCGTGCCTCGACGAGTGGGCAGCGGTGTGGCAGCGGTGTCAGATCTTCAAATACCAATTATCCAACTCGGGTCGAGCGGGCGTTGAACGGCTCGAAAATGACGACACGCTCGGGCTGCCGGAAGGTGATCTCGAAGCGGTCGAAGACGTCGGTTCGGCCAAGGAGGAGCGGGACCTCCTCAAGCTGTGCCCAGGCGATGCGGGCGGGGAAGGTGAGGCCGGCAATCGTCAGTTCAACGACGCAGTAGATGACTCCCACGGCTCCACTGATTCCGTAGGCCTCGCGGACATCGGCTCCGGCGCTGGGCGGGAGAACTCCCCGCAGAAGACGTAGTAGCCCTGCTTCATGACCTTCCAGAGGATGACCTTCTCTCCCGGGAAGCGCTTCTTGCCCTCTTCGTAGACCTCGCCGGGGTCTTCGCCGTGGGCCGCGACCTGGCGGTGGGCGAGGGCGACGTACTCGCCCTCATAGGCACTGAGGTCGGCTTGGGCGAACCAGTCCATATCTCTGTCTTCGGCGGCTTCCATCGGCCTATGCCTCCTGTCGTTCTCCCCTGTTAGTATAGCGCGCCGCGGAGCGGTTTCAAGCGCAACTCGGGGACTTGACCTAACGGGTGGTGCGGCGGCTGGCTCAGGGGCGGGCGGCGGGGGGCTTTCTGCGGGCCTGTTTGCGGATGAGGTCGGCGAGGGGCGGAAGGGGAGTTGGCGGTCTGTCGGAGGGGCAATCTGACCTAAGTGCTGGTGCAGCAATGGCTTAGTGAAACTACAGGCCGCCAAACACGGGGGCGGGGGGATTGGCGGCCTGTGGGCTGTAGGCCCTCTTGGGGCGCCTCCTTGCCCCCAGGCGCTCACCCCCTATAGCGCGCGCGTGAGCCCCTGGGCGGAAATGGCGGTTCTCGGCGGTCTTCGGCGGAGAAGGCCAGGGGCGCCCCCTCCGGAAGGGGCGCGCCTGAGGAGAATCGGCGATTGTCGGGCTTCTGTGGGCGTCCTTGCGTATTCGAGGGGGGGCGCGGCAGCGGATCGCGTTGACTCCCACTGGGGACCTCCGTAGAATCAGCAGCGGAACAGGTTTGGAGTCCCCACCCCCCGGAAGGTGATCGTCCGTGTCGGTGCTCGTCCAACGAAGCGTGAAGCGCGCGCTGTTCCACATGGCCTTCCCGATGCTGGCCGGGACGTTCGCCATGAATGCGTACAGCCTCACGGACACGTGGTTTGTGGCGCAGCTCGGGACGCTGCCGCTGGCGGCGATGGGCTTCGCGTTCCCGGTCATCATGCTGCTGACGTGTCTGGCCCGCGGCATCGGGGTGGGGGTGACGACGCTGGTGTCGCACGCGATCGGGCGCCACGATGGCGACGACGCGGCCCGGCTGGTGACGCACGGCGTGGCGCTGTCGCTGGGGGTCACAGCCGTCATGTCGGTCGGCGGGTATCTGACGATCGGGCCGGTGTTCCGGCGGCTGGGGGCGGACGCGGCGACGCTGCCGCTCATCGGCGAGTACATGCGCACGTGGTACGTGGGCGCGGTCTTCATGTCGCTGCCGATGTTGGGGAACGGGCTGCTGCTCTCCGCGGGCGATTCGAAGGCAGCCAGCCGGTTCATGATGCTGGGGGCGGGGCTCAACCTGGTTCTCGACCCCATCATGATCTTCGGGTATCTCGGCTTTCCGGCCCTGGGCATTCGGGGGGCGGCGCTGGCCACGGTGATCGCGCAGGGCGTTTCGACGGCGTGGCTGCTCCTTCTGCTGTGCAGGAAGCATCGCCTGCTGGTGTTCCGGAGATGGCCGCTCGGCGAGTATCTCGCCTCGCTTCGGAGAATCCTGGGCTTCGCAGTCCCGAGCATCCTGAGCATGATTCTCATGCCGGTTTCCGCCGGGGTGATCACGTGGATCCTGAGCGGCTTCGGGAACGAGGCGGTTGCGGCCAGCGGCGCCGCGGGGCGGATCGAGATGTTCGCGTTCGTCATTCCCATGGCGCTCGGGATTTCCCTGACTCCGTTCATCAGCCAGAACTTCGGTGCGAAGCGCCTGGACCGCATCCGCGAGGCCAAGAGGGTGTCCACCCGCTTCGCCCTGCTCTACGGCGGGGCCGTGGCGGTGGTGTTCTTCCTGTGCGCGCCGTGGCTTGCGGGGGTGTTCAGTGAGGACCCGAAGGTCGTCGGGATTCTGGTCGCGTACATCCGCATCATCTCGTTTGGGTACGGGATGATGGAGGTGCACCGCTACTGCACGTTCTTCCTCACCGGCCTGCACCGGCCCGTCTCCGCGTCGTTGCTCAACGCCCTGCGGGTCGTGGGGTTCCTGATTCCGCTGTCGTTCCTTGGCGCGCGGCTGGGGGGAGTGCGGGGCGTGTTCTTCGGGCGGCTGGCCACCGACCTCGCGGTGGGGAGTATCGGCCTTGCCTGGGTATCTCGCACCTGCCGTTCCGCCACAGTGGCCGCCACGACCCCGCAATGAACTTGGCCTGCAAGGCCTCGCAAAGTTCCAACAGGGGCTTCGGCCCCTCTTGTGCTGCGCGACGCTGCGCCGGCTCGCGTCGCTCCGCTGTCACCCCTTGGAGGGGACTTGTCTTCGCCGAGGAGACGCGGTTGTATATCGGGCAGAAGGCGCTACAATAGCAGCCGAGAACGCTGGCCAATGGGGTTGGCCAGCGACTTCAATGACGGATCGCGTTGAAGAAGGAGTAGTGTGATGAAGGTGCAGCGAATCGTGCTCGCGTGTGTGGTGGCGGGGATGGCTCTTGGGCTTGGCGACGCCGCGGAGGCGACCACGCTGTTGTGCTACGACTTCAGCAACGGCAGCGGCACGGCCGTGACCGATGTGAGCGGTTCGGGCAACCACGGAACCCTGACGAGTTTCGCCAACACCGCCGCCGGCGCGGGCGCGTTCGGCGTGAGCGAGGGCTGGGTGACCGGCGGGGGCTTGAGCTTCCTGGACGACGGGGTGCGCAGCTACGTGGCGACGCCGCTCTCGCAGAGCGCCATTGCCGGAGGCAGCTTCACGGTCGAGTTCACGGCCAGCGCCGACGGTCCCAGCGGCTGGACGCCCGCCATCGGGTCGGACCAGGACCCCTTTGCCGCCAGTGAGACCGTGTTCCTGGGGGCGGACAGCGGGCTGACCTTCATCGAGGTCCGCGTCCCGCCCGACGGCGGCGGCATCGACAGTCCCCAGGTGGCGCAGCCGTGGACGCTGCCGGGCAACCAGTCGGACGCGACGCAGCACCATATCGCCGTGAGGTACGACTCCAGCAACTCCGTGTTCGAGGTGTTCGTTGATGGTGTGAGCAAGGGCCGGGAGACACGCGGCACTCCTGTCCCGGGGACGTCGAACTTCCGGATCGGCAACGCGGCGCACGTCGCGGACGCGCAGTGGGATGGGGTCATGTACGGCGTCGCCATGTCCGACCAGGCCCTCGCCCCCGGGTCGTTCGTGCTGGGGGATTCGGTCCCGGTGATCGCGAGCTACAGGTTCAGCGGCGGCCCCACCCCCATGGACATGGCTCCGTCCGACGTGGCGGCGGGCATGACCGCGGGCGATATGATCATCGGCGCCGGGTTGGCGGGCGGGGATCCCTATGTCGCTTCGTCGGTCAACGGCGTGAATGGCCGGGGCATCCTGATGCGGAGCAACGCCACCACGAACACCGAGGCCGGCGCCGTGGCCGCAAACGACTACCTCGGGTTCACCCTTACGCCCGACTCTGGAGTCGAACTTGACCTGTATCGCCTGACCTTCGACCTGGTGTGGAGCACCAACTCTGCGCCGGTAGGGCTGAGACAGATGTTCCTTCGCTCCAGCGCGGATGCCTTTGTGAGCACCCTGGCCGCGTTCGCTGCCTACGATGCCGGGCCCGGCAACACCACGCCGGATGAGTGGGAAAACTGCACGGTAGACCTGTTCCTGGCGGCCTTCCAGGACTTCACCGACCCCATCGAGTTCCGGCTCTACATGTACGACGACACCAACCTTAGCGGCAACGTGTTCCGCCTGGACAACGTGGTGATCCGCGGCACGCTGACGTCGGACTTGATCCCCGAGCCGGCGACCCTCACCCTGCTGGCCCTCGGCGGCCTGGGGCTATGGCGCCGGCGGCGTACGCGCTGAGCCGCGACGGTAGGTGTCGGGTCGTCATTCTACATTGTTGCCCGGCGGGGCCGGGGTGGCTCGCGACGCCGATCCTCTCCCTGCCGTCTCCCTTGAAGGGAGGTCCGTGTCTGGCGTCAGGAGCGGTCATGGATCGGCGATTGGCGGCATTCTACGACGGATGCGCCCACCACTATTGACCTCCACGCAGGCAATGCAACAATCTTGGCCCCCGAACGGGGGCGGTTCAGAAGCCAGTGAATCGCCCCTTGCAGGGGCTCAGGAATGGGGGGGCTGGTTTCCCAGGGCTCCCTGCGGTCGCCCACTTCGTGGGCTACAACACAGGCTGCGCGCACGCCAGGAGCATCCGCAGAAGCCCCATTTGACGCGATTCACCGAGTTTCGAGTTTCTTCAAGCGGGAGATAGAACCCTGATGCGCTGCAATCTCAGACGCGGGTTGTATCGTGCCCTGGTTCTCGTGACGCTGGCGGGGCCTGCGTGTGCCGCTGGCCAACGTGTTACGGTGTCGGTTGACTGCGGCAAGACGCTGCAACGGCCGCCGATCTTGTGGGGCCATGTCAATGTCTCGCGCCGCGCGCCGCCGCCGGTGGAGCTGTGCGCGCGTGTCGAGAAGGAGTTCGGTCGCCCGGAGGTCACGCGCTGCTGGCTGATGCTCGACCAGATGTGGGACTACCGGACCGACACCTACCGGTTCGACTACGAGATCAACAAGAACTACTACGCGGGCGACCCGAACAAGAAGCGCTACGGCGTCGTCGGCCACACGACCGGGCTTCGTTACTACGACTACGTTGATTCCGTGAGCGCCCACAGTAAGGCCGTGCTGATGAACATCCGGCGGTACGAGCAGGAAGTCCTCACCGGGATGCTTACATTTGAGAAGTGGAAGGAGGTCTTCAAGGCCGCCGTCCGGCACTACAAGGAACGGTGCCCGAACCTGCTCTACATCGAAGTGCTGAACGAGCCGACGGCGGGAAACCAGAGCAACCTGGGCAAGCTCGAGAACTACTACGGCTTCTACCGCCGCGCCTACGAAGCCATCGTCGAGCTGAATGCCGAGATGAAGCCCAAGCTGCCGCTGCGGGTCGGCGGCAACGCGGGGTTCCGCACGAAGGAAGCCCTGCGCCTGGTCAATGACTTCGCTCGCGATCCCAGCCCGGCCAAGAAGCTGGACTTCCTCTCGTTTCACCACTATTGGGTCGCGGCGCCCGCCGAGATCGCCGGGTGGGAGGACGAGATTGACGGGGCGCTGAAGAAGGCGGCGCTGCCTGCCGATCTCCCCATCTTCGTCACCGAGATCGGCTACGCCTTGAAGTGGCAGGACGACCCGAAGAAGAACCTGTGGCAGGCGGCGGGCATGACGGCGTTCCAGTTCCAGGCGCGATACGCCCGCGACCTGCGGCTGTTCCCGTGGGTCCAGTATCACTCGCAGCCGCAGATCGCCATGGTGCAGTTCGACACCAGGCTCCGCATGACGCCGTATGGCGCCGCCGTCAAGATGCTCCGAATGCACCGCGAACGAGAAGTCGTCGCGGTCTCGTCGGGACTCGGCCAGAAGGGCAACGGGCTCGGCGCTCTCGCCACGATGGACGATGCGGGCCTGACGGTCCACCTGTGGAACCTCCAGCCGGACGGCGGGACGGCGGTGCGAGCGGAGGTCGCCGTCGCCCACCTCCCCGAGACGCTGCGCACCGGCGCCCTGGTCGTGCGCCGCTACCTCATCGACTCAACGCACAGCAACTGTTTCGCTGCCCCCGACGCGGCCGGCGGATTGGAGATGGTGGAAGAGCGAAGGAGCAACGGCAGTGCCGACCTGCGGCTGTCTGCCGAGCTGGAACCCATGGCACTGTGCCTGTGGCAGATCGAGAAGGCCCGCGCCGAGCAGCAATGACCAGGGGGGCTGTCCCGTCGGGCCGGGAAATCTCCTTACCAGAGCGCGTCGCCGTGTGCGGCGCTTGACTCTGCTTCCGGGCATCCATACAATCCAGGGTGGAGTTTCGCGGGGCGCGGAGGCCCCGCCCACACGCAATGGGGAAGCCTGACGAGGAGGCTTGCGGCATGGCGAAGGTGCAAGAGGCAACGGCGAGGCGGGGGGCCGGGGTGTCGGTGGTGCTGTATCCCGTCATCGGGCTGCTGGCGGTGGGGAACGCGGTGTTCGCGCTGCTGTGGCTGCTGAACCCGATCGCGAGCGGCCCCGCGGGCGGGCCGAGCGGGCGGCGGATCGAGGTGCGGACACAGAAACGCCTCCTGCGGGTGGGCGACGGGCTGAACGCCGAGGGGCCGAACGCCGGGTTCGAGACCCGCGTGTCGGGCGAGGAGTTCGAGCAGAAGCTGAAGCTGCTGGTGCATCTGACCCGCATGACGCGCACGGGCGAGCAGGCCGCGGAGTTCTTCGGGTCCGACGCGGGGCGCGAGGCGAAGCCGGCCGTGGTGTTCGACTTCCCGAGCCGGGGGAGCGGGGGCGAGGCGCTGGAGGTGTACGCGATCGACATGCGGCGCCAGGCGGTGTACTGCCGGCTGAAGAGCACGGGCGAGGAGCTGGCGGTGAAGCTCGACCAGTACGAGAAGATCGCCGGGGAGTTCGCGCGGCTCGGGGGCGGGGTGGCGGGCGGCCTGAGCGTGCCGTACTACATGGCGGTGGACGAGGCGCTGCGGTCGCGGCTGGCGAAGCTCCAGGGGCCGCTGGCGATCACCAGCGTGTCGTCGGACCCGCGGCAGCAACTGCTCCAGACGCTGAGCAACCCCCTGGCGGGCTACAGCGGCCTGCAGTTCCAGCAGCCGGACCGCTCGACGCTGCTGCTGGCGCTCCGGCTGCCCGACGACCAGGCGATGGCGCGCGGGCTGGCCGACGCGATGGCGCGGGCGTCCGAGCAGGTGAAGGTGCAGCACCTGGACTTCGCGACGCAGGGCGAGGCGGTGCGCCAGTTCGCGCGCGCGGTCGCGCGGCCCGCGAGCGAGATCGAGGACTCGCTGGTGCTCCAGTATGCCGGGCGCGTGCGCCTCCTCCGCGGCCCCGAGCTCCTGGGGCGCGAGGAGGCCGGCCCGATGGCGTTGGGCGTCCAGACCCGCTTCGAGGGCGAGAAGGTGGTTGCCCAGGCCCTCGACGACCTGCTCTCGGAGCGCGGCCTGCTCTACTTCGCCGAGGGCTGCGGCGAGCGGCGCATGGCCGACCGCCGCAACGAGGGCCTGAGCCAGACGGCCGACTACCTGGGCTCCCGCGGCTTCCGCGCGGCCGCGCTCGATGTCACGAGCGCGAAGGCGGTGCCGAGCGATTGCCAGGTGCTGGTCCTGGCCGGGCCGCGCAAGCCCCTGCCCGCCGAGGCGGAGAAGGCCATCGCCGCCTACGTCGAGCGCGGCGGCCGCCTCGCCGTGCTGCTCGACCCGCCTGAGGGCATCGTGCCCCTGGCCGACACGCTGAAACGCTTCGGCATCTCGGCCCCCGACCCCAAGAAGGTGCTGGAGGTGCCCGGCCGCCTCAACCCGCCGGTCGCCATCGAACTCGAGCTGAACCCGAAGCTGGACTTCGTGGCGAAGTGGACCCGCGAGGCGGCGGTGTTCTACACGGCCACCGAGCTGGCCGTGGCCGCGCCGGCGGAGGATGCGGCGTTCGAGGTCCTGCGGGTCGGGCAGCCCGCCGAGGGCGGCGCCAACGCCCCCTGCCTGCTCGCCGCCGTGCGCCCCAAGGCGGGCGGAAGGGGCCCCAGGCTCCTCGTGTTCGGCGACGTGGATGCCTTCAGCAACCAACTCGTCCGCCAGCTCGCCACCAACGCGCAGCTCCTCAGCGACGCCCTGGGCTGGCTCACCGAGACGAAATAGCCCCTTGCCATCTTGCGCCCCCACGCAACACGGGAGGGGCGCAAGACGGGGGGCGGGGGCGAGCCGGGCAAGGTGATCAAGATGATCACGCGCGCAACACGGGGGGTGATCATCTTGACGCCGCGAGCGAGCGACGGATCCCAAAGCCATAACCTATTGCAACGTCAGCAGATAGGCTGCTGATCCCGTGTTCGCCATCCCCCTTCCGCACCCCGTCAAGGTGATCACCCCCTCGGACCCTCGCGTCCCCGAACGACCCGCTGTTCGTCCCATCTCGCCCATCTCGACCATCTGCGCAACACGGGGGGGTGGTCGAGATGGGGGGCGGGGCACCCCGCATCCGCCTGGCTCTCAGCCGTCCGAGCCGGTTGACAACCGCTCGCCCACGCAGCAGAATGTAAGAAAAGACACCCGCTGTCTTTTTAGCCGCGATTGTCGCCGCTAGAGATGTAACACACGGCGCCAACTGATGTTATGAGTTTTCGACGCAGGCAGCAGCTAGAAAAGACACCCGCTGTCTTTTTCCGGGAGGTGGTCGAGATCGGGGCCGGGGCGTGCGCCGCACGCCGACTAGCGGGCCTTTCCGCAGACGGGACTCAGGTGCCAGTAGATGGCAAAGGCGACGGCCTCGGCAAGCAGCAGGCCGACGAGCGCCCACCAGTAGGTCCGCGACGGCAGTTCCACGTGGCACCAGCTCGCGGCACCATAGCTGTGTGCGAGCAGCACGAACATCCCCAACACCTTCTGAAGCGCGCCCGTCAGCCACACGAGCAGCGCGGCGACCACGAAGCCGTAGACCAAGAACCCACCGAGGAATGCGAACGGCCCCGTCGCCATCAGCGCGGCCCAGGCCGTGTTCCCCTCCCGCAGCACCGCGGGGTCCACCCAATACGCCGCCGGCTGGCACGCCAGCGACACCGCGGCATCCACCGCCATGCAGAACAGCACGGGCAGGCAGAACCACGGGTCGCGAATGCCCTTGCGGAACGCCTTCATCTGAACCCCCCATGGCTGCGCACCGGCGGTTGACAGCCGCTCTCCCACGGCCCAGAATGTAGCATGCCAACACGAGGATTACAATGGGCCTCGACACCCCACTCGCCGAAGTGCTCAAGGAGGATTGACCCGCATGGCAATCGCTCGACGCGACCACTACATCGCTCAATTCTACCTGCGCAACTTTGCCGAGCCGATGTTCTCAGACCACATCCGGGTGTACACCCGACGCCACCGCAAGTGGGAGGAGCGCAGAACGCGCGGCGTCGGCTGGTTCCCCCATCTCTACTCGATGT
>Ga0307378_10012907_pt1 | contig 10631 bp, 14 predicted proteins | sample UN1MG_FD_202238 | JGI IMG/M metagenome (GOLD analysis project Ga0307378, IMG submission 202238) | Soil microbial communities from Risofladan, Vaasa, Finland - UN-1 | ecosystem: Environmental > Terrestrial > Soil > Coastal area > Acid sulfate soil | place: Finland: Risofladan, Vaasa | collected...
CATTACTCAACATTACGGTATCGTTCTTCCATGCAATTACTTTGGCGTAATCCGTGTCTTTCTGGAATTCCTCTGATGTGAATTTATCAAGAATTGCTTTGCGGAATTCTCGCTTATCAACAGTAAATAGCACCCCTTCACCCAACTCGTTCATATTTGTCACACGTTGGAAACCACCATCCAGTTTGTCGAGATTATTTCTTAAATCACTATAAACAAATGCCAGTGGATTGGTGTCGTTCTGTCTCTCAATTTTTGTGAGTTGGTGGAATTCTTTGGTCTGGTCTTGCTGAAACACAACACTGGCTTTCTCACCAACTGGTGGTATCTGAGCAGGGTCTCCCATGTATAATACCTTCGTCCTACTATTTCTGGTCTTGTCAATAATCAACTCATAGAGTTCCTGATTAATCATGGATGCCTCATCAATGACAACGAAATTGTAGTCAGTGATTTTCGGAACAGCAATCGGGTTGAACTTGGGGTCGTTTGGGTTGAAATTGTCTAAATCTACATCAGGTCTCAATCCAAGTAAGGCATGAAGCGTTTTACCTTCTTCACCAGTGGTATTCATCACGACTTTCTTTGCCTTATGTGTTGGTGCGCTCACAACAACACCAAAGCGATAAGTATCCAACACCTTTTTAACAATCGTTGATTTTCCAGTACCAGCATAACCAGCCAATGTGAAGAAAACCTCACCGTTTTTCAACCAATGATTTATTTTATTCAATCCATCAGATTGCTCTGGATTAAATGTTATTATTTTACCTGATGGCAGTCTTAACTGGTTGTCATTCATTATTTACATTCCTTTTTATTATATCGACCAATGACTCAAGGTCATTAAGGTCTTTAATTATAACTGCGTCATCTAACTCATTGATTTCCACAGTATGTTCATCCTTTTCATTATCATCATCTCCAGTGATTAATATCGCATACGGACGATTAGCTTTGATATCAAACACAAAATAAAAATAATCTTCGTCTCCTGATTCTTCTTTCGGAACGTCAACCCTGTGAAATCCCAGACGCAATAGGTCTGCTGCTGTTATCTTTTTCATTATTTCATGTAGTTTTTATTGAAATACTTAAGTGCCATTTTGATTCTTTCATCATGATTGAATGCCCACTCCCTGCTTTCATTATAGAAATCTTGAAGGTTAAGCCATTCTACCTTTGCGGTTTCCCCATCGACATATCCCTCAATATCTGGTAGAAAATCATTGTGGTCACTAAAATCATATGCCAAAACATAAGTCAATGACACATTCTGATTCTTATCGGTCTTAGGGTCAGTATGGACATAAAAAGGTTGTCTGTTATTGTTAAACATAAGGAAGGGGTCGTAGTCGGGAAGATACATGCTTGTTTCCTCATATACTTCTCTTATCATACCATCAAATCCACTTTCATCCCAATCCAAATAACCACTTGGAGCACCATATTTATTGGGTTCGTCTGGCATCTTCTCAGAACGTTTGATAACCAATACTCGACTACCACCTTCAACACCAAAAACAAAAATAATTCCTACCACTGCTGGTGCTCGGCTTATCCAAATATCGTGATGTACTTTTATACCAGTTCCGCTCTCATAATGATAAATTACATGTGGATTGGGTTTATTGTAGAATTTTTTTACAGTATATTCTGTTTCCTTTCCAATTACCTTATTATTCATTTCTTATATTTTAGTAGGTTCAATTTTTCTTTCAGAGTCCAGATTCTAAGCGTACCAAGTCTTGCTATTTGTAGTTGTTCTTTTTGGGTTAATTGTTTAGCAAACTTTTTGCGTTTTGCATCCCGATGCATACTGGCACGTGCTCTGTATTCATTGCCAGTGCTTTTATATTTCCTCACCGTAATTATTCCACATTCTTCTGGAACAAGGTCTTCTACTTTAGGAAGTAATTCTTCAGGAAATGCATAGTACAGTTGGACGATACGATTCCCTCTGTCTTTATGTCCGTGCTTCTTTTTGAAGTCGGCTTGCATATCTGACTTGCTTCTTTTAATCTCAACCTCAAAACCATAGCCAGAAGTTCTAATAAAAAACAAGTCACACTCATGATTGAAAAAACCCCACGAAACATTTGGTACAACAATATGTTTTCTAATGCCGAAGTATTTTGCAATAGCAACTTCCATTTCGGCAGTTGTCACCATAAGTATTTTAGTTGTTGATTTTCTTCGGACAGCCATCACTTCTTTTATAGTAGGTTATTTTATAGGACAGTCCTGACGTACTCTTTTGCCAATCTTGGTCGCTATATTCGTCAAAGTTAGCAAATAATTTGTCAATAGGAAATTTTTTATCACCTTCTGGGTACATTTTATTTACCCAAGTTATAATTGCCTCGTCACAGTAATCGATAAGAAGGTCGTAAATGCTTGCACCACCGATAACAAATACCTTGTCAAATAATAGATTTGGACTATTAAATAAACCCAATACAGTATCTAATGAACTGAATTGAAAATAGTTAATGCTTTTTAAATTAAAACGCTCACCACTATTGAGTATAACAAATTCTCTACCTTCATGTGCTATAGGTGGAAGAGTCAGAAATGTTGTTGCTCCAACGAGTAATATATTACCCATCGTAGTCTCCCTAAAGTGTTTGAAATCTTCAGAAATTTTCCACGGAATTTTTTCACCGATTCCAATTACACCATCGACACTTACTGCCGAGATTATTATTAGTCTCATGATTTCTTTTTATCAAAAACCGACTTATATTTAGTTCTTAATTGTCTCATTGTGAGAGGATAGCGTAGTGAAGGCTTGTATTCTTTTTGTACAGCATATATTGCTTCGGCACTACAATCTTTGAAGACTTCAATTGCTTCATGTTTCCATGAATATCTTTTATTTCTTTCAGAATTCCTGATGATGTCACTAAGGTAATCCAAAACGACTTTAGTGATTGCAAAATCAGTTATGGTTTTCGTTTTGAACTTCTCCCATTCATGACCACACACCATACAATGATTAACTGGTTTGGTTTCAATTGCCAAACGACCAACAAATTTAAAAATATTACCTCTGAAATTACTAACTCCTTCAACAGCAGCAATTCTATCTACTATCTTATCCGACATGGCTCTGCACTTAGGACACCTACTATCACGACTCTTCTGATTTTCTGTCTGCTCTTTTCTTTCAGTAGCACCAACTTCTTTGCAGCGTTCCTGAATGACTTTGATGTCATCGATAATTGTCAATGACTGTTCAGGTGATGGTAAATATAGTAGTTTACGTAAATTCATTTATGCCATTTTTTTATCTCTCGTAAGTTCACGAAGGAACACGTTTTTCACTCCACCTAAAAGTCGTACCCATTCCTTGTAATATTCTGGGAATAGTCCTTGAACTTCTTCAGCAGTTTTTAATTTAAGTTCAACCCAGAACTCAGGATTGTTTTTGAGTGCCTCATTTTTTGCGCTCTTATACATCTTGACATCCAATAACCAATCAACGAAATCTGGATAATCTTTTCTATTAAATACTTGTTCATTACAGATAATGCAAAGTGCTGTAAGTGCATGATTAAGGTCAGGCTCAATCATATACGAGAACTCAATATCGTTCTCCTGCAACTGGTCGCCAATTAAGTTCAGGCTACCCACAGGGATGGCTTCGAAATCTCTTTCATCATTTGTTGTGCCACCATTAAGAATTATCCAAGTCTCGAATTTCTCCAGAAAATCCCATACGATGTGTTGTGGGTCATATCTGCCATATCTTAATGCATATCGTCCAAGCGCATGTCCTGCTTGAATGCCCATTTGTATCGGACTTATGTTATAGGGTACAAAGAAGTACATCCTGAGTTCCAATTCCTGTTCTTGATTTAATTCTTCCATTATATTATTTCTTTAGTCAATTTTATTTTATCTGTCTTGGTTCTGTAGGAATTCTGAAATAAAACCTCACCGATTTCACATTCAAATATTCTGGCTTTACCATATCTACCTTCAAAATATCGTTTCAGTGCCCGTGCAGCACTGAGTTTTTCACAACACCAAATACCGCCCCAATCCTTATCATTATATTCCAGAGGACGGGGTTCTGTAATCCACACATTTAATGGAAATACAATAACGCTTGGGTTCTTCCTCAGTCCCAACGACCTCATATGTTCGGTAACGACTTTATACACTATCCTTTTCGGATTTCACTTAATTTTTTCTTACCACTAAACCATTCTTTGATTTCTTCAACGGTGAACCAACCATGAGTATCATCATCATCACTGTAATTCACCCAATATTGAATATCATATTTGGTGTGATATTCCTTTTTCTTGGCTTCTCGATTTTCTTTATTATCATAGTCAATCCACTTGGGACTGCAAGCAATATAATATCCGTGGTTATGACCATACAAATCATCAGATTTTCTTCTGCGTTCTCTGTTCTTCTCCTTGAGTTTAGGCACACCTGTTTTCTTCTCGTAGTCCTCACGGTCAATATATTCTTTATCACCATGATACATGGCATCAAGGGTTTCCTGTGGAATCCTGTCAGTAATCATCAAACAAAGTGATGAACCAGCAAAGGGATTTTTTACCCTGAGATTAGCAACAGCAATGGTAAGTCGTTTTTCTTCGATAGCAGTTTTCAATTCTTTAAGCCATTCAACTTCCTTATCACCAAAGACAGCAACACCAAAACTTCCACCATCCCATGCGGTGACAATATTATCCTTATCGCCTCTGGTGTCAGGGTGCTCGGCATTCCATTTGGCATTCCAAGACAGGTCTTCCACGAAATTCTTGAGGTCACGTGGTACATACTGCTCATTTTCTTCTTGACTATGCCATTTATTACCTGTATAAAGAATAGCGTATTTCCCCTTTTGTTTTCTCGTTGTGCCTCGGCTTACAACTTCTTCTTTGAAAACGATTGATGGAACAATCGTAATGGTACGATTCTTGACACCCATATTTTTCTTTGATGCATCGGGCATTCCACACATACGTTTAAGGTCTTTAATCCCCCATTCATGTTCAGCACAATAGTCATAACCAAGTGCGATTCCAAGAAATTTGCCGTCATCGACAATAAGTCCGTTGTCTTGTGATGCTTTTCTCATGATTTTTATTTTAAAAATTGTTTTACTTTCTCTCCCCAATCCGATTAATAAAATCTTCTCTTGCCATATCTGTTTTTATTATTAAAGTTATTTGCGCTTTCTTCGTAAATCTCATTATTTGTCACCCAGATATTTACACCAATGGCAATTACCAATGCCAATATGTAAATGAATATCACTGCACGCCTTGACGGTTCTACAGTTAAATAACTAAATTCTTTAAAACTACGCCTCTCAAACTCATGGAGATTGGCGTTAAGATAATCGTAATAATATTCCCACGTCTCTTCAGTCAACACAGGTGTTTTTGATTTAACCCTGATTACGGTATCGGCATTATTGGGATTTTTTATTGGTAATACTTCGGGTAATTGCTGACCAGTTTCACCAAACACCTTTTCCTGTATATCTTTGGTAACAGGAATGACTGGATTCTTTTTATGTACAACACTATCCTTATAACCGTAGAGGTTAAGTACTTCATTTTTAACTGCTACCGTGAGCACGTCACTATGTGCCCAACTGAACGCATGCGACCACTGTATCTCATTACCCTTCTTACCAATACAAACAACCAACTCATTTTTATTTCCTTTCACCCAATAGTTCTCCTGATATTGAGCAATTGACATTGGCTTATCCTCAAATATCAGAATCCAAAGTCTTAACTGATTACTCACACCGAACTTACCATTAAGTTTTCTGAAATTTTCTTGTGTTTGTTTTGAAAAATCACCACCCAAAATGGTTGGGTATTCCAGACCATTGGTTTTTTTAAACCAATTACTTTTCTTATGTTCGGGATAACGGAATAAGCCAAGACTATCAACTTGTTCTTCATTAACAAGTACCATATTAAAAATTGTTAAGTCACTGGCTTTCACACGATTTTCATAAGTGTGTTGACTGGTATATGCTTTTCGGGTTTCATCCTGACCACCCCAACGAGTCTGATACACATACGAGATTTTACCAACACGCTCTCCTTGAAACTTAGTTCCATTACTACTAACACATTTATCACGTGGCGCATAGTTATCATGTGAACCAGTAATTGTTTTTTTAGTGCCGAACTGCTGAACAAGTTCATCATGTTGTTTCTCACTAATATTGAACTTCTCATTAAGATTGGTTACTGCCCACCATGAAGGACCGACATCATCTTGATGCGAACAGTCATAGTATCTGGTACAGTATTCCGTATTCCCATCACTATCAGTACCACAGGCATAAGTTTCTGAACAGGTTTCGTGATGCCAGTAGTTATAAGGTTCTTCTTCAAACACAGCAGTTACAGTTGACCCCCAATACTCGGTGAACATGACACTGGTGTGGTCGATAACTACTTTACTTATAACAGTAGCGACCAGTACAGCAGCAATTGGAATGAAGAATTCCCACCAAGTGAATTCATGTTTTTTTATTAGATAAAAAATACCTGTTACTACTAAGGGAATAATTAAAGCAAGATATACTGTAGGCATGATTCGTTTTTATTTGTTGTACGAATATAATAAAATTTTGTTACATTTTAGTCCTGTTCTGGAATAAATAAATCCAGAAACAATGGTTCTGCCGTAAATGTAGGACATCCTCTGGCAACCCAACGGTTTCTTTTATAATTTTTCTGTTGGAAATTTGTTCCTTTATAATCAGTTTCCATATCAACTTCTTCCTTAAACACAAACCTACCACGTTTCAGTGTTGAATCATAATCATTCCAATTAATACCTTTCTGGAAAATCATTTCCTGTTGCTCACTCATGTTCTTACCATGTAGTTCTTTGCTACTGTAAAGACTCTGAGCAACACTTGAAATTGAATTACGAACGGTATCTTGTTGTCTCCAGATGAAGTAGTTCATTACCTCAGTCTTTGAGGGAATGGTAAAGGTACGAGCATCGAACTCAGCGAGTTTAAAATTTTCAAAAAGTTCAAGCCAACGATGGGTTATGGTTGTAATACCCATACCATTATTCCATTTCTCCTTAATATCTCTCAAATACCTCAACTGATTGAACTTAGAGGTGGCGAGACTTGTAGCAACACTCACGATTTTCTGAATATTGCCGTCAAACCAAGCATCGGTATCGAGTTTATCGAAGTCCGTCATGAGAATACTGATTTCATCACTCTGCACGAAACCAATCTTAGCTCCCTGAATATTCTTACAGAGGTAGCATGCGGTCTCATTCATATCCTCGATAAGTCCAGCATCAAATGGTCTCTCACATCCACGTGTATAGGTATGGAATGCCTTACCATCAACTCTAATTAATGTATATGTCCTACGTGGTAACAGGAATCTTGTCCTGTTTTCGTAGTTTTTTTTCATTCTGTCGCCTAATTCGTCTCTCATTTCGTATTTTTTTAACTCGTTTTCTTTCTTCATCATCACTATATTTCGTAACCTGTCTATCTCCAGCCAGATACGCTTTATAGGCTTCCCTTACCTTGGGATTGGATTGGTAACTCTTCGCAAACGCTGCGAACTCAATCATATCTTTACGTGAGTAACGTCCCATTATTTCAACGTGTTTTGAAGTTTAGCTTTAAAAAGTTTTACAGTCGCACCACCAATAGCTTTACCCACTTCCTTGCTCTCCACAATTTCATCCCGACCTTCTCGGTATACGTCATCAATCATGGCTTTGATGATGTCGCCCATTGACTCCATGCTCGTACCCTCTGGGAACTTCTGAAGCACGTGTTCCAGCCTCTTGTTGGTCACCCATTCCTCTGCAATTTCTTTAGCATCACTAAGGACTTTAAGTTGTTCAGGACTTACCTCACGCTTGGTTTTGGTCTCCATTTCTTCATCAGGCTTGTATTTGCAGATAACCCGCTCCCCATTATTGGTACGCATTTCAGTTAATGGTCTGAGAACAATACCCTCACGTTTCTTGGGTTCAATTATTCCATTACGAACTGCTTGTATTGAGGGTTTGGTCATTTCCAATTCAAGAAGTTCCAAATGTGTTAGTACTTTTTCGTAATGCACGAACTCAATACTGAATTGTTTGCACACATCCTCGGCATTCGGAACGTTAAGCCACACATGACCTACCTTAACATCGAACCCAATGAACTTAGATTCTTTGCCATAGGTGTGTGACATACCCTGACACTTTCCTGCATAGTGTTCACCGAAAATAACCACGTCTTGGTCAGGAAAAATCGCTTCGAAACAGTATCTGAGATGGTCTTCGTTGAACAACGACAGGAACAATTTATGGTTCTCACCAGTAAAGAAATTTATTTTATCTTCTGCGAATTTCCAACCAATATGTGCAGACGTGCCATGAATTTTTTCCATAGCATAACACTCCTTAAATAAAAGGATTGTCTGGTCTTTGTAAAGATTATCAATATGTAAGTATCCCATAATTATTTTTAATTAAAATCGGTTTCAGTCTTCATAGCCACCGAAGAAACTTTAGGTTTGTGAAATCTTTCCTACCTGTGGGGAACGTTTTTAGTTTTAGCAGAGGCATATTATCCCACAATTGCGTTGGTCTTGCCTAATTCCAACTCGTCTTCGAGCGAGAAGAGAGATTCGAACTCCCATGATAACAGACTGTCGTGCACGTCAGGCTATACCATATCTACCACGCATCTTTCGATGGTCGAATTCTCGCATTTAAAAATCTTTCTGTCCGTTTCCAAGCGAAATAACGTCCGTTACACTTTGTTACTAAAGTGCCGAGGCATTGAGACCCCGATACAACTCATTACCCTACAACAAACAACATCCTCTTGGCAGGATTGTGGGTGAACCTCTGTTTGCATAAACTGGACTCTTATGGACACTTCCAGAATTCTAACGCAGAACCCACTGTTTGCTTTCAGCAGAAAGACTTAATCTTCAAAGAACTATTCTTGAGTCTTCTTGGGAAACAATTCAACATCATTTTCCTGACCAGTACGGAATGCGTCTTCGGTTTTTCCACTGGTTACCAGTTTGATTTCCAAGTCAGCCTTATTGCCAAGAACCAAACTATTGGGGAACGTTACTTTCATTGATTTGAGTTCCCTGTCGATGTCAATAAGTTTCTTCTGTTCCATTGTAAATTCATTGCGACTTCCTTCAATGGTATTCATTAACGTCTTATAAAGGCTTGCGTCAAATTCTGGATTTGCTTCGGTCACCCACTTCATGAGGGTTTGCTGACCTGCCCCAGCATCATTTTTGTATCTGGCATCCATGAGTTCAACATAGATTTCCTTGAAACCTTCTTTGTATTCCGTAGTAACACCAGCCTGTTGCTGAATTTTCTTCCACGTGTTATCGAACACAATTTCACTGTTTTGTTGGAATGCTTTACCACTAACAAATTTCTTGTTATAAGTATTGCTAAGACCAACTGCCCAGAAGACTATTGCCAGTACGATTATAGCAACAACTCCGAACCCAATAATTCTACCAATTTTCATTTTTCTGATTTTTAGTTAATATTAATTACGCAAATATATAATTTTTAAAGCAAATTAGCAATATATTCCACACTTTCTTTATTTTGTTTCAGCACTTCCCATATTAAATCCTTCATGCCGTTCTTCTTATCGGGATGTTCTTCATTCAGAAATGCCTCAACAAGTGATGCCAGAGTCTTACATGGACTAAGTTTATTTCGAATATCAGCACCAACTTCACCTGCTTCGATAATATCGAGTTCCACGAATTCCATGTTGTCGAAATCAAATAGGTCTTCCATGTCTTCACTCTCGTAAACATTTTTCATCCCACTGATTGTTGCTGTCATTGGCTGAATAGTTGGTAAGTCACAACTTCCAACGATTGGTTCTTCTCCAAAGAATTGAATGCTCACAAATTCCTTAGTGTCTTTAAATCTTAGTGCTTTTGCTTTCATTCTGAAACGTTTTTTTATGATTAACGGCTTTCACATAGCTACTTGCCAGTGAACATCTTATAACAATGGTGAAATATATTCTTGGATTTGTTTTCGCACCAGTTCTCGGATTTATTTTATCTGGGTCGAATCGCTTTGCGCCTTCATAACATGCGAGTAGTGCTGCAAGTTCACAATCCTCTCGGATTTCATCGCTGGGGAAAACAGGAATTCTTTTGGTGAAGGTGCGTTCAATTAGTTCCTGAAATAATTCACTGAGGTCATCAGTGAATTCATTAGTTGCCTTCCATACGATAAGAGCATCGTATAATTTCTTCTCAAATTTTTCGAGTTCTTCAGGTGTCATTATTTTCTTTTTAATCTAAAACTTTTTCCTTCTTTTTTGGCTCGGATTTTCCATGCTTCGATTATTTCTAATCCAATTGATTCTGCCATGTATTGAGCATTGACGCAATAAGGTAAATCTTTGTGTTTGATTTCTTTACCATTGGCTGTTGCCACACCGTACCAGATGTTCTGACCCGGTTTCCCCAAACCATCAATTTGTTTCAATTCGACTTCAACCACCAATTCTTTGGTTTCTCGGTCAACACTGTACATCTGACTATATATTCCGTTAAATACCATTATTATTCGTTTAATTCCCACAAAAACAT
>Ga0307378_10012909_pt1 | contig 10631 bp, 6 predicted proteins | sample UN1MG_FD_202238 | JGI IMG/M metagenome (GOLD analysis project Ga0307378, IMG submission 202238) | Soil microbial communities from Risofladan, Vaasa, Finland - UN-1 | ecosystem: Environmental > Terrestrial > Soil > Coastal area > Acid sulfate soil | place: Finland: Risofladan, Vaasa | collected...
ATTCTTTACAGCCAGCCGTATCAGCGTGCTTCTTGTGACTGAGCGTAACGAGCTGGAATGCTGGAGGAACCTTGGTCTTTTTGCCATCCTTGAAACACGTTGCATCGCTTCCGATCTCGAAGGTTTCCTTAACCTTTGGAGCCTCGGCAGCCTTTGGAGCCTCAGCAGCCTTCAAAACAGATACACCAACCAATAGTATAGAGACGAAAAGAATTGTTAATAGAGCCTTTTTCATTCTATCCCTCCTTTCCCTATGAGATTGCCAGGCCCATGCCTGGCTGTTATTTGTCACGATTATAGTAAAAATTCCTGATCCGTGTCAAGTTAATGATTAATGAATCCTATTAATGCTTTTATTTTCAAAGAGCTTATCACCTCTCCAAAAGAGGCTAAGAAATCCAGACGGCGGATAAAATTAGACTTTTCCGTTATGTTTCAACCGGCCTATTGCCGACTTCTGACACGAGCTGACAGGGTGATAGTTCCTGCAATAGTAAAAACGTATCAGCTTTGCCGTCTTACCGCGAAGATTAATCGAAAGTGGTTTCTCTTCATCGACTTTATCAAATGTCTTGTAAACGATATCTGGCGCGCTATTCTTGCCTGGTACGAGCAAGATCGCATCCTCCCCTGGCCTAAGGTCACCCCATAAGTCATACTGGTTTGGGCGGCCTTCGCATTTTACCTCCCGGACATCCATCGGTTGGCCAGATGCGTAAAACGCCACGAGTGCGGCTAACTGGTGGGTCGCTGCATAGAAATACACTTTGTGCCCATCGGTTTGATGTTTGCCCCGGAGCTGTTCCGCATGTTGCACCATCTCCGGCCAACCCACGAAACGTGGCGTCAAGGGATCTTTTTTCGGGCGAAATGGCAGCATGCACGTTGCAAGGTGCAAGTACAAAATGACCGTAAACGCTATCGCTAACCAAACACCGCCCAAAAACCATTTTCGCAATGATGATATTTTAAATTCCCATGAATCTTTAACCGATACATACCATGTCGCAACGAGAATAATGCCGGTTACGTAACCGATTCCCGGCCAGTTTGCAAAAACGCGTTTCTTACACGCGAGCAAAAAAAACGGCCCCGAATACAGCAGGCAAAATATCAGCATGAATAACTTGCGCCTGTCTTGGCCTAATACACCCTTTTTCCAGGCGTCGATCAACCGCCATCCCATGAATGCAAATAATATCGGTGAAACGATTCCTAACTGTCCACCGAGCAACTCGAAAAAATATTGGGGTTGTATGAAATATTTCGCTTTCTTACCAAGGCTTAATATTTGCACGACGGAACGCCAATCATGTTGGAAATTCCAATACAAAACAGGTGACACAGCCAATAGGGCGATAAACCCCATGAAATACGGGTGCGGCAAGGTGAACCAGCGGCGTTCTCTTTTATGAACAAGCAAATAGGCAATAGCGGCTGGTATGAACAACACGGCAGTATATTTCCCATCAAACCCTAACCCTACACATAAGCCGGTCAATGCCCACCAATATATTGGCCCTGGCTTTGAGTTACCTTCCACAGAGACCACATGCTTTTCTCCTAAGCGGACAGCCCTTGCGAAACAGTATAATGCAGCGCACCAGAAGAAAGCCTGGACCGTGTCGTAAATCATCAATAAGCCACCCAAGGCAAACAACGGAATGATATTAAGAAATAATACCGTCCATAACGCTGTACGTCGGTCGTATAAATAACAAACCAGTTTATAGATGAATCCCAACGCACATGAGAACAGGATTACCGCCATAAAGCGAATACCAAAAACCGTATTGCCAAATAACGAGGTGCCAGTTCGGATCGCCAGTGCAATTCCAGGACCTGCGTCATGATAGCTCAAAGCAAGCCTGCGAGACCATTCCCAATAGTAGGCTTCATCCTCGCATAAATTAAACGTGTTGATCCAGAGCAAACGGAAAATAGTCGGAATGATGATGGCTAGAAAAACATCCAGCGCGACTCGAGTCGCATTTGTCTGCAACTCGCAGGAAGAATCGTTGGTTGCAATTTTATTCGATGTCATTTCTCGATTCTCTCGTTAGTTTACGGTTCGGCTTCATCGCTTGACAAGCCAGATATAAGACGAATGGTTAAATTTTGGTAACTACTCAGGTTGTTTAGGCTGTAGGCTGTTAGGCCGTTAGGCTAAAAGCCTACAGCCTATCTACCTACAGCCTATCTACCTGAGTAGTTACAAAATTTTGAACCTTCATACAATGTCACCTCAGAGTACAGAGATCATAGAGGAAAAAGAGTATCCTTGCCTCTCTCTTTGCCCTCTCTGTCCTTTGGGTCCTTTGGGTCCTCTGTAGTATAGAGTATTTCAATCCTGTTATCCTGTCTAAAAAAGTTTAGTTTTAAACCGTCTACCGTATATAAGCCAATAGTTAAAAGCAATAAGCCAATAAAAATACCGTTTCCCGCGAAATGATTATAGTAGGGGTATGACAAATTCATAGGGTCCCACAGAAACGCACCACGATAAAAGACCGTTACTCCGAAAATCAGCATAAGACCACCAATCAAGCTACGTGAGATAAGCACTTTTCGCTTTGATAAAATGGGGCATACCCATATGAACAAAAAAAACCATACCCACCAGGCGAGCACTTTGATAAATGGCATTCCAGCAAAATACTGAACACATTTAATCAAGGGGGAAAAAATAATCCGAGCTTTTCCGGGCTTAACATAATCTCCAATAACAAACGGTTCGAAATCTTCTCGTTTGTTCGCTCTCAATTTTTTCACCACAGAAGTTGCTACTTGTTCGGGTGTCATCGTCTTCACACCGGGGATACGTACCGCTGTCCCTGAACAGATCGTACCGGTCCAACCATGCCAGTCACTTGAACTAATCAAAGATAGATCATTTGCTTCTGCCGCTTCAATTACGCCTTTTAGTTTGGTGCGCTCAATACCTTTATAAGCATCACTGACAAGTTCGAAGCCATCGATTCCGGTTTTAGCATACCCGGATATCAACTGCTCTCTCATATCCTTTGGCATACCAATCACAGCGGCCTCTTGCCGTTCATGTGCCCATAGAACAATATCCTTAAGTCTAATTGGTAATACTTCGTCTTCGGTTATGGTACCAGGTTTTATACCGATAACTGTTACATAGAAGGCATTATCCATTTTCGAAATATCATCACTGATCGAGACGCACCTCTCAAGGCCGGGGATAACAGCAGGTAAAGACACGTTTGATTTTGCCAATTTGACAACTTCAAGCGCCTTGAAATTATCATGCTCGGTCACGCATACCACCTTAAATCCCATATTGGCATGATGGATCAAATTGTCGACAGGCTTGATAATGCCGTCATGCGAGTACGTTGTATGGGTTTGAAAATCGGCAATGACAACGTCATCCGAGCGTGGCGTAAAACGCCAGGGGATGAGCCTGGCATAAACGATAAATGCGGTATAGGCGAAAAAAACACCAACAGCAATAAACGCGCCCATAAGGAAACACTTTACATATGCAATTCCGCGCCAGCAACCACCCTCCTTGTGGCATCCATCGCCGAGCCAAAAGGTGAGGAAACCGCCGAGGAGGAACACAAAAACTATCAGAGGGATAGCGAACGACTGGATATTCGGCGAGGTCAGCATAACATTGGAGATAGCGAGTAACGGCTCCAAGACAACGGAAAAGAACGGATATTCGATATCTACAAGTTCCGATGACTTTCCTGTAACAGGATTCAATGGCCTCATCCTGTTAATAGAAAAGATTGACGAGAAAGACAAAACAACTAGTATTGCTGCAATAGTATACAGCAGTCTTTTTCGTCGCCTTGTTATAAGCCACCATGAAAACATATTATTGATTTATTGATCCCTTCGGCGCTGATCACCACCAGGTTAAGATGGGCTCACGAAAAATCCCTTTTTGTAAAGATACTGAGGGGCAATGAAAACACTGATACCGTTACATGCACAAATAAAAGTTAATAGATTCAAGCAATTATTGTGGTCTTGAGAATATAAAGATAAAACCATTTTCGACTGCCTGATTATCCATAGTTTTTTCATATTTGAGACTGATGGCGGGTATTTTCGCTGTCGAGACAGCAAATAATTCGTTGTTTTTTTTGACCAGAGCAAATAAGATATTAACTTATAAGTACCTTATCATTCCTTCATACTGAACCAGTGCAGGCAATCAACGCATTAATAGTTTTCAATGTTCACCTCATTAACAAAGCCGAATTGGTTGAGCGGCTGCTCAAAATTCTTGTCATCTCCAAGAACCAGCAAAATATTGTTCTCCGGATGCAAATATGTTTTAGCTACTCGCTGTACATCCTTCAGACTGACATTTCGCATATTTTCCTGATATTTATCCAGGTAATCTGAGGGCAGTCCGTGGTACTCCAGAGCGATTCGCTGGCCTACTATTCCCTCCGAAGAGGAGAACGAAAAAACAAATTGATTTAAAATCGAATCCTTGGCCCACTGCAGTTTCTGGGGAGAAATCTCACCGGCCTTCACTTTTTCCAGAATCTGATACATCAGATTAGTGGCTAAAATAGTGCTCGTTGAATTGGTAAAGCAATAAGCGCCGGCTGCTCCGTAATTGATATAGCCGGTGTAAAAACTCCCTACGCTATAGGCAAGGCCCCGTTTGGTGCGAATCTCCTCGGCGAGGTAAGAATTAAATCCATCCCCTCCCAAAAGATGATTCAGAATCAAAAAGGCAAAGTAATCAGGGTGGTTCTGTGGTACTGAGAAACCTCCCATAACTATGATGGACTGCGGCAATTTTTTGGCAATATAGTTTACGGATTTTACCGTATGCCCGGATGGAATGGGGGCAGGAGGTACCGGCGACGGCAAACCTGACCATCCTTCGGTCAATTGCTCCAGTTTTTCCATGATTTCCTCAGGGCAAAAGTCACCGGATATCCCCATGATCATGTTATCAGGATGAAAAAAACGCTCGTGAAACAGGACAAGATCCTGACGGGTCAGTTTTTTGATCCCTTCGATCGTGGTCTCGTTGCTACGGGGGTCACCACGATAGAGCAGCTTTTTGAATTCCCGGAACGCAATATTCTGTGGCGAGTCATTCTTCCTGCGGATGGCCTCGATCTTTTCATCCCTGGCCTGTTTCAGCTTTTCCTGGTTGAATGCCGGATGACGCAGAACATCGAAAAAGAGTCCCAATCCCTTATCCAGATCCTTGGTTAATACGGACAAAGAAGCCGTGCCCGCCTCCCTGCCCACACCCGTGCTGAGATAGATGGAATGAAATTCCAGCTCTTCATCGAGCTGATCTGCGGATAAGGATGTGGTCCCTCCTGTCCGCATGACCTCACCGGTCAGTTGGGCAACACCGACCTGATCAGACGGTTCATAGACATTGCCCGTGCGAATCAAGGTGGAAAGATTAACAATGGGAATTTCATGGTCTGGCAGTAAGTACACAACTAGCCCATTTTTTAACTGCTTGCGCTCAGCCTTCGGAAAGTGGAGCTGCAAGGGCGGATATTTGAGACTTCTGGGGCTGGGAAGAGTTGATGGTGAGGTCTTGGTGGATAGAGAAGTGGTGGCTATAGGAGTACAGGCCATGATGCAACCCAGCAGAAAAAATAAGGAAACCACAGAGGCACAGAGGCACAGAGGAGAGGCATGTATTGTTTTCTCGGTGTCTCTGTGTCTCTGTGGTTTCATTTTTCTCATTTTTTTACCTGTTCGGGTCCGCCATATTGGGGTCCGCCATATTAGTATTCATCATATTGGTATCCATCGGGCCAGGAGTCATAATCGGCCCACGCTGCCCCTTGGGGAGCAGAAAGGCCACTGTTCTATTGTCCTCAATCAGGTACTTTTGCACGTTCTCTTGGATCTCCTGTGGTGTAATCTTGTCAACAACTTCAAGGTGTGTATCGATATATTTCCAATCCCCGGCCACGCTCTCAAAATAGGAAAGCTCACTGGCCAGACCGGAATTCGAATTTAAAGACCGGATAAAATCTCCTGACAACTGATTTTTTATTTTCTGAAGTTCCCGGTCAGTGACCAGCTCTTTTTTCAGCCGGTCGATCTCTTCGTAAATAACCTGCTCCACCTCCTGAACGGTATGGGGGTAGCGGGGAGTAGCCATGATCATAAAAAGGTTTGCACATCTGGCCCCAGGCATTCCATTGGAGGTACTAACTTGGACAGCAATCTGGTCCTTTTGCACCAGGCGCTGATAAAGCCGGGAGGTGCGTCCACCTGAAAGGGCGGCATCCACCAGGTCAAAGACATAATCTTCATGACTGGGCAACGTCGGTTTATGATAGCCGATGATAAGCTGGGGCTGGGCATCGAGGTGAACACTGATTCTGCGCTCGCCAATCTGGGACGGCTCACTGGAAACCATAAGCGGAGGGTGTTCCCCGCGGGGAAGTGCGCCAAAATACCGCTGTACCATATCAAAAAATTGCTTCGCCTGCACATCTCCCACTGCAGTAATTACTGCGTTATTGGGTATATAGTAGGCTCGGAAAAATTTTTCCATTTCCTCCTTGGAAAGAAATTGGATCTCCGATTCCCAACCGATAACGGGATTCCGATAGGGGTGAGATATATAGGCAGCAGCTATAAACTGCTCCCAGAACTTACTCATAGGCTCGCTCTCGTTTGTTTGTCGCCGTTCCTCCAAAACCACATCCCGTTCAGCATAAAATTCCCGGAAAATGGCGTTTTCGAACCGGTCCGATTCCAGCCTTGCCCACAGTTCTACCCGGTTGGAGGGGAGGCTCACGTGGTAGGTGGTCAGATCTGCACCGGTACTGGCATTAAGCCCTACAGCTCCATTTTCGGTGTACAGGAGGCTCATCTCATCAGTGATAACATACTGGCTGGCCTGCTTTTGCAGCTCCTTTAATTCTCCTTCCAACTCCTTAAGAATTTTGGGACTGGCATCATCACCTTTTTCCCTCTCCGAATCCAATTTCTGCCCGACCTGATCGATCCTCGTCAGGAGCTTTTTTTCCTCCGGGAAATTTTTTGTTCCAACAGTGGTTGTCCCCTTAAAAAGCATATGTTCCAGCAGGTGAGCCAGGCCCTTTCCCCCATCATCAATCATCCCGACGCGGAACCGCAAGTAAAGGGAAACAGTCGGAGATTCATGGCGCTCCAGCACCAGGACCTTCATCCCGTTACTTAACGTCTGCTCCACGACCAAGTCCCTCAAGTTGGTGGCCTGGCTGAAAGGAAGCCGGACTAAGATGATTATCCCAAGGATGATTACCCCGATGATCAGTGAGCCTATTCTTCTTTTCCATGTAATTTTCATAAAAATGAAGCCTGGCCTTTTTCCACTAAATTTTTTTTCCACCCGCCATATAAAGTTAAAACGCGATTTCAAATCTAAATAAGTCGCAAGACTCAATAAGTCTCAACACTCATTTGTTCGGTAAATTAACCTAATCCGTCTCACTTGTCAAGTTGGTTCTACTGATTTGGAATGGCTACGCCCGGCACATTGCTTGCAACTACCCAAAACTTAAGAAATTTATTTGATGCACTTACCAGCGACATATGGCACGTTATGGTTTTTCGGCAAAAAGCTGATAAATAATTACATGGTCAGCCAAAGCCTTATGCGATGAGCGAACGTCTAAAGCATCTTGAGAGAAGGGTGGGGGTATGGTAAAAGAGAGACGATCACGATTATTTTCATGCTGTTCCAGGTCATATTTTTTATGCGCGGGTATCGGTCCGGCTTTCTGGCTCGCCCTTGCTTTACTCTTCATTTCCGGAAACAAAACTCCCGTACAGGCCCAGGCCCAGTGGCTTTCGCCTGATATGATCTACTCTCCATCATCATTATCATCGTCATTACCATTACCATTATCATCACCGTCCTCATTGATAAATTGGGCCTCATGGTCCGGGCTTTCCTACCCTCAGAGTGCCTGGGCTGCTCCCTCCTGGCAGTTCCCGTTCTGGCAGGGGCCATTATTCGCTTGCAACTGGCGTCCATTGATATCATCCCCAGCCTTGGGGCTCTGGTCAATGTTCCCACAGGACCCTTTCATCACCTATGGAATAGCCCTTTCTCTCATGCAAAATGCTGTCGCTGATCCTCTTGTGCAAAACGTTCTCGCTGCCGCGTGGGCAATGCCTCCCGGTGCAAGTTTTTTACGCGGGGCAGCTTCAGCCTCACAGCCTGCTAACGCGCGAACCGTTGGCATTGAATCGAAGCTGATTCAATACAAGGCTCCAGCCATTAGAAGTGCGGGGATATCCTATGTACCAGGAGTCCCTGTTTACCCAGCAAACCAGGTAGTCGTTACATTCCGGCCCGGAATTTCTTCTGCTGAGGTTGACCGGATTTTCAGTAAACATGGATGCCGTGCTGCATATACCAGTCCTTATGCAGGCTATACGGTCCTGAACACATCCAAGTCGGCCACGGTTCTCCAGACCGTACAGCGGTTGAGGACTGAGGCTTCGATTCTGATTGCCGAACCCAATTATCTGCGTTATGCGCATTTTGTCCCGAATGACCCTTATTATAAGTATCAATGGCATCTTACTCGTTTGAATTGCAGCTATGCCTGGGATTACGCAACAGGGGGCGGGGCACTGGTGGCACTTTTGGATTCCGGAGTTGCCTTTGAAACGAATGCGACGTTTACCAAGGCACCGGATCTGGCCGGGACTCTCTTTGCTCCAGGCTATGATTTTGTCAATAACGATATTTACCCCGACGATGACTATGGTCACGGCACTCACATGGCCGGATGTATTGCCCAGACAACGAACAATTTGGTGGGAACTGCCGGAGTGGCCTTTAATGCGACCATCATGCCGGTCAAGATCATGGATAACATAGGCGGCGTAGTTATCAGCACCGAGGTGGACGGTATTTACTTTGCCGCCAACAGCGGGGCCAAAGTCATCAGTATGAGTCTTGGTGGACCCGGTACTTCTGTCACCGAAGCAGCGGCCATTACCTATGCTTATAACAAAGGGGTAACCGTCATCTGCTCAGCCGGTAATTCCGGCTCCAGCACACCGGAATATCCGGCATCTTATGCGGAGCCGATCTCGGTGAGCTCCGTTCGATATGATTACTCTCTCCCTTCTTATTCCAATTACGGGCAGTATGTCGATGTCTGCGCACCCGGCGGGGATCTGAGCGTAGATCAAAATCAAGATGGATTCGGAGACGGCATCCTTCAGCAAACCCATAGCGAGACGGACTATACTACGTTTTACTATTACTTTATGGAAGGTACCTCTCCAGCCTGCGCACTGGTTGCCGGTGTAGCTGCGCTGGTTATCTCAAAAAGCACCATCCCACTGACCCCGCCCAATGTGGTCTCGATCATCCAGGGAAGCGCTACGGATCTTGGCACTGCCGGTTGGGACCAGTATTATGGATACGGCCTGGTCAATGCTTATCTGGCCGTGCTCCGAACACCATGAGGATCTATTGCATACTTATAAAAAAGTATTTATATATGGCGATGATACCACGATGGCGTCAGGGGTTATTCAAAATAAACATGAGAAAAAATCGAATAATTTGGTTGCTATTTGTTGTCATGCTCGTTGTTTGTCTATTGGATTCTGCCATGGCTGCTGATAAGAATAAAGAACGAATTACTGGGAATGATGTGAAAAATGATTTTCAACAATTTTATTCTCATAACCGTCTTATGCAAATGGGTATTGCTTTTGGCGGAGGTGCTGTAATGGCTAATACCTCTGATAAAAATTTACAAAATTGCTATCAAAGCCATATACGTAATTCTGATACCGATGAGTTTGCAAAAGCTGCAAAAGTGTTTGGTGGAAGAATTTATTTAATTCCTCTATCTTTGACTGCTGCTTCTGCTGAATATTATTTTTATTCAGAGGATTCACGATGGAATCCACTGAACGATGTTAATGGAGTTAGTGGTCATGCCTTTATTGGAGCAGTTCCATTCTTGACAATTGCTCGTATGCATGAAGAAAACTCACTTATAAAATATTTTTTTCATACTATGTCCGGTTTAACTGCTTGGGCAAGGATAAATGATAATAACCATTTTGCTTCTCAAGCAGCATTAGTCTGGTATATGGCCTTGGAAGCGACCGATACCATTTGGGATAGAGACAAGGAAGAGAGAAAAGTGACAATTATACCATCGATTAGCCATGACAGATATGGTATTCGCATCTGTTTGAAATGGTAAAAGATATTGGCACTGGCCCCTATATCAAACAATAACCCGCTATAACACTGTATAAATTGTATCACATTGTTTTTATTGTTTTTTAATTAGCCATTGCTGCATTGCTTGGTAGTAGTTTTCTAATTTTTCAATAAGTTTGGTCTTTTAGAGCGTGCTCTTGTTATAAGGTGAATGTTTCATTCGGCAATGACACGATGACGATTGTTGGGGTGAATACAGGAGGTAAAAACCGCGAATGAACGCGAATGAACGCGAATTGATTTTGAAGGATGAGGTTTATCAAATTGTGGGAGCGGCGATGGAAGTGTGCAATCAACTGGGATGCGGTTTTCTGGAGGCGGTCTATCAGGAAGCCTTGGAGATTGAATTTGATGAGCGACGGATTCCCCACGTGCCGCAGAAACGAATAGAGATTTT
>Ga0307378_10012910_pt1 | contig 10630 bp, 9 predicted proteins | sample UN1MG_FD_202238 | JGI IMG/M metagenome (GOLD analysis project Ga0307378, IMG submission 202238) | Soil microbial communities from Risofladan, Vaasa, Finland - UN-1 | ecosystem: Environmental > Terrestrial > Soil > Coastal area > Acid sulfate soil | place: Finland: Risofladan, Vaasa | collected...
CCGCCGCGTTGTCCTGCACATGGCCCATATAGGCGCGCACTGTCGCCAGCCCGTAATGGCGCACCATCTTGCGGAGCTCGATCACGCCCTTCTCGTTGGCGGCGACCTGCGCCTTCAGGTCGGCGATGTTCTGCGCCACGTTACGCACGGGGTAGGGGGCCTCGGTGAGCAGCGCCCGCACCGCGTCTTCTTGGAAGCGCCCGCGTCCGACGAGTTTGAACGGGTCGATATAGACGCCTTCCTCCTCGATGGACTTGGCCTTGGGGCTCATGGATCCCGGCGCGATGCCGCCGATATCCGCATGATGCCCGCGCGCGGCGACGAAGAACAGAAGATCGGAACTATTCTCGGCGAACACCGGCGTCACCACCGTGATGTCGGGAAGATGCGTGCCGCCGTTGTAGGGCGCATTCAGCATCCACACGTCGCTCGGTTTCAAGTCGTCGCCCACCTCGCGCAAGATGGTCTCCACGCTTCTGTCCATCGAGCCGAGATGCACAGGGATATGCGGCGCGTTGGCGATCAGGTGGCCCTTCACGTCGAAGATCGCGCAAGAGAAGTCGAGCCGCTCCTTGATGTTGACCGAGCGCGCGGTGTTCTGCAGCGCATAGCCCATCTGCTCGGCCACCGACACGAACAGGTTGTTGAACACTTCGAGCATCACGGGATCGGCGCGTTTGCCAACCTTCGCTTGCGTCTTCTTGGCGATGCGCGTGAGCAGCAGATGGTTCTTCGCGGTGACCTCGGCCTGCCACTCCGGCTCGACCATCACCGTCTGATGATCCTCGATGAGAAGCGCCGGACCTTCGATGCGCATGCCGGGCGCGAGATCGGCGCGCAGATAAACAGGGGCCTCGTGCCAGGCCCCATGGGTGAACACGTCCGCGCGGGAATGCGGCTCGGGTGCCATCGCTTCTGGCGCAGCCGCAACATCCTGCTCCTCGATCAGCGCGCCCCCGCCGACGCCTTCCACCTCGACCGCCTCGATCTCGATGTCTTTCTCGGGGCTGATGAAGCCGAAGCGCTGTTGATGCGCGATCTCGAACAGCGCGCGCATGCCCCGCAAAGAGTCCACAGGGATTTGCAGCGCGCTGTCGGTGCCTTCATAGCGGAGGTGGGCGTGCGCCGTGACCTTGACGGCTTGCGCCTCGATGCCCTGACGCACCAGCTCGTCGCGCACTTGGCCCTCAAGCGGTGCGCGGATCTCGACGAGCGCGATCAGTCCGGCATCGTCGAAGCGCGCCAGCACGGCTTGTGTGCGCGAGGCGCGAAGCGAGGCGAGCCCCATGCCATAGGCGGACAAGATGCCGGACAGCGGATGGAGCAGCACGGATTTGATGCCGAGCGCATCCGCCACGAGACAGGCATGCTGCCCGCCAGCGCCGCCGAACGAGTTCATCACGTAATTGGAGACGTCATAGCCGCGCTGCACGGAGATGGTCTTGATGGCGTTCGCCATGTTCTGGACGGCGATCCTGATGAAGCCGTCGGCGATCTCTTCCGGGTCGCGTCCGTCGCCGAGCTTCCGCGCCAGCGCCTTGAACGCGCGTGCCACCGCTTGGCGGTCCAGCGTCTCGTCCTGGCCCGGGCCGAAGATATGCGGAAAGAAATCCGGTTGGAGCTTGCCGATCATCACGTTGGCGTCGGTGACGGTTAGCGGCCCGCCGCGCCGGTAGGCCAGTGGCCCGGGATCGGCGCCGGCGGAGTCCGGGCCGACGCGGAATCGCGCGCCGTCGTAATGCAGGATCGAGCCGCCGCCCGCGGCAACGGTATGAATGAGCATCATCGGCGCGCGCACCCGCGCCCCCGCCACCACGCTCTCGAACGTGCGTTCATAGGCCCCGTCATAGTGGCAGACATCCGTGGACGTGCCGCCCATGTCGAAACCGATGACCTTGGCAAAACCGGCCTGATGCGCGGTCTCCACCGCGCCGACCACGCCGCCCGCGGGCCCTGACAGGATCGCGTCCTTGCCGCGGAACAAATTCGCCGAGGTCAGCCCGCCCGAGGATTGCATGAAGAGGAGGCGCGGGCTCTTCGCCGCTCGATTGGCGGAGAGGGCCGTCGCCACGCGGTCTACGTAGCGGCGGAGCAGCGGCGAGAGATAAGCGTCGACCACGGCGGTGTCCCCGCGGCCCACGAATTTGACCAGCGGGCTCACCTCATGGCTGGCCGAGATTTGCGTGAAGCCGAGATCGCGCGCGAGCCGCACCGCCTGGTGCTCGTGCTCGGGGTAGGCGTAGGCATGCATGAACACGATTGCCGCGGCCGAGATGCCGGCTTTGCGCGCGGCCTCCAACGCTTCGCCCGTGGCCTCGAGATCGAGCTTCACCTCGACCGTGCCGTCGGCGCGCACCCGCTCCGGCACCTCGGCCACCCGCGCATAGAGCATCGACGGCTTTTCGATCTGCCGCGCGAAGATCTTGGGCCGCGCCTGGTACCCGATCTCCAGCGCGTCCCGAAATCCCTGGCTGACGACGAGCAGTACGGGATCGCCCTTGCGCTCCAGCAGCGCATTGGTGGCGACGGTGGTGCCCATGCGCACGCTGCCGATCATCTCCGGCGGCAGGGGCTTGGCCCGTGGACTGCCGATCAGATCGGCGATGCCAGCGATAGCCGCGTCCGGATAGCTTTCAGGATTTTCGGAGAGCAGCTTGGCGGTGACCAGCCTTCCGTCAGGCGCGCGGCCCACGATATCGGTGAACGTGCCGCCGCGGTCGATGAAGAATTGCCAGGTGCCTTGTGATGTGCCGCTCATGATACGGAGTTACCCGCATCACGCGATGCGCTTCAAGCCCGCCGCGTATTGTTTCCAGCGCCGCACATAGACATCCGCTCCCCGGGCGATCATGGCGCGGCCCTTATCGTCCACCTCGCGCACGGCTTTCGCGGGCGCCCCGAGGATGACGGAGTTGTTGGGGAATTCCTTGCCCTCGGTGATCAGCGCGTTGGCGCCGACCAGGCAATTGGCGCCGACCTTGGCGCCGTTGAGCACGGTCGAGCCCATGCCGATCAGGGTGTTGTCGCCGATGGTGCAGCCATGCAGCACCACGTTATGGCCGATGACGCAGTCCTTGCCGATGGTCAGCGGAAACCCTGGGTCGGTATGAAGCGTGGCGTTGTCCTGGATCTGCGAGCGCGTGCCGATGTCGATCCACTCATTGTCGCCGCGCAACACCGAGCCCCACCAGACGCTGACATCGGAATGGAGCCGCACCCGGCCGACCACGGTCGCCGTCTCCGCCACCCAATAGAGACCGTCCGCCGGAAACTCTGGCGCCTGCCCATCAAGCTCATAGATCGCCATGCCCGCTCCTTTGTTCGGCACCCGTGTGGGGTCTGAATACGCGGCCCGAGGGCCATTGTCATTCCCGCGAAGGCGCACTCGCCGGTCGCTTCCGCGACATCAGCCGCGGTCGCGGTCATCGCCGCGGCCTTTCTCCTCAAGCCGATCTTCGTCTGATGGGCCGGGAGCGCCAGAAATCCGCCCACTCAAGCCCTTGTAACCCCGGGTTCCCCCGGTTATGAGGGGTCGCCCGAGACCGTTCTGGCGGCCCCGGAGCCGATCTCTAAGGATTTGCGTGAGCCGATGAGCACCGATGCGTCCGAAACGCCAGCGCCGAAGGGCGGAAACCCGCTCGTTATCTTCATCATTTCGATCTGCGCGGCCATCGTCATGGCCGGCGGCTTCGGCATCGTGTTCGAGGCCTTCATTATCGCCACCGCCAACCTGTTTGAGCTGGGATCGACCTTCATCTGGGTGGCAACCGGCGCCAATGCGCTCCTCGTCCTGTGGTTCGCCCTCTGGACCTTCGTCCGCTCTTGGCACGTGGAGCGGCGCCTGCGGGCCGGTCTCGAGGTCGACGATCCGAAGATGTCGATCCTCACCAATCTGCGGAGTTAACCACCGTTTTCCGAGCGAAACCGCCGGGTAAGCACGACGAATATCCGCATGCGGCACGGGCCAAAAGTCCGTATGCTCTGGCCAAAGCACGAGAGTTGGGGGGAAGTCGGTAATGTCGGTTTGGGGAAAGCTCGCAGGCGCTGCCGCAGGACTTGCGATTGGCGGCCCGATCGGGGCGCTGCTCGGAGGCGTGGCGGGCCACTATGCCATCGACCGCGATCAGGAGCAGGACGGGCCGGCCGAGAACCAGGTCGCCTTCACCGTCGGCGTGATCGCGCTCGGCGCTAAGATGGCCAAGGCCGATGGCGTGGTGACCATGGACGAGGTCAACGCCTTCAAGGAAGTCTTCAAAGTGCCCGAGGGCGAGATGAAGAACGTGGCCCGCGTCTTCAATCTGGCCAAGCAGGACGTGGCCGGTTACGAGGCCTATGCCGAGCAGCTCGCGACCATGTTCAAGGGCAACCGCAAGCTGCTGGAGGACGTGCTCGAAGGCCTGTTCCACATCGCCAAGGCGGATGAGTCGCTGCATCCGGGCGAGGAGCAGTTCCTCTCGCAGGTCGCCAAGCGCTTCGGCTTCACCGAAACGGAGTTCAGCTACATCAAGGCGCGCCACGTGGTTGCATCCAAGCGCAACCCGTACGACGTGCTCGGCATCAAGCCGGCGATCAGCAACGACGAGCTGAAGAGCCACTACCGCAGGCTGGTCGCCGACAACCATCCCGACAAGCTGATGGCCCGCGGCGTGCCGAAGGAATTCATCGCCATCGCCACGGAGAAGGTCGCGACCATCAACGAGGCCTATGAAGTGATCGCCCGCGAACGTGGAATGTAGCGTCAAGGCGAAGCCTTGATCCTCAGCATGAGGCATAAGTTTAGATCAACGCCATGACCGCAGCCCCGGACAGCAAGCTCGCCAGATTGTGGTGCCCGTCGCCGAACTACGAGGCGCGCCGCGAAGGCCGCGTGCCCGACATGCTGATCCTGCACTACACCGGCATGGAATCCTCGGACGCGGCGCTCGATTGGCTGACCCGCGAGGAGGCGAAGGTCTCCGCCCACTACCTCGTCGACGAAGCCGGCCGCATCGCCCAGATCGTGGCGGAAGAGATGCGCGCCTGGCATGCGGGCCAAAGCTACTGGGCCGGCGAGACGGACCTCAATTCCTGTTCCATCGGCATCGAGATCCACAATCCCGGCCACGAGTTCGGCTATCCCGAGTTTCCCGACGTGCAGATGCGAGCGGTCGAGGCGCTCTGTCTCGATATCCTGGGCCGTCAGGCGATCCCGCCGGCACGCATCCTCGCCCATTCCGACATTGCCCCGGGGCGCAAGCGCGATCCGGGTGAGCGGTTCGATTGGGCGCGCCTTGCCCGCGCCGGCATCGGGTTGTGGATCGAGCCGGTGCCGCTCGGTAGCGATGAGGGGTTCGGCGCGGGCGACGAGAGCGAAGCCATCGCCGCGCTGCAACGCGGGCTCCAAGAGTTCGGCTACGGCGTGGAGGTGACCTCCACCTACGGCAAAGGCTTGGAGCAGGTGGTGGAAGCGTTCCAGCGCCACTTCCGCCCCGAACGTATCGACGGCCGTGCCGACCAGTCGACCCGCGAGACATTGGCCCGGCTTCTCGCCGCACGCGGCGCGACGCCCCAGGCGTAAAAAGCTAAGGGCCCGCCCCGTATGCGGAGCGAGCCCTCGCGATGGCTTTGTCGGTCGGGGTTACTGGACGCTGCTGAAGGCCCTGTTCGCCTTGCGGACGTTGCGCCGCGGGTGCTCCATGAACGCCTGCATCGACTGCTCGCTGCCGAAGCAGTAGCCCTTGCCGCCGATCATCGCCATGAAGGAGCAGTTGGTATGCATGGCCTGGCCGTGGACCAGCATCATGGCGTCCATGTTGTCAAACTGGCCCGTGCGGGCGAGCGCGGCCGAGGCGAGGCCTAACATCAGAACGCTCACGGCGGCGGAGGCTGAAAGTATCCGAAACATTTGCTGCCCTCCCTTTGAGTCCTTGCTGGGTGCGCCGTGTCGCGTGCCCCGTGGGGCTCCCGCGGCGACGGTCGCGAGCGCGACTCTATCCGCGTCACGAGGGGCCCGAGAGCCCTGGTGGCTTGGAGCGTTAAGGAGGGCTTGGAACGGTCGGACGATCTTTAATCAGATCAGCCGCGTTGTTTTCGCAAAAATCCATTTGGCCGGGGACGTTCGGGAACCCGTCCCCCCCATGCGCAAAAGACCCGCCCAAAGCGGGCGGGCCTTCGCGATGCGCTGCAAGGGGGAGAAACAGCGCAAGCCTATTTCTTGCCCTCGTAATAGGTTTCGGCCTTGGCGAGATTTGCCGCGGGATCCTTCATGAACAGCGTCTTGGCATCCTCATTGCCGAAGCAATAGGTCTTGCCGTCGACCTCGGCATTGACGGAGCAGTCGGTGGCGACGTCCTTACCGAGCGCCATGCCCATGGCGCACATATTGTCGTATTCGCCGGTCGTGGCGGCGGTTGCAGCGGTGGCGAACAGCAGGGCGCCGGCCATCGCGGTGGCGAGATAAAGCGTTCTCATGGTGGTTTTCCTCCAAGTGGGGGTCAGGGCGGCGGGAACAGCCCCGTCGCGTGTGACGCCACTTTAGGCAGGGGTAACGCGCGAAGTGTGTGACCGGGGTCACGCTCCTGTGGTCACAACTTCGCGAGCACGCGCATGCCCAAAGAGAAAGGCCCGCCCCGGTCAAGGGCGGGCCTCGTCTGGCGTCGCGGCGGCGCGAGGAGCGCCGGCGTTTACAGCGTCTCCTCGAAGTCCATGCCTTCGAACGTGTAGCGGTCCACCTGGGTCCAGACGCCGTCTTCCTGCACGGGGACCTTGTGCACCTTGACGTTGTTGACCTTCAGCTTGCCGGTCTTCTCATCCACCCAGAAGTCGAGGTCGTAGTACTCATCCGTGCTGCCGGGCTTCCGGAAGTCGGTGCAGGCGAAGAAGTCGCCTTCCTTCTTCAGGTGGCGGACGGGGCGGTGCATCTCGACGAATTGCAGTTTGAGATCCTCACCCGTCTTGTCGTCCTTGACGGTGATGTTGCCGTCTTCGTCCTTGTTCTCGACGATATAGTCGTTGATCGCGGCCATCACCTGCCAAGCCCGCGCCCCTTCGATGCTGCCCGGATGCTCCTGCACCGGCAGCCACCACCAAGCAACGGGAAGCCGCGTGATCATGAAATACCCGTCACCGTCGCGCTTCGGGCCCTTCTGCACGCGGATATCCATGAGGGTGAGCTTGTCGCCTTCCGGCCTGAACCAGAAGTCGAGAGCGTATTGCTTTTTCGGCTCATCCTTGTCGTGGAAGATGGTGTTGGCGAACCAGCCATAGCCTTCCATGCCGCGGACGATCTTGATCTCCTCGAACACGAGGGGGAGGTCGGCATCGAGCTTGGGGTCGTGGAAGACGAAGGCGCCGTCCTTGGTCCGTTCGGCGAGGACCTCTTTGACGCGCGCGTTGACGTCCTTGTCGGTGAAGACCTTGGCGCCGGAGGCGGCCGCGGCGTGTTGCTTCTCGAGGAACTCTTTCGCCTTGGCGATATTGCCGGCGGGGTCTTTGAGGAAGGCGGCCTTCGAACTCTCGCTCGAGAAGCAGTAAACCTTGCCGTCCTCGTCGATCCAGTTGACCGAGCAGTCGGTGTTGACCATCTGGCCGGAGGCCAGGCCCATGGTGCAGCTATCGTCGAACTCCCCATGGGGGGCCATCGACATGTCTTCGGCGGCAAGCGTGACGGTTGCGGTGCCAAGGCACAGCACCGCGGCGAATACCGTGGAGCGTGCCAGAGTGACAAGGAGCCGATCGGCGGGGGTCTCAGTCATTGTCATATGTTCCTTGGGTGTTTCTTGTTGGAGTCCAAGCTGGATCGTTTCTAAGCTCCGGCCGAGTGGCCGGTATGTGACCTGGGTCACGTTGAGGCCTCACGTGCGGGTGGCGGACCGGAGCGGAGGCCGCAGCTCCCCGTCATCGCCGGCGCTGTAGCTTGCCAGCGCCGCCTGGTCGAGGACTTCGATCGAGCCCCGCGAGGAGCGCACCCAGCCCATCCGCTCCCATTCGGAAAGGTAGCGGCTGATCACCTCGCGCACGCTGCCGAGATCGAGCGCCAGCTGCTGATGGGTCTTGGCCACGATCCCGCGTGAATCGGTCTCGGCGAGGAGCCGTCGGGCCAGCCGAAGGTCGAGGCTGGCGAAGGCGACCTCGTCCACGAGCGTGATGAGGCTCGATAGGAGGTCTCCGTAATTACCAAGCACGTAATGCCGGAACTTGGGCGAAGAGATCATCAGCCGATGGAAGACGTTGGACGGAAGCGCGGCGAGCAGCACGTCGGCTTGCGCCGTGCTTTCCGCCGGAAAAGTATTGCCCGCGATCAGGCATGAGGTGGTGAGCACGCAGGTTTCGCCGGGGCCCACCTGATAGAGCATGATCTCGCGGCCGGATTCCGAGGTCTTGAAGATCCGGGTCTGGCCCTCGATGCACATGACGTAGTTGTGGCAGGTCTGGCCCTGGCGATAGGCGATATCGCCTTCGCGCAGGCGGTCGAACTGCGTGGCGCCGAGCAGTTCCGCCTTCGCCTCCGGCTCGAGTTCGGCGAGCTCGGGGAAGGCGTTGAGCCAGCGTGTGATCAGAATCTGGTTTGGCATGACTCGCCCATCTTGCTGGGCCGGACCCCAGGGGCTGCGAACCGGCCAAAATGGCCGGAAACCGGGGTTACGCGGCAGATCGTCGCGAGCATATGGGAACAATGGCTTGGGAGGGATCAAAATGCCGTTACGAACCGGGCAGCCCTCAAGAAGGGGTTAAGCATGATGCCGGCGCAGAAGCTTGACGCGGGCGCCTGGAACTCCCTTATTTGAGTGTGTCAGCAGGCTGGATGGCCGCTCCGCCAGTATTTGCGTATCAAGGCGGGGAGGAAAGTCCGGGCTCCTTGGAAGCACGGTGCCGGATAACCTCCGGCGGGGGCGACCCCAGGGAAAGTGCCACAGAAAGCAAACCGCCCTCCGAAGCCTTTGGGCAGAGGAGGGTAAGGGTGAAAGGGTGCGGTAAGAGCGCACCGCGTCTTTGGTAACAAAGGCGGCAGGGCAAACCCCACCGGGAGCAAGACCGAATAGGGGCGGCGCGGGCGAGTGATCGCTTAAAGTCTGTTTCCAGACAAGCTGCCCGGGTTGGTTGCATGAGGCGCATCGCAAGCTGCGCCCCAGATGAATGGCCATCTCCTTGCGGCAACGCGAGGAACAGAACCCGGCTTACAGGCTTGGTGACATGTTACGGCCGGCGCGAGGGTGATCCCCTGGCGCCGGCCTCCAAATTTTTGCTGTTTCTCCACCACAATCCGTGAAACCGAAGCGCTCCTTGGACGGTTACCTCCAATATTGGAGGCTCAACGAAAGGAGACTTGCCATGCTTGGTTGGGCTTTGACGTTCCTCGTCATCGCGCTTATTGCCGGCCTTCTCGGTTTCGGCGGCATTGCCGGCGCGTCGGCGAGCATCGCGCAGATCCTGTTCTTTATCTTCCTGGTGCTGCTGGTGATCTCGCTTGTGATGCACTTTGTGCGCCGCGCCTAGCGCTGGCGGCACACACCCCCGACAAAAAACGGCCGGCGTGGATGTCCACGTCGGCCGTTCTTATAAGGAAGCGCCGGAGCAGGAAGGGGGCGCCTTAAACGCCTCGTCTGAGATCAGCGAAGATCGAAGCGATCGGCGTTCATCACCTTGGTCCAGGCCGCCACGAAATCCCGCACGAACTTTTCCTTGGCGTCGTCCTGGGCATAGACTTCGGCCAGCGCCCGGAGCTGGGAGTTCGAGCCGAAGACGAGATCGGCACGGGTGCCGGTCCACTTCAGCGCGCCGCTTTGGCTATCGCGCCCCTCGAACACATCGTCGGCGTCCGAGACGGCTTTCCACGCCGTGCTCATGTCGAGCACGTTGACGAAGAAATCATTGGTCAGCGTCTCGGGCTGCTTCGTGAACACACCATGCTTCGATTGCCCGTCGTTTGCACCCAGCACGCGCATGCCGCCGACGAGAACCGTCATCTCGGGCGCGGTCAGCGTCAGGAGCTGCGCCTTGTCGATCAGCAGCTCTTCCTCCGACACGGTGTATCTGCCCTTGATGTAGTTGCGGAACCCGTCTGCGATCGGTTCGAGAACGGAGAAGGACTCCACATCGGTCTCTTCCTGCGACGCGTCCATGCGGCCCGGCGCGAAGGGAACCTCGATCGTGTGCCCGGCCTTCTTCGCGGCCTGCTCGATGGCGGCACTCCCGCCCAGCACGATCAGATCGGCCAGCGACACTTTCTTGCCGCCGCTTGCCGCGTCGTTGAAGGCCTTCTGGATGCCTTCGAGGCTGCCGAGCACCTTGGCCAATTGGGCAGGCTGGTTGACCGCCCAATCCTTTTGCGGCGCCAAGCGGATGCGCGCGCCGTTTGCGCCACCGCGCTTGTCGGACCCGCGGAAGGTGGATGCCGACGCCCAGGCGGTCGAGACGAGTTCCGGGATCGAGAGACCCGAGGCCAGGATCTTGCCCTTGAGGCCGGCGATGTCCTGCGCATCGATCAGCACGTGATCGGCCGCGGGGATCGGATCCTGCCAGATCAGATCCTCCGCCGGGACCTCCACGCCGAGATAGCGCGACTTGGGACCCATATCGCGGTGCGTGAGCTTGAACCATGCGCGCGCGAAGGCGTCGGCGAACGCGTCGGGGTTCTCGTGGAACCGCTTCG
>Ga0307378_10012911_pt1 | contig 10630 bp, 17 predicted proteins | sample UN1MG_FD_202238 | JGI IMG/M metagenome (GOLD analysis project Ga0307378, IMG submission 202238) | Soil microbial communities from Risofladan, Vaasa, Finland - UN-1 | ecosystem: Environmental > Terrestrial > Soil > Coastal area > Acid sulfate soil | place: Finland: Risofladan, Vaasa | collected...
TGGTCTCTTTTGTAGCCATTCCTTTTCTCTCCTCTTGGTTTTAAAAAGCCAGGGCCTTTCGACCCCGGCTTGTTTTCTTGGTGCGTCTGGCTTATGCCAGTTTCCTGTACTGCTCTCTGCCTAGCCAGCAGTTCCATTTCCCTGCGGTAAGAACAGCCACCCCTATTGTGTATACTACTCTGAAGAAGCGCGAATGATAGTGTGGGATGCCTACCGTCCAGAGGAAACCTTTTACTAGCGTGGCTGCGATCCATGGGAAACTTTGGACTATGATTATGAAAGTCGTTCCTGCGGCAGAATCTTCCAGCGTTACGGTTAGTGTGCCGGTTGCGCTGGCGACAAGGGTATGTATTCCGAAATTCAGAAACAGCGGTTCGCCCCATCCGATATTGGAGTTTGCGGCACCGGTATCGATGTCATTTGTGGAAGGGTGAACGGTTTGAGTCGTTTCAGCCTGTTCGTGGCTGAAGATTAAGTTATTGTCAATCATTTCACTCCTCCTTACGCTATTTCCGTTTCGGTGTCTAGGATAGCCTCACAAATTCGGATCGGTTTTCGTCTGAACCGCGTGACTTCGTCACCGTAAGGCTCACCCGGTGAGTATAGGACGTTGCCTTTATCCATAGCGTCGATGTCCATTTGACTCACAAGGGTCTGGTTGCCATATATGACGGCTCCCTTTCCTCTCTGAGGCATATGGTTTAAAGCCTGTACGAGTATATCCGGGTTGAAAATATTGGCCGCTCCCGCCGCTTGGATATTTACCAGTCGTTGAATGTTTCTGTCGTCCCTTACTACGATTCCGAGTTTGAGTTTGAAGTGCGAAGTCCAAGCGATGTACTCGTTAGTACCGCCTGCGTCTTTTACATACCTTCTGCCCATGTCCTCTTTTTCTACCCCTGCGGACCTGTGTCCTTTAGGATATACGAAGAAGACCTTATTGAAGCCCCACTGCACCGCCCAAAGTGAAGTGGTAGTCGTTGTCCCGCCGCATTTCCATACGTTTGCCAGAGCTGAAGCATTGTACCTGGTCGTCAGACCGTTGATCTCTTCGGGATCGACTACCGCGTTTCCGTATACGAAAGCATCCGCAAATGTTTGCGACATGCCCTCTAGGAACGCTGCGTCTTCTCCCGCGCGGAACTCCGTCTTATTCCCTGACATCTCGACCAACGCCTCGTCGATGTTGGAGATTGCCTCCAGCATACCGATGTTCTCGGTTACCTGCTTGGTCAGGGATGCTTCCGCTGCAACCCCTTGGTTGACGTTGCGGAATGCCCCTGTCGGCAGTGCGAGTCGTTGTACATGGATGTGATGAGTATTGGAGTTCGCTTCGCGGAAGACTGCGTCCTGGAATATCTCCTGGTACTCTGAGAGTACTTCGGCGATCTCCTGGAGCTCTCCCCCGACTAGTTGTTTGGTTAGTTGGACCAGCGTTAACGCACCTGTAAGCGTTAATGTTGCCACTGATGTTCTCCTTAAACTTAGTGTTTAAGGCTTTCGGCTTTCACGTTCCCATTTAGGCCGTGTCTGCCTTCCATCGCAAACGCTCAGGTCGTCAGCACCAGTCTCGCAGGTTACAAACCTACAGCCTGTCTAATATAATTTATAATACACCTTCAATCTCATTAACGTCAAGGGGTTTTGTCGTGAGGCTCAAAAGATTATTCACAAATTCCTCGGCTTCTCTCAGTTTCGGTCCACACAGGAAATCAACATCGGTCCCTTTATAGCGCCAGAATACAACTCCATATGTGTCATCCGGACAACCGAAGTATTCCCGTAAGGCCGATCTGATTCTCTCCCTCCGCTCCTCCTCGAACATTAAACGTACTTCTGGGTCGCCCTGCTGTAGCACTTCATGATGCGCTCGAAGGCAAGCGCCTGGCTTCTTGAAAAGCCTCCGACCCCTGTAAGCGCCGCATGGAGCACAGCGCATTCGCCTGACTCTTTCGCCGGGAGATCCCCCGGTGTGGCGGCTATTGCCGTCAGAAATGCTATCGCTTCTGCTTTTGCTACTAGTGCCATTTCAGTCTCCTCAATATAGAATCTCTACCCTGAACCAGGGATTATCTTTTGCGTCCGTATAAACCTTCGGACTTTCTTACTCATGTGAACCTTGCCTTTACCCGACTCTTTTGCTTTCGGCACGAACATCCTGCGGATCAACAGCTTCGCCCCACATTTAGCGCACCTTGCTATCCGGCCATAACGATGGTCGAACTCTATCGTTGCCGGATCGGCCTTGTGCTGACATGCGGGCGCTTTGTTCATGACTTCACGTCTAGTCCGCCGGTCGGCTCTCCTTTGGCTTTCTTTTCGTAGTAAGTATCCATCTTGGGATACTTCCACGTGCTGAAAGGTATGCCTTCCGGCTTTTTCTCTTCCGGTTTTACCCCCGGCTTTTCAACCGGTTTCGGCTCTTCTTTCGGTTTCTCTTCGACCTTTCGACCTTTGAATGTAAACTCTTTTGGCATATTGCCCTCCTCTATTCTCGATAGTCGTTATATATTTCTATAGTATCCGGCCAGATTATTATTAGTTCCGCACCCAATTTAGAAAATCTTTCAGTTAGTTCCATCAATTCCTTTACTGTATTGATTTCTATTGTAATCTCTTTGAATTCTATCCAGCCTTTTTTATTTATTTTAAATCCAAGCTTTTCTAGTTCTGGCACATACTTTTCTAAATGACTTTTGGTATAAATACCGCTAGTCGTAGGTTCTATTTTGAATATCATATGACTCCTCTATTCTATTTTAATCAAGTATGGCGGGATTTGCAATCCCAATTCTTCGACCTCGTCTAAGTCAAGCTCGTATTCCGCATCCTCCGGCTCCGGCGGTATGAATTTGGCGTTGACCGTAAGGTTTCCCTCCATTCGCTGTTTCGCCTTTGGAGTGAAGTGGTATCCCATAAAAACACATGGCTCAATACATCGAAACCGTGCTATATTCATGTAGTCTCCTCCACGTATGCATCCCATTCTGGACCGTACTTTATTCTCGGTGGTTCGCCTAGCCGCCTCTCTGCGCTTTTCTCTGGCACTTTCACAACAAGTTCGCCGGGTACCAGCTTGTCCTCCTGGAACTTGCCGGACAGTCCGTAGATCCAATCCATAACGATTCGATTTCGATATAGAGCATTCTCGTTGAATACCTTCACTAGATCCTCGTTGCCTTGTTCATCGATGAATCTATCTATCTGCGCAGTCTTCTCATCGTATGACGAACCCCAGGCCAGTCGCATATCGGCCTCCGCCTTATCGGCTTGCTCCTTTCTCCGTGCCTGATACTGATTCCAAAGAGTAGACCTGTACTCGTTATACCAGGCGTAAAGCCCCTTCGCATGATTCGTGCTCAGGTTGTTCTCAAAGGCAAACTTCTGGAAAGCTGTCAACATCCCCTCGTCTTTCGGCAAGCCTTCCGGAAGTTTCGGCTCCTCGAACTTGTACTCCTCCATCTTTAAAGGAACGCCCATCTTCTCCCTGAAGGTATTCAATTCCTCGTCCGTGGCCTCCTCGCCTGGAACCTTGACGTAATCGCCCTCTGACTCTTTGCGCTTTAGCCAATCCGCAGCCAGCTCGCCGTAAGTCTTAAACGTTTTGAACTCTTCACGCTCTCGGAGATCCGTGGGAAGCTGGCCTCTCCATGTACCATGCCACTCCGGTTTAGCGGGTTCCGCTGTGCCGGGTGTCGGCTCTCCCTCTGCTGGCTTTACGTCTACCACCGGCTCCGTAGCGGGAGTCTCTACCACTGCAATCGTCGGGTCTATATCAGGCATTTATTCCTCCTGTAATGCGCTTTGTACTTTATCCAACTGCTCTTTCATCAGAGCTGTTAGCCATCTTCCTTCATTCTTACCTTTCAATAAGGCCAGTGCTCTAAAACGTTCCCAGGTGTCTAAATCAAGATCCTGTATCACTACCGGAATTTCGACTTCTTCGATTGGTTTAAATTGATTTTCCAATCCATCATAGACTTCCTTATCTTCCTCAGGCATAGGATATGGGAATTCTATTTCGTTTATTTCAGCCGGGATCATTATGCCTTTCGGTCTCTTCACCTTTCGCTTTTCTTTTTTGCTTGGCGGCAGTCCCGCCAGCGCCAGCCTTTCGTCTACCGCCTTTTGGCTTTCCCGCCCGCTCACTCTCACTATCTTTGGCATCTTTTGCTCTCCCTATCTTCACGACCCTTGGCGACTTCGGAGCCTGTGCCCCGCCATATTCTCCCATAACCTTGTTTGGCATCACCGGCCATACAACCGGGGGAACGTTTATGATCGCTGCGATGATCTGCCGGAATCTGTCCGGGTGCCAGTTGCCGAACTTCGACAAGATCCGTTTCCCCGCTGCTTGCAAGATCGTATCCGACTCTAGCGGCGCTGTCAGGATGTCGGCGAATCCCAGCTCCATCAGGATATCCGTCAATACTTTCAATCCCAACTCGCCTGAGAATACCGATCTATATGCTTGCGACAGCCCACGATCCTGCTGTTCTGCTTGTCTAAATAACGTTTTCAGTTCTCCCATTTATACTCCCACCGGAACACCGCCGCCCTTCACCGCGTCCTGGACCTCCTCTAAGGGTGATCCTGGCTCTGCAGCCTTTGCCAGCTTCGGAGCCGCATCAGCCATCAGCGCCGCCTGCTCCATGGCTTTCTGTGCTTCTATCTGCTTCTGCCTCGTCTGCCTGATTCCCATGACCATCTTTTTAGGGAGTATTCCTTCAGGCGGCATTCCGTAGGAAGAGGCCAGTTTCGTGCCGATGAAGTCCCAGTCGAAGTTATCAGCGATGTTCGGCATGATCTCAATCAACGGCACCACGACGCCCACACTGTTCTTGATCCCGCTCGATTCAAACAACCGCTTCTGTGCCTGGGCCAGCGTTCCCAGGTATTCGATGTCAATTGATGCTCCGAGATCCTGTAATACCCACGGCATATCTGGCAGCCTCTTTGCCCTGAACTCTTTCATGAATGCGCCGGTGACCAGAGGATCAAGCAATTCAGATGCCAGTCTCGATACCCAGGTTCCAAGGATCGCGGCCTTCTCGCCGGTTCTCTCGATGATCTCCGTAGCCGTCATCTGTTTGTCCTGCCGATTGATCATCATGAAGAAGTCTACTTGATATGCCTCTTTGACTTGCGCCCTCACGTCCTGAAGAAGCTCTAAGGTGATCGGGAATTGGGACCCTGCGTGGATAGGATGGATCATCCGGTTGGTTTCCTCATAGTAGTTGAAACCTTTAGGCCGGTAACGGACCTGGCCCCGCAGTTCCTCGGGTACGTTCCAAGGAGGCGCAACGGCCATGTGCCCCATTTCGAGAACGGTCTTATTCATATTGTTCAGCTTAATGATGTCATAAATCGCATCCATGGCCGGGGATCTGCCGTACTCTTCCTGTGAGCTCTTGGTCACCCGATAACAGGCATATGGGAAGTCCTTATAACCGGACAGCTTCAGGAGGTGCTTCTTGGCTTCCAGAATCGATATGCTGCGCCAGGGCATCCTGACTGACGTATCCCAGCCCTCGACGTAGTCCGTGTTCGGCCAGACGCAATGAATGACGGTATACTTGTCCAGTGGGTTCTGTTTGATCTCGCGCATAGTGTCTTCGGGTATCGCATCCTTCCCGTACTCCTGTTCGAGCTGCCGTCCTTCCAGTTTGAACTTCCTGTGGATCGTATCCACCTTGCCCTTACTGTTCTCTGCCAGGTAAATCTCGACCGGATGGCGTGTCGAATAGTTCAGCGTTTTCTCTTTGACCAGCTCGTCAAAGTAGATCGTAGAGGTGCCAACGCTCCCGGCGTCCAGTAACATCTCAGCTATCGAATCATAGAAGTTAGACCGCCTGAAAGAGTGATACATCTCCTCGGCGCACTGCCGGAGATATATCTTGACCTCGCGGATCTCGTTTAGCTCGCGGTTCGATAGTCTGAGCTCGAACCATTCCATTTGAGGCCCCAGCATATGCCCCTGCATCCCGGTTGCCCATATCCGTAAGGCGCTTGTAGGCGTCCCGTCGTATATCTGTTCACCTACCCTTAAACCTGCCTGGATCTCCTGGGTCATAAACTGCCGCCTGGGATGTACCAGGGAGGCAACATCCTCCCATTCGCCCTCCCACTGGATCCGCCGCGTTTCTAAGTCGGATTGAATCTTCATCCGATCTTCTACCAATCGAACCGTGTTTATCGCCATCGCCGTCTCCTCAATAAGTTTTTACCAAGGCCATGCGTCAGCGGATCATAGTCCGATTGCGCCTCGTCGCGTTTCCGTCCTTGCCATCGTGAGCCTTTTATCTGCTCCTTCGGGATGTCCTCTCGAATCTCAGCCGGTTTTACAAGGCGGACCGTCACATACTGTAAGGCATCGTGAGGGTGAGAGAATCGGTTCTTAATGATGTTCGGCAGGAACTCACCCATGATGCTCCGGTTCTCAGGGTAGCAATAACCCCCTAAGAATCCATTTATCGTTCGCGTGCAGGACGGATCGCATAAATACCCGTCTATCCGTGCAAGTTGCTGCTCCACGGACTCGATCCGTGCTCTCAGTCCATTCTCGCTCGGTCTTACATTTACCCCTTCATCACGCATTAATTGTGCGTTGGATGTCAAGCCTCCTTCCTTTCTTGATATGCTATTTTCACCCGCAGGATCGGCCCAGTGATGGATCTGAGCCCCAGGAAAGTCTTGATTGATTTTCTGAATAACAGACCGCGTAAAGTCAACGATCCCCATCCGATCAGTATAGTATTCGCGGAGCTGTTGTAGTCTCATCGCAGACGGGATCTGCAGCAGGACTGCTGCGGGAGTAACACCGGTATTGTCCCAACCCATATACAGCGGTCCGCCTGACCATACGATAGGCTCTTTAGCGACATGGTATTCACGTCTGAAGTTGTTATAGACCGGCTTCCCCTGAATGATGATTCCGGGCTTGCCTTTGATATACATATCCAGCCAGTCGGGATTTGCTGCGTAGTCTACGGCCAGGTCTTTATAGTAACTCCGTCGGAGGTTCTTCTCGTTTTCATATGGCGGCTGCCAGAATCCCTCATAACCTTGAAGCGGTTGTTTATCGGGTATCGGCCCGTCCGGTGTTATCGGTCCTGCTATTCCAGGAGGAGATGTCATCCAGCGGAATTTCCAATACATCGGGTCTTCTACATCAGGAGGGTTTGAGGTCTCGATGCCGAATCGTATTTCGTCTATTTCTGCCTCTGATAATCCTAAGCGGACCAATTCTTCTTTTGCCGGATAGCGCCCGATCCGGTTACGGATCATCAGCTTAATCTCTTCGGCAATTTCGATACTTTCATCGATCCAGTACCCGGTCAACTCTAAGGATTTGAATTGCTTGATCTGATCCGGTCTATCGCATGATCGGAGCAGCAGTTCAACTATGCGGTCACCGACTCGATATGTATAAGTCGATGTTTTGTCAACCCATTTGCCGCCGGGAATCCATGCAAGGATCGTCTGGTAACAGGTGTCCATCAACTCCCGATAGGTATTTCTAATTACACCCCATTTCGTATGTTTGATTCCCAGCTCATCGAACATCATAGCACTTAGATGCTCGATCTCGATCACTCCAGCGGACGTCTTGCCCGATCCAACCGGCCCTACAATAGCGCGGATCGGCGCAATCGATTTGTGAAAGTATGTCATCGTCGGCAGCGGAATGTAATCTTTACCTGTTCGGATCACTTCAGCCACGGGCATTCTTTTTGAATCTCCCTTTCGGTAGATGAATATATAGAATCATCATATCCTCACCGGCTACCTGCTCGGTCATCCCTAACATCCCGGATACTGTTTCTGTGGCTCTCAGTTGCGTGGTGTTGTCCTCGAAGTCCATGAGCGAATGCACGTCCAGTTTGTGCGGCTTCCCCTCGTTGTCTGTGACAACCTCTGTAACGAGTACGGACCTCGAGGTCTTGGCTTCGGTGAGTTCGCGCAACTTCCTGGAAATATAAAACTTATCAAGCCCGGCCTTTCGGAGCTGATACTGCGTATCCTCTAAGCAGTTCTGCTCATAATAATGGATCAATCGCCAGATGGCCGAGATTCTTGATCGCGGTGTCTTTGCTTTTCCGTGTGGATATATTTTAGGATAGATGGTTTGATATGTCAGCTTTTCAACACGGCTCATGACGTAAGCCTGCGCCGCTTTCTCTCGATCAACGGTGTCCTTTATGGGCTTTCTGCCAGGCCGTTTCTTCGTTTCTGTGATAACGTTCCCCTCCCAGGTACGTGTTTATTTGCTAGAATGTATTACTCGTCTTGTTCTGTCTCGAAAACAATAGGCAAATCTTTCCCCTTTGTTAATGCATTACCTTCTACCCCTCCGTGCAGGAGCAGATGTTCAGACAAATACCTATCTATTTTATCCATATTCCACATATCTATGTAATCCCCCCACCATTTCCCAATCATGATTCTTTCTGCGCATACTTTACATTTGATATATAGTCTATCGTTTGCCATTAAATGAATCTCCTCATAAATGTATCATTTTCGCTGGTTATTGTCTATCTTTGCCTCATAGAGGGCTTGTTTAAAATCCTCTTTATCCGTATCGTCAGTGGGATCATATCCAAACTGCTCTCCAAAACCATCTTGTATTCATGCCCATCCCGCCTTGAAGCACGTTTCCTTGGTGCGCTGTATTACTAACGCCTCATCAATATCACTAAATAGATAGTTATGTTTGTTCTTTTCTTCCCTGCATTCCTTGAGTTGGTCGATGAGCCTATCAATTACGCATATAGCCTGTCTTGCTGTCTCTTTCATTACATCAATAGCATCATCTTCGTCCAAATCATAATGAGCTATGATGTGCCACAATTCATTAGATTTTTTCTCCGCTACTTCTATCTTCTTGTCTATCTCATTCATCCACTTTACCTCCTTATTTACACTGAAACTTTGTTCATCTGCTGCCATATCTATAGGATTGTAATAACTCCACGGCCCCAACGTTGTTATGGGCTTCTCATTCATCTCTCATTCTCCTTTGGGGAAGGCGTCAACACATTCACTACACACATAACCTATCCCTGATAATTTTCCAATGGTGGGTTTCCCGCATACACAACACAATTCATGATCTTCCCATTTCGTTATTCCCTCTACCCCATCATCCCATGAGACCTTATGTAGGCACATTCCCGGTTTACCACAATAAACACAAATTGATTCTTCCATAGGAGGAAACGCCGAATCGAACAGCATTAAATTAAAAACTGGTATCTGGCGAACCATCACTTCCCCATAAACGCCTTCATTTTCTCTTTGCCAATCGCCTTCTCATTCTTCTTTTCTGATTCACCGTCATTTGACTATATGATTTGAGGGCTTCTTTATGCGCCTCGCTGTTTTCCCGAAAAACTTTTATCTGTTTCACCATAGAATCTTCAATGCTTAAATGCATCTTTTGTGGAGTATATTCTTCAGGCTTACTTACCAAACCGTCTCTATGTTCTTCTTGCATATTATCTCCTTGGGATTATTTTGCCCGCCGATTCCACGCTTCAATTGCATCCATGTCGCTATCTTTTCTTGATCTCGCACCACATTTCCGACATTCAATTTGCAAATATCCATCTTCGGCATACTCGTCAGCTTCACCACCACAAAACGGACATGGTTTTAGATTATCCATTCAATCCTCCTTAAAATTGCCGGGAGAGAACTCCCTCCCCCGGCTTACCTCTTAAACACTGCCGTTACTCAGCCACTATAGGCAGTACGGCACCAAACCTTTAGTCCTTTGCGCTTTTTAGGCGCTCCGCATAGACAGGCCCTCCCTTCGCTTAGGATAGGATAGTATAAAAGTAAACCGTCATACGATGCCTCCAAAGGGCAGAGCGCATGATCGTTTCATCCGCATATTGGCCACGGCGATTGATACGGCGTTTCGTGATCCGGCTTCTCTATGGCCGCCAACGCCGTCTTGATCTTTAACGCCCGGCTTTGCTCTTCGTCCACCTGTTGCCGGATACATAGAGCGCAGGTTGCCAGGCCCAGCCTCATATCGCTCCCGAGCATACAGCCACAGCTCTGGATCAGTTTCCCGCAATGCCAGCACCGGATCTGGTAGTGGTTATTGCAGTATTTTACCCTTGCCTTTGTCAGCATCCCCGTTTCCCCCTTCTTTCGGTATATCCTTCTCAACCTCGGCCAGTGTCTGCTGAATTGCGGCCTCTGCGGTCTTCTTTTGCAGCTCCTTGCTGATTCGTATGGCCTCGTCTACCTTTTTCAGGATCAGCACGTTGAGCTCGCGCTCCATATAGTTCAGCCATTGCCGGATCTCTGGCCGGTCGAATCGTTTATCTACCAGGCGACATTCTATGATTTTCATTCGGCTTTCCTTTTAAATTCAACAGGTTTCATGTGCTGTAATGCACAACTAAAATCACATGTGTCACTGAATTTATGCGGACACTTGCACGTACTTACCTTGATACACTTGAAACATCCATACTTTTCATCTTCTTTCATTCGGCTTTCCTTTTAAATTCAACAGGTTTCATGTGCTGTAATGCACAACTAAAATCACATGTGTCACTGAATTTATGCGGACACTTGCACGTACTTACCTTGATACACTTGAAACATCCAT
>Ga0307378_10012913_pt1 | contig 10629 bp, 8 predicted proteins | sample UN1MG_FD_202238 | JGI IMG/M metagenome (GOLD analysis project Ga0307378, IMG submission 202238) | Soil microbial communities from Risofladan, Vaasa, Finland - UN-1 | ecosystem: Environmental > Terrestrial > Soil > Coastal area > Acid sulfate soil | place: Finland: Risofladan, Vaasa | collected...
TTCCCTGCTCTATAGTTGCTATAGCGTTATCGCGTGCTATCTCCGTGGCGTCGTAATCAACCACAATATGTCCAACGTCAGTGCTGAGATTGATAATCTGTCTCGGAGTAGTGGAGAAGTACGGAGAGCTCATGAGTTCCACCACAGCCAGGTCTATACCGGCTTCTATAGGTGTTATCCCTTCAACGTGGATGATATTTAAGACGTTAGCAGCAACGCTATTACGGTTGCTGTTGGTGATGACAATGGGGGGGATTTCCGTCCTGGCTCCGCCGGGCAAGTCACCGGCGAACTGGATCACCGTTAGCTCCACGCAGTGATCGGGCATGCAATCGGGGTCAATGATAGCATCGTAGAGCCCATTTATCTCGGTGTTCCACTCTTGCGCGTCCATAGAGCCCGACCCATCCAGGAGTACCGCCAGCTGCATACTGGGCGGAGTAATGCCCCTGGGGCTTGCTTCGTCTATATCAAGTGGAATGCTATCACCTGGATTGATATGCCATGTGTCTGACGAAACCGGTCTCGTAGCGGGTGGTGTAATTGCTGCTACAAAGGAAAGACAGATGGCCATAATCGTAAAGATTACTAATGCTTTGGCTTTCATTTCTTTACCTCCTTGAGATTATAGGTATCGAGTATCTTGTAGTGGTGAGGATACTATGTAGTTCTTCGTTTGTCAATAGGCTTGGTAAGTGTATTCGCTACTGCAATTTACCTCGGCGAACCGTCTCTTAGCCTCTGAGTCGTTGCCCTATTATAGAGTAACGGTACCCTCGGTTTTGCCCCATAATGGGAAACGGTAGTTTCAAGTACACGGAGTGAGCTGGCTTCAATCTCTTTCTCTGAGGAATTCGTCCATTTCCTTTATCAGTTTTTCGTTTTCTTCGGGGGTTAAAACCAGGTTGCTTTCCAGTTTCCGTATAAAGTTATCTACCTCAGGTAACGAGACTCTTACCCCGGCTATCTTCTCGTTTTGCTTGGCCACATTTTCATCGAGGTCTTCAAAATCGATACCCAAACTAAATCTTATGTCAAGAAATTCAATAGCTTTTCTCCATGCTTGGGGATCTTCAGTTGATATCAGATAGCAAGGTACTGGCACCCAAAGGCTTGCCCCGGCCATATTTCTCTCCTTAGCCAACCATATTAGAAAGGAGCTTGGGGTTGGTCTTTGGCCAGGCGGTGTTTCGTAATTAAAATCTCCGGCCAGATCATACTGACTCAATACCCTTTTCATCTGCGGCGAGTTGGCTATGGCAAGTAACTCTCGGGGAGTAGTATGAGCACTAATAGAGACCATCCCACCAATGGTGTATAGCTCTTTGGCGTGGCAATACTGCTCCGCTACATCCAGGATTGAGCATAGAAACCTGTGCCATTCAGCTTTAGGGGGGTCACTCTTTAAGATGACCAGATTATTTTGCGGGCAGTAATAGAATCTGCTTTCTGGAAATTGAGCTACATCATCCTTGACTGAAACTCCTGTCAAGGGAAAGAAATCCGCAGGTTCAATTTCGGCGAACTCTATACATCCCAGGTTCCTGTACAGGTAGTCAATAACCTTCGATCCCAGCTTGCCTGCATCCTCATTCCAACCTACTACCAGGGATGAGCTTGGTAGTTCCGGTTTTTCATATACTTTAAAGGGATGCTTCTGGCTCAATTTCAGTCTTCCTTGGATCCTCTTTTAAAAAATTTGTCGATATCTTCCAGGATTCTTTTCTTATCCTCCTCGGTTATCGGTTCAGGCTCGGTTTCCTTGATATGTGTTATATATCTTAATTTATCCAACTCCTCTCTTATCTCTGGAGGGAACCTATCATACAATCTCTTAATTTCCCTTTCGCTGCGCTCAACAATAGCGTCGATTCCCTGCATCTCAATTTCAATACCCAGTATTTGGGTTAGTACCTCCAACACCGATCTTGAAGCTTTTGGATAGGGAAGGGGAAATGCCTGAAGATAAATCGGTATCTCTCCCATAATACAGGTGGCATCGAGCCCTCTCCTCTTGGCAACTCCCAACAGAAGCCCGTTTAGTCCAGTGATATTGCCCTGTCCGCCTCTTCCCGCAATGTCCGACATCAACACTGTGTTTTCATATCTATCTATCTCATCGAGTAGTTCTTGGCTACTGGGAACTGCCCAAACCTTTGGCCTCGCGGTATGATGAATGGGAGCAACCGCTGCCCCGGAGGTATATACCCTGCGACATCCACAATCCAGTGCCACATCTAAAACCAGATTGGCCATCTGGTAGGCCTTTGTCCCTTCGGCATAGGCCTTTCCACCCTCGGCAGGCTGCTCCTCCCCGATAAAAAATATCAAATCCTTCTCCCCTGCCTTAGCCCAATAGAATTTGTTGCTGGGAAACTCCAGGTCTTTCAATTCGCCGTTTATAATCGAGACTTTCTTGGGATAGAAAAAATCCCAGGGCTCTATCTCTCCAAATTCTTCTGCCCTTACCATTCCCCTTAGCGTATCGACGGCAATTATCCCGATGTTTCCAATTCCTGGCCAACTGGCTATCAAAACCGGGTCTTCAAGCTCGGGCTTGTTATAAATTCTGATTCCCATCGCTCCTCTTTTCTCTACACGGAGCAGTTGCCAGGCTCGCCTATTTGCCGAACAATTTTAGGAATGATAGACCAGTCTATTAACCAGCCGTCACCGCTCTTGCCAAGGCAGACTACCCCACCCATGCTGAATCTAACGACTTCTTTCTCCGTGTCGTCCAGGATCAGAAGAGATGCCAAACAGCTCAAATGGGGGAGATGTCCCACAAGCATGAGCGACTTCACTTTCTCTTGGATTAATCGCTTTGTCTGATGAGGGTCGTCCGAAGGTCCAAGGCCTTTCTGCTCCAGGACAGTTGGGGCAGGCACCAGGTGCTGGGCGAAAATCTCTGCTGTTTGTTTTGCTCTCAGCCTGCTGGAATGGAAAATCCGGGTAACCTGTAGCCCCAAACCGGCAATATAAGGCGCAACATATTCTACTTCAGCCCTACCCTTAGCGGTTAAAGGGCGCTGTAAATCTTCTGACACAGGCTTGGACTCCCCGTGCTGTACCAGGTATACTTCCATTGACGCCATCTCCCGTCACTTACTTCAGTTCGTTCTTTAATTTATCCACCACCTTGGCAAACTCCTGGCTATATCCTTTTTCGTGATTGGCCGCAAAGTTCTTCCATTCAGCACTATTTTTTATTGCCTCCTCCACGGTCAATTGCATTACCGTTGAAGTCTGACCCTGCTGAACCTGCTGCATTCTTAGTTGCGGATTCCTCTCCACCTGTGCTTTCAGGCTACTATAGGCCTCTTCCAGCTCCTCCAAGTATCTTTTTTGCAGACCCTCAATTGAATTCAAGCTCTGCTCAAGTATAGCAGTATTCTGGTCTTCCTTAATCGTCTCGATGGCTAGAATGCCTCTTCTCCGCTTTTGAAGCTCCACGGCATCGCCTGCTAAGGTGAGGGAATCTAGAAGCTTAACCTGGGCTTCCTTTAACAGGTGACCTTTGCCTTTATCTTTATACTCCTTTAATTTTTTCCATAAGCCCTCCGGATTGAGCTTACCCTTATAGAATTCCGACAGTATAGAAGTCAGTTGTTCTATTTCTTTCATGCTTTCTTTTTCTTCCGGGGTTACCTCGCCGATTCTGGCCAGCTTTTCCCTCATTATCGGTGGTAGCTTTTCTTCCCATTCTGCCATTTTATCCCCCTGTCAACATTTATTTGCCTCGAGAGAGCTACTTTGATTTCCTCTTCGAGCGCTTGCTGCTACGGCCTTGAGCCTTGACTTCGGGCTCCCTGAGCCAGCGCTTAACTTCATCCAGGCCCGGTGGGGCAACATAGAACACCTGAATATCCGACGGAAACTGAACCTGGTGACCCTCTCTCATCAGCACCAGCCCGCTCTCGCCGCTTTTCAATGTCTCATCTATCTGTTTGGCCGTATACTCGTCTTTTCTTTTTTGGGTCTCTGAATACAGTTGATAAACCTTCATGACTGCATGCTGGCTTTGTAGGCCGATCGCCAAGCATTTGCTCCAGTCCATAAACTCGATTAACAGCTCACCGTCCTCAATGGGCTGAAGCTCGGCCCCTTTTTCCAACCTGGCTTTGGCAATTTGATAGCTCCCTTTATTGAGCTCCTCAATGACTTTGGCTCCAGCTTCTCCGCCCACAGGAACCAATTCGTGGTATACATGGTTCACGCTACCGAGCTTCACTTCCAGGTTGGTCAGGTGAGCCTCGACCTGATCCCAGTAATTATTGACTTTCTGCAGTAATTCAGCTTGGGATTCACTCGGGGAGAAAATTAGAGGTACTATATATATCCTTCTCCCTTCCTTGAAGTCCTCAACCTGGGGTCTCTCAATCTTTCCCACTTCTTCTGACATTTCCCCTATTATAAACTCCTTACTAATATTCTCTATACAAGTGTTTCACACATTTTGCTGAGACTATCGATATCCATCTATCTCCATATTATACCAATATTAATGAATCTTAGCAGAAATACCTCCGGAGCCATCTTTTCCTATTTAATTTAGCATCTTATGACTTGAGGTGGCGATTGCCGTTTATGGCAGTGTAACATTTACAGGACAGCAAGCTAGGGCATTGTTGGAAAAGGATGCAAATCGCTGGCAATTGCGGTATGTCTGAGTCATCGGGAAACCTTACCTCTGAATGAACTTGGCTACTGCCGATAGAGCAAGAATATATAGTGGCCTGTCTGACAGCGGGCTGTCAGACCTGCACACAGGTTCGGTCTGCAATCTCAAGCCTATCTTGAATGCCCACATATTAAAACGTGTTGTTGGAACCAAGAGACATCCACATATGTGCAAACCTAACTGGGTTGACGGCTGGCAAAGCCTAATGTATCTTGTTAATGCAGGACCATTATTTAGAGCGACTGGGGGTTGATGGATGTTGATAACTTTGGCTGGAGTGGGCCAGCACGGTATACCAAGGTTTTTACTGAAAGGGGGTAGTGGTGAGGGGAGATAGATTGGTGATAAGAGAGCACCATACAAATATCGCGAAGCAGCTTTACGACATGCTTACCAAACAGATCATGGATAAGTACACAATCTCGGTGGGTGGTGAGTCGGGGGCGGGGAAATCGGAGATTGCGGCTGAACTGGCAAGAATATTAAATGACAACGGGATAGAGACGAAGGTTATCCAGCAGGATGACTACTTTGTATTTCCACCCAGGACAAATCACCGGATGAGGAGAACGAATATCGAGCAGGTAGGTGAATACGAGGTAAAGCTGGACTTCATGGAGGCAAACCTGAGGTCGTTTAAGCAAGGGGATCATTATATATATAAGCCCCTTGTCATATATGAGGAGGACAGGATAACTACCGAGCTCCTTGGGGTGGGAAGCGCATCGGTTCTCATTGCTGAGGGTACCTACACTACCAGGCTTAATTTCGTTGATCGCAGAGTTTTTATTGACAGGACTTACCATGATACCGAGAAGGAGAGGCTGGAGAGGCGAAGGGATGAAATGGAGGATTTCCTCACCAAAGTTCTTGAGATCGAACACCGGATAATCTCGGGGCATAAAGGATTAGCACACATAGTGATTAGAAAGGATTTCTCAGGATTGGAAGTCCTTTCTTAGAGAGAGAAAGATGAATCAGAGGTCAGGCTCTAAGCGGCTCTATATCCAGATGCATAGTATGCACGGGCTTTTACGAGGCCACAATCTGGAGCTGGGGAGGGATGAGGATACCGGCGGTCAAATAACATATGTGCTGAGCCTGGCGCGGGAATTTGGTAAACTGGATGATGTGGAGAAGGTAGATATTATCACCAGAAGGATAGAGGACAAAGACTATCCCGGCTACAGTGAGAGGATCGAGCCGCTTGCTGAGAAGACTGATATTGTGCGCATCCGCTGCGGAGGAGATGGATATATAAACAAGGTAAACCTCTGGCCCTACCTGGGCGAGTTTATAGAAAATACCAGGGTATACATCAAGGAGATAGGGAGGGCCCCTGACATATTGCATAGTCACTACGCTGATTCTGGATATGTGTGCACCGAGCTTTCGAGGGAGCTCGGTATACCCCAGGTACATACCGCTCATTCACTGGGTAAGCCCAAGATGCGATGGATGGGAGTGGATGAACACAACTTCGATGATATGGAGCGGGCCTACCATTTTTTACAGCGTATCAAGGCGGAGCAGGAAACGCTCGATCATGCTGCTTGTATATGTGCCAGCACGGATCAAGAGCGAAGGGAGCAGTGGGGCATGTATGATGTGGACACAAACGATGGGAGATTTGTGGTCCTTTCTCCATGCACCGACCTGGAGAGATTCTACCCCTTCTATCAGCTTGAGAGTGAAACCACTGGGGATATAGAGGTGAGAGAGAGGTTGAAAAGTGAGCTGGAGAAGGCACTGCTGGAGCCGGAGAAGCCGATAATATACAGTCTGGGTAGGCTGGAGCGGCGAAAGAATATTCCCGGGCTCATCCAGGCCTATGGCATGGATAGAGGGCTGCAAGAAATATCGAACGTGGTATTTAGTGGTGGTATGGGTGGGGATGACCCCAGCGGTGAAGCCGGGTCTATTCTGGTGGAGATGCAATCTCTTATCGAAAGATACCGCATTGAAGGGAGGGTCTACCTCCGTGGTCGCCTTGATTTTGAAACGGAGGTGCCGGAGCTCTATCGCATTGTTGCCAGAAATAGAGGCGTATTTGTCAACCCTGCCCTTACTGAGCCGTTCGGGCTGACCATCTTAGAGGCGGCGTCATGCGGACTACCTGTGGTTGCAACCGATAGCGGAGGCCCCCAGGAGATAATTTCAAACGGAGAGAATGGTTTCCTGGCAAATGTTGAAGATCCTAAAAACTTGGCAGATGCTGTAAAGAGATTGCTGAGGGATCATGGACTTTGGGAGAAATTCTCCAAAGCGGGGAGGGAGAATGCGGCAAGTAATTTTTCCTGGTTGGGGATGGCAAGAAAGCAGGTGGACATATTCAGAGCCATCCTGGGGGGCAGTTTCAATGCCTGAACACTGCAAAGCAAGGAGTCTACCCCGCCCTGCTTATACGGTAATCGTTTAACAGAGGGTTAATCACTCCCCAGGTATTCCCGTGTGAGCCAAATCGCTTCCTAAAAGCTTTCCCTATAGAATGTCCATGCCAGTACTGATTGCCATAAAACGAGCGCTTCCCAAGTGCTGCGATGCACTGCTACAGGAGTCAAGCGAATACTGCCTCTTTAGGGGAATGGTTTGGGGCCATCAGTCGTTGGTTCGACCCTCCCCACCCGTCCAGGGATAGCGAGGGAGGGGATTATTGTAGCTCTCGGTTAGCCCACTTAGCCAAAATTTGGTGGATATGTATTGGATTCACTGGTTGTTTCAGGAAGGAGGTGTTTAGCTAAATAAAGGATCAGGTTTTCGCCATAACCGATCCGCTATCGCTGGCCACCCGGTTAAGCATGGTTTCTTGGTCGGAACCTCGTGCGCCGAGTGATGCGAAAGTCAGGCGATGCTGAGGGGTTCCTGTTCCTTTGCCTGTTCCTTTGACTCAGTAGCGAATTGCTTCTCTACAGAATGTCTATGGATGTTGTTCATGGTGCACCAGGGGATTAATCTGCCTTTCGATTCTTTATCCGGAATTCCGTAGTGAAGGCCGCAGCCTTGTACTCTGTCTAGATCAAAATTATACGCGTCCATAAAATGCATGACCGATACAACAAACCAGTTTTTCCAAAGCCGGTTTTCAGTAAAAGGCCGCATCATACTCCAACTTAAAGCAAGCACAACAGGTGCAACCTTAAGCCAGAGTTTGGGATGGACATATTTAATAGTGCTGGTTACAACCGTCCATGCCAGTTTTGCTTTGGACTGGTTAAGATCAAAGACCCTGCGTGTGTGGTCGTATAGTTCTTCGTTTTTGATAAGGCGTGGTTCCGGAAACAGTTTACCTTTTCTCTTGTTGACAACGGTTATTACTCCACAGTGGGGGTGAACGCGGAGATCGTGACGTATGCGCCCTTTGGTCATAATCCTGGCCAGCGTCTGGTTCATAGGAAGTGAGAAGAAATCGCTTTTCGCGATTTGCCCGCCGGTTTGCTCTTCACAGAGCCTCATGACATCCGAGGTGGTTATTCTCATCTCCTTTAGCTTATCTCTGTCTATCCTTCCGGCAAAGGTAACCGGTTGAAAAACAATAAACCTGATCACGTCGGAATTGTCTGCAACGTACCTAATAATATCGCCAACCTGATGATCATTGATCCCCTTTGCCACGGTGGGGACACAAACAACTTTGTTTGTGCCAATCTTTCTAGCGTTTTCGATAACCTTCTGCTTTATCGGCCACAGGTCGCGACCTCTAGCCTTTAGATATGGCTCAGCGGTAACACCGTCAAATTGCAGGTATATAAATACGTCGGGGCCACAAATTTTTTTAAAGTAATCGATGTCCTCTGCGATCCTTATCCCATTCGTCAGAACTAAAACATATTGGTAACCAAGCTCCTTCTCCATTTCTATTATTTCCGGCAGGTCATCCCTTAGTGTCGGCTCCCCGCCGCTGTTCCCGGCTACTCTAACCGTCAGCGGGTAATTGATCTCCTGCGTGTATTCCAAAACGCCTCTTATTTGCTCCATGCTTGGTTCAAAATAATTCTCCCCACCATGCGCGAAACATATCGGGCATCGCAGGTTGCATCTTTTGGTTAAATCGAGGATCACCATAGACGTGTGGGTCCTGTGGTTCCGGCATATACCACAATCATAGGGGCAGCCAAGTCTTGCATCCCGGGCTTCAACCAGCCCGTTCCCATCATCCCGGTACCTGTTGGCCCTCACATATTCCGCGTAGTCGCTCCAGTAAACATCCTCAAAGCTCCCGTGCTCGGGGCAGGTCTTTTTCATGATAACCTGACCATCGATTTCCCATAATTCGGCATCCAGAACCCTTAAGTCTTCGGGACAGATAGATCTCGTTTTTTTTATAAACTCCATATCCCTAAGCAAAGCCTCCCGTCAATTCCCAGAAATACAGTACTTGGCCACTGTCACTGGGGTCGCCCTTTCCAGACAGATGGTGCGCTCTCAAAGAGCTATATGGTCTCTATTGATATGGCGCGGTAAGCTAGCCCGAAAGGAGGACTGTGTCTTAACAACATTGAATATTAGAGTAATGGTTTGGCCCTGTCAAGTGCCCTAATGCACTTGCCTTGAGCGAGGATATGCTGTAGAATCTGAAAAATATGAGCACTCTTAACGCAAGGATTAGACCCAGGCTCTCTAAAGGGGCAATATACGGCATAATATTGCTCATAATCTTTGGCATTGCGTTGGCCTTGCGGGTATGTCTAGTCTATGAAAACGTATTCATGGGGGATGGGGTCAGATTCATGTCAGTCGACCCCTGGTATCATATGCGCTTGGTGGAGAACCTGGTGCACAATTTCCCCCACCTAATCGGATTTGACCCCTTCACTTTATACCCTTACGGACAAGAGGTGTTTTTTGCCCCCTTCTTCGATCTCCTTCTGGGGTTTTTCATATGGGTCATTGGAATGGGGAGCCCCACCCAACATACCATAGAGACAGTGGGCGCATACTTCCCCGCTATTTCGGGGGCACTGGTTACGATACCGGTATACTTTATCGGCAGAGAGCTCTTTAACCGGAATGTCGGGTTGCTCTCTGCCGGTTTGATTGCCATCCTGCCGGGTCAATTCCTCTTCCGCTCCCTGCTGGGGTTTACCGATCACCATATTGCCGAGGTCCTGTTCAGCGCAATAGCGGCCTTGTTCCTAATTTTGGCAATCAAGCGGGCAAAGGAAAGAGAGATATCATTTGGGCACATACTTAGCAGGGACTGGGCAAATATCAGGAAGCCCTTGCTCTATGCCCTGTTAGCCGGGTTAGCCCTGGGGATATATCTTGCTTCCTGGGTCGGCGGGCTGCTCTTTGTATTCGTGCTATTTGCCTATTTGATAGTTCAATACATCATCGATCATTTAAGGGGCAAGTCAACAGACTACCTTTGCATCATCGGGGTGCCGATGTTTCTTCTCGCCTTGGTCGTGGTTATCCCCTTCTCAAATATTCTTATACACGGGGGACTCGTCATCGCGTCACTTACCATCGGTATGTTGGCCTTCCCTGCGTTAAGCGGCGTTTCACGGCTGATGGCTTCTCGAAAAGTAAGGCGAGCCTACTATCCTCTGGTGCTGTCAGGTCTCGCCTCAGCGGCGGTGGGTGTCTTCTATGCTGTCGATCCTTCCTTGCTTGGCTCGATGGTAGATAAATTCAGCATATTTGCGCCATCGGCGAGGGGATTGACCATTGGCGAGGTGCAAACAGGTCTCTCCATAACTGGCTTTTTCCGAATATTGTATTTCTTCACCACCACTATTTTCCTCGCCCTCACAGCGCTGGTCTTGATAATTCGCGCTCAGGTCAAGGGCGGGAATGCCGGTATAACATTTCTAATTGTGTGGAGCATAATAATGCTGTTGGCCATGCTGGGCCAGAACCGGTTCTCCTACTACTTTGCGGTGAATGTTGCCCTGCTCAGCGGGTATTTGTGCTGGAGAATACTGGTATGGAGCTACTTGAGAGAGGCG
>Ga0307378_10012916_pt1 | contig 10628 bp, 8 predicted proteins | sample UN1MG_FD_202238 | JGI IMG/M metagenome (GOLD analysis project Ga0307378, IMG submission 202238) | Soil microbial communities from Risofladan, Vaasa, Finland - UN-1 | ecosystem: Environmental > Terrestrial > Soil > Coastal area > Acid sulfate soil | place: Finland: Risofladan, Vaasa | collected...
TCAACCGAATTAAAATCCCTGTCTTTACAGCTGCTTGATAACATGCTGCTGCGTGAGGGCATCATCGATGACATCGACGAGATTGTCCCCCGCATCCAGAAAATCATGCTGCACGCCGCAAAAAAAATCTAACGATTTGGGGTTCAGCTGCCGCCGACATTAAAAATCAATATGTTAGGAAATGCACAAAACATGAATAACCATCATAACTTCAGAAATTCACCGCGGCAAGGCAGGTCAGGTGGAAACTTTTGTTAGCCCACAATTTTTAAACACCATTTTTAACTAATTCCGCATCCAGTTTTGAATTAAAATTTAAGTTACCTTCCCTCAAATGGTTGAAATAATAGTCATAATCTTCTTGTGTCAGAAAATTAAAATAATATTTCAATTTACTTTGCTGTTCATTCAAGGTATCAAAATGTTTTTTTGCTGCCTTGTATTTGGCTTTATTTTCATCAGACGGGTCACGTATTTCCTCATCACCTTTGATTTCAACTACCAAAATATTTTCATTTATTTTGATAAAGAAGTCAGGATTAAAACGACCACGTTTCGGATGTTCGCCCTTTTTCCATGAATACTCGATAGGATAAAAATCCTGATCTGTGGATTTTAACCAACTATCAACTACTTTTGAATTTTCATGTTTAATAAGTTCTCGAACAAATAGTCGTTCTGGTTTATGATCGGCTATGACAATGTTCAAAGGAGTTTTGAAATTATAGGTATTGTCTATTTTTTCCATTGCAGACCTTGGCAATGTTTCATCTTCTTCGATTTCATTTAAAAAATTAACACTCTCCTCATCACTTAATTTTTTTGATAAGTCATCCCAAAATATGGTAGTCTCGGCTCTTTTGATAGAAGCGAAACCAACACTGTTGCGATTTCTATCACGAGTATGTATTTCTCTTAGCGCTTTCGGAGACATTTTGTAACGAACTGCTTTAGCAGCAGGGCGATGAATAACGCCGAAAGCCTGATATATCCTTTGTCTGTTTTCGTCACTGACCTGATTACCTCTTTCGCCAATACGATACAAAGAGTTTGTAATAAGTTTTTTTAACCACTGAAGGTTATATTTGTCAGAATAATTTGTGGGATTTTCAGTTTCGGCTGTTTCCATATCAATAGATTTAAATCGGTTTTGCAATTGCTCTGCAATTTCATCAATTGAAAACATTTTATATTTGATCAGTGTTTTCTTTCTACGGCTTTCACCAGTTGTTGCACGAACATATTCTGTTTCTCGTTCTAACGCTGGCGCCTGACGAATCAGTGTGATAAACCCTTTTGTAAATTCGTATTCTTTTTTTTGCTTGTATTCTTCTGTTTCTGTTAGTTTAGCGTAATCAATATTATGTATGCTGAAATGGAAATCCTGTTCTTTCTCAACTGGATACGAGTAAATACGTTTTTCAATCTCCAGAACTTCATCAACCAAATGCTTTATCCTGCCAGACCAGCGATCGTGATTGAAAACAGTAACTACAGGTTTTTGTCCTAAATAAACTTCTGGAATCCGCAAACCTCGGCCAAGAACCTGGGCAATAAGCAATTTGCTGTCAAATGCTCTTTCTTCATGTGGAACAATCTGAAATACATTTTTTACATCCCATCCCTCTGTCAGCATGCTTACAGAAGTGATCCATTCAACAGGACTGTCTTTTCTGTCAACATCAGCCAATTTTCGCAAATTATTTTTATGTTTAGGTGAAGAGGTAACCTCCAAGACCTTTTTGTTGGCATCTTCTTCAGAAATACCTTCCATTCCCGCAATGAATTGAATGAGATCATCCGTTAATTTATTACAAGCCCTGATATCTTTGGTTATAAGAATCGTAATAGGTTTTAACAAACGATATTTTGTATTCTTATTCTCGATGTGATTATCATAAATTTTTTGGAATTTTTCATCCTGCGTGTTCGATGTGTCCTCAGCAACATAATCAATTATTTTCACAAAACCTTCTTCAATGGCCTCACGCAAAGAGTAGCGGGAGATGACATCCGTAAAATATTGATCCCCGATGTAACAAGTGCCTGACAAACCAACGACATATTTAAAACCAAACTCTCCGTCAATCAGAAAATCTTTCCATTTTTTAAATGATTTACCTGTTTGATTATAGACATGATGGGTCTCATCATTAAGCACAATTGTCCGTTTGCCTTTTCCTACAAGGCTTTCACGAATTGATGATTTTACGTGTTCATAAAGAGCGTGACAATTCTCAACACAAATTGTCCCTGTTGTAATACTTTCAGTAGCATTAATAATGTGCGGATTTTTGATTGCAGCATCATCGGGTAACAAATTTCTCAACGCTTCATCTCCTGAAAGCAATTTGAATTTTTCCATCAGCCCGTCTTCAATCGTAGTGGACGGACAAACGACCAGCACATGATCAACCGCTCCTTCTGCAAGCATAATGCGGGCAATGCCATAAATCACATAACTTTTGCCGGTTCCTGTCGCCAAATCAAGTGAACAGGATAATTTATTCGGAAATTGTAGATACCTTTTATATTGATCAAAGGAACCATACAATACTTGCAGATTTTCATTGGAATGGTAATTCTCCTCTGCCAATTGAGACAGATTATGATAATTCCCACCCAGCAAATATAAAAGTGTATTTCTGATGGCTTCTTTCTGATATTCACGTTCACCGCACAGTGCGTCCAAAAAGCCTTCATATTTGTTAATATCAAAAATAGACGGATCCACGCTCTTACTGACACGCAATACAAGATCCTGGTTGAGAACTTGTTGATGTTCCAGCATATCAGTCGCCCCTCGCCAGAATTTGTTTTGAATCGGAGAAATCTTCTATTCCTTTAATTTCGCGATACTCGTTGCCGTAAATATCAAGATAAATGATCATTATCTGTTTTTTGATTTCTTCCACAGGCAAAAACACTTTCCAACTTTTTTTTTCGATTTCGCTGGCATAATAGACCTTATCCAGATTGAAAATGTCGCCATCATAATTGAAATCCACCATAATCATGGACAGCGATTCCCTGTTTCCCAACTGACTTGCGCCTTTTAGCATGGCTTCACTTTTAAAGACGCTGATTTTAATAGTTGCATATTCAGGCGATTGATTTTTCGGTTTTTCAAGAGAATATTTGCAGTTCACTTTAGGCGTGCGGATAAAATCGAATCCCACTGCATCCACTGTATCGTTTACCTGGCTTTCATCAATGGGTTGTTTGATGGCTTCAAAATCCCGATTATGCAATTCATTAATGATGGAATAAGGGATGCGCAGGATATAATAGCGCACCGAGCCTTTCTCTATATAGTCCTCTAAAAACATCACGCTGGCGGCAGGGGCAATGACAAAGAACTGTTTCCCAACTTTTGAGCCAAGCATGGCATGAAGATCGTCAATGAATCCGTAATCCAAAATTACCCCGCCGTCCTGCTGGTAATTGAACACAAGCACGTCCGAGCGACCTCTGTAACCATCCAGTTCAATTCCTGACACAGTATGTTTAGAATCCCTGCAATTGAACAGGTGCAACGCAAAAAGACGCCAGTCTTTCCACTGGAGTTGTTTTAATTTAGAAAAATCATACAGACCGGCATGATATAAGGTAAACGGTTTGAGCTTTAACTTTTTACCTTTGTTTCCTATTTCTCTTTTCAGATTAAGCAGGCGTTTTTGCATGGTGTAAATAGCCAGTTTACCGCAATCAATGCCAATCCAGCGGCGGCCTAATTTTTCGGCAACGGCTAATGTGGTTCCAGAGCCAGCAAAGGCGTCGAAAACAATATCTCCTTTGTTTGATGAAGCCTTTATTATTCTTTCAAGTAATTTTTCTGGCTTTTGTGTAGGATAGCCAATTCTTTCTTTCGCCATATTATTAATAGTTGGGATTCTCCAGACATCATCCATTAATTTTCCCTTAGGATTAGGTAGATATTTTGAATCTTTTGACCATCCTGTTTTAGCATATGCACTTCCTTCTTCATATGGTATCCTTAAGTCTTCCAAATGGAAAATTTGATTTGTATTTATTTTTGAATACCAAAAAATAACATCATGATTTTTGGCAAAAAATTTCTTACTACTTGGAGCTATGTTATAATAATGCCAAATAATTTCATTTTGAAAATTCACTTCTTTTAATACTTCATCTAATATTATTTTAATATAATGAGATTTTTTCCAATCTAAATGTAAATATATACTTCCATCATCTGACAATAACTCTCTTAAAAAAATCAATCTTTTCCTTAAAAATTCAACAAACTTTGCACCTGCAATTTTGTCTTGATATGCCTTTTGATCCTGACTCCCTTTAAATTCCTGCTTAGTTGCAAAAGGCGGATCGATATAAATAAGTTTAACTCGTCCTTTTACATCAGGATCATCAAGTAAAGATTTCATCACCTGTAAATTATCTCCAAAAATCAGTTTATTCGCCCAGCCATTGCCGTTTTTACCAAAGGTTTTTATGGGCTGTAAAGGAACTGCCATTGTATCTGCTAAAATATCTTCTTCCCGCTCTTTTCCCGCATACACCAATTCATATTCCTTCTTTTCAGGCGAGAAAAGGATATGTCTGTAATCCAAAGGCAGGTCTTCGCCTGATTGCAAAATTTCAATAATTCTTTGTCGTTCTTTTTCCGATAATTTAGCCACAGATTCGCCTCCTAAAAATAATCTAATTTATTGCTTCCATTTCATACTCTTCAATCAAGCCTTCATCAGCAAAACTATAATATGTATTTTCACCAATTATAACATGATCAAAAATTCTTATTTCCATAGCTCGAGCAACAGTGACTAAATCTTTTGTCAAAATTTTATCTGCTTCGCTTGGTTCCACATTCCCAGACGGATGATTATGCGCCAAAATCATCGCAGGAGCCTGGTATTTCAAAGCTGTCAATAAAATTTCCCGAATCGATGGATTTACCCGATCTACCGTTCCCAAATCAATATCAATCACCTCCGAAATATGATTTCCTTTATCGAGCAAAACAACTTTAAATAACTCTTTCTTTAAATCACGCATTAAAGGTATTAAAAACTCAACTAAATCAGCAGCCGATTTCACTACTCCGTGAAATGCTTTTTCTTCGCTCATCATCCGCCGCCCCAATTCAATTGCAGCCTTAATTTGTGCAACTTTAGCATCCTTCAAACCTGCAATCTCTTTGAATTCAGAAATATCCACGCCGCTCATCGCACGCAATGATTTAAACTTATTCAATAATTCTCTTCCAAGATCAATTGCACTTTTGCCAGCCATTCCCGTTCTAATTATAATAGCCAGCAATTCAGCGTTGCTCAAATTATGTTCTCCAAATTTAAGCAACTTTTCCCTGGGTCGATCATCTTCGGGCCAATTACGAATGGATAAAGGATATTTTTTTGTATTTGATTTCTTATTATTCATATCATTTATAAGAGGCTAACGTTGCAAATCAGCCGACGCTTTAGCGGTCGGCTGCATTTGCCTGGTTATGCAATTTTATTTTTTAAACATACCGATTTTCTGCTATATATTTATCTATTTCTTCATCAATGTAGCCCATTACACTACTTTCCACAATTTCGATTTTAAAACCGATCTTTATAAAACCAGTATCACTATTTGAAAAATTGAATGGCAGCTCTATTATCTCATATCCAATGGCACTTCCGTTTAATGATTTCGGATTCGAAATAGAACGATCATTGATTTTTTTACCGCGCCTATCTTCCATGACTAAATTAAAAAATGATATTGGTGGACGAAAGATTTCATTCATGGCTGGCATTATATATTCCAACATTATATTATCGATATCTTTGTAATCTTTCTTTTTTCTTTTAGGAGGCATATAAAAGGCGGTTATTAGGATTGGAGCTTGAAATTTGTTAAAAATTGGGTGATTTGCTAAATATTTCCGCATTTGCTTTTTTAATACTTTTCTATATTTAGCCTTATAATCTTCTTCCTCATCATCGCTTAAAGGGATGCCAGGCAAATGAATTCTGATTGGCACATCCAAAAGCATTAAGGCCCAATTTCTATAGATCTCTTTAAAGTTTTTAGCATATTTACCTTGTTTAGGGTAAAGTAGCCCAATTATCTCTGGAGTAATACTAATTCCATCACAGATGTCCTTTTGGAGATCTAAAGTTTTCATCTTTATCATACTGTCATATGCTTCTTTAGACAATACTTTTAGGTATTCCTCCTTCTTATCAATGAGCTCCCTGTACTCAGACCAATTATCGCTGGTATTTTTTCCGGCGTGATAGTTTAATCCAAGCTCTGTATCAACAAAATGGATGTCACTTATAAAGCTGTTGAATGGTCTTATCTTTATATATGTTTTCGATTTACCCTTTAAAAAAACATATTTTGCCCGTAGATATTTGATAAATTTATCATCTTTAAAAGGCAAATAAATTTCATCTTTCTTATTTTTTAAGATTTCCTTCTTGTGCATTATGTCGATTATATTTTTGACAAACTTTTCGATCTTAGGAGGATTTTTTTGGTTAGTATATGAAGTTATCTCAATTGCTACTTCGCTTTCTATACATTCCCAATTTCTTGTTCGCAATTTCTCAATAATTATGTTTTGTAATTCTGATTTATTCCTTGTTGCTTTTTTCGATTTTGGTTCTATGTCTAAAATCAATATTAGATATTTTTTTCTTTTTCTTTTAAGATTCAAAAAATTTATATTGAAAGTCATTTTGTTCCCATGCAGAATCGTTATGATCGCATAACCGAAAAAATCAATGGTGTTTTGGTCTGCTGACGCAGCCCAAAACATCTACTGCATTGTCCGGTTATGCTTTTATTCTGATTTAAAAGCAAGCAATCCGTTCTGACAAAAAGTTTGCATAATTATTTTTGCATTATTACCTAGGATACTTAGAATAGGTTTCAGCTCTGAAAATTTAAAATCCGGTGCTCCATAAAAATTGTAACAATCACCTTCAGGATTTCCAATTAAAAAAAGCCTACCGTTTTTATCATCAATACGAATTTCAACATTACCTCTAGAGAAAGTATAAAAAATACAATCAATCCCTAAAGGGAAACGATGTTCATCAACATCTCTGAATTTACGAAGGATTTCTTTACCTCGATCCGTTAATGTAGAAAATGCCTTTTGAAGAAGGATGTCCTTTCCTGAAATTATTTCAGTTTTAATATCATCAGGTATATTTTGAATATTTTGTAACTTTCTAAAATTAACATATCGAGGATTTGCGCCAAGTAGATATCCTAAGGAGAGTTCATTAAGATGAAAGGCGGAATGGTCAAGAAATCTATAGAAATTATGAACACTAAGCTTAGTATTAGGATTACGTACTTTAAATCGAAAATAATTTGCTAGAGACGCAATTTCAATTTCATTTGCAAGTTTATCAGCCGCTAACGAAAAACAAATATTACTAATTAAATCATGATATGATTGTACTAATGCTGAGCTTCCACTGAATAAAATTTGTGGCTCTATTTTTAAAGGATGGAAATTTGAGGAAGACACATTAAAATCAAAATAGTTATTGTTATCGAGAAACTGCCAATAATAATCATAATATTTGGGTAATTGGCTTTTTATCTCCTCACGATTTTTGTTAATATCAGACATTCTATCATTTCCCATTAATTTTAAGCATAACATTCAAACTTACCTGCCTTCGACCAAGCCCGATAGGGCGTGGGAAAAGGTCAGGTGAAGTGCGTTGTTATGCTTTTTTTTTATAATATTTTTTATATTTTTCTGTTCTCTGGTAAAATCTTTTAATTTTACTAGGAGCTATATAAATATATTCGATTATTGCGCAAAAAAAATCATCCATTGCGTTTACTTGTAATGGATGTACAGATTCATCATTCCAGTGAGCTCCAACATTTCCTACTAGTCTCAAGATATCGCTAACTTTTGCTAGCGTTGGGGGGATTTCTCCTTTTTCAGCAAGTCTCTCAAGTGATTTCTGAAGATTTTTTCCCTTAACTCCACGGTCAACACACATACATTCTAAAGCTTTACGTATTAAAACAGCAAATCCATTTGGTGAAGGTTGTTTTATTCGCGAAGCCTCCGCATATATTTCTCTTATTGATTCGGGCACTGATGAATCAAGTATTTTATGCTTCGGCCATGCTAGTGGGCACTGGTCAAATTTGTCAGCACCAATTTGATCAAAGAAATCAACATAGATTAGCAATTCTTTACAGGTGCTACATACAACAACATATTGCGTTGAAGGCAAATGATCTATTTCCCCATCATAACCAAAACCTTCCTCTAGATAGTGTTGAATGTGAATTAGTTTTTGAGGAGCTTTGTTTCCGCAATGAGGACAAAAGGCTATTCTCTGAATATTCTTTTCAATCGTCATTATTTATTATTTTTTTATGCATAACTATTAATATATAACATGGTGTATTTGATACAAAAATATCCCTAAGAACATCGCATATTAAGTGATTCCATCAAATATCCCTACAAAATTGCGGTATTATTTTAAAATTATACATATTAGATTGCAAGTTGTATATTTGACTTCCTTAATATCCAATTCAGTCGGATGTTGAAGGACATTTCCTTGAATATAAGTTTGAATGAGTTCTAGGGACACTATACTTAACTCCAAATTAATAATTCCTAGGAAGTATTCGGAACTTCTTCCCAATTCAGTATAGTGTCCCTAGATTTTTTTGTGATCCCTGTTGGGGCTTATTAAAAACTTAAAATCATCCTTGTCGTCAGGATTAAACTTGTTAATGAATTCATCAGGAGAAGACAATAAATGAAGAGTTCTATCTTTTAAATCAAAATAGCGGTCTATATAATTTCCATAAGCCTGGGTTGTTGGCATAAATATATAATCCCAAGATTCTGTTTCGAAATTTGGGTAAAGTTGGATTGCATGCGGTGGATCATCTTCAAAATCAGTATTTATTGTTACAATTACAGCTAAAGCCATTGCTTCTGGAAGTTTTTCTATCAGGTTAGAATTCATCTTTTTATGATTAATCACAACATACAATGAGAAATCATTAATATGTTCGATTATAGCAAATGAGCCATAACGGTCTCTGTTTTTCGATATGGTTCTCTCATACAGATCCCCAAGGAAATTCCTTAGATTATTAGCCTGTGCGAACACTTCCTTTCGTAATTTTCTGCCGATGTTTTCAAAAATATCCTTTCCAATTAAGCCCTCAACGAATCCATCCAATATTTTCATGCCAGTATAAATTCCAACGATCTCAAGCACTGTTACGAGATCAATTGCTCCAGCACGCATACCCCATTTTTTTTCTGATAGATTTCCGTGCCTCCTGGCCACATCGCGTATTTCATCAAGAAGTTCCTGACCTAGCTTCCCATCAGATCCATATTCTATCTGTATTTCCAATTCTTTCTCCTCTCAATGCATAACACTGAGCTCACCTGTCCAAAACAGCTAAGCTGTTGAGGATCAGGTGAAGCGGTTTGTTAGGTTTAAGTAATCAGCATGACTTTGTTTTATTTCTTCATCAAGGATTGAATATATTTTAACCAAAATTCTCTTTACATCCTTATAACTTTTCATTTTTTTCTCAACCAAGATATTACCTTTTAGATTAAATTTTGAAACGGGGAGAAAAGAAGGTTGATTATGTTTTTGTTTATTGGTTTCAATTGGGTATCTTCCTTTAGTTACATTGTGAGTTAATTCTCTGAGCAAATTATAATCATTCTTGGTAAATTTAATAATTTTGGTTTTTGATATCTCTTTTGCTATTGACATTAAATCATGAGGTTTTGTTCCTTTGATACTTACATATTTTCCATTTTCTGCTAATTTATTTCCAGTTTTTAACCAGAGAGCTTTAAGAAGACATTCAGTGGCCATCGAATAGAGCATAGTAACCACATCAGTAATTCTGTAACTCCTAAAAGTTGTAAATTTATTTTTAGTTCCAGACCAATGATGTGATTCTTCTTTAAGAATGTTAGCTGCTTCAACGAGATTGTCAGCAGTGAATACCCACTCAAACAAATTATTACCAATGTTATCAAAATTAAAATTCATAATGAATCTAACATTTATAATACAGCCGTTTTGCCTGTGCAAATACAGCATTTATCGCTTTCTATCGCATTATCCTGATTGAGCGAAACAGAGAATAACGTATTAAATATAAACAGTTTTGTTCTGACCATCATCTTTTTACCGTCAGTATTCTACAGAAAATATTGCCGCTTAAACAGATACTATCAAAGCTTATTACAACAATTCAAGAAATATTGAGATTAAATAAAAAATCATACGTCCTTTTTTACTGAAAGACTTGATTGAATTGAGAGTTTTAGTTCTGGGGACACTATATTTAATTCCCAATTAAGAATTCCTAGGAAGCATTCAGAACTTTTTCCCAATTCAGTATAGTGTCCCTAGAATTCCTTGGAAAAATAACTTTATTTTATTCATGAAAACTTCCTTTTTTACCAACTTACTCCTTAACCAACTCAACCCTGCGATTTAAAGAGCGTCCTTCCTCTGTTTCATTGGAAGCCACAGGGGCCAACGGTCCTACGCCATAGGGATCAAGGCGGTTCTGAGCCACCCCATGCTCGCTTACCAGGGCTTTAACAACAG